>JADMIO011297985.1_pt1 | contig 86393 bp, 104 predicted proteins | sample 8958161 | NCBI WGS metagenome assembly JADMIO01 (sample SAMN16585339, study PRJNA669376) | soil metagenome | isolation source: Crop rotation soil | place: USA: Cullars Rotation, Alabama | collected 2011 | reverse complement strand
CGCGACAACTTGTCCACGTGGAATTCTAAGCTTAGGATCCCAATGTGCTGGAAAGTTGTTTATCGGCGATCTTTCGCAGCCGCGCGGGGGGCCTATGCCTCGGGCTCACGCAAGTCATCAGATTGGCTTGGACGCCGACATCTGGTTTTTTGATCTACCGGCGCGTAGCCGTGTGACCGCGCAGATGCGTGAGAATCTTCATGTACAGACGGTGTTAAATCGGTCCTTCAAGTCGCTTAATAAAAAGCGTTGGAAGACCGCCTATGAAAGCGAACTCCTCTGGTTTTCTGAGCAGCCCGAGGTTGAGCGGTTGTTCGTCAACGCCGCCATCAAACAAACTTTATGCGAAAAATACCCCGGCGATACTCGGCTAATTAAATTGCGACCTTGGATGGGCCATGACGATCACTTTCATGTGCGCCTGAAGTGTCCGCGTGAAACACCCGGTTGCGTGGCGCAGGAGGCCCCTGGCGAAATAGAATGTGAGCCGAAGTTCTTCACGACTTGGCTCAGTGATGAAGTGATCTATAAATGGCGCCATCCCAAACCGCACGGTAAAGCCGAGACGGCCGCCTTGCCACTGCCCTGTCGAGACGTGGTGGCGCAAAATCTTTCTTTGCCCCAACAATAGATTTACTCTATAAAACTCCTCATGACGTCTACCATTCGACTGACCCAAACGGTTCAAAAAGGCGGGTGTGCGGCAAAGGTCGCGGCCCTCGAGTTACGAAAGATTTTGCAGCAGGTGAAGTTTCCGCCCGCTCCAAAGGATCTGTTGATCGGCACGGCCACTTTTGACGATGCCGCGGTCTATCGCGTGAGCGACGAGCTGGCGATGGTTCAAACACTCGATTTTTTCACGCCGATTGTGGATACACCAAAGTTGTTTGGAAAAATTGCGGCCACAAATGCACTCAGCGATGTTTACGCTATGGGTGGGCAGCCGAAGACCGCGATGGCGATCTTTGCTTTTCCTTTGGCCACGATGGATCCGAGTGTCGCGGTCGAAGTGTTGCAAGGTGCCTGTGAGACGATTGAGGAGTCAAAGGCCGCTTTGGTGGGTGGGCACACTATTGATGACGACACGATGAAGTTTGGGCTCTCCGTAACCGGCTATGTTCACCCGCAAAGAGTTTGGTCCAATGCAGGAGCTCGAGTGGGCGATATCCTGATACTCACGAAACCCTTAGGGACAGGAACGCTGACAGCGGCATTGAAGCGAGGCGAGTGCACTGAGGCGCAGATACAAGATGGCCTTGAGAGTATGTGCACATTGAATGACGTTGTGACCACGCTGAAGTCCGATTCCGTCCCGGCGATTCACGCGGCCACTGACATCACCGGTTTTGGTTTAGCGGGCCATGCTTTTAATATGTGCAAGGCCAGCGAGGTGAGTTTTGCGTTCACTCCTGAATCTATTCCTCGCTTCGAACGAAGCCTCGAGTTGATCTCGAAGGGGTTTTTAACCAAAGCCCATCGCACCAATGCCGAATACGTTCGTGATCAAATCCATATCGGTGCGATCAGCACAGAATTGCAGCAGCTTTTGTATGATCCGCAAACCAGCGGTGGGCTGCTGTTAGCGGTGGATCCCGCGCAGGCCGACGTTGTTCTTGATCAATTGCTGCCGCGGTTTCGCTTTGCCCAGAAGGTGGGGAAAGTCGAAGCGCCGAGCAGTAAGTTTTTGAAGTTCTGAATTCGGTCTTCCCGAAAAAGAGTGAGCATCCATCGCGGTGGCATGGCCGTTTCCGCTGTCAACTCATGGTCCAACGTTAACTCATTCACAGCGCGCCGTTTTGAGAGAAAATTGATAAGGCGGCGTCGAACGCGAATTCTTAACAGAGCTTCTTTATTTTTTAAACGATCATCAGCCGATTCCAAAGTCAGCTTTGGGACTGCTTTGGGCTTGGACCTCTCGTCTAAACAAACAAAAGTGAGATGGGCGCTGTTGGTGTGGGTAAGCTCATGCGTAACGGCATCCTCACGCTCCACGTTCACCTGAATCTCCATAGAGGAACGACCAGCGTGATTGACGGCGGCGGTAAGGAGGATGTGCTCCCCAAGTCGTAAGGGATTTCGAAACGTGATATTGTCGATATTGACCGTCACGCAAGTCGGTAAACCAGTAAAGCGACGGGCGCACAAAAAGGCGACCTCATCCATCCAGCACATAAGGTAGCCGCCAAACAAAGTTCCGTTAGGATTTAGATGTTCGCCGGAGATAATCTTTCGCGTCGTCACTGACGATTGCTGACGAGTCTTCATACACACTCCTTTGCATGAAGACATCATCGCTCGGCTGGTACATAAGATTCAAATTCAGGAATTGTCAGGTTTTTGCTACGGCTACGGCGCGATCGTTAGATCCTGCATGATCTGATCCTGTAGGGTCACGCGTCCCAATTCGTCTTTAGCGTAAAAATCGAGACGATATTTGAATCCATAGGGAACAAAAATACTCTTTTGAGTGGGAACTCGCATAGGGCCCTTATAGTCACTCCCCCAGGCAGACGGAAAGCGTATTCTTACCAGGTCGTTACTTCTCTTGTCGAGGTTAGCAAAAACTTCAAACTCTCCAGGTAAATTAGATTTGTAATGATATACGTTCAAGGTTGCCACCGAAAAGTTTAAAATTTGGCCGGATTTCAGATTCACTGGAATGGTGAATTCGTTGAGGGAAATGCCGAGAAAGGCAGAAGAGTTTTCTCTGCTGAGAATGACAGGAAACGCTTTTAGCTCTTGATCTGCACCGTTAGTAGAAAATTTAAAATGATTGAAGACGTACCTATCTTCCCAACTGCCATCGCGTCGACCGCCCCTTCCTTCGGCGCTTGTTCGTATACTCGGAGGTAGCTCTGTCACGCTGGTATCTGAATTCGGTTGTAATTGATAAATTGCCGCAAAGTTTCCTTTCAAAATATCGGGAGTATCGAACGTGGGTGCGCCGTCGACAAAGTGAACATGAAGAGTCCCTCGCAGTTCTGAAAGTTGAATCGGGAAGTCCGTCACTCGGCCGTCGGACAAAGCAATGCTTTGTTTGCTGAGTACGCCCGTATGGGGATGAAAAAGGTCCATATTGACCATCATCGCGGGAAGCAACAACGCGACCTCGTTTAAAGGAATACCGTAGGGCTTAAATTTACCCTGAATCTTTCGAACAGTGTCGCCCGTCGAAAATAGAAAATCTGGAATAGGTCCAAAATCCACATCAAACATCTTGGGATCCCAGCTGAGTCGAAGCGCGGCCAATTCAACAGTTGTCGTCGCCTTTTCGTTGATCACAACGGCGCAGTAGGAGGCTTCGTATTTATATTTTTGATCATACTTGACCTCAACACATCCGGTCCCTGCAGCGACTTTATTTTCGACCCCGAGTTTCACGGCCGAACTTACGTTGTCGATTCTGAAGTATACATTGGCGTTGTTTAGTGAAAACCCTGGAGGCGCGGTGACGATCAAAGTGCCAAGTTTTTCACCTGGTTTTACGTCTCCGGCCACTGCTGAAAGAGACATCAATGAGATAAATAAAGCGAACGCTCGCATAGTCATAATTTCCCCCTCTGGAACAAAGGAGGGTAGTGGAGAAATATGAGCGAATCAAGTTCGTGCCAAAAAAGGGCACCCAGTAACGCTTTTGCATCCGCAGAGCTGTCCATTCTGCATCAATCTTGGTATTGGTTTTGCATTTGTACGATCCAGCTGAGGAGGCGAACGTTGAGATTACTGTTTTTTGCTGGTATTTTGCTTAGTTCCTTCGCCCACTCGGCCGACTGTAACAGAATCTTATTTTCTCATATTTTAGCCGTTAGCAAGAATGGTGTTATCGGACTCAACAACCTTCTACCCTGGAGTATCCCCAAGGAATTTGAATACTTCCTAAAGATGACTGATGGGAAAACGATGATTATGGGTCGCAGAACTTTCGAGTCGCCGGGACATCCCTTCTCAAATCGGTTTAGCATCGTCTTGACGAAAAACCGAGATTACCAATATTCCCACCCAGATGTGGCCATAATGCACGACTTAGAATCGGCGATCGAATTTTGTCACTCTCGAGGCCAGTGCGGTGAGGAGATTTTTATTATTGGCGGTGGTGAAATCTACAGGGCTTCGATGCATCTTGTTGATACGATTTATCTGACGCGCATTCACCAAGACTTCGATGGAGATACCACATACCCCACGGTTGATGAGGAGGATTTTGAGCTGGTCGAGCAGCTGTATCAGGGTGGCGAAATTCCATATACATTTATGACTTACAAGCGCCGAAGGTGATAGCGTAGCGCCCTCTACACCGCCTTAAAAACGCGATTGAGCGGACTGATTGCGAATCCAGACCCAGTAGTCGTCTAACAAGTCCAGAAGCAACTTTGAAATTTGTCCTCGAGTCTCGGACGAAAAGGCACTTCTAAGTAGCGGATCGCGGTTTATAAAATTAGAAAGCTTAGGGAGAAAATCACTCACCTCAATTGAAGTGCCGATCTGGGCTCGAAATCGTCTGTCAGCGTCGTTAGCGTAATCGCTGGAAATCTCGATAGAGACCAACATTGGTTCCAATTTTCTTAGAATTGATTTTGCGGTCTCTCGTTTCGCAAATATCGGCCATTGGGGAAAATGGACAAAACCGTAAACCGAACTATCCCTACCTTGCACGTTAACAAATGACGAAATGACGTCGTTCCTCGGAGTCGACGGCGCTGTCAGATCATTTATCGCATAAAACGGCTTATTTCCTTGTAGAAAAATAGAAGACTGGTTAGAGGCGGAATTGGCAATTAAATAACTCCAGTTTTCTACTCCGACGGCCCTCATAACCCCCGTCAAATAAGTGAAGAGCGCTTGAAATTCGGCTCGCCCCGATGTTTCAAATATCAGTTTAGCAATGCGTTTCAGTGTTTCGGCAAAACGTGGGTCGAGGAATGATGGAATATGAAAGAAGAGATCGTGAGGATCGCCCATGGGAAATAAACCCTGGAGCACGGCAAACGTATAGGCTTTGTGACTAATAAACCCTCGCGCTTCATCCTCGGGCGAATCGAAGATAGGGAAATCGACGGAAGGGTTTTGTGAAAGGAAACTCTTAAGTTCAGAAAGTGTGACCGCTCTCATTTGAGCTCGTTCGAGAAGCCAAATATCGAGTTGTCGACGAAAATCGGTTAGAGAGGAAGAGGCGAGTTTAAAAATTTGTATAAGGCGGTCGCCACCACGGACTCGCGTTAAGAGATAGTTCATCACCTGTGTTTCAATTTCAACGGATCCAAACCTTCGACTTGCAATAAACCAATCTGGCTCTAGCACTCCGGAACATTTTTGGCGGTCAAGATCCTCTTGGTAAACTATTTTGAATGCCGACATCGAAGCTCTGATGTCGGGAGTGCCCACCATTTCCACGCCGGCGGCTTGTGCGACCATTATAGGTAGCAAGCCGATCAGAATAAGGAAGGACTTCGTCAGACTGAGCTTCATCGATGCATTATACCTTGTTCCGGGCATTAGGACCATTTCACTTCACCCAACCTTTCAGTGCATGAATCTAATGTGTCTCTTAAGCGTGACAATTTTTGGCACTGAGGTAGCTGGCCATTCGAATCTAAGGCTGATCTCGCCCGGCACGAGTGGCACGAAGCTTGCTATAGTCTTTGCTCCATTGCATGAGATATATCTTTAGGAGTCGTGAAATGAAAAAATCTCATTTTTGTCTTGTAGTTCTTCTATTTACTCAAGTAATCGGCGCGCAGGGTACCCTATTGAATCCTCTGACTAGCTTTCCGCCTCAAGTTTTTTCGCATCAAATGATGTTTGACTATGTGAATGATGAAATCCAGCGAATCAATCCCCGATTGCCATTTCGTTTGATCTCCACTCCAGAGTGGGCCGATTATGTGAACTTTCATCACTTTGTGCCACTTGTCTATGAGGGCGTTCCTGAGGGTTATCAGTTTGATTACAACTGGAAGCCGATGGATCGCCAGGAGCGAATAAAAACGGTTCGCCTGCCCACTGGTGAGGTCACGGAAGAAGGTAAATTTGTCGTTTGGGTTGATCGTTGCAATTATTTTCAGTACTCCGAGCAAGAATGCCGGAGTTGGCTGCGTACTCTTGTCAGTCACGAAAACAGACACTACAGCCAGTGGCTAGAAATTGCCGAACAAGCCGTGCGCAGAGTAGGTTCGCGCGGTCAGCCAAGAAACGCCGAGGACTTACGAAAGATTCCGCAGGCGTTTGATGAGTTCATGAAGGTATGGAGCAATGGCCCTCACTATCAGTGCCGCGAAGTTGAAGTTTTCAGCGCTCAGATGGAAGCTGGAGAAATGCCGCCAACGCCTGTCTTTCTTAATACTTTATTGGTGTATTACAAAAAATGTTTAGCGTCACAGATCGTTGAATTTGTACCGGGATTAGTCAGGGCTCGGCAGGTTCTTCGGGCGCATGACATGAATGCAGATCAGTAGCTCAAAATTCAGGAATTGTCAGAAGCTGTGACAAAAATTGTCACTCCCACCCTTAAACCCGCCGCCGGGAGCACTTAATTAGGAAGTGACCTAAGCTAGGCCTCGGCACGCGAATCGCAACACAAACCATAGAGGCGGTTTTGAGATGTTGTGGTTCTTTGCAGTTCTAATATCGACAGTCATGGCTCAACAGACACCTGTGTTCAAGATCACAGTATTGGACCCGTCCGAGCCGCAGCCAGAGCAGGCGGCCGAAGAACCGGCCGTCGAACTGCCGGCCTGGCCTCCGACAAAAGCTCCTAGGGAACGCTCCGAGCCTCTCGAACTTATGGTCGGCGCGAGTGTCTACCACTTCTTTACCAAACACACCGGTAGCTTTAAAACGCAGTGGTCGGAGGATGGGCGCTGGATTGGTACTCCTGTCGGAGGCCTCGGTGTTATGCAAACTGACGGCGAGTACTACCAGACACAAAGCTATTACATTGGCGAAAACAGCGTGGGTGGCGGGATGGCAGGTTTTTTGGCCTCAACTGGAAAAGTTTACTCCAACTGGAATCTGGGCGCTGTAGCGGGTTTGTACTTGCAAGACAGTCGCAAGTTCACGGCCGACAAAATTTCCACGGTTGCCGTGCCTATGGGCGACTCCACCAGTGTTATGCCGCTTGTGGGATTTGAAGCCGTCTACAAGATTGAATTTGATGAAGATTTTTATCTCAAGATTCATAACGTGATCACGCCGATACTCGGGATTACGTATCTTTCGATCCCGTTTTGATCAGTCGCTGTACCACTGACGTTGAAAACGATCAGCCGATCCGTCCCAGTAAAACACCGACGCCACAGAGGCACATAGCTCAAGCCAAATCGCGTCTGTCCGAAGTTCGACTTCTTCTGTGTCGGTCTCACAAGGTTCGCCAAGGCCTCGATCGCAAGTCGACTGAATCTTCTCACCTTTTTTTGCGAGCGAAATGCTCATTCGGTTAAAAGATTTTTTACCTAACGAATCTAAAATAACGGGATGATCAAATCCTTTTGATGAAAGCCAAACGACCATTTGCTCGCGTCGTTTGCCGACTTGTTTCAGAATTTTGGCGTAATCGGGAATGCCATCGCCGTCAAAATCGCCTTCGACTTCAGCCGAAGGTGGCGGGCGCCCTGGTATACTGCATTTGCTTTCTTTGCCGTATGAGGTGATCGTCCAACCGTTGGGAATTCCTGCAGTATTGTGCCGTTGCTCCGCCTTTGGCGAACGATGCGTGACAGGGCGTGAACGCTCCAGTTGACAACCGCAAAGTGCGGCCCAAAAAGCACATAGAAAAAAACCCCGCCCGAATCTTAGCTGCATCTTGGCATGATAGAGAGCGGACCGAAAAAATTCAACCGCAAAAGACGCGGAGTGTTTGGATTCGACAACAATGATTGAGTCGAGCCACGCTGATGTCACTGGGGTGAAAATGAGGGTGGTTTGGGGAATGCTTTTGCTGGCGTTTTGTGCCGTTGTCAATGCGGCCAACACCATCGGTCCACGTACCGCCACTTGCACGGCACAACCCGGCCAGAGGCCCTTTCCTCGGCGAGCGGTGGGCTGGCAAACTCCTAAAATTCCGATTGAGCACATTTTGATTGTGATGCAAGAGAATCACACCTTCGATAATTACTTTGGCAAGCTCAACAGTAACAAGTACTACGGCAAAGAGGTCGACGGGATCCGGCCTGAGTTTTCCAATCCAAACTCCGACGGCAACCCTGTGCCTGTTTTTCATGCGCCCAAGCGGTGCGTGCAAGATCCTTATCACTTTTGGGACGCCATGCATGAGGATTGGAATGAAGGTGCCAATGACGGATTTGTAAAAACTAATCCCTATGTGGACGCGATGGCGTATTTTGACGAGACGGATATTCCCTACTACTACGCCTTGGCCAATCGATTCGCCATAGCCGATCGCTACTTTAGTTCTGTATTAGGTCCTACGTTTCCAAACCGTTTTTATTTAATGGCGGGCACGTCCTTTGGGCGAGTGGACAACGTGGAGCCAGGCCCTGAGGGTTTTAACCAGCGCACGATATTTGATGTGCTTTCTGAAAACGGTATCACGTGGAAGTACTACAAAGCAGGGCGCGGCTATTTGGATATGTTTCAGCCCATTTCCAATAGTCTTGATAATATGGCGACCCACCTTGATCTCAAATTTGATTTAGAAACTGGCACGCTCCCTCAGGTATCGCTGATCGATTTTGAATGGGACGAGGAAGACGAACACCCCGACCAAGATGTGCAAGTGGGCCAGCAAAGAGTCGCAGAGCGAATCAGTTGGTTGATTAACAGCCCGGCATGGAAATCGTCAGCGTTGTTCATGTTGTACGACGAAGGCGGTGGTTTCTTTGACCACGTCCCACCGCCGCCCGCCTGTGAGCCGGATGCGATCGCGCCAGTGATGGTGTTTGACACGATTGAGGGTAAATTTGATCGATATGGGTTTAGAGTGCCCATGGTGCTCGTGTCGCCCTATGCGAAAAGGCATTTCGTTTCCCATACGATTTATGATCACACGTCGGTGCTGAAGTTTATCGAGACGAAGTTCAACCTCCCCGCGATGACGGTTCGGGATGCCAACGCCAATGACATGCTGGATATGTTCGACTTTAAGCGCCCGCAGCTCGATGTGGATTTGCCTTCGGGCGAGATGGATCATGACAGCGCTTGTAAGATCAGGCCGCATTTGAAGCGCAGGGCTCCTTTTAAAGTGCCACACTGACCCTTTGACACGGTGATTTTGTCACTGAAAATCTCTATCTAACGTGAGACTCCTGTTGTGTGTATTCTCCAGCCCACTACGCAGAGGACCGGCCAGAACTGATACTTGAGGTGATCCGACGATATAACCTCGCGACGATGATCACTCAGGCGCCAGGTGGCGCCCCGTTTATCAGTCATCTTCCATTGTTGTTAGATGAGGGCGGACAGTTCTTGCTAGGCCACTCGGCGCGAGCGAATCCCTCATGGCGTCATTTTGCAGATGGGCAAACCGTGACTGCGATTTTTCACGGACCTAATGCGTATGTTTCTCCCGCCTGGTATCAGCCGAAATCAGACAATGTGCCGACTTGGAATTACGTAGCGGTTCACGTGAAAGGTGTAGCGACAGTTAACGAGGAACCCCTTGCGACTTATCAGATTTTGCAGACGCTCTCCCAACATTTCGAAACGTATTATGGAACAAGGTGGTCTTTGCCGAGTGAGCCGAACACGGAATTGATGGATTTGTTGAAGCATATTGTGGCGTTTCGATTGGAGATCAAAGAAGTTCAGGCTAAGTTTAAACTGAGTCAAAAGCAGAGTGACGGGGAGCGAACGGTCGTAATGCGGGAGTTACCCAAAGTGGCCGGATCGATGGGCGAAGGCGTGTCGGATTTCATGGCGCGCGTTGTTCGAGGTAAGAGGGGCGAGTGAGTGTTTAAAGCGACGATCATCTCGACGTGCGGTTTTTCGCGCGCCACAGTCGGCGAAGTGCGGATCATTACACGAAAATTCGGGACTGAGTTCTAAAAACGGGCGCCGTAGTTCAAAGAGATCGCGGAGTCGGTGGAAGCGACCTTTTCATCTCTAACAGGAATCATCCAGCTATCGACGAGTAGTCGAACACCCATGTTCTGACTGTCGTTGCGACCAAACACCCACCGAACCGACATGCGGGCGCTGAGGAAGGAACCGAATCCAGAGGCGTCTTCTTCATGATCATTGTAAGCCGCTTTTGTGACATTGAAGTTTCCTCCGATAAGCCCAGCGAGAGAAAAAAACGATTTGCTATACATCTTGACGGTAACGCCTCCGCCAACGCCGGCGCCGAGGCCTGTTGAGGAGACGTCTCTCAGGGAGGCGCCCATGCCGAATACCGCTTTTCGTTGTTCCGGAATAAACGGCGAATCGGCACTCAGTCTTTGCTGCATGACTTGGGCCTGATAAAGAAGATCCACGCTGACGTCGCTTCCGGCGGACATTTCGGCGCTGTCGTAATAGTTGGCCAACGTATTTGGTTTATCGGCGCCCCATAGCGCCACCCCGCTCATCCAGCGAGCGCGGTAGTCGTTAAAGGCGATATCGGGCCTGGCGATGTGTGTAGAGACGCCTTTCTTGTCGGTGTCGATTTCGGTGGCCATGCCGACAAGGTGTTGGTGCGAAAGTTCAAACAGGTGGCGATCGAGAAAGAGGTTGAAGCGGTACTCTTCGTTCATACTGGGTGGTAGCCCAGTCTTAGTGTCGAGGTCGGCGGCCGCGAGCGTGTGCCGATAACTGAAGCCGTAGTTTTTGTAGGAGAGAAACAGTGAACCTTCAAGGCTCGGGGAGGGTGAGTAGGATATGGAGCCGAGAGGGTCTTGCGTTTGTGGGTCCTGGCTGCCGGTCTGGATATTGAAGCCGCGAAAGGGAACGCTCGTTGTAGCGTCAATGGCCCAGTCACGGGCTTCAGGCGTGGAGACCGCTGCGGGGACAGCCGAGGCGGCGGTTTGCGAAACCGGAGCATCCGGGGCGGAACTTGTTTGAGCGAATGCTGGTGCGACCGAGGCTGATAGCGTGAGTGAGATTGCGATTATGAGCTCGAGAACCAATTGATTTTTCATTTCAATATGGTTTCTCGAGCCGATACCTGAGTCAATAAACTACTTCGCTTCTAATCCCGCGCATTCTTGTTCCATAAACGCGATCAGTTCTTCAGAATTCACGCCAGATCGTCCATCGATGTGAGTGTGCATAATCTGAAGTGGGAATAGTCTCAGTTCCGGCGCAATACCGGCCTCAATCCTGTGAGGAGGATTAAGCGTTCTCCAAACCGTGCCGGTTTGTCCATACGGTTCTTCCTTGGCCGCCGTAAGTTTCGCAACTAAATTATCAGGCGTGGCGACAGGTCTGGATGTCAGCTCGCCCGCGCCATTTTTGATGACGATTTGGCCCGGTGTAAATAAACAGTAAGCCCATTGTGCATCGGCGCCTTGTTGGCCAATCGAGTATTGCATCCACGCACCGACATACGTGCTATCATCCTGGGCAAAGGCGCCAAAGGACATCAAGAGTGTGACAATTGTTACAGTCAATTTCATGAGGGTTCCTCCATCAAGTTAAAAACTGCCCACCTTCTAGGTCTGAGAAGATCCGGAGGTCAACTGAGAAGAGGGGATTGAGGCGCGCGTCGGCCGCGGCGATCACCAGGGCAGAGCTTCGCCCGTGTAATTGAAAAAACCACCACTCTGAGCTGACTTCGCGCCCGTGATAACTTTATACAAGCCAAGACTGCAGTCCCGCACTGGCACCGTCGCTCCGGCGCCGCCCATTTCTGTTTGCACCCACCCAGGGTGCAGCACAAGGCATGTCAATTGAGGAAACTCTTTGGCGAGACACATGTTAAACATATTCAATGCAACCTTCGACATCCGGTAGTCGTAATAACCGCCGCTGCTGTTGTCTTTAATCGACCCCATTTTGCTTGTGATCTGAGCGATGGTGCCATCAAGCTTCATATACGGCAAAACGAGCTGGCAGATGCGAACGGGACCAAACGTATTCACTTCAAAAACATCTTTTGTGCGATCGAGATCCAGCTCGGCAAGCGAATCGCCTCGATCGCCGACAACGCCCGAGTTATTGATTAGGATGTCGATGCTCTTGATCAGGCTCAGCTCCTCTTTCAAGGCTGCAAAGGTCTTTTCGTTCGTAACGTCAGCCTTTACCGGCACGATCGACTTAGAGGATGCGCTCAAATCTAGTAATTCTTTTGCCGCGCTTTCCGTGCGGTAGGTGCCCACAACGCGGTATCCATTTTGCGCGAACTCTCGTGTAAGAGCGAGACCGATGCCTCGGCCGGCTCCCGTAATCAAAACAGTTTTCATTTACTTCCAATCTCCAAGAATATTGCCAAACACTTCCTGGCCCTCTTTTTTTTCAGCCTCCGTCACTTCGTTTTGACAAATTCCCATGAGACTGTGGGCAAGCGCCATAAATTTGCCTCGGTCGTCTCCGATGATAGATCTGAAGTAGTTTACAAGAACCATTTTCTGCGCTTGTGTGTATTGGAGTTCAAGTCCAGCGTCAAAGATTTCGACAATGGGAGGAATCGCATCGAAATCCCTTTTGGCGGCGTTATCGAAAAAATAATCGCAAGCCTGTTTTTTTTGACTTGGTACAGGCGCCTCATCGGCCCGCGCGATGCCACTCATGTAGAGAACGGAAAACATAAAGGAAAACATAAAGGAAAACAGCAGCTTCATTGGTAACTCCCTCAATCCCTGGCAGAAGGTATCCTGTCAGAGCAGCGGATTCAACATGTCACTATTTCAATTTATGGACTTTTTTGAGAGAGAACGGTAAGGTGTGCGCCATGAAAACTTCGATTTACTTTTGCATATTAGCTCAGTGTTTCTGGACGACGGCCCATGCCGATAACTGGGTTCCGGTGCCTTATTTGACCGCCATCTCCAAAGTAGACAATTTTAATTATCAAATTGCCGAAAATGATAAGGCGAGATTGCTCAATGCCTGTTTTGATTCGCTGAATGCCAAAAATCCGGGTTATGAAGCCGATTGCAGCGAAGTCGGCGGAAGCCTGGAGATCAAAGGTCGAGTGTTCAATACGCTAACCGGTGGTCACGCTCAGTGTGGATTGTCTTGCCACGAGCCTGACAGGCACGTGGGACGCTGCTGGATTCAGAGCCTTCAAGATGACAGCGAGACAGGTAAAGTGAATTTCTTTATGTTGCGCGAGCCGGGTGGTTCGCAATGGACGCTGGTAGATCCCTCCGGCAAGGGGAATCGTCTCCTTTTTGTGTCGCCTAGCTTGCCACCGGAGATCTATACAGCGCGCCTGGCCCAGTACGCCCACTCCTGTTCAGGTTGGCGCGCGCGCTGCTTTCCCGAAGAACCCTGCCGGTAGTTTCAAATGTGGCGACGAGCCCGGCTACCAGATTACGCCGAGATTATTACCATGTGGCGGGATTTGAATCGCGAAGATCCAAGTCCCCAGCCTCCTCCTGATTTTCATATGCAAAATACTCTTGAGGCGCTTGAGCGGGAGCCATTTCGAGGTTTCCCTGTCGTTCTAGAACTTGAGGGCCGGATCGACGGTTATGCGCTCCTCATTTCATTTTGGTCAAATGAACTGGGCGGCGAACTTTGCGAAGTCGATGAGCTTTATGTGAAGGAGAGCAGTCGAGGCCGTGGCTACGGTCAGGATTTGATTGAGGCGGTTAAAAGCGGAAGTGGGATTTGGCCACGAACCATCGTGGCCGTTCATTTGGAGGTTTCTCCCGAGAACCAGCGCGCCCGGGATCTCTACGAGCGCTTGGGTTTTCGGCCGGTTCGAAATTCTCTCATGCGGCTAAATGTTTCCGCGCCACCAGAAAACGCTGCGTCTAATGATTCACCTAGAGCGGCGATTTCGTATTGTCGCCTAGATACTTGATCAACACTTGGTATGGGGAAAGTCCTTTATTGATGTCCTCTTGCCAAGGTTTGTTTCCAAAATATCGCTGAAGAATAAAGCTGTACGTCGCTCCCGAGTAATAAAATCGTTCAGAGGGTGAACCGTCAAAGTAATCGGTTTCAGGAATAGTAGGAAATTCTCCAAGCGCAATGCCCACGGTTAAATCAAGATAGTGCGCTACTCCCTCGATTCGCTCCCAAAATGTCATGTGCTTGTAGCATTCCACCGCGGGCGTGTTGGGGCCCATTGGCTCACGAATTTGCGCGATCATGAAAAGCTGGTGAAGCATTTCGTTGTCAGAGATGGTCTTCCAAGTTTTGCGAATGTGCTCCAAAACGCGAATCTCGGCTTCTCTCAGTTTCTTCCATAGCGGGTCTTGAATGCACCTATCGTAGTGATCTCGTGGATGGGTCGTAAAATCAGCCGGATCAAAAATGAACCCGTTGCCAAAAAACTGATGGGCCATGTGAAAGCCCTCGTGAATGACGACTCGTGGGTATCCCTTTATGGGGAGCGGAACTTCGGGGTGCTCATAAACCAGCGAAAGCAATAGCACTGGTTTATTTGCTTGTTGCGCCACTTGCGACAACACCTCGTATTTCGTAACGGTCGGCATGATAAAATCATAAACGTGATTGGGTATGTCGGGGAAGTTGGGCCCGATTGTCGTGCGAGTGATGGCGGAGTCGTCGTCGCAGTGTTCGAAGGTCACGCCGAGGCTTGTGAGCTCGGTGTCGCTGACTTGTAAGAGATAAACTTCGGTAGTTGAGTCAGTGCGAAAGGCCACGCGAAGCTGGTCGGGGTTGTAGCCGGACCACAAAGACTTGATCTGAAGGCCATTCTTGATCGCCGTAACTCGATCGAGTTCAAGACTTGTAAAGCAGGTTGCTCCGTATGCTTGAGTATAAGCCAATATCGCCGTCGCGGCGCAAAGTAAGCGAAAGCCCATCTAGTCCCCCTCCCCAAAAGGTAATAACTAGAAAGGCTAGCGCATCACTCGGGCGACTTCAACTCAGTAAATGCGATGTGTGATCGGCACGCTGCAGTCCGTGGGCGGAGCGATATCGGCCCGGCCGGCATGAATGGCTCTGTTGACATATTTTTGAAGGCACTCTTGGGTGTTAAGATTAGAGTGTCCACCGCCCTCAACAATGAGGCTCGCATTCTTTCCGCTCGAACAAGATCGGTTTGAAAGATACTCTTCGACATTCTCAACTCGGGTTGCGAGATCTTGCGAACCATTGAGTACGAGTGTGGGCGTCGACGTGCAGAGTGCATCGCTTGGCAAAGAAGCATTGTCGTTGGCGATCATCACGTTAGCCACACGCTGACTAACTAGAACACCTTGTTCTTCCAAAACATTTGTATAATCTGGGAATTTGTAGGCAAAGAATCTCTTATCAAATTCTGTGAGCCGTCGAGTGAGTTCAGTCTTGTAAGGTTCAACTACCTTCAGAAATCCAAATTGTTCAAGTAAGGCAAGGATGGCCCAGTCCGTGTCTAAGCCTTCACCCTCATAAACTAGTGTTCCGATGGCAAGGAATGTTGATAGATTGAAGTGACTCGGCATTTCCTTGCCCAACAGCTGGTATTTTTCTTCGTAGCGCCTCTTCCAACCGTATTCCCAGACGGAGATATATCCAAAATTCAGCGCCGGAGAGATTTCATTTAAATATTCCTTCAATTGCGATTTGAACCGCTCCAAATCAATTTTACCTTGGTACGCTTTTAGGGGCAAGACAGACAAGCGATTTTCAATGGTTGAAAGAACAATGGCAATTTGGTCTTCCTCAGGAAAAATTCTCACTCCTGGTTTATCGAGGCCTTCCAATACCAATAGGTCGACTCGGTTGGGAAACCGATGCGCATAATGTCGGCCTATATTGGTGCCATAGGAAAAACCGACAAGAGCCGCCCACTTCTCGAGAGCGTAAACTCTTCGGATGGCTTCAATGTCTGCAACAACATCTGGCGTAGTGAGTTGCGAGTCCCACTCAGCGGGCGTGGGGAGTTGGCTGCAGCCAGCACCGCGATAATGAAAAAACACAACGTTGTAATTCGGAAACGCTTTGGCGGTTGATTCAGCCGCCTGCGCACTATCAATTCCTCCAGGTCCACCATGTATGGTGAGGATGCTCTTTTTATTGTGGTCAAACGGGAGAGCCGTAAACGCGAAGAGTTCAAATGATTTGACGGCCATTTCTCTAGATTCACCCACGACAAGTGCGCGACGAATAAACTTATGATAGGGGTAATGGTCCTTGCAGTACTCGGGAGATAGAACGGCGTTATACCCTGGTAGGGCTTTTAGCGCCTCGTACATGGCGGCTCCGTCCGGCTCCTCTCCCCACGCCTGACCCAAAAACGCCGTCAAAGTGACAAAAATTGTAATCAAAATCGATTTAAAAGCGCCCATATAACGTACCAACCTTCTATAGCCGAGACTGCGTAAAGGTTTAGCAAATGGTGTGCCGGGGTCGTCAATGATCCTTGCCGAAAAAGCTCATCACTATGAAATATATCAACACTGCCACGCCCGCCAGTTCCACAGTGAGCAGTGTGAGACTCGTCAGGCGAGTACGAGTGGTGAGAACTGCGCCTTTAGGCGGCATCTCACCCTCCGTCAGCGGCGTTGTTTCTCTAAGAATCTGTGAAGCCCGCTCCCAGTCTTCGTCCGGAATGGCAACTCTGATCCCTCCCAAAACAGGCGTAAGGTGAGGACCCATATTGATCGTGTGGCGATCCGGGATTTCAGCGTCAATGCCGTCGGCTTTTAGTTTAGAAACCAAGACCTCGGCTTCTACAATGGAAGGCAAAGTCACGAGTGTTTTCATTCTTCGCTCTTAAGAGCCTTTTGAATGCGCGCGTTGAGGTTGTCGAGGGAGCTGGCAAATTCGGTTTTGAACTTTTTAAAGTTCTTTTCGCTCTCAAACTGCAGTTTGCGAAGGTCTTCGCTTAAGCGGTTCTTGGCGTTCTCAAGTCCCGTGACGGTTTTTTCCTCAGCCGCTTCGCCGTGCTCTTTGGCTTTGGTCTTCAACTCTTTGATTTGGGTTTCGAGAGAGTCCATACGCTTGTTCATGTCTTTTTTGAATGTCTGGAAATCCTTCTTGGCCCCTTCGACTGTTTCGGAGCTATGAACGTAGGAGGACAAAACAAAACCAAAAACAAACGCAATTAAGATTTTCATTCCTCGACAATCTACGCATCAGGCGGGTCATGTCAACCCTTGATCCTTTAACTCGTTCAAAACACAATAGGTGCCTATGCTAAAACTCATCCGAAGATCGCTTAAGACCGAACACCATGATTTTACCCAAGAACCCATTTACGACGCCATCATCCTCTTGGCTGTCCCTATGATCCTTGAACTCGTTTTAGAGGGCGTTTTTGCCGTCGTGGACATGTTTTTTGTGAGCCAACTGGGGCCCGGTGCCATTGCAACGGTAGGCCTGACCGAGTCTGTAATAACTCTAGTTTACTCGATTGCAATTGGTTTGGGTGCAGGGGCTACGGCGATTGTCGCCCGCCGTATTGGCGAGAAAAACACGGAAGCAGCGGTGCATGCGGGCGCTCAAGCCATCGTGATCTCCACCGCCGTGGGGTTGGTGTTGGGCGTGTTGGGTATTATCTTCGCACACGACATTTTGGCGGCGATGGGTGCAGCGCCCGATGTGATCGAAACCGGTGCGAGCTTTACGCAAATTTTGATTGGCGGAAGTGTCGCGATCGTGTTGCTGTTTTTGATCAATGGGATCTTTAGAGGTGCCGGTGATGCCGCGATGGCCATGCGCAGTCTGTGGATTGCGAGCGGAACCAACATTGTTCTTTGCCCTATTCTGATCTACTTTTTTGGTTTAAAAGGCGCGGCGATTGCGACGGTCCTTGGTCGAAGCTCCGGCGTGCTGTATCAGAGTTGGCATTTGTTTAAGGGCGACGGCGTGCTTAAGTTTCAGCTCCGGCATTTTGCGGTGGACATGCCGATTCTAAAATCCATCTTGACGATCGCCTGGCCGGCGTCGTTTCAGTACATCATTGGTAGCGGGAGCTGGATTTTGATTAATCGCTGGGTGGCGGAAACAGGCGGGACTGCGGCTTCGGCTGGATATCAAATCGCCTTTCGAAATTTCGTGTTCTTTATCCTGCCGGCCTGGGGTTTGAGTAATGCTGCCGCCACTCTTGTGGGCCAGAACCTGGGCGCCAAACAGTATCAGCGGGCCGAAGAGAGCGCGATTACAGCGGCTAAACTAAGCGCGATCATGATGACCGTGTTTACGAGTATCTTTGTGTTTCTCTCTCCGCAGCTCGTCAGCTTTTTTACGAAGGATCCGGAAGTGGCTCGCTACGGAGTGGATGCCTTGCGAGGACTCGGTGTCGGATTTATCTTTTACGGAGTTGGCATGGTGATGACTCAGTCTTTGAACGGAGCTGGCGCGACTCGAATCCCCACATGGATAAACTTCTTTTGTTTTTGGGTCTTTCAAGCGCCTTTGGCCTATTTTATCGCCAAATTCACAGCCAACGGTCCGCACACTGTGGTCTATGCGATCCCCATTGCGCATCTGATTCTGGCAGTCCTCGCGTGGTACGCGTTTAAACGAGGCGAGTGGAAGCAAGTGCAAGTTTAGCCAGATTTGGCCGTGCTGCTGTGGGCGAGATCCAACTGCCGATTCACCATGCGATCAAACACATCCAATAGACGATCATGTTGGCGGCTCTCAGTGTCGAACCCAATCGCGGGACCGAGTAGCTCCAAGGTGTAGTGAATGGCCTCGACGGTGGAGTAGCAATCGATGCGCGGTTGCTTTCGAACTCTAAAGTTAGACGGATGCGGTGGGGTAAAACAAATTCGATTGAGGTTCTGAAGGTTGGTGCTTTGGTTGACCATGGTGCGAGCACTGCCCCACGTGCCGTCAATCACGACGATGACGAGCTTTTGATATGGCTTTTTATTTTCCGCTATGAGATTTGTTCGGCTCTGGAGTGGCAAGGCGCTTAGATTGGTGGAATTGCGACCCGGATAAAGCATCAGACAACAGTAATTAGGGTTGTTGAGTATCTCGTTTAACCCATGGCTTTGTGTAAATGTGTGCCCCTGAATCAACGCAGAGTTATGGAGCATCAAGTGCGACATCCGGCCTGTGGCGATTCTTCGCCGTACCTCAATCGGATGAGTGAGAATAGCGAAGACAGCACCGGGGTCAAATGGCTTAAGCCAAGCGCAAAAGCAGCTGAAATCCGGCTGCAGGCATGTGGAGCAGAGCACTCGGTAACGAGGTTGGGCTAGAGCGGTTTGCTCTCGCCGCCGATGAAAGGTCGCAAGATCCATCTTAACGTTGCCTCCCGTAGATAGGATCAAGCATTTGACGGACACTGTCCAGGGGAGTCCAATGGAAGAATGCAGGTTTGGGGGATATCCGTATTTTTGTTTACCGTTTTGGGCGTCCAAAACGCTCTTTCGAAGCCATCACGAGTCACTTTTGATGCTTCCGTAGACCAGATATACTCCGTGCTTAAGGAAAACAAGGCAAAAAACGTGGAAGAAGCCGTGGCGCTCTTCGACTCAGAGTTTTTCAAGCCGGGAAACTACCGCTTGTTTTTCGAATCACAGTCCATTCAGCCGGGGTCGAAGGAGTTTCCTCGGGTGGTGTTGTCGGGAAAGAACTCAAAGCTCTTTATAGGCTTCAATCACAAGCTGGGTGAGCCGAGAGACCTGGAGTTTATTCAGCGGAACGAAAAAGACAAGACTTGGGAGTTTAAGGAAATCAGTTTTAGAGGCGGTAAGCCGAGTCTGTCATCATTGAAGAACCCAAGGCTCTGCGTGCAGTGCCACGGGGGACCGGATGCGAAGCCGAATGTTCTTCGCTTCGAGCCGGCGCGACTTGAGCTGTCAGTTCCGTTTCCTAGTTTCATTCGGCTTGAGCCTATGGAACGCGAGCGGTTTTGGCGCGATTTTGTGGAAAAGTCGTGGAAGGATCCGGTGTATTCCCGCTTGGGATTAGCCTACTGACTCCGCCTTAGCCTGTAGAAGTTGGTCTTCACTCCGAGAAGAAGGATTTGGCTATCGAATTTAAAGCCCAGTTTTTCAGCCAGTCGTATCGAAGGAATATTATCGGGCGTAATCGTCGCCGTGATTTGTGAAAGGCCCAGATCTTCAAAGCCATGGCGGATCAGCGCCGTCGCCACTTCGGACCCAAAGCCCTTTCCCCAAGCGGCAGTGCGAAGTCGATACGTGAGATCGACAAGGGACTCGCCGGTTTCGTCCCAAGGAGTAAGTCCACCCATGCCGATCAGTTCGTTGGTGGATTTTACCCATACGCCGCATTTGCCGAGTTGAGTTTCTCGTTGGCGTACCAGGTTTTCCCGTACCCACGCTTGCGCGGTCCTCAGGCTTTGCTGTCTGTAGTCAGTGATTTGAAACCTGTGAACGCCCTCGTCTTGCATGAGTTCGAAGAAGCCTTCAGCTTCAGACTCGGCCCAAGGGCGTAGCAGTAGGCGATCAGTTTGGATGTTCAATCTGGCAACTCAATCTTTAGGGTCGTTTCGAAGGAACGCCTCTCGCTTTGATTGCGAGTATTGTGCAATCTGGACCGCCTGTTGTTTTAACGTCATAGAAATCTTGCCCGGTGCCCATTTCTTGAGCTTGCACGAAGAAGTCTGAGTCAAAGTCTTGGGAGTCCAATACGACGATGGACTCATTGACGGAGCTGTTCACATCTGTAAAAGCCTGAATGGCAACCCTTACCTTTGGCGCACAATAAGCGGATGATGGTTGGCCTTGTACTGCATTCGTAAACAAGATCGCGGCTGATATTAGCAATTTCATGAGTCAATTCCCCCCCCTGGTCAGTAGATGACTTAGGGTTTACTATCAGACGGCATTACAATTTGCACGCCTAACGCTCTGTGACCCGTAAAGAGAACTGAGTTCGTTTAGAATGTAATCTGAGGAACAGTCACGCGCACTGTGTTCGAAATGGATTGAAGTGTGGCCTGCTGCGCGGCCTGTCCGGCCTGTGCGGCTGCTGCGGCGGCTTGCTGAGCTTGCGCCTGCGCTTGTGCCGTAGCGGCGCCGTTTACAGCATTATTTGCGCCGTTCGGAGGAAGGCCAGCTGCAGCGACCGTATTCGCATTTAGATCAGGGATAATCTGTCCCCAAGCGCGTGGGCCAGCAATGGCGTAATAGCCTAACGGTCCAGCGGGGGCTGCTGCGGCCGGCGTTACACCGGTCGTATTGGTATTCACAACAGCACTGCCATGATGACGATGTTGGCCATGATGGCGACGGCCCTGATGCTGTCCCCACCAACCGCTGCGAGCAATTTGGTTACCGTTGAGTTGGGAGTTTTGAATCAGCTGTAGCAAAGCCGCGATTTGTTGGCCTCGTTGTTGCACAAGTGGTCGAATTTGGTCGGCGTATGAGCCTTGGCCGATGTAAGCCATTTGGCCGTGGGCGTTCCAAGAGCCGAGCAGTGCTAAAGTCCCTAACACAAAACAAATTCGTCTCATTTTGTACCTTCTCCCAATCTGCGACTCATTCGCATGCAATTAGTTTATTGCAAGGTAGAGGCCAAAAATGAACGTCTAGAAGTCACTGAAAGAACAGGCATTCTCACTCTGATCAGGCGGCACTCAGTTGACACTGTCAACTGAGTCGGCGACGTGTGTCTCGCTTCGAAACTCACTGGAAGATCTTGTGCTCTCGAACATAATTCTGCGACCAGGCATCGAGTTTTCCATTCTCAAAATAGAAAATCATCTGCAGCTGTCTCTGAATAAGCTCATAGTAAGTGTATTTACCCTTGGTTTTCTTTACCCAAATTTTTTGAATGAACGATGGAACTTTTGCTTGGTCCATCCCGAGTTCCACTTGAGATGAGACCTCGTGAAGGACGTTTTTATCGATCTGGTCAACGACGTATAAATAGGTTACGACGGGAACTGTGATAGGAAAGAGAAATAGCATTATTCCCTCACCTTGGCCCGCATCCGGTGGTGGGCCTTGGCCGACTTCATAACACTTGCTTGGCGTTGGCTTTTCATTTTGAATCTGATCTAGAATTTTCTTTTTGATTACATCCGGATTTTGGTTCTCCGCATAGGTTTTCTCAATGTCGCTAAACACGTTGAGAGAGAAGGTATAGGCCAGTTTTTCATTCTTGAACCCCAAATAGATGTAGCACGCACGGCCGCCCTGTTTAAACTGCTGAGGTGCAAAGAGATACTTGTCTCCCCGGTATTGAAAGGCAAAGCTATAGGAGTCCCCGATTTGGGGTTTGGCCTCGGAAAGGGTTGTGCCAAGTTTTTCGTAAGGAGAGGTGGCGCATCCGACCAACCCGAGTAGAATTGCGGATAAAAAGAATCTCATGGCTTGCCTCCAATAGTGATTCAGTAGGCTGCGGTAAACCAGACCAATCGGCAAGGAGGTTTTTTGATGCATCGAGTTCCAAAACAGGGGCTGGCACCTTTTATCGGCCCATGAACAGGAGCGGGCTTTCGTTCCAGTGCCGCGTGAGTTCATAAGTAAACCCATTGCGTTGATAGAATTGCACGTTTCTCATGCCCGGAGACGTAACAAGGTGAACTCCAGGGCGAGAGAGGACGTTAACGAAGTGCGAGATCAGCTTAGAGCCAACGCCTTGTCCTCGCGCCGCCGGACTGCAGTTGATATGCAGATGTGCGGGAAAGCGCGAGAACTGATCTTCGAAGAGTGGGTATCTGGAATTCGCCAAAGTTAAAATCGGTTTCGCCTTAACGCTATCGGCGCAACCCGTAAGGTAACCGAGCACGTTGTCTTTTGAATCTACCGCTAAAAAAATCAACTGCGGTTCGTGCAGAAAGTAGTAGCTCGTCCAGCGTGCGAAAAAGTTCTCTTTCTCTTCGTCGCTCGCAAATTGCTGGCGAGAAGACGAGACGAAAAATATTTCGCGGAAGGCCTGTCGATTCTTTGGAGTCTCGGTGTAGGGAACGATGCGGACGTCCATAGAGTGATTTTTAACGTCGCGCTGGAAACTGTCAAATTGTTATACATCCAACAGGTACGGATACGCTGGTGCAGAAGGTATCGCTTGCTGGCCTGGCGTATAAATTGAATTAGCACCGGTATATGCTGGGTTCGAAGCACTTCTACAGGTTTGCATTCTTCGCTTTAATTGTGGCGTCGTTCGTCGCAGGGTCTAAGGCCGCGTCGGCTCAAGATGCATACGTATCGGCCGGTGGAGGGTGTCTCAGATTGAGACACAATGCCAACTTTAATTCGGGTTGGAAAAGATGTCTTAAGGACACGTCGGTCCTCAAGGTTCTTGAGTCTCGGCCCAATTCGCGATGGATGAAAGTTCAGACATCGGCTGGTATTGGATTTGTATTCAAGAAATACGTCACTGACACAAAACCGGTGCTGACTGCTAAAGCGACTCAAACGCGTCCAACTTCGCCCGCTCCCTCGCCAGGGCCTCAGGTCACTCGTGATCCGCAGCCAACTCCGCAGGCGAGCCCTCAACTCAACGGCCCAACTCCTGCGACACGGACTCCCACTCGCGCTCTACCTGCAACTAGATCGACCACAGAAATCAATCCACCTATAACGAACGCGCGACCTCCTCGGGCGCCACCATCACCGACACCGGCTTCCGCTTCGAACAATGCCCCCGTTGATTGCAGTAAATTTAGGAACCCAGAAAATCCAGCGCCCAAAGGTTTTTGCGAGTGTATGGACGAGATCAAAGTTCCGTACTTTGACGGTAAGACGGTCAGAGAGGGCAACATTCAAATCAATCGAGACTACAAAGACAAAGTGTTGTCGATCTTTAAACAATTGGCGAGCGACCGATATGTGATATCAGGAATTGAGCCTGCGAGTAATTTTGGTTGGAATGACAACTTGTCAATGCAGAAGGGCACACTGGGTAATACATCGGGTTACAATTACAGGAAATCCGCAGGTGGAACTGAATCGAGCCATGCGTGGGGAACTGCAATCGACCTCAATCCGAAGTGCAATCCGCAGACTTGGTACTCTCCCAAAACAGGAAAAGTAATTAAGCGTGATCCTGAAAATGCGGTGTACGACGAGAGCCGACCGTGCACGATCACCAGGAAGACCGAAATGGGACGAAAGGTGATCAAGGCATTCGAAGACGCTGGATTTACGTGGATGGGCGAGGGACTTCCTGGCCAACCTAACAATCATGACTACCAGCACTTCGATGTACGGCCGCGTCCTAAGGCTGATAAAGACGGCTATATTTGCAAATCGAGAAGACCTTCCAATCCGCAAACGGCCGCCCTTGCAGGGGCCGCTAATAATGTCGCGCCGTAGAGTCACTCGGCCTCATTGAGAAATTTAAAGAGCCTTAGGGCATTCGTTAAGAATGATCTGCACCCGTTGACCTGCCGGAGCTGACTCATCGACCTCAGTCATCAGCTTGCAAGCCGCCAGATGATCGACAACTGGAATCATCTCGAAAATCTGAATACTCACGCCTTTTCTAGAACTGAGTGAATGGCTGGTAACGCTCGCGGCGGAGTAGGTGTTATCCGCTGATGAGAACTGCGATTGCGGCGATTGTTTTCATTGCTCCCCCCTATGGACGTTGTTGCCCTCGTTTATAGTTTCTCCTCAAGGTGATTACAACGATGAAATCAATACACTGGCAATGGTTCCATTCGTCTACTAAGCCTGCGTGCATTACTTTTAAAGGAGTAGACCAATGAAGTTTATTTTTGGCCTCATTTTGGCACTGACCTCAGTTCAAGCCTTAGCGTGCCTGCCCAAAGGAGATCAGCTTAACTCACGACGCAAATACGAATTCTCAAATGATCTGCGCCGTCGCAGCCGAGCGTGTTGGAATCAGATCAAGCGTGGCCTTGGTGAAATTAACTCGGGAGATGTGGCCGTATTTAAGCGGAACTCACTTAGTCAGGAGATTTTTAGCATTGTCGGACGATTTCACCAGACTGAAGTAAGGAAAGTGTATGAGGGTGGTGGATCGACGTTTCACTGCGAACCTGTTACTCCCAAGAAACGTTGTTAAAACGATTTCGTTGACTACTTTCGGCCTCAAACAACTCAAACAAAAGGATTAGATATGAAATTGGCTCTTTCACTGTTCGGTTTCGCACTTTCCGGTTTAATGGCTCATGCCGATTCCGTTTACAACTGCGTCAACCCTAGAGGCGATTCGTTCAATATCAAGATGGCTCGCCAAGGCGAGAGTATGACGCTACGATCTCTCTATAAAAGGCTAAACTTCACACAATCCAGATCTCGAACAAAGAATTCTAAGTATCTTGAATTTGATAGTCGGCGGGGCTCAGTTACGATGCAAGAAAGTTTGGTTCGAGGAGGAAGCACGGGAAGCTTGACTATGGAAGGAGACGTCTTCAATTGCAGAGCAGGGGCAGGAAGATTAGCGGTCTCAAATGCGACTCGTCGCGAGTTTTCTGGGCGCGCGCGATCAGCTGGGTTAAACTGCGCATGGGTATCTGAAAGCCCGGGTATCATCTTTAATCCGCCACGGATGTTTTGCAGGTAAGGTCAGTCGACGGAATCGGTTGTAGCGCTTGTAGCATCGATCCGTCGATAGACAAATAGTCAACGGGTGAAACCGCAGCGCCGCAACGATCCACCTGGTGAACAATGGGCTTTTGGAGTTACACTTTCTTAAACACAGGAGCACCACGCCATGAGCAAAATCTACGCATGTATTTGGTCCAACGATAAGGCCTCGCAGATGGCAAAATTCTACAAGTCAATTTTCAGAGGAACTAAAATCGGTAAGACATCCTATTGGGGTGCCAATCCCATGGGCGTAAAGGAAGGTTCCGTGCTCACCATGCACATCACGCTCTTAGGACAAAAGATCATGCTTCTAAACGGATTTACGGAGATGACATTTAACGAATCCATTTCGTTTGTCGTGCCTTGCAAAACTCAGCGCGAGATCGACACATACTGGAAGAAGCTCACTCGAGGCGGAGGCCAGCCCGTGCAATGTGGGTGGCTGATCGACAAATATGGAGTGAGGTGGCAAGTCGCGCCGGCGGAATTCGATAAATGGAACACGAGCAAGAATAAGAAAAAGAAAGAAGCCGTTATGCGCGCAATGTGGCAAATGGTTAAGCTTGATTACAAGAAGCTTAAGAAGGCATTCGATCAGGCGTAGGCCGCCGCTCGCCTTTCAGCACCGGATTTGCAGAGTGGCTATATGTGTCGGTCTATCGCGGCATATGGAGGCCACAATGCTGAAAAACATTCAAAAGCGAGGCTTATTTTTGTCTCTCGGAGTCGGGAGCGTTCTCGTAGGATGCGACTGGTTTAAGAATGAGCAGAAGTTGACCTGTGATGTTCCGCAGTACGCGTATGCCTCAGTTGCCAGCGAAGTTCCTCGGGACATTCCCGTCATGTTTTGTTCCGACACCGTCTCATTGCCGGCTAAAGTCAGAATCGTCAAAGCACGATCCTCTTCCACACAATATCGTACGGCCTATGGAATTCGAAGACAGGAGGTTACGGCGCCCTATTCGGACTCCCATGGCGACGGTTGCGCTAAAATGGTAGGAGTGGGCGGCGAAAACGTGGTGTTGCAAAGGCCGTTTCTAAGCGGTTCAGATCAGGCGACTGTGAAGATCTGTCTTAATCGGGAGCGGTATGTGCTCTTGGATAGGACCGCAGGTTGCCCAGATGGCTTTACTGAGGAGCCGCGCGACCAGATGTGCTTGAAGGGATTCAAACCGTAAATCAACCTCTGTCGGACAGAGGTTGTAGTTCGATTTTCGGATTAAATCATCCGAGTTCTGAATCCGGACGAGCTCTATCGCCCAAAGGCACACATTTCGTGCGCAGGCATACTTTGCATTGAATCTGAGGATGCTCCTGATTCAATGGGATGATCGTAAATCCATTATCAACTTTGAGAAGCACGGTGTCTTGTTCGAGGAGGCCGCAACGGTCTTCTTTGACGTAAACAAGGTCGAGTTTTTTGACAAACTACATTCTGAATTTGAAGATCGGTTCTGGGTTATCGGAAAATCAGACACAGAACGCCTTTTGTATGTCGTGTATTCGTGGAGGGAATCAAGTGTCGAAAAAAAAGAATATTATCGAATTATCAGTGCCCGAGTTGTTAGAAAGAAGAAAGAGATCAGGTTATATGATGAGAGAGGTAAGAGAAGACGAGATTGATTACACTGATATTCCTGAAGTGACAGAAGAATTACTTAGGACTCGGCTCAAGCGAATGCCTCGAAAGAAAAAGGCGTTTTAGATTCCAAGCTCAATAAGCTTTGTTTCATTTCATTCGCAATTGAAGGCAGCGCGGTTCATACGACCATTGGGCTCGACGCGGGTGAGCCGCTTTACAATCCGCCCGGAGTTTTTCACTATGTGGAAGTAGGCGGCGCCGTCGATCCCGTAAAAAATGAAGGTCTCGATTGTATCATTGTCCCTAAACGAAAATCGTGGAGCGTTCATGAGATTCGTTTTAAAAGTCCAAGGCCACGGAATGATAATCCAATCGGCACCATTTCTTATTGTGAACTCTTCGGCCGTTTGCTTCCGATACAAGGGATAAACTATATCGGCCACAAGATTTTGAGAGTGTTCCTTTAACACGCCATCTTCATATCGGTCGATGGTTCCGCCCTCGTTGTAAACATAGCGCGCTCCCGGAATGTATTTTTCAGACGCACCCCATTTTTGAACGGGAGCGAGTTTACAGAGTTCAAATGACTCACCGAAAGCCGCTGCGGTCCAGAGGGATAGAAAAAAGACAACCGTTTTCATCGCGTGCTCCTTTTGTCTTTCCTCTTAGTGCTCTGAGCCGCTTCTGTAAAGGCTTTTAGTCACCGAGCTTCTTGAAGAAATAGCACATCATTAGAACATCGCCGGGATTTTGCATCCTACCCCCTCGATTCCATGCGAGAGCTGAGGAGCGGTTACAATGGCTTTTTCTCGACGCGCCGAAGAGCGGAGGTAGGTGGCGAATGTGATATTCGAAATTCGAATTATGACATCGCCACCTATAAAATTTAATTAGCTATTAACGACGGTCTGGACGGCGAGGGCCATCGTTTCCGTCCCGCCCGCGGCCGTCGTGATTGTCACGGCCGTCGTGGTTGTCACGGCCGTCGTGGTTGTCACGGCCGTCGTGGTTGTCACGGCCACCATGATGGCGGTCGGCCATCACAAAACCGGTAACAGTCACTTCCGCTGGACACCGATCTTCACGAGGGCGCCATTCGCGGCTTCCGTTCCAATCATGGCGATCACGTCGACCATCATGATCGCGACGACACTTGTTCCAATCGTGTCCCGGCATATGATCGCCCCAGTCAAAGTCGAGTGGCGCGCCGATAACTCTGATCTCATCAATGCATTGTCCATTAGGGAAGTGATCCGTCACATCGTCGACGTCCAACCACTCCGAGCGGTCGTGCGGCATGATTCTCAAACCGCGTTGATGGCGGCGAGGACCGTCGGGACCGTGATTGGGTCCAACCCAACGATGTGGATGACGATCGTCGAAGTCAGTCAAATCAACTTCGTCGGCTTTGTCTGAGTCGCGATACTTGATTATGACTTTGAAAATCCGCACACCTCTGTCGTCAGTCGAGAGTCTGATATGCGTGAGGTTGCATTCGAGCCTGGGATTGTCCTTCACATCGATGACATCACCATCGAAGCGGCCGTCTTCATCACCGAGAGCAATCGTGTCCAGTGCGATCGGAAAACCGCGACGAAGGAAATCACTGTCGTGGTCATCGTGCCAATGATCGGGACGCGCATGCGCAACATTCAACATCGCCCCGACGCCTAAGGCGAGCAGAGCAAAACTTAATGGTTTCATTATTTTTCTCCCTTTTATGATTCCCCCCAGTGGGGAAATTTGCGCCGGAAGCTAGTCGATTAATCTACTCAGCGCAATGGGAGAAGTTTGGAATAAATTTCAACCTTAGGCCTTAAAGAAAATCGTAAAGATCGCAGATCAAATCTGCATTAATGCCAAGCCCAACCTTCGCGCCATAGCCTTGGAAGTAACTGTTATTTGACATGTCATCAGTCCAAAACCGCGGATTAACATCCAATATGAGGATCGAAGGGCCGAGCAAGCTAGAATAGGCTGCAAAGCGATAGGTATAGAAATTGTTTATGAATGTGCCGCCATTTGAGATATCAGTACGGTCGACTGTGAAGTCGCGCGATTGTCCATCCGGGTAGGTCACGGCCACATTTCCGCGTTGGCTATTAAAGATGAGCTCAGCTTTGGTCGGCGCGCCATGTGGGTCTTTGCAACTAATACGGGTGTCGGCTTTCAAGAAATTCGTTTGAGCGGCTTCACAGGCCGCTTTCGCTTGCGCGTGACTTCCTGCTTGTTTGTCCGGAATGAACTGGATTGTTTGGCCTTCACACCGGAGGGTGTATCCGGCGGACCAATAATCGGAGCATTCGCAGCGGACGTCCACTGAGGCGTGCGATGACCAAACAAACATCGAGGATAGCATGAACAGTAGTGTTTTCATGGCGGGGAAGGTTATGGGAGCGACTCGGCGACTGCAATGCCTGCTGCAAACCGCCATTTCAATTTGTGGAAGCCAGGGCGTTAAGGAACCCGTTTGAGGACGAGCGAGAAGGTCTCGTCCGGTTTCGTGCCTCGGTATTGCCGGGTCAGGAACTTTTCCAGATCACCAGCGGCGTTCATTTTGTACTTTGCCGTTGCGATTTCCTGCGAACCCTGAAAATAGATTTCCGTTCTTCGAAATGAATCTTCAACAAATGTATTCACATCGTAATAATGCGGCCCGCTGGGGTCACCCCATTGGCGAGGGACGCCATCGACATAAATTGTGCCAGCTATTGATACGCTGCCGTCTTCCCGTTGGTAGGAGACCTCAATTTCGGAGCATCCTTTTTGCATCCAGATTTCGTATCGGCCATATAGGCCACCGCCCGTGTCGTACTTGCCACTGAAGTCCACGCATGTGGCAAAGGCGGTCGTTGATATTGAGCTAAATAAAATTATTTTTGCCATGGCTCTCATTATTCCCCTCCTAAATCACTTCTTTGGGGGCGGCACGATCTCGCACTTTCCCTTTACGCAGGAGGGAATTGCTTTGTTGTCGGCCTCGCGATCTTTTTCAGGCACCTCAATACAAGACGACAGCATTCCCTGATCATTTACATGCTTCTCGTACTCGACCCTATATTTCTTATTTACTCCTCCGGCTCTGCCGCATCCGGCGTGAACCTTGATGCACTCGGAGCTTTTGTGGCAGGTAAACCATCGATCTGAGCGCAGTCGGAGTGAAAATTAGAAAAGCCAGTGGGAATAAGAGTAATTGGGTCCGCATGTCTAAACTGTAATAGTGCGTTTTTCTACTTCAAGTTCTGCTGCACTGTGACCCGAAACAGGGCCTGGCACCTTTTAGACAAGGGGCGGAAGGTCTTTTGGGAGCGGCTCCTTCTTTTTTGCGGACCTACGTATCTCAACTGCCATTGTAAATACTGCAATTGCCATTAATGCTGCCACAGCGACCATAATTACCTCCTACGCCTTAAAACAGGCTAACAGGATCGTAAAGAATTTCAAATTAAGACCAGTCATTGGGCCAGAGGGCGAGGACGCCATTCGCAATTGTATTCATAGCCGCCAAGATAGGCCTTCATCGCATCGATATCGAAATTCACGCTCACATACCGGTCCTTGAATGTGATGCTATCCGCGATTTCTTTATCTTGGCAGCGCAGTAGCCCGCTCAAATTGTAATTTGAAGGACTGGTTTCTCTCACTCTAAGAAATGAATTGCCATCCCAGCATACGGTGTGCGGTAGACGAGTTCCCAAGCCCAATCCGATCGTTACATTTGCATCTTCGAGCGAAATGAAACGTACTCGTATTTCACGATTCCAATAAAAAATTGTCCCATTGGGGCTGTCGAATTGAGTGCACTGCAGATCAGGTGTCGGCAGTGGAAAGGGAGTTGCAATTGCGGAAATACTCCAGAGCAACGCGCAAACCATGGCCGTGCTTCTCATGTTGTAGCCTCCTGATCTATCGATCCAGTTAATCGTATGAATCGGAAGAAATCTCGTCAATAGTCAGGCAGAGATAAGTGAGTGGACTCAAGCACATAGGGTGCTGAGCAATCGAGCGGCGAAACAGATGACTTCGATAAAGGAATTTAGTATGGTCTTGCCAAACCAAACGGAGGCTCTATGTCGCTCAATTCAAACAATCCAGTGGCTCGCGAACGCACCTTTCAATTGGCGGCGGCAGATGTTGACGCCGGAACGATGTCCCTTACGGGCGCGATCAACAAGACGGGCATTTTGCTCGTGATCTTGGTGGCCAGTAGCGCCTTCGCCTGGACGCAAGAAAGTCCGTTGCTCAGTTTGGTGGGCGCCATCGGTGGCCTGATTGCCGCGATCGTTTTGATCTTTAATCCCCGCATGGCACCATGGTTGGCTCCTACGTATGCCGTACTCGAAGGATTGCTGGTGGGCACCGCCTCGGTTTTCGCAGAGCGCGCGTATCCTGGTATTCCAGGCAATGCGCTGGCGCTGACGTTTGGCACTTTAGGCTTGATGCTCTTTTGTTATCGAACTGGAATTTTAAGAGCGACACCGTTATTTCAAAGGGTCATTATTTTTTCAACTTTTGCGATTGCGATCACCTACGTTGTGGACATCGTCTTGATGCTGTTTGGAATGTCCGTGCCGATGATTCACCAGTCGACGCCGATTGGAATTGGCTTTTCGGTCATCACCACGGGTGTGGCGGCAATGAACTTGATCTTGGATTTCGACCTGTTTGAGAAAAACGCGACACGAAGCCCTCGCTACATGGAGTGGTACTGCGGATTTAGTTTGCTAGTCACGCTAGTGTGGCTCTACCTCGAGATGCTTCGACTGTTGGGTAAGCTGTCGAAGCGGTAATTTGACGGCATCAGACTTGCTCGGTAAAAGACTTAACGGTACTGAACGCCGACGGAGGTTAAGATGCGAATGGGAATACTCTTACTTGGTTACGTAGTGGTTGGAACTCTGTTTTGTGGCTCGCTGTCCTCAACGGCTGAGATCATAAAGCGGATGAACGCTCCTGTGTCGGGCGAGTGGCCCATGTTCGGAATGTATGCCAATAGCGAAAACGAAGTTTGGTTTGCCAACGAGGCCAGCATCGTCGACCAATTCGGTCGCAAAGTTGAAGGAATTCCCGAAGTTGCAAGGCTTATGGGTATATCCAAACATCCTACAGAAAATGTTTATGCCTTTTGTGATTTGCGCAAAGATCAAGTGAGTTTGGTTACGCCAGGCTCATCCCGAACGATTGTTTATTCGATCATCGACCCGCTCGTCGCGCGGTGGAGTCCTTCGGGAAAATGGCTCTATGTGATGACCACATGGGGAGTGGTGCGATTTTCTTCGGAGGGGCAAAAAGAAGAGGTTGCGCCTTACTCCTATGACCTTCTTGATATTGCACCGGTCAGTGATGATGGTTTTTGGCTATCATCTAACCCTTCTGGCGTGGGGAAGGTCTGTTATTACGATGCGCGAACCCGATTCGAGAAAAGCATTCAGCCCAAGGTCTGCCACGATCAATCTTATTATATGATGACTCCAAGAGGATTATGGCCGCGGGAGGATGGCTCTGTTATGGCCGTCGATAGCTACCACGGAAGATTGGTTCAGATAAAACAAGATGGCAAAGTGACAATTCGAGAAACGGGCCTTCGCGGTGCTTGGACCCTACAGTTTTTGAACGAAGATCACTATGTGGTTTTTCGGCCAGGAGACCAACGTGAAGTGATCTTTGGCCGTTTGGATAACTGAAAGCATGTCAGAACAACGTCTAATCGAAATAGAAACCAAGCTGGCGTTCCAGGAGGCCTTGATTGAAGAACTCAACCGGGTCATCGCCACACAACAGACGACGATCAACGGCCTTGAGAAGGCGGTAAAAATTCTCGCCAAGAGTTCCGATACGAACCGTATTGGAGCCGCCGACCAAAAACCACCTCACTGCTAAATCATGAACAAGAACACCAAGGTAGTGTGGTCAGATGACCCGAAGGATAAAGCTAAAATCGACGATGGAAAGAAAAAGTCGGAACCCGTGTATGTAAAGAGTACGAACTGGGTTGCTGTCTTTCGCATTGAAAAGGGTGGTCGTGGGGGGAAAACCGTGACCGTGATTGATCAGCTTCCTAAACACGAGACTTTCCTTAGTGAACTCTGCAAGGAGCTGAAGTCCAAATGCGGTTCGGGTGGCACTTACTCGATGGACGGCAAGGAAGGCCTTATTGAGATTCAAGGCGACAAGCGTGATGCGATCAAAGTTATTTTTGAGAAGAAGGGCTACAAGTACAAGGGTATGTGATCTTCCTTGGGCGACTTTTGGAACGCGGTCACAGGCAAGGGGCATAAACTGCACCCTTCAGATCAGACACTCCCTCAGACCTTTCTGACCGCCATCGCCGTGCACACGATCATCGAAATATCTCAGTTGTGCTCATCCAACTTCGAACTAAACACTTCTCAGCCAAGCTCGGATTTCGCTAATGCGAATTGCTCAGGCTGCCCTCGGAGCCCCCATGAGTGTTACTTCAAATGTCGCTCTTCCGTGGGTCCGATGCCTCCTACGAGGCCAATACAGCGAAGTTTGAACATAATTTGTTTAATATTTAGTCCGCATTGAATTATCTCCATAGTATGAACTGCGACGTTTAGTGATAGGAGTGAACTCCAACACTTTAGAGGAGAGACCTTTACGGCTGGCTCATCTGATTCAGTCTTTATAGTCGACGATAGCGCCGATGTACGGGAGTTGTTTACTTTGCTCGCCGAGCTCAACGGGTTTGTTCTTGAGACGGCGAGCAACGGCGAGGAGGCTCTCTCTAAATTGGCCAATCTCGACAAGGATCCGTCTGTGGTTTTTGTTGATCTGAATATGCCTATCATGACGGGCTCCGAATTCTTGCGGGAAGTAAGAGATCGTGGTCTTGCGCCTTCGTCGCACATTGTGATCCTTTCGGCCAGCGACAAAGCCAGTTTACAAAATCTTGACTGTGGTCGCTCACTCACTTGGCTGCCAAAGCCTTTCGAACTGGCCGAGGTTATCAAGACCATTAAAGTTCCGCGGTTACACTAGCTGGTCGCCAAATCGTTCACCGCCTGCCTTGCAAACTAATCATTGTGGAGTGGGGAAACTGGGCCTAGTGTGTGAGTCGACATGAAGAAAACCACAAGTGTTCCATCAGTATTTAAAGAAGGCGATGCATTTCCAATTGTCGCGATAGGCGCCTCGGCAGGAGGACTTGAAGCCTTTACCAGGTTGTTGAGCCATCTTCCCCTCGATACGGGAATGGGGTTTATTTTACTCCAACACCTCGACCCCAAGCATGAAAGTATGTCTCCCGATATTCTCGCTCGGTCCACCCAACTTCCCGTTGTCGAGATCGGAGAGAACACTCATGTAAAACCCAACTGCGTTTACATGTTACCGCCGGGCTTTAGCATGGAGATATTAAGCGGAGTCTTAATTCTCAAACCACGCCTTGAATCTCGCGGACATTTAGTTATTGATCATTTTTTTGAGTCCCTTGCCGACGATCACAAGAATCTCGCCGTCGGGGTTATCTTGTCGGGAACTGGAAGCGATGGAACGGAAGGGCTTACGGCGATTAAGGCTTCAGGCGGAATTACGATCGCGCAAGCTCCCGGGTCAGCGAAGTTTGATGGTATGCCTCAAAGCGCCATTGCCGCCGGCGTGGCTGATCTAGTATTGACTCCCGAACAAATCGCTCAAGAATTACCACGAATCGCCCGTCATCCCTATGTCGCCCAGATGGCCCAAATTAATCTTGAGGCAGAAGCCGCCAACCCGAATCTCAATGGACCTAAAGATAATTTCGGTTTGATTTTTCTACAATTGCGAAAACACTGCCACGTGGACTTTACCTACTACAAGAGCAACACCGTCAAACGCCGTATTGAGCGCCGAATGGCCTTCCAAAAAATGGACAATTTAAAAACGTATGCGGAACTTCTTGCGGAAAATATCGATGAGGTAAAAGCACTTTATGCCGACATTTTGATTCACGTCACAGGATTTTTTCGCGATCCAGAGGCCTTCGAGTCTCTCAAGACGAATGTATTTCCGCAGCTTGTGGCAAACCGCACGACCGGCGCTCCGATTCGGATTTGGATTGCCGGCTGTTCGACGGGTGAGGAAGTTTATTCGGTCGCGATCTCCATGGTGGAATTTTTAGGCGAAAATAGCTCACACGTTCCGATCCAGATCTTTGCTTCGGATATCAGTGAACAGGCGATCCAGAAGGCACGTCTTGGTGAATACAGTGAATCGATCACAAAAGACGTCTCTAAAGAGCGTCTCGAGCGTTTTTTTATGAAAATAGATGATGGGGGATACAAAATCACAAAGTCGCTTCGAGACATTTGTTTATTTTCTCGCCACGATCTCACGGCCGATCCGCCCTATGCGAGAATCGACCTCATTTGCTGTCGTAACCTTCTCATTTATTTTGCAGCGACGCTACAAAAGCACGTGATGCCCATATTTCATTACGCCCTTAAAGCCGGTGGCTTCTTGTGGCTTGGTAAATCGGAAACAATCGGTGGGTTTTCTGACCTATTTTCGATCGTTGATAAGGTAAATCGAACCTATCAGAGAAAGAATTCTCTGACTGTGCCGATGATCAACTTTCCTCCGAGCACATATATCCATGGCAAAAAGGACTTGGCACGCGAGCGACAGGCCCCCTCTCCCGACTTAAGAGATGTGGAAAAAATCGCGGAACGCGCTGTTCAGGCTGAATATCCCGGCGTCCTTGTTAATCAGGACATGGAGATTCTGCTCCTGCGTGGACGGACGGCGCCCTTTATCGAAGTGCCTGCGGGAAAACCCAGTTTTAGTCTTTTAAAGATGGCGCATCCGGATCTCATTCGTGATTTGCGAATGGTGATTCAGTTGGCCTTTAAATCAAAGAATTCAGTTAAAAAAGAAGGCTTGAGCTTAATGGAGGGGAAGACGCGTAGAAGGTTCAACTTAAGTGTCATTCCAATCCCCCCGGCAAAAGACAGGAACGCGCGTCTCTTCCTGATTCTCTTCGAAAAATATATCGAGCCCAATTCTAAAAAGAAGCCCGGCCTAAAAGTTAAAGGGCGGGCAAAAAAAGACCCCTATGTTTTGGAACTCCAACATGAACTCACAAAATCTCAGCAGTATCAAAGTGATTTGATCGAAAGGTATGAAGCGGCTCAAGAAGACCTTATGAGCAGCAACGAGGAATTGCAGAGCGCCAACGAAGAAATGCAGAGCACCAATGAGGAATTGGAGACCGCAAAAGAAGAGTTGCAAAGTGGCAATGAGGAGCTCACGACCGTTAACGATGAGCTGCAAACTCGAAGTATTGAGCAAACCCAGAGCAATAATGACTTAATCAATCTTTTAGGGAGCGTTGAGATTCCCATCGTCATGTTGGACAATGATCGAAAGATTCGCCGTTTTACGCCTCTGGCGGGTAAAGCATTGAATTTGATCGCGTCGGATGTGGGTCGATCGCTCAGTGATTTCAAACTCAATTTTCATTCACCGGATTCCGTTTTAGATCTGGAACAAATGGTGTCTGACGCCATTTGGTCCACCAAGTCACAGGAAGTCGAAGTCCGCGACATCAAGGGCCGATGGTTTCGTTTGCAAGTAAGGCCATATCGAACGGTGGATCGAAAAATCGACGGCGCCGTATTGGCTCTTGTCGATATTGATGATCTTAAGCATTCACTGAAAGAATTGAAAGACGCACGGCTTGACGCGGAAAAAGCGAATCGAGCTAAAGATCTTTTTTTGGCCACGCTCTCCCATGAATTGCGTACACCCTTGAGTGCGATGCTCTCTTGGGCGCAAATGCTCACTTCGGGTCAGCTCGATCTCGAAAAAATGCGACGAGGGGCAGAGATCATCGAAGGTAGCGCCAAAACACAGGCGCAATTAATAAATGATCTGCTGGACGTTTCGAGAATTGTGTCTGGAAAGATTGCGCTCGAAACGCTTGAGCTTGATCCCGCCGTGGTTATTCTAAAGGCCGTCGAGGCCGTTCGGCCAATGGCTCTAGCCAAATCAATTGTAATCGAAACGTTGCTAGATTCGAAAATTGGCACGGTCATGGCCGATTCGGTTCGGCTTCAACAAGTTTTTTGGAATCTGCTCTCAAATGCTGTGAAATTTTCCTCCGTCGGCTCAAAGGTTACAGTGAGACTTGAACGTGTTGAGGCTCAAGGAAATCATAAGGCAAAGGCGGTTGTCAAAGTTGCCGACACGGGGAAAGGCATAGCGCCTGACTTTATATCTCAATTATTCGAGCGGTTTTCTCAAGCCGACGACTCTAGCATCCGACTTCATGGGGGTTTGGGTCTTGGGCTGGCGATCGTGAGAAACCTTGTCGAGTTGCAAGGAGGAAGCGTCAGCGCCGAAAGCTTGGGAGAGGACCGCGGCGCAACGTTCACCGTTACGCTGCCCATTCATTCGGACCAACCCACTTCTTCCCGTGTCGCAGATCCATCACCCTCGAGTTCGGCGAAGCACCCTCACCCTTTGCGTCTTGATGGCGTGCGGGCCTTGGTTGTCGACGATGAGGAAAACGCTCGAGAGGCTTTTGGAGAAGTGCTTCGATCTTTTGGAGCCATCACCCACCTTGCTAGTTCGGCCAAAGAGGGATTTGAAATGTTTGAGCAATTTGGCCCCAACGTTGTACTCAGCGATATCGCCATGCCAAGTGAAGACGGATATAGCCTGATCAAAAAAATTAGGGCTGTGCCCTCAAAGGATGGACGAAATACCCCAGCGTTGGCGATTACAGCGTATGCGTCCGTCGAGGACGCTCAGAAGGCTCTCGCGGCCGGCTTTCAAGCGCATCTGGCGAAACCAGTGGACCGTCATGATTTAGCGAATGCGGTTCTTAAGATAATATCGGCTGATCCAGCCCATCCAAAAGACCGACGGGGTAGATGAAGGACATTCAGTCTCATTTGTGCGGCAGGGCAGGCGCGAAGGTCTTGGCCTGTGCGAGGGCAGTAAAACGGCCATGGAAGTGCATAAATCCAACCGTTGCGATAAACAAATATAATAAGGTCAGATCCATGTTACCTCCCCTGGGTACGGTCGGGTGGACAAACTCTTTAGCGTTCCACCCGATACAAATAAAACTACTCTATACAGGTTTAACTGCTTCTACGCTAGAAACCTTGGGCTCAAGAGACTTTCTAAAGTCACTGTACTCTTGCTGAGCCTTATCTTTGGTGTAACCATACGTTGTTTGAATCTTATCGGCGATCAAGTGTAGGTTGCCCTTGAAGCCATCGACGTCGGCGTCAACCAACTTGCTCCATTTGCCTTTGATTTTGCCTTTAAGTTCATTCCACTCTGTGGCGGCTTTATCGGTATTCATTGAGTCTCTCCTTTTGTTGCTCACTCCAGGTGAAGTGAAAGATACGTTTGTCCTGTTACTTACTATCGCCGACCTGAACGAATAATAAAAATATATAATAAATATGCCATACATAGGAAATATCTATGTATAACTTCAACCACCTGTATTGCTTCTACATTACGGCTAAATCCAGAGCAATTGAACCAGTGGATTTACTTACACCTGGAAGAGATTGGGTCGGTCGGTGCAATGCGGAGAGATTTAAACCGAGTTTATTAGAAATAACGGTTTCTTCAGGAGTGCCTACGATGAAAGGGCAGGGGACGCCTTAGAGATCCAAGCTTAGACCGAACGCGCTAAACATCCCCGGCGCTGCCGAGCCAAACTGATCTTGAATCAAATATTTGGAGTCTAAATTTCCATCGTTTACAACGGCAAAAGTGTGAGTCAACACTCCATATAGCACAATACTTCCATCGGCGTTTTCGTGAAAAACGGGTCCACCGGAAACTCCGTACCAAGCGCCGCATGTGGTGTCTTCAAATACGCCTTCATAGCCTGCATCGAAGGGGGTCTGAGCAAAGGATCCACGAAATCCCGTCGTTCGACAATTGATGGTCGCGACCCGCTGGAATTTTGGTCCCGGAAAACCCACCACAGTCAGCGCGATGTCCCTGGGCACCGTATCTCGAAAAATCTCATGCGCCGGCAATGGAATTTTCCCCGAAGTGAAATTCTCCTTGTACTTAACAATCACAATATCATTCTGGCCCGAGTCGAACTGAATCTCAGTGAGTTCGCTGATCGTAACCAAATTTTCGGACGTGCCGAAGAGAAGAGAAAAATTGGCGACACCTTTGGCCGCTGAAACTGAATCAAAACTCTGATGTTGGAAACAGTGCTTAGCGGTGATGGCGACTCCATGATCCAAGATCCAGGCGGCACAAAAAAAGGAATTCCGCCGCATGAGTTTGCCGACCCAAATAAAGTCCTTGCTCGCGGCAACTCTTGAGCCCTCGATCATCGCCCTTTCATTGCTTGCCGCAAACGATTGGGTGGTGACGATTGTAAAAAAAAGAACGAAACACATTTTGAGAAGTCGCAAAGGATCCTCCTACAAAAAGAAGCGTCATGTTTCGATCAAGAGGATTTTCTTTGCAAGAAAAATCTGCCTTCGAGCACTCCGTGGACGATGCGCCAATTATATCCATTGGAAACTCCCCGTGATGAAGTTATGTTGCCCGCACTTTCTTGGCTAAGCTGAGTGACCTTGCCAGGTGCCTTATCATGAGACGAATGTCTCGCGCGCCGGAGGGCGATCAACAAACAAATGATTTTGGATGGTGAACCGTCCATAAACGAGGAGAGTTTTGATCATGAATCTATTCTGTGCGCACAGAATACGAAGTTGCTTGATGCACCAGCGCTACCAAAAAGTACCTGGAACCTTTTGGCGATCCCGCCATGATTCGAACATGGGACCTACTGCTTAGAAGTCTTGTAACCCTATTTCGTTTACTTGCGTCATAGTACTTAGGTGTACGTAAACACTGAGTCGTCTTGTGAAAACACTTGCACGACGTACCTACCTTTCCGCTATGTTCTGGTGACTTAATGGTAACCGGCGAACATGGAGATGTGAAAGCATGAAACTTACAAAACGCATCGTTGAGTCTGCGAATTATGACGGGAATGGCAGGTCGCGAAAGATCCTCTGGGACGATCAAATTTCAGGATTTGGCTGCAGGGTTTTTCCCTCTCAGAAAAAATCGTTCGTTTTGAGCTATAGGGTTCATGGTCGAAAACACCTTTTAACCCTCGGCCAGTTTGGTTTGGTAACATTAGACCAGGCGCGGACACTGGCTTTGATCAAGATGGGTGAAATCGCATCGGGCGTTGATCCATTGTCGGTGCGCAAGCGTGTTACCAAACCCCGCACAATTTCAGAGCTAAGTTTGTACTACCTGGAGAATTATTCGAAGGTCCATAAGAAGTCGTGGCGTGAAGATGAAAGACGGATTACGAGATACATTATTCCCGCAATTGGTAGTCTTCCCGTGATGAGTCTTCAGGTTGCGGATGTAACGAAATTGCATATCGATATTGGGGTAAATTCCAAGATTGAAGCCAACCGAACTGTGGAATTGCTCCGAGCCATTATTGAGGAGGCAAGAGACTTGGCATGGTTGGAACCTCAAGCGCTAAATCCAGCAAAGGGAGTAAAAAGGTTCAGGGAAAAAAAGCGAGACCGGTGGCTCAGGCCAGAAGAGTTGCCGAGAGTGGCAATTGCCATAAACAATTACTCTAACATTCACGTAAGAGCCGCTCTCTGGCTTTACCTGCTCACTGGCTTGCGAAAAACTGAACTGCTTACGGCAAAATGGGCCAACGTTGACTTTCATAGAAGGGAACTGCGGGTGGAGAATACAAAGTCTGGCAATGATCACGTGATCCCTTTGACAACGGGAGCAGTGGAACTCTTAAAGAAAATGCCGCGAGCACTTGATAACCCTTTTGTTATTCCAGGCGCGAAGGGTGGTTCACATCTAGTTAATATCAATAAAGCTTGGCGAAAAATTAGAACGGAGGCGAATGTGGCCGATCTACGCCTCCATGATTTGCGCCGAACTGTTGGCTCATGGCTGGCGCAAGATGGGGCTACATTGCACCTAATTGGACAGGTGTTGAATCATGCATCGAGCGAGACCACGAAAGTTTATGCTCGGCTCTCCGATAATTCCGTCAGAACGGCTCTTGAGAGTTATGGTTCCAAACTTCTAGAGGCGTCTCGAAGACCCGAGGATCTCAAGAGTCACGATTGACGACGGTGTGCAAATTTCACATTCCTTTTGCATTTGAGTTTAATTGAGATCAAGTTTTTATTCAGATGAGGTAAACAAATTAACAGGACTCATTTCATAGATTTGTCGACTAATGTGCATTGCTTCGCTCATTGGAATTTCAAAAAGTCCGGTGAGGAACATAGCGATGCTCTCATCTACCTGTTGTCTTGATAACACGGTATTGTCCAACTCAAAGAATAGCAGTTTCCTTCTATGACTCTCCCACCTTTGAAGGGTCGCCCGACTAATGTTAAAAACTAGTTTGGTTCGTTCGTAGGCCACATCACTGGGGCCACGTTTTTCACCATGTTTTCCTTTCTTTCGAATAGGCTCATTGAAATGACTAGACTGTAACCGATCAATCGTTTCTCCATCGGGGTTCTTGAAACCTGGGCTTGTTTTGTGGCGATCTACCAATTGCATGACTGCACGTTTCAAATGCAAATCGGTGAAATGCCCTTTTGAGTGGTATTTATAGAAACGTGCCAGTTCGCATGCAAAATGAAGTGCTGGTTTTAGCCTTATTTCCTCTTCTCGTTGCGTGGCTTCATATTTCTGAAGGGCCTCCGAAACTAGAATTAGAGGCTCGAAATAGTCCATGCGAGCTTTTCCAGGGCTGCCACGACTTCCATAGTAGATCGTGTTCAAGTAACAAAGCTCTCGAAGCCATTTCCACATTTCATTTTTTTCAAGAGGAACGCGACTGATTTTTGCCCTCAAAAATACAGCTCCAAAGTGAGGGGGTATATTCACTTCAATGCGTTTACAGCGTGGGATAAGGTCGAGCAAGGAAAATGAAGGGAGATGTTCATATGAAAGATCTGGATGAGCTAATGTTGGAAAACGACGCCGCAAAACTGCTCAAATGTAGTCAAAGGACGCTACAGGGTTGGCGCACTCAACACAAAGGCCCTCGATTCGTGAAACTGGGTAAACGATGTATTCGCTATCGATTGAAGGACTTAATAGACTTCATATCTCAGCGGACTCAACCCGAGACTTAGTTTCACCAAAACGATTCAGTTTAGAATTTTGAGGCGCTCGGGAAAGCGCCCCTTCAAATATATGGAGTTATTGAATGGATAATACATGGAATGGATGGCCGCTATCAAGAATCGGTAGAGCAGCATTGCGATACTCTGAACTGGGCTACAATATCTTTCCCTGTCTGCCTAAATCAAAACGGCCAGCCACACAAAACGGGTTTAAAGATGCGACTCGTGATTCCGAGCAAATAAGCAGTTGGTGGCGACACAACCCTCGGTACAACCTCGGTCTGCCTACTGGCAGTATAAACAGGGTGCTCGTAGTCGACTTTGATTTTAAAGACGGCATTAGGGCCGATGATGCAATGTTCGAGTTTGAGCGCGAATTTGGCAAGTTGCCTGAGACTCCTTACCAGATGACCGGCAACTATGGTCTTCAGTTCTTCTTCGAAGAGCGCGAACCAATTGCAACTGCCATAAGGGTGCGCACGAATACCGATATTAAGGGTGAAGGAGGTTATGTAATTGTGCCGCCGTCCACCCACCCAAATGGAACATTGTATGCCTGGGATGAAATGCACAAATTGGGAGACATTGAATTAGCCTCGCTTCCAAAGAGTTTGAAAGACATACTTGCGACCCACCGGTCTAGCCCTACATCAAAATCTGCGGGTCATTGGGGCGATCTGATAAGTCACCCCGTATGCGAGGGAAGCCGACACTCAACGCTTCTCCGAATACTTGGACATCTTCTCGGTAAACGGGTGGATAGCCGAATAGCAGAAATAGCCATCCACGCTATAAATAGAAGTGTATGTCATCCGCCTCTCCCGGATGGGGAAGTGAACAACATCTTCCGAAATCTTGGATTACGTGAAGCAAATAAGCGTGACCGGAGTGGGCTATGAAAATCAGTAACGACGAGATTCATGTGCGTCTCGGGGGCTTATCATCTGAAGTAAAAACCCTTGAACCTCTTTATCGGACAATTAACGACCCCCAGGAAGCTCCTATTGACGCCCTTGGTGATGTCTTAGGCCCAGCGGCTAAGGCGCTAGCATTGGGAGTGGGAGCGCCGCAATCGCTGTGCTTTCAAAGTGTCCTATCTGTCGCGAACTTGGTGGCACAGTCCCTCCGAAACGTCGATGTAGATGGTCGAGTTCATCCAATCAGTGAGTTTTTCATATCTGAGGCAATTTCTGGCGACCGTAAATCGGAGGCGGATAAATGGGCACTTAAGGCTGTAACAGCCTGGGAGAAGCGGAAGCTCGAACAATACGGGGTCGACATCGCGGATTTTCAAATTGCTGAGGAGGCTTATAAAAGAAGCAGGGCTCAGTGCAAATCATCGCCAACAGCTCGGCTTACGACAGAAGAAATCTCTAACGCATTAAAGTCTATGGGAGACCCGCCAAAACGCCCTCGTTCTCCTTACATCATCGTTGAGGAAGGAACCGTAGAGGGATTGATTAAGTTGCTTGAACATAACCTTCCATCAATCGGGATTTTTTCTGCCGAGGGCGGACAGATGATCGGTGGGCACGCTATGAACAGAGACAATTTGTTGAAATCCATTTCCGTCTTATCCAATTTTTGGGATGGTAAGCCAATCAGTAGGGTACGGGCGGAGGAGCGCATTAAAATGTTTGGCCGAAGACTATGTATGCACCTGCTGCTACAGCCAACAGTCGGAAATGTCCTATGGACCAATGAAATTGCCGCAGGACAAGGATTTTTTGCGAGGTGTTTGAGAGTTAGAGCGAAATCGTTAATGGGCACGAGGGGGTATGTGAATTGCAACCTTCAAGAAGATCCATGTCTTCAAAAATTTTGGTCAACCGTCGATGAACTGCTTAACCACCCGCTATCCATGGATAGTGGTTATAACCCTGGCCTAAATCTTTCCTCGCTTCATCTATCGCCAGAAGCTAAAAAGCGCTATGTCGCCTTTTATACATCAGTCGAAGATGAGCTGAAAGAGGGAGGAAAGTATAGACCAATATCCGCATTTGCGAGTAAGGCGGCAGAACACAGTGTTCGCATTGCTGCTACTCTAACTTGCATATCCAGTCAGTATCTTTTGGAAATTGATGAGCTGCAAATGGACTCGGGTGCTCGGATCATGGATTTTTACTTGAACGAAGCGCTCCGACTTTCGGAGGTAGCTCAGGTAAGCCAGGATTTGCAGGATGCACAAGTTCTATATCATTGGATAGTCAACGAAGGTATGCCTGAGGTGTATTTGGTTAAAATCTATCAATGTGGTCCACGAGGAATACGAGAAAAGAGTCGCGCAAAGAAGCTCATGCGAATTTTGGAAGATCACGGCCACTTGATTCCGGTCGGGACTCGAAAAATTGACGGGCAAATGAGAAGGGAAGCTTGGGTGGTGAATGTGGAGAAATGAGGGTTTTTATACCTAAGCGTGCTATTTTGGCTAGAATGCTATTTTTGTTGTTTGCTATTGCATTACGAAACAAAGCCAATTGTCATGGATTGTCACCGCTAGTTGTCGCTCCATTTGTGAGTCGGCCCCTCCTCGTGCTCTGTAAGCTCAAAAGGTTTGCTATCGTCGCATTGAGCATTCTTTCGAGACAAACTTCATACCGAATCAATGTGTTAAATGTGGACTCCGATCGTTCAAACTTGGTCGAGATGGATGGCTTGCCCTGTTGGCCAAAAACATCCATACCATCAAAACCACGGTTGCTAAACAAATCTGATTCTAAGTTTAAAATTCGCTTGAGTCGCCACAAATAAGCGACAATCCTTTCTGCCATGCATTCTTCGATTGGACCTTGCGGATCTAACTCCGCCATCGTTTCTTGCGCGAATGTCGCGAAGACATCCGGCAGCTCCCCGGGAATGAGTATTGAGTTAGAAAGGAGTCCATGTTTGAGCGCATTTTTTGAAATGACTTCCTTGCCTTGTGGAGTTGTCGGACCCGTGCTTTTTTTAGCATTTCTACGATTGGCGTTTACTTGAGCCTCGCTTGCCAAGTTACCTCCGATAAAGATAGATCGAAACGAATCGACGCTGTCTAATTAATCATCGTCTACGTCTGTCAGTTTTTTCAAGGGCACTCCGATCACATCAGCCACCCGAGCGAGTGTCCAAATTTGAGCATCGACCGATCCGCTTTCAATTCTGCTCATCGTCGCCCGAGATAAACCACCCTCTAAATAAATTCGATCTTGCGAAAAACCTTGGGCCGTTCTGATCCGTTTTACATGCTGACCAAACTTTTTTAGAAACTTTTCTTTGCGCTTTTTTTCGTCCATGAAGCGATTGTTTGCTTAAATCGCTAATCATTCTCTCCATATACGAAGGGAAACTATACGGTGTCTCCTTTTGAGGAGGGGTAAAGGTTTGAAAACGTATGCCCGATAAGACTTTAGTACGGTTGAGATAAGATAATATCGCGTTACCCATCAATCTGCTTGGCTTGGATCTAGGAGAAATTGTGGAGTTTATTGTGCTTTGGATTTTTTGTGCAATTGGCATAGGTGCATGGGCATCTAGTTGGCATCGCTCGTTCGTTACTTGGGTATTTTGCTCCATTTTTCTCTCCCCCGTGATCGGTGGCGCTATCCTCATGATGTCTGGAAAAGCCGGAAAGAAGTGTTCCAAGTGCGCTGAGGTAGTCAAAACGGAAGCAAACAGATGTCGATTCTGCGGTCATGAATTTACTGAAGAGGATAAATTTGCCCAAGCAGCTGGTTTGGATGGAGTTTAATTCGCCACCCGTTGACCATTTCATTGGTTGCAAAGGATAAATGCTGTGCTTAAAGGTAAAGGATTATCGACATTTTACATGAACACGATGCTCATAGCTGTCGGTGTTTTGATAACCGCCTGCGCTCCAAAGGCGAGCGAAGATGGTACTACTAGTACTATTGGGTTTGTCCCAAAAGACATCGCGGGTACGCTTTACCCGGCACTTAGACTCGCGACCGGATCTACATTCTATCACACAAAGACCGGTGGTTTTGTTACGTATTCCGTGACGAACGTCACAATGAGCTTAGGTGGAGCACCCACAACACTTTATTTCGCTTCAGCAAATTGTTTAGGCGACATCTATGCGGACATGGGCACTGGGTGGATGCACCAGATGGCTAAGTTTAACTACAACGGGAAGACAGGAGTTCGCGTGATCGGTAAGACTCCAAACGTTGACCTTGTTGAAACGGTTGCCGCGTCTAAGGTCACGTCGGGTGGATCTTGTACGAACGGCTCTTTCGGGATGTGGACTTATACGTTTTATGCGAAGGTTGAGTTAATTACTTTCGACACCACGATACCAACCACTATTGCTGGTCCAATTGAATTTGTGCCCGTTGAATTGTGAGTCCAGTGACCAAATAGCGGAGTTACCTAGATTTTCCTTGGGGCATTTCTTCAACGTATTTTTTCGCCAGCAGACTACTATCAATAAAGTTTACTGTGAGCTGTATTAATACCTTGAGGTCATCAAGATCTTTACCGGCCCACCGCCTTTCATAGTGAGTCTCATCATTGCCGAGCCAGGTCGCACGTTCCGCGCATTTCATGATGTGAGTATCATGGACATAGGTTTTTATGCATTTTGACAGATCGGTGTTTTTAATCAGATCCGACTTATCGACGTGTTCATGAATGCAGAAATCCTTGATTAAAAACTCAAGAGATTTTCTAAATCCGACTCCGCAGACGTCCATCAATCCGATTTTCTCTGCGTGGTCCGCTTGATTGTAAATGGAAACAAAAGCCGGTGATATTTCTGAAATGGTTTCCGGAAATTTGTTTGGTCGAGGTGTAAGTGGAAAGACTTTCTTAAGCTTAAAATAGTCATCCATTGAATAAGAAAGTCCCTCTTTGGCTTTATGATCAAATTTCCCAATGAATGCCGATTCACATCCAATATCAGGACATTGGTAAATCCGCCACGCAGATCCTTGAGGGTCAATGGTCGCAATTCCCTCCTTTACGAGCGGCTTGATTGATTGACCACAGACAGGGCAAAAATCGACCCGTCCCAGCACATTGATGACTCTCTCTTCGTCGTTAAGCGTGAATACGGTGACACGTTCAAATTTCATATTTTTCACTAGATGCCTTGCCGGAAACCGAAAAGCGAGATTTTATCTTCACTCTGGTGACTCAGTGGTGACTTAATTCATCTCTCCTCTGTCGGAAATCCAAATTCCTCAATGATTCTGGCGATCCCGCCATGATTCGAACATGGGACCTACTGCTTAGAAGGCAGTTGCTCTATCCAGCTGAGCTACGGGACCGTCGTGGTTAACACGTACCTCGGGGCGACGGGTCAGTCAATTCTCGCGTAAAAACTGAATCAAATCGTGTGGGTTGTCCGTAATCACCGCATCGACCTTCATGGCGCGGAGCTTTGACCAGTCTTCTTTGCTATTGGCGGTCCAGGGGGCGAGTTTGACGCCGATTCCATGGAGCTGCTGGACGTCGGATTCCGTCAGCCACTCGTGATTAGGCGAAACGATTTGCACCTTATATTGTTTGGCTAAAGCGACCATTTGCCCCTTTGGCGGGCGGGTTTCAATCAGAAGCGACGTTACGAGATCCGGTTCTAGATCTTTTGCAGCTTTCAACGTTCGGTAATCGAATGACTGCAGAATCACACGATCCATCCAACCATATGCTTTAACGATCTCAAGCACGCGTTGAACGAACTCGGTTGGCGCAGGCGTCCAATCTGGATGAGACTCCTCGCTCTTGGTTTCGATATTGAATCGCACTGTTTTGGCGGCAGAGAGTTTCGATGTTTTCACCAATTCAAATACTTCTTTGAGTGTGGGAATCGACGTGTAAGCCACGGGCTGCTGAGAGGGAAAACGGGGGTTTTTCAATCGACCACAGTCGTAGGTTTTTAACTCTTTTAACGTCAGAGATCGGACTCGAATGTCGGGTTTGATTTTGCCACCCTTTTCGTCCACGCAAAGATCGGGATTCAAAAAGGGATCATGTGTGACAACAACTTGATTGTCCTTTGTAACGAACATGTCGAGTTCAAGCACATCGACGCCCGATTCAAGGGCGTACTGAAAGGCGGGCAGCGTGTTTTCAGGCCGCGCCCATCGAGCGCCGCGATGGCCGTGCACTTCGATTTTCGGGGGAGCTGCGGTGGCCATAAAGACCAAAACAATAAGGCCGCCGGCTATTCGGAGCTTCAGGCGAATTTCGAGAGCAGCCTCTTTAAGCTCGCCTCCGAGGGACACAATTCCTTTTGCGATAATGACGCCAGCGGTTTCTTCACAAGGCTGAGCTGCTCCGCTAGAGTCTCAGAGTGTTGATTCCAGTAAAACAATCCCGTCAGAATCTTGCCGTTATCTCTTGTTTCTCGGAGTCTCTCGGCTGCCACGGCTTTGTCAGAATAGTCATGATCGCGCTCGATCTTTTTAAGCCAGAGCTTACTTCCGTCAGGAAGATCGACCTCTTTGACTTCACCATCGCCGTAATCCACGGCGATCTCGGCTTGCGGTTGCACAAAACCAAGTTCTTGCAGCTGCATGTGGTGCGATTTAACAGCGTCGTAGCTGCGTGAGGAGCCTTCGTGATTGGCAAAGGTCACACAGGGCGAGATCACGTCGATCACTGCCGTTCCGTTATGTCGAAGCGCCAAATTTAAAAGCGCCACCAATTGTTTGGCGTCTCCCGAAAAAGACCGCGCCACAAACTCCGCGCCCACGTCGAGCGCCAGAGAACATATATCCACGCTCGAAAACGGATTCGTCTCGCCGTGTTTCATCTTAGAGCCGCGATCGGCAGTGGCGGAAAACTGACCCTTGGTGAGGCCGTAGACGCCGTTGTTCTCCACGATGTAAATCATTTTAATATTACGTCTCACCCCGTGAACAAAGCTGCCTAAGCCAATGCTGGCGGTATCGCCATCGCCTGAGACTCCGATGTACGTGAGTCCCGGATTTACGACGTAGGCGCCCGTTGTGACCGGCGCCATTCGGCCGTGGATCGAGTTAAAGCCATGTGAAAGGCCTAGAAAATAGTTGGGTGTTTTAGACGAGCAACCAATGCCCGACATTTTCGCGACTTTGTAGGGATTCACGCCCGACTGAAAAAATGCCGAGATGATATGGTTAGTGACTGAATCGTGTCCACAGCCGGTGCAGAGCGTGCTCTTTGAGCCTTGGTACTCGGCACGGGTAAACCCTAGAGGATTAGTGGGAGTCGATGGAGTCGTTGAAACGGGCTCTGTCATGTCATCTCCCTTTGCAAAATCATTTGTCCCACGCCTTCGCCGCTGACGGGCAGTCCATCGTAAATGCGAATGGAGCGCAGCCGCGAGTCGAGTGCCGGGAATTCACTTCGAAGCAGCCGGTGCAGTTGGCCCTCGTGGTTTTGATCCACCACGTAGACTCGATCGTGAGCCTCGATAAACGCGCGCACGCTGTCGACCAACGGCAAAGCGCGCAGTCGCATGTAGTTGGTCGCGATTCCCTTATCTTTCATCAACGCTCGAATTTCACCGACGGCTTCATGCGTGCTGCCGAAAGCGAGGAGCGCCACTTTAGCGCCCGGCTTCTGATCCACAACGGGCTGCGGAATCAAAGTCTTGGCCGTCTCCCACTTTACAGCTAAACGATCGAGGTTTTTTGCAAACGTCTGGCCGTCCTCCGAATACCGGCCTTCATCGTCATGGCCCGTGCCCCGCGTGAAGAACGCGGCGGACTTGTGTTCAGTGCCGGGTAAAGTGCGGTACGGGATTCCATCGCCATCCAGGTCCCTGTAGCGCGCAAAGTGGCCGGCTTTATCTAAATCAGACTTGTTCAAGACTTTACCGCGGTCAAAGGGCCGACTCGGGTAAGGGAACTTCTTGGCAATATGAAAATTCATTCCCATATCCAAATCGCTCATCACCAAAACGAGAGTTTGAAGTCGCTCCGCTAGATCAAACGCCACCTGGCCAAACTCGAAGCACTCTTCTGCAGAGCCGGGTAGCAAAACCGGGTGCTTGCTATCGCCGTGCGAGAGGTAATAACCCTTCACTACATCGCCTTGCATGGTGCGAGTCGGGAGCCCTGTACTCGGTCCCACGCGTTGCACGTCCCAAATTACGGCAGGGATCTCGGCGTAGTAAGAAAGCCCAGCGGCTTCTGACATTAAAGAAAGACCCGGGCCCGATGTCGCCGTCATCGCCCGCGCGCCCATCCAGCCGGCGCCAAGAACCATGGTGATGGCGGCGAGTTCGTCTTCCGCCTGCAAAACGGCAAAACTTTTTTCCCCGGCCTCGTTCACACGATGTTCATTGGCGAAGTGCTCAAAGGACTCAACCAAAGAAGTTGACGGAGTAATCGGATACCACGACAAAAACGAGCAACCGCCAAACATCGCGCCCATAGCGGCGGCAGAATTCCCATCGATCAAAATATGTTCGTCATTGCCACCGCGCCGCGTGTTCAGGCGATACGGAAAATCTAAACCGGACAAATGCTCGAGCGCGTAGGCCCGCCCTGCCAAAACGGCTTTGCGGTTGACGTCGAACACGGACTCTTTGCCCTCAAACTGATGGCGAATCGCGCCTTCCAAGATGTCTTCTTCGATGGACAAGAGCTCAGCCAAAATGCCTACGTAGGTCATGTTGACCAAAAGCTTCCGCAGCTTTACGGAATCCGAAAGCGGCGCCACAATATCGCGAAACGGAATCGCGATCATTTGGATGTCGGAGCGCTTTTGTGCGTCTGAAAACTTCAGCTCCGAAGTGTAAAAGTAAAATCCGCCCGGACGTACGCTCGACAGATCCTTAACGTGCGTTTGCGCGTTCATCGCCACGCAAATATCGACCAACGCGCGACGAGAGGTAAAACCTTGCTCATTGACGCGAATCGTGAACCACGTTGGAAGCCCTTGGATATTCGACGGAAACAGGTTTTTTCCTCCCACGGGGAGGCCTGAGCGAAACAAAGAGCGAACCAAAATATTATTAGACGACTGGCTTCCGCTGCCGTTGACGGTGGCGACTTGAATTACGAAATTTGAATTTTTTGCCATGTTTATAAGCTATAACGCCACTTGTGGGAAGGTGGCTAGCCATTTTTTATAGTCTTCGTAGAGATCCTCTACGGGTGCTGGTGGGTGAATGGGGCCTACGTGCACAATGAGCTTTCCCGGTAGCGGGAGGAGTCGGCCCTTGGGCCAAAGCTTACTATTGCCTTCCAAATACAGAAACAGCACCGGTGTATTGGTTTTTTGCGCAAATAAGCTTACGCCCCGCTTAAACGGCTGAAGCTGCCCATCGGGAGAACGCCCGCCCTCCGGAAAAAGCAGCAACCAAATGCGGTCAAGGTTCTGCAGAAGATTCATGCAAAGGCTAATCGCCTCGCCCTTCTTGTCGTGCCGATCGATTGGAATGGCGCCCAGGCAGTGCTTGGAAAAAAACGTGAACAAAGGATTTCTAAACCAGTAATCCTTGGCGGCCGTGATAAACAAATCTTTCCAGTAAATAAACGGAATTGCCGCAGTTATGGAGACGGCGTCGAGATGGCTTGAGTGATTGGAGATGATAATCAAGCGCGGGTAGTTCTTGTAGATCTCTTTGAAGCTTCCAACCACTTTTAGACGCACGTAAAAACGAAAGCTCAAGCCTTTTAGGAACAGACTCCAGCCGATTCTAAATAAGAAGCTCGTAAAATCAAAACTACGCGTGAACAGCGGCAAATGTTTCAAATGCGCCGGTAAATCCACCCATTGTTCGTTTTCGTAGTTCCAGTCTTTCATCTTCTATTGGTGCAATTGCAGTAGGTAAAAGTAGTAATACATCGGGCCGATAAAAATCAGTTTGTCCACGCGAGTTAAAATATCGTCGCGACCGATAATAAAAATGCCAGTGCTTTTGATTCCCAAGTCTCTTCGGATTACCGACAAAATCAAATCTCCAAAGCGGCCGAAAATTGCGGCAACTAGGCCGGCTACAATCCAAAAGTCTTTAGTACGAACTGGCAAGAGATGTCTCATTCCCCAAGCTACAATCATGGTGACAATCAAAGCCAAGATCATTCCTTCTAGTGTCACCTTTTGTGAAATGCGGCTAAACGGCTTGATTTTCCCAAACATTTTTGTCGTGGCCCAACTGACGTTCTCTGAAACCTCAGCCAAGATGTACAAATAAAGCACGAGCAGCTCGCCACCGGGGAAAACCACTAAACGTGCCAAGTGCATAAAAGACCAACCCCAAAAGCAAAAGGCGATCAACGTCAACGCCAAGTACTGAATCATTTGCGCGGCGGAGTTTCGAATCAGCGGAATCAGCGCGATCGTCCCCAAGAAAAGCATGGGGGAGAGATCATAAAGGTAAGTGTACTCGCCAGAGTAGATAATGTAGCCGAGACCTATAATGAAAATGTAGGTCATCCAAACAAACCAGCTGCGATGATACATGCCGATCATTTGGAAAAACGTTTTGGAGCTTAGAATTGCGACCCACGTAAGAAAAATGAGGGGCCATGGTCTTGGCAGCGCAAAAATCGCCAGCACGACGGGTGCTAAGATGATCCAGCTCTTGAGGCTCACCCAGCCCGCTAGCGCGACGGGCCCACGATTGCGAATGACAAGAAACAGGGCCGCAAGGGCAAAGAGTGATCCGATAATGATGGCGGCGGTTTCCAGGTAGAGAGGATCGTTCCACATTCCGTATAGCAATTAATCACCTTTCCAGTCGATGGAGTGATCTTTTAGTTTTTTGTAAAGGCTCGATCTGGAAATTTGCAAGACCTTTGCGGCGTCGTCAATGTGTCGATTACTTTCTAAGGCGCGACGAATCAGCATGGCTTCGTAATCGTTAACCAAAGACGGCAGGCCGCGGCCCCAATCGACTTGGCCATCGGTGGCGGAATTCGAGCCAGTGACGGTTGAGCCCAGTGCGGTGTCCGAGCGGCGTTGGATGACGGGAAAAACGTCCTCTTGGCGGATAAACGGGAGCGGCGAGATCAGAATCAGTTGCTCGCATACGCGCTTTAGTTCGCGTACGTTGCCCGGCCACCGATATTCTTTGAGCGCCGCTAGCGCATCGTCCGTTAACGTTTTTTTGCGAGCGCGGTCGTGGGACAAGAAGAATTTCATGAGCTCAGGAATATCATCTCGTCGGTCGCGGAGGGGCGGCAGCGAGATCACTTTACCTTTGAGGCGCCAAAGTAAGTCGTCGCGGAATTTGCCCTCTTTCACCATCTCTGTGAGGTTTCGATTGCTGGCGGCGATGACTCGCGTTTGCACAAATGTGGAGTCTTTGGCGCCGACTCTTCGGACTTCTCCAGTTTCGAGGAATCTTAAGAGCTTCGCCTGATGAGCCATCGAGAGAGCTTCGATCTCGTCCAAAAACAGATCGCCACCGTGGGCGGCCTCGGATAAACCCATTTTATTTTGCTCAGCGCCGGTAAATGCGCCCCGCATATGACCGAAGAATTCCGATTCGAAGAGATACTCGGGAATACTCGCCACGTTCACCGAGACGAGCGGGCCTTGCGCATCTTGATCGTGGATAAGCTGAGCCGTAACTTCTTTACCAGTTCCCGACTCGCCCTCGATCAGAATAGGGCCTTGCTCTTTGCGAAGTTCAGCAATTTGCCGCTGAATCTTTTGCGACGGAGCACTTGTGCCAATCCAGACGGCTTTGCCCTGTCCGCGACGGCTGGCGTTTTGGAGCAAGAAATAGGCTTCGATTTTTTCTAGAGTCAGGATCAACTCATCAAAGTCGAGAGGTTTGGCCAAGAAGCGGGCGGCGCCGGCCTTCAAACACTGCTCCATGATGGAGCGATCGAGGTGACCCGACATCGCAATCACTTCGAGGTGCGGATTTCGTTGCATCAGCGTGCGAATCACCTGAACGCCTTGAGCCTCGGTCGGAAGCGGCGCAAAGTGCATGTCTACTAAAGCGGCATGATAGCCTGACTCTGGCGGATTTTGCGGATCGGAGGTCGAAATCATACGCCAGTTTTCCGGCAGGGCGGTTTCGACGGACTGAATCACGAGTGAGTCGTCATCAACGACCAAAAGCACAAATTCTTTCATCACCGCGTATCGTATTCTATTCGGCGCTAGCTTGGCAAATTGCTTTGAGGTATGTTTCAGAACAAATGAAACCAATGAAAGTTTTGCTCGTAGAAAATGTGCACCCGGTGGCGGCTGAAGCTTTTAAGTCGGCCGGTTTTCAGGTCGATTCGCTAAAAGATGCCCCACAGGAGTCCGAGTTGATCGGTTTACTGCCCGGGTATCAGATTTTGGGGATCCGCTCTAAGACCCAGTTGACCGCCGCGATCCTCAAACACTGCGGGGCCGTCCACGCGATCGGCGCTTTTTGCATAGGAACAAATCAAATCGATTTGGCTGAGGCCAATCATTTTGGTTTGCCTGTATTTAATGCTCCTTATTCTAACACCCGAAGTGTCGCGGAGTTGGTCATTGCCGAGGTGATCGCTTTGGCTCGTCGGTTGGGTGACGTCAATTCGTCGGCCCATAACCGGATTTGGCTGAAGTCGGCCAAGGGGACCTTTGAGGTTCGAGGTAAGACCTTGGGGATTGTGGGCTACGGCCATATTGGGTCGCAGGTGAGCGTGCTCGCCGAGGCCATGGGTTTGCGGGTGATTTACTACGACATTATCAAAAAGCTGCCGTTGGGGAACGCCAAGGCCGTGGAGTCGTTGTCGGATTTGTTGGCTGAGGCTGATTTTGTTACGGTGCATGTGCCGGAGACGGCTTTGACTCAAAACATGATTAATACGACTCAATTGAAGCGGATGAAAAAGGGCGGGTATCTGATCAATGCCAGCCGTGGCAGTGTGGTCGATATTTCGGCTTTATGCGCGGCTCTGAAATCGGGGCATGTCGGAGGAGCGGCCGTGGATGTTTATCCCTATGAGCCCTCGGGCAATGACGAGCCATTTGAGAGCGAGCTTCAGGGGATTCCCAACGTGATTTTAACTCCTCATATCGGCGGTAGCACTGAGGAGGCGCAAGAGGCCATCGGTCGTGAGGTCAGCCACACGCTGATTCAATATCTTTCTGAAGGTGCTTCTCGTGGTGCGGTGAATTTTCCCAATGTGGATGTGCCTCCGCGCGCGGCGCCTGTGCGATTGATCAACGTGCATCGTAACGTTTCGGGTGTACTCGGTGAGATCAACGGGATTGTCTCAAAAGTGAAGGGCAATATTCGCGCTCAGTATCTCTCGACGGATTTAGCGATTGGCTACCTGGTGATGGATATCGAGAACGTGAAGGGCGATGACCTGGCCGCGCAAGTGGGGCGACTGCCGACTTCAATTCGAACGCGAGTGATTGGGATCTAACCATCGGCATCAAGGGTCGTGGACAACTAAGAGTGCCAGCATTTTAAATCACTTTGCCCGGGTTCATGATGCCATCAGGATCGAACACGCGCTTGATTGACTTCATCAGCGCAATCTCGCCCGCTGACCGAGTAAAATGCAAAAACGGCTTTTTGGTTAAGCCCACACCGTGCTCGGCAGAGATGCTGCCTTGAAACTTCTCGATCATCTCAAATAAGATCGTGTCGACGGACTTACAGCGCTTGATGAAATCCTGCGAGGACATGTTGGAGGGCTTTAAGATGTTAATGTGCAAATTGCCATCGCCGATATGACCAAACCAAACCACTTTGATATCGGGATACTCTCGCTTCAAGATCCCGTCCATCTCGACGAGAAACTGCGGAACCTTTGAAATACGCACGGAAATATCGTTTTTGTAAGGCGAAAACGGCGAAGTCGCCTCGCTGATGTCCTCGCGAAAGCTCCAGAGTTCGCGCGATTGCTGCGGGCTTTGGCTCTGAATGCCGTCCTTGATCCAGCCTTCCTCAAGGCCGCGCTCGAAGATCGCCATGGCGCCCTCTTGCACTTTCTCAGAGTTGCCTTCGAGTTCCACGAGAATGTAGTAGTTTTGTTTATCGGAAAAAGGTTTTGAAAGATGCTTGTGTTGGGCCAACACGCATTCGAGCGCTAGCTCTGTGAACATCTCAAACGCCAAGACGGGGAGCTGACTTCGAAACGCGTGATAAATCTTCATGACGGAGTCGAGTTCTTCGACGCCAAACAGGAACAGCAACGGCGACGCCGGCGCTCGAGTGAGGCCTAAAGTGATTTTGGTGATAAAGCCCAAGGTGCCTTCCGAGCCGATAAACAATTGTCGTAGATCATAGCCGGTGGCGTTCTTGATCAAAGAATTATTGAGATGAAGAATCTCGCCCTCGCCGGTTACAACTTCGAGTGCTTGAACCCAGTTACGCATTAGACCGTAGCGCAGCACCTTGATGCCGCCAGCGTTAGTGGCCACGTTGCCGCCGATTTGACTGGAGCCTCGAGACGCAAAATCTACAGGAAAATAAAGCCCCTTATCGTGAGCGTACTGTTGCGCCGTCTCGGTGATCACGCCCGCCTCAACCGTCATCGTTTGATCCAAGGGATCGAACTCCACAATGCGATTCATCTTCTGAAACGAAACCACGACTTCGCCGTTCAACGCCACGGCGCCGCCACTTAAACCCGTTCGTCCGCCCGAGGGCACGAGACCGATTTGGCGCTGACGTGCCCAGCGCACGACTTTCTGCACGTCCTCAGTGATTTTAGGAAACACTATTGCCACAGGTTTTGGCTCAAGATGTTTCGTCCAATCCTTGCCGTACTCGACTAGGTTTGAGGGGTCGTCCAACACTTGTGGGCTTGAGAGCATTTCACGGAGTTCACGGACCGTGGTCGTCGATTTTTCTGTCACGAACTTCTCCCGCTTATTTCAGCGTTTGAAGCTTAGAAAACCTCGGATCCGAGGTGACGTCAAATGGTTCTTGGCGAAGCCGCTGAGTGTGGATATCGGCTAAAAGCGCGATTAAGAGCGGCAAAGCCTCCGCGATGTTGTGCTTTTGGTCACGGCAGATGATCTCGCCCACTTCGGCCAGAATGCTGATCTCGGGGATGCCGTAAGTTTTACCTGTTCCTTTTAGTTTATGGAAGTCGTCTTCGAGTTCCTTCGGGCGACTATTGTGCGCCTGAATGGTTTGGATTCGCACTGGCAATTGACTCAGATACTCTTTACGAAGCTCCGCTAAGAGAGCCTCGAGACTCATGCCGCAAGCTCCCGCTTTTCAATTTTCGAAAAGCGCCATTGGGGGAGCGTAAAATAAAACGTGCTGCCTTGGCCCGGTTGCGATTTGACGCCGATTTGGCCGCCGTGTTCTTCGACGACGGCTTTGGCGATCGCTAAACCAAGTCCTGTGCCCTTGACCAACGGATTTTTGGGATTGGTGATCTGGCGGAATTTTTGAAAAATCAACTCTTGATCTTGCGGATCGATGCCGCGTCCGCTGTCGCGAACTTCAATCAGCAGCTCGTTTTCTTTTGTCAGATCACAAAAAACCACAACCGGTGCGCCCTTTGGAGAGTACTTTACCGCGTTAGAGATAAGGTTGGTCAACACTTGGTGGATGCGGTCTTTGTCCATAAACACATCAACTTTGGGTGAATCGGCCGCCACCAGCTCCACTTGCGCCTGCTGTGCTAGGCCTTGCAAGCTTTGCACGGTGGAATCGAGAAGTTCTTTGAGGTTGTACCAATCGAGGGACAGCGGCAGTTTGCGCGCTTCAATCTTGGCGAGGTCTAATAGGTCGTTAATCAACCGAATCAGTCGATCGGTTTCCGTTTCTGCAATGCCGAGTAGATTCTCCACCATCTCGTTCATCGGTCCCACAACGCCGGACCGGAGTAAACTGAGGGAGCCTTTGATCGAAGTGAGGGGAGTTCGCAACTCATGGCTGGCGATGCTGAGGAAATCCGACTTGGCTTGGTCGAGCGTTTTGAGCTCTTCGACGTTCATCAACACTCTCTGCGCAAGCGAGTTAAACGTCGCTTGAACGTGGCCGATCTCATCTGGTGATGGAACGTTGAACTGGTACGTGTAGCGATCCTGAAGGAAGTCCTCCATCTTGCGGGAGACTTCATGGAGCCGACGGATGACGGCGTAGCGCAGGAACAACTGGATCAGCAAAAAACCCACGAACATAGAGGCGATGGACCAAATGCCGAGGTAAACCATTTTTTTCTCGGCAAACTCGAGCTCGGTTCGGGTGGTTTGGCGGATATTTGTCTCAGAGGGTGTCGTCGTTTGCGAGTAGCTTTGATCAAGACGCGCGCGCAAGATTCTGTAGTGCAGGAAATTCTGGTAGGCCATCAGGATCAGCCCGCCGGAAACAACTGTGATCGCCGTCATGATTATAAACAAACGAAAGCGAATGGAGGTCATGCGGCCTCCAGAATGGCTTTGATCTGACCCGCGAGCAGCATGGGATCAAAGGGCTTCGGAATAAATCCGTTGCCGTGTTCGTGAAACGCTCTTACATCCGACTCTTGCGATTTGGCGCTTAAGAAAATAATCGGCGTGTTGAATTTGTTGTTCGCGTGGAGTGCCTCGCTCACACGAAGGCCGTTCATCTTCGGCATCATCTCATCGAGAAGAATCACGTCGTATTGACCAGCGAGTGCTTGGTTCAGCGCTTGTTCGCCATCATGGACAACAGTGACGTTATGGCCGCCCAGTTTTTCGAGAGTGAGCTTGGCAATTGTTGAGATGTTGGGATCGTCTTCCGCGAGCAGGATCTTCATCCGGCCGCCTTTTTTGAGTTGGCACGGTTGGTGCCGGCGTGAGTGAAGATATAGCGGCGCACTTTTTGTAGGAAGGCTTCGCGAGCCCCCAGGTAAATCAATTGCATACGATAGGATCCATCACCTTTATCAGGTTCGAGGCCGAGGACTTTAAGTGGCGGTACGTCGCACTCAATCTCATCAAAGAAGGGGCTTTTGAGATCGACGACTTGTCCGGGCGTCAGCGGCCAGTTGGAGATCAACACGATGCCGAGTTCCGAAACGCTCTCAATGCGCATTCCGGTGTCGATGTGAGCTTGCGCGAGGGGATTTCTATCGCCGAGGACGGCTTCGGGATGCTCTTCGGGAGGGCGTTTTTGAAACAGCGCTTCGATTTTTTGCGTGAGGATAAGCGGGTCAATCGGCTTCACGATGTAATCATCGACGCCGGCTTTGAGGGCTTTTTCGATGTCTTTGCGCTCTCTGAGGCCCGTGAGCATGGCAATGCCGAGGTTGGCGTAGCGCGGATTTTTCCTAAGCGTAGAGATCAAATCGAAGCCGGAGAAGTTCGGCATTTGAGCATCCGAGATCAGGCAATCAAACTGAACCGTTTCAAGGAGTTCCAGCGCTTTGTGGCCGTTGTCGGATGTCATGACGACGTGACCGCCGTGGGCAAAAACTCGTTCGACTAGCGTTAGAATGTCGCGGTCGTCGTCGACGACCAGGATGCGCGCCATGGGTGGCTCCTCATGTACTTCATCGGTAAAATGGCGCTAAGAGGTAAGATTTAACTCAACTTTTTCGGTCTAAAATACTATTTTGGTCGAATATGAACCTTAAGAAAAACGTTCTCTGGTGGGATCGAATTTTACGCTTTCTGACGGGCGTCTTTATGCTGGCCTGGGCCATCGCCGGCGGCCCGACCTGGGCCTACGTCGGGGTAGGAGTCCTGGCCACGGGAACGTGGGGTTACTGCCCGGTGCTGTCGATTCTTGGAGTGAAGAATCTCGAGGATCGGTAGAGGCGGATGGCGGTGCGCGATTTTTTCTTGACGCTGTTTTCGTGCTCACATTAGCCCGCCCGGTAAACGTAAAGATCGTGAAGAAACAAAAGTGAATCGCGACTCGCTTTGCTCTTCACCATGGTAGGATTAGAACGTCTGGCAAGCATTCCTATTCAGATCCCTCGTCGTCCAAAAGTTCATTTTTAGAACCCGTGGTACAGGTAAATTGACCGAAACCACGGGAGATTCCAAATGACGTCGCTAAACAAAAACGAACGAGACCTTCACTCAAAGGCCATCCACCTGAGTCAATCGCACAAGGCGCTTGAAGCCGAGATCGTTCGGGTGTTGCAAGAGATCGATGCAAAAAAGCTGTTTAAAAAATTGGGACAATCGAGTCTGTTCTTATATGCCACGAAAGTGCTCGGATTCTCCGAATCGGTGGCCTACTCTTTCATATCGGTCGCGAGAAAAGCCAAGGAAGTGCCGGATTTGCAGCGAGCGGTCGAAGCTAAAGAAATTTCCGTGGCCAAGGCAAGCCGGATCGTCTCGGCACTCAATCAAGAAAACGCAGGCTCGTTGATCGAGTTCGCTGTCACGCACTCGACTCGCGAAGCCGAAATCGAAGCCGCGCGAATGAATCCCAAAGCCGCCCGCCCGGATCACCTCAAAGTAGTGGGCGCTGAAACGTTTGAGCTAAAAGTGAACATAAGTAAGAAAGCGCTCGAATTGTTGGCTCGAGCGGAAAGCATCCTCGCGCAAAAAGGCCAAGCGGGACGTCGCGGCGAGAACTTAGAGGCGGTGCTGTGCGATTTCGTTAAACGGCACGATCCGGTTCAAAAGGCCGAGCGCGCAATCGAAAGAGCGAGCCGCAAAGGCCAAGTTACTCCGAGCGAAAACTCTGCGCGTTCAGAGTTTAAGTATCCCTCAGAGGCATCGACGACTTCAGAAGAGCGAAAGCCTCTCACTGCGGCGGAGCACCATTCAGTCTTTGCACGAGATAAGGGTCGATGTGCACACGTGGACGCCAATGGTGAGCGCTGTAACAGCGACCGTTGGGTGGAAGTGCATCATATAATCCCTGTGAGTCGGGGAGGGAGCAACAGTCCCGGGAACCTCACGACGCTTTGCTCATTTCACCACGATCTTGTCCACCAACTTAGTTTACCGCTCGAGGACGGGCAGGTGAATTGGCTTCGGTCTCCTCGGGTGGAGTATCGAGTGCGTAGGGGATAGTACTGGCCTACCGCTCCGCCTTCTTCGCCGCCTGCCGCAAGCGGGGATCTTCGGTTGAGTTTTAGTTCTCCGGCGCGTCTTTAGTGACGGGTGCGACCAACTTCAAATACTCTCGCACCATCAAATCCCGTTTTGCATTCAGATCTTCGTTTTTAACGAACGCCGCCGCTTCGGGATCATACGGTCGCGCATCGGCCTCGCGAATAAAGCCATCCACCAGCATGATGCGATCTTCGAGCGTGATATGCGGAGTCTCCATCAGCTTCCACAGCATCATCCGCCCATCCCACTCACGATCATGACTCATGCGCTGTTCGAAGGGAGTGCGCTCCGGCTTCGACCACAATCGTTTGGCAATGGCGCACCATGAGCCATCGCGCTGAATTTGTTGCACGTGCAAATACTCATGTAGCAGTGTGCTGTAGGGCGAGTCGGTGGCCAGCACAATCGTGATTCGATCGGCTGACTCGAGCTTATCGCCTTTGCAAAGAGTTTCGCCCATGGCGCCCGACTCTTTGGTGATCTGTTTCATCTCGCCTTTGTCGGCGCGCTCTTTGCTCCAGTTGAAAAGCGGCGAAGGATTTTTTCGGCCCGATGAAAGAATCAAAACCTTCACCCCCTCGCTTTCCACTTTACTCACCAGTTCTTTGGGGGACAAAGCCGCCAACGCTTTCATTTTCTCAAGAAGTGCCTCATCGTTCCGAACGCAAAACGTGCACAGGTCGGCCATGAGCGCCGTGTAGCTGGCGGGTTTGTACTTTCCTTGCAAAAACTCCGCGCCTTTTTCGGGATGAGTCTCGAACGTGTAACTGAAAAACTCGCGCGCCAAGATCGACTTGTCCTTAAAGTCGTAAGAGCTATGCTCCGACTTAAACTGCGCTTGTTGAGCCTTGGTCAGAGAATCCCAAAACTTCAGAATTTTTTTCTCCGCTTTCTCGACAGCATACAAAACATGAAGCCGCTCATGATTATACGTCTGCGCCGTCATCGCAAAAAAATTCTCGTCAGCACCTTCATCCAGCATGGCGACCGGATTCAGAACAATCGTGTAGGGCTTTTTAAAAGTCACCGGCCATGGCGAAAGGCTTTCTTTAACCAACACAAACTTACAATCTTTGGCAGCCACAGAGCCGAGCCATTTGGCATAGGTTTTTTCAGTCGTGGGGCCGAAGGTCAGCCCGCGAACCGCATAGGCAAACAATTCCAAGTCGAAGCCCTTGCGGGGGATTAAGCCATTCAAACGCGCTACGCAGTAGTAATTCGAAATCATGGTCTGAGGATCGCGCGCCAAAACAACGTCGATCTGACTGTCAATCTCAAGCTTTGGCGATTTTTCGATCAGCTTTTCAACGGTCAAATCCTTGCGGATCTCCCCCATTCGTCCCTTGCAGACAACGGGTGGGGATTGTAGCGCGCAGTTTTTCTGTACTAACTCATCTAGAGGTTTAGCATCGAAACCGAAGACTTCGGCCGAGAAAAGGGCAAGCGTAAACAAAAAAAGTTTCATGATGCGTGACCCCCCCGCTAAACTCAGCCCTTGGTGCCGAGCGTGTCCTTAAGCTCACCAGATTCAAACATTTCCATCATGATATCGCTGCCGCCGATCAGTTTTTTGTCGACGTAGAGCTGCGGAATGGTAGGCCACTTGCCGTATTCTTTGATTCCCTCGCGGATTTCATCGTCATCAAACACATTGAAAGACGAAAACTTCGCACCGAGCTCATTTAAAATCGCGACCGCTCGGGCTGAGAATCCGCATTGCGGAAACTGCGGTGAACCTTTCATAAACAAAAAAATTCGATCGCCGTTCAAAAGCGTTTCAATTTTCTCGCGCACATGTTGTTCCATAATAATTTATCCTTTCCTACTTGGCCGTTCGAATCGACAGCGCATGGACTTCGCCGGTCTTAAGCTCGGCCGAAAATGCGGCCATTACGGCTTGATGCTGCTCGATTCGAGTCAAGCCCTCAAATCGTGTGGATTTAACATACACCTCGTAGTGATCCTGGGTACCGGTTAAATCGGTCACCTGCACATCGGAGTCCGGAAAATGGCTTTGAAGCCGAGCTGTCATATCGTTTACAGTCATTTGGAGATCCATCCTGCCCTATGCAAAAGACGATTTCACCCTAGAAAGACCATAAATAATGTGCTACGTCATTAACCACATGACGCCATTCGAATTGCAAATTCATACCCGGAGGGAGCGTGCCAAGGCGCGCGAACTTCGTGCCTCTCAGTGGTGGCGCCAAGAGATCGGCAAAGGCGTTTGTTACCACTGTAGGGGCCGATTTCAGCGCGAAGAACTGACAATGGATCACCTAATTCCCCTCGCCCGAGGCGGAACCACGACAAAGAAAAACGTTGTGGTCGCGTGTAAACAGTGCAATTCTCTTAAAAAAAACCTGACGATCGCTGAAATTCGTCTGAAAGAAATCTGAATAATATCACTGTTTTAGGACTGAGGGAGTCGCGAGTGTCCAAAATCACTTCCAGCAGCACGGCTGAGTATTTCGCAAAAAATTTGCAACAGGTTGGCTTTTCTTCACCGGCCAAGGCGGTCTTAACAACTCTTAAAGAGGCTGTGGATAACTCGCTTGATGCCTGCGAAGAATCCGGCATTTTGCCGGAGCTTTCGGTGTCTATCCAAAAAGTCGGCGCCGGGGCGTCCCGCAACACCGACCTCGTTGAAATCAGCGTTGAAGACAACGGGCCCGGCCTTGATGCCGATGATCTACCTAAAGTTTTTGGTGAGTACCTGGCGTCCTCAAAATTTGGTCGCGGCCGCTGTTCCCGCGGTCAGCAGGGGATTGGGATTTCGGCCGCCACCACGTGGGCGCAGCTGACCAACGCCAAAGGTGTGCGCGTGATCAGCAAAACGGCCAAGATGAAAAAGGCCATCACGGCGATTGTGGATGTGGATATCAAAGGCAATCGCGGGATTCTTAAACATAAAGAGTCGATGGATTGGGAAAAACCCCACGGTTTACATGTCGAGTTCAAAATCGACGGCCGCGTGCAGCTGAACGGCGATGGCGGCTTGCTCACTTATATTGAGGGCACAACGCTCGTCAATCCGCACTTGAATTTGAAGTACCGCTTACCTGATCAAGATTGGGTCAACGTTGAGCGTGTCTCGCAAGTCATGCCCGATGTGCCAGCCGCGACACTTCCGCATCCTCACACGATGAAGCTTGGCGAGTTTCTGACTCACGCCGGTCTTTACGGCAAAATTTCGCTCGAGAATTTTTTGAAAAAGGGATTTTCGCGAGTCACCGATGCCACAATCAAAGAGATGATCTCGAAGGGGATCAAAAAAGGCGTGATGGGCTCAACACTGACGACCATTAAAGAGGCCGAGTACAAACACATTTATCAAGTGATTCAAGAAATTGAGCTTGTGCCTCCTAGTACTAAATCTGTTTTGACTGTCGGTGAGGACGGTCTTTCAAAGAGCATTCACCGCTTGGGCCAAGTGGACTTTTTTAGCGTGGTGACACGAAAGCCCCGCATTTGTGACTTTAAGCCGGTGGTGGTGGAGGTGGCGATTGCACGCTTTCTCAACCGCGTTCAGTCTGAAGGCGGCGAGGACCAGGTGCAGTTGTTGAGATTCGCGAACCGTGTTCCGCTTCAGTTCGACAAAGGCGCTTGCGCGATCACTCGCGCGGTCGAGTCGGTGACTTGGAGAAGTTACGGAATCAATCACCCCAAAGATAGCTTGCCCACGGGGCCTTACGTATTTGCCATCAGTGTGACTTCGCCGTTTATTAAATTTAAGAATGCGTCGAAAGAGACGATCGACGGTGGCGATGATTTGATTGAAGAGATTCGCCGCGCACTCATGCAAGCCGGGCAGAAGCTTTCGCGCCATATTCGCGCTGAGAGCAAAGCGGCGGATTTAGAACGAAAAATTCAGCATATCGAAAAATTTGGTCCGATTTTGGTGCAAGGTTTGGCTCGTATTGTAGATGCGCCGAAAGCTCGAGAGAAAAGAGCCGAAGAAGGTCTTAAAAAACTCTTAGGCCGTGACGCGAGCTCGGCGGAGAAAGAATTGGCCGAAGCCGAAACACAGCTGACGAAGCTGAAAGCCAAGCAAGGCGGCGGGGATCCCGAAGCTCGCGCTGGTGGGGACGAACGAGCCGAAGAGGTCGAAGCCGAGGCAGAAGCCGAAGTTCAGTCGACTAAGAAAAAAGCCGACGATCCCAAGCGCGGCACGACTAAAAAGAAGGCCGATGGACTCTCGATGGAAGCGTCCCCGTTTGGCCCAGAGGAGATGGCGTAATGTCCAAGCAAATTCGAATTCGTGAACTGACCAAAGATATTCCCAAAGAGGCCGAGATCCTGTGTGACACAATGCTGTCGGAGCTCGAAAAAGCGAAGCGGCCCGTACTGGAAGCGATTAAGTGCTCGCTCGACAACTCGCTCTACAATCCCAAGGTAGGCTACCTGACGCCGGGAAAGAAAATGGTGCGAACCGAGCTGAACGTGTCGTCGGTACAAAAGATGGCGCGCACGATTTTTATGCTCGAGATATTGCTCGCGAATATCAAATCCGGCGCTGTAAACACTAAGCGTGAACTTTATTACATCTCCAAAGGTTTGGTGCGCTCGAACCCCGGTAACAAGCCACTCGATTTTGACGATCAGCCCGAGAGCGATGCGATTATCGATTTTATTTGCGAGTTGCTTGAGGTTTACCGCGAAGAGATGAATTGCTTTGCCAACGATCGCGGTGGTCAGACTTACTCTAAGAACTTGGTTGTGACTGAGTCATTGCCCGATGGCACTAAAGCCGTTGTGGATCTCAGCACTTTGGGTACGACGCCGTTTCAACCCAAAAATAAACCACAGCAGTTTAGGCTTAAAGCCAAAAAAGGCAAGATCGACTTCTGCTTGGTGATCGAGTCAGAAGGTACCGCCAACACGTTGGTGGCCAACGGTATGCACATTCGCCACAACTGCATTATTATCGGTGCGCAAGGTGTGCCCTCTAACGGTGTGCGCGGCTGGTGTAAAACGATTGAAGATCAGCTCGGTACCCCGATGTACTTTTACGGAGACCTTGACGCGTACACTTTGCAGAATATTTACCGCACGCTGAAGGCCGGCTCGGCCGCGAGTCTTGTGCGTAACGCCGACTTCTCGGCACCGGATGTGAAGTTTTTGGGTGTGTTGCCTGAGGACGTAAAGAAGTATGATTTACTCTGCTATAGCGTGAGTGAACGAGACGCTGTGGAAGCGCGTTCGCTGAAAAAAGCGAAGGACGCACTAGAGAACGATCCGTTCTTTCAGGATCGGCGGAATAAAAAGCTAGCTGATATCCTGCACTGGCTTGTGAGAGAGAAGAAACGTTGTGAACAACAGGCCGTGTTTTCGGTAGATCCCAAGGATCCGTTGATTCTTGAAAAAATCATCGTGGAGAAAATCAAAAAGGGCGCTTACGTTTAAGCGCCCTCGGGTCAATAGAACAGCTCTAAATTCCCACAGACTTTTTCCAAGCCCCAGTTTTCCACATATCTTTTGGAAGCGCGAAGAAAACAGAACCAGGATCATTCATCGACCCTGACCTCTTGTCAGCTTCGCTGCCCTCTCCGCCGTTGCCGACAAAGCGGTCTACATGGCAGCCTTTAATGGCTCCGCCTTCGTCTTGAATGTGAGCGATGCCCTCTTCTGCGGGCCCCCCTTGGACATGTTGATTGTAAATTGTCAAAAGACCATAGGGATAGTATCGAGTGTCGCCCGCCAATGAATGGTCTTTAGTTAAAACCTGTCCTGAGCCTCCCGTTGCGCCGTGTTCTGACGGCTCAAAAAATACAAAACTCTTATTCAGCCTCAAAAGGTCTTCGGCGAGGTCTTTGTGTTCTTTAAAGTACTTTTTGATCCCCGTAATGCCTGTGGGATAGTCGGCTTCACTTCCACACATACACCGGACGATTTTCATAGGCATGGCGTTGGGTTGATAGTTTTTACCAGCGTAATCCAAGTTTTTTAAGTGACCATTTTCATCTTTGATCGTCACAGATCCTTCGACCTGGGCCAGCGTTGCATCCAGCGGGTCTTTGACATAGTAAAGCTCTTTCCCCGCGGCCAGATGTTTATCAAGAATTTCTGCGCGCGAAGGGTAGGGGCAGATTAGGTCTCCTTCTGGAGTTTGTTCCTGCTGACAGGCGCTTTTAATTGGCTTTCCCGTATTTTTATCCGTGACGTCGACTCGAACAAAGTCTTTAGGAAGCCCGTACAAGGGTGTCTGAAACTCACCTCCGCGCTGGGAGTGTCCTTCAATAATTGGATTATGGAATCCCGTGATTTGCGTTTCGCCTTTGCCAGTAGGGTCCCGGCAATCTGACTTATACCAATCAAATTTATCTTTTGCCTGGTTCATCACCTTTTTTAGTTTGGCTTCATCAGAAAGACTTTTATCTGCATTAACTGACTTTACGATGTTCATTAGCTCGGAATTTGTTCTCACGCACCAGTCCTTGCGAAAGATCAACCGGTTCTCGACTTTGCCGGCCACTTTGATTCGCATGCTCATCGACGTGTTGGGCGCTTTGGAGCAAGACTTGAGCTGAGACTCGAGGGATGCCTTGAAGGCCTTAAAATCTCCGACCATGTGAGAGTCCGGCAAGACGGACCGATCGACTTTGACAAATGCGGGTGGCGGTGCTGCCGTGACAGCACTGGGTTTCTCTAAGCAGGCGCGTAGAGTATCCATATCTTTTGCGGTTGGGCAATTCGGGTTGATGACACTGCGTCGAGGTTCGGTGGTTCCGTTGTCCACAGATGTCGCAATGCCATCGCCTAAGGTTGAGAAGCCAAACGCCAGAAGGATGACTAAACTGATTTTATTTCCCATGCCCTTAGGGTAAGCAAGAACTCAATCATGTGTAAATGAGAAACGAGAAAAGTCCTGAATCTGTTTTAAACAATGGACCTTCGGATCAGGGGCCTTCGGTTCCCACAATTAATCTATTCGCTTCAACGCTCGAATGATCAACTCCACGTTTTCGTTTTGAAACGAGCCGCAGAGTTTCAAGAATTCCCGTTCGTTCCATTTTTAATGACATTAAACAGAATAACTTGACAGACATTCTAGAGAGGAAATCCGAAAGACCACGATGGATACGGAACCCACGTCTACCTACCAATAAACCGCCTAATACTGGTTTATAGGGCTGGCTGCAGCTGTTGGCCGCTCGATCTCGCAGCGATGCTACAAACGCGACTCAGAGGCGAGTAGAACGTCGAATTTCATTTCGGAAAGTCGTGATACTGTGACCTCTCTAAGTAAGGAGTTCCCTATGTCGCTAAAGCGTCTAACTGATCCCGAACTGATTGCCAGTACAAAGAACGCTCTCAATCTTGTGCGAGAAGCCGAGACCGACGTGCTTCGCCACTTTCGCGAGATTGAAGATCGCAATCTTTGGACTGAAGCCGGCACACTGTATGCGTTCCTCGAGCGAACCTTCAGCCTGACCGCTGATCAGGTCTATCCACGTCTGCAGGCCATGCGTCTGATGCGTGTCGTTCCGGAACTGGAGCAAAAATTGGAAGCAGGACAGCTTAGTGTGACCAATGTTTTAAAGGCTCATCAGGTGTTCAAAGCGGAATCCAAACAACGGCAGGTCACCCTGGACGAGAAGCGTGACGTTCTGGAAAGTCTTGAGAATACCTCCACAAAAGAAGCCGACAAAGTTCTGGCTGAAAGGTATCCCGACTCTAAGAAGCCCATTGAAAAAGTGAAACCCGTGGCGCCCAATCAAAACTTGATCCAATTTTATGTGGATGATGAGACATTAAACCAAATCGAAGAACTTAAGGCCAAGTTTTCTCACCAAATTCCATCTGGAAAAATGGAGGATCTGATGAAGATTCTGATTCGTCAGGCCAACCGCCCGGCGAAACCCAAAAAAAAGAGTGCTTCCGTCAGGAAACGATCTCGGTACATCCCAGCCGATGTGAAACGCGACATGGAGAAATCGCGGCACCAGGGTTGCATTTACATTGACGTCAGTACCGGCGAAAAATGCGGCTCTAAACACTTCTTGCAAATGGATCATATTCACGAATTCAGCCGCGGCGGCGTCAACGATTTCCAAAACTTGCAATGGCTATGTGGTTTTCACAATCGCCACCGTTTTGAAACGGGCCGCAGTGCTTCAGGGTGCGAGGGACTCTCTAAATAGGTCGCATTCGGATGTCTCATATGCCCCACCCAGGCGCAACAATTGCCATTAATACGATGCTGGGGATTAGCGCCCTGAGTAAATGAGGCACGATTGAGAAAGGAGGCATTGCCACTAAAATACGTTACAACTGCAGTTCCGCCGCTAAAAGGATCGCATCTCGGTTCGTGATGCAAAAAGCCTGGCGACTTGCTTCTGGGTCCGATGAAAGCGTCGTCGCGATGTAGCTCTGCAAGAGATACCTTTGGCCAGCGTTTAAGCCCCTTATGACTCCCGATCGTCTGATCTCAGCGAGGCGAGTTTTGCCGTGCTCGCAGAGTTGATTATGATATGTCTCTAGATCGGCTACGACCGCATTGTCGGCGTTCGCCTTTACGGTGGCTTCCAGAGCATCCTTCATAGATTCAAGTTCAGCCCTCAGCGGTTCCAGCAATTTATTGATTATTTCAATCTCGGTGGCAGGCGCGGGTCCCTGGCCCAAATTCCGCCATAAGCATTGATAAAAGTCAGCTAGTCCGTTTTCCTTAGGACAATCGGGATCCTGAGTGATTTTGCCCAGGGTTAAGTAAATTTGGGGAATGGCTCTGCCGCCCATGAGAGGCATTTGTTTCGCCGAGGCCACCTGCAGGAGCAACTCATCTATTTGTGGTTTAGTGAATTCGGGCGCTGCCATTGCCGCCATCGAGAAAGCTAGAATTGACAACGAAATTCGGCGTTTCATCAGGTCTCCTATCATAGATCATTTTAGTTCAAGCAATTCCAATTCCAGACTCATGAAGCTTTCAGCTCGTTGGAGTGTCACCACATATAATTTCGAGATGATTATTATCACCAGGAGCTAACCTTACGGTTAGGCTGCCAGGCGCCGTCATATCAATAGAGCCCGCCATAGTATTTGGATCTACCTTAACTCCAAGGGCCCTGAGGCTGGCGAGAAAGGGATTCTGGCTCTTTATTCGAGTTTTTAACGCTTCATCATTAACCATGCAAAAAATGGCGAATGGCTCAGGGGTTTGGGCCTGTTCGTTCCGTAAGAAGGCTATGTAGGAAACATAGTCACCACGCTTTAGAGTCAGAGTCGCAGGAGCCGCGAAGGCCGATGTCGAGATCAGCGCCAAAATGGCGCTTATTGATAAAAGTTTATACATAAGAACCTCATTGAATAGAAAGCCTATTACTTGAAAAGACCTATTGCAGTTCATGTGCCAGTAAGATTGGGCGCTAAACCATTCTAATGCGGCAATTCGACAAAATTGTGCATTGAATGGTCAAGAATGCCTCATTTGCAATTTGCTTATGCAATTCGGCGAACCACCTAGCGACCTCTGTGCGACAGAGGTAATGAGCATCTGTCAGCCGTGCAGATGAACGGTCCGCCTCCCGATTCCATTTCGAGAACGTCGGCCACGGCTACGCCAAAATAGGGGTAGCGAAGCGGTTGTGCCGCGAAGGCATTAGCACCGACTCTAAGGACTTCGTCTGTTTGTTTTTTCAACGCTTTATCGCCTGTTAGAAACGCCAAGCGCGCCAAATTGCTAGCGGTCATCGACAGAGTTGTCGGAGTTACACCTTCGCTCTCTTGGCCAAACCGGAATAGAAGATTCTTGTCCTGGCCGTCGGAGAAGTAAAAAACATGGTTCTCGGCACTCCAAAAGCGATCGTTCATCTCAGTCTGCAGGCGAAGGGCGTCGTCTAAGAACTCTTTCTCCGGCATGATCTGATACAGGCTGAGTGCGGCCATGATAAGTGAGGCATAGTCTTCGCTAGTTCCTCGGATCGAAGTATCGCCCTCGCACCATCTGCGGGAGACGGCGCCGTCTTTCCACAAGTTTTGTTTAATAAAACGCCAGGCAGAAAGGGCCGCCTCTCGCCACTCTTTATTTTGCGTGGCTTCATAGCCTTTGCAGAACGCCGAGATCATCCAGCCGTTCCACGAAGCAATAATTTTCTCATCACGGTGAGGCTTCGGTAGACCCGTTCGATCTTTTGCCAGATAATAAAAACCCTCGCTCTTTACGCCAGTCGCGGGATCAACGCTCTCCGCATCGAGAGCCGCGTAAAACCCGCCCGCCGGGTGCTCCAACTGCTCGCGCACAAAGCGAAGTGTCGCTTCACCGGCTTGAACGAATTTCGGGTCTTTCAAGTAAGCCGCGCCTTCGAACAAAGCCAGGGCGATCCACGCTTGGTCGTAGAGCATCTTTTCGTAATGGGGCGTGGTCCAAGACGCGTCCACGCAGTAACGGTGAAACCCGCCCTCCACGTGGTCCTGGAGACCGCCTTCGGTCATACCTTCAAGGGTCCGCGAGACCATTCCGCGCGCCTCGGGAGCCTCACCTAGTAAATCAGCGCGAATCAGAGATAAGAGCGACATAGTTTGAGGGAATTTCGGAGCGCCAAGGCTTCCGCCAACGCGATCGTCGAAATGCTCGCCAAATTGCCGGGCAAAGTTAGTCAAAAGTTGTTTAGAGACAGGGGCGGCCTGCGAATCCGGGCGGCCCACTAAATTAGACCTCAAGGCCGAAGCAAAAGTCTCCGCGTCCTCTAATATACGGGCATGGTCGCTTTTCCAGAGCTGCTCAATACGCGTTAAAAGCGAAAGAAATTGCGTAGGAGGAAAGTAAGTCCCCGCAAAAAACGGCCGTCCATCGGGCGCCAGCCACGCCGAAAGCGGCCAGCCGCCCCCGCCCGTCAGTGCCACCAGAGCTGCCATATATAGAGCATCGACATCGGGGTGCTCCTCGCGGTCCACTTTTACTGGTACATAATTCTTGTTTAGAACCTCGGCAATTGGGGCGTCCTCAAAGCACTCCCGGGCCATGACATGGCACCAGTGGCAGGTGGAATAGCCAATGGATAAGAAAATAGGCTTGTTCTCGCGGCGGGCCTGCTCAAAGGCCGACTCGCCCCAGGCCTGCCACAGGACCGGGTTATTTTGGTGCTGGCGCAAATAAGGGGACTTTTCATACTGCAATTGGTTCATGGGCTTTTATGGTTCGAAGGGGATGCGATAGCAAGCAAAAATCTCATATTGAGACATCAAGTGCCCAAGAGGGCACCGCATGTGTCTAATCTTTAAACGCTAAGCCTCTCTAAATTTCTTATAACTTGGTGCGGGGTTTGCCATGTGTTTAAGACATGAAAAAACAATTTATCGTAAAAGTACTGGTGCTAGCAGTTAGTGCGGTCTCGATACCCGCCGCTGCAGGTTGGTTTGAATTCTATGACGATCCCTGGACGCCCAACGTTTCGGGCCATGCTTACATTAAGGTGAGCAAGGAAGGACTAGCGAACGCTCGCAAGTCCAGTAATGGGCACTCTAACGTCGAGTTTAAGCTGGCTCGCAACACACGAGTTGCACTGATTTATCAACGCGGCAATTGGATTTATGTGAGTCAGAAAACGAACAGAGGTGAGCGCAAAGGTTGGGTCAACATTGGATTGTTGAGCCGTAAGAAGCTCTCTGACGAAGTAAAGCCGACTACGGCCGTGGCTACGACTACGACTCCGGCAGCGGGTGGTGGTGGTGCGGGAACTACAGCGGAGGGAGCGGGAACATCTACTACGGCTACAAATCCTCCTGCGGCGACAACTCCGGCTACAACGACTACAAACAGGCCTGCGACTCCAACCGCAACTCCCAACACGAACCGAACCGCGACCACAAATCGCACAGCGACCACAACTCCGCCTGCGACGACAGGCAAAGCTGACGTTTGCGTAAAATCCTACACTTCGAGCAAAGATAATGAAAAAGCCGTCTTAGCGAAATTCCGTGCCGCTGTTGGCGGAAAAGATATCGCGAACTCGCTTTATCAGTCGCCGGCAGACTACAATAGATTCGGCACTGAAAAAGGAAAGGATTTGTTGATCCAGTTCGGCCAGAAAGACCCCGTGACGGCGCGTCTTACAGTAAGTGGTCTCATCAGTCTCGACTTTAACGTGCACTTTTGTGAAACTAAAGAAGGCAAGCTGGCTCTAGATCTTTTCGGTACTGGTGAGTATGAGGGTAAAAATTCACGACTGACTCTCCAGAAAATCCAGGGTGGCGTACAAATGGCTGGAAAACTAGATGGTAAAGACTTCCGAGGAAATTTCGGCCGTGCTACAGCCACGAATTAATACCTTACTTCTATTATTATGCTTAATTGGCGGCTCCGCATGGGGCCAGTCCAATGGGGAGCTTTGCGGAAGTGCTCAACCGATTCAGGCAGAGCATATCGACTTTTTGAGGTCATCGACTGACGGTTGGATGTCCGCGAATGAATCGAAAGTTGAAATTCGGTTTGAGCAAGGTCGCGCCAAACTAATTCCTAATATCACAACTGCTGATCTCGAAGGCTATGCTAAATACAAACTTAAGATTCAAAAGGCCACACCTAACGATAGGGAAAAAGCCGCTATCAATAAGATTGTAAGCAGTGCTCGTTCAATGTTGAATATTTCCCTTGAGGGAGCGTTCTGTATTAGACCTGACAAAAGCTATTTTCTTGCAGCAATTGGGATTGGTGAGATCGGCGCAATGGTGGTGAAATCACTGATTGCACTGACTCCGATTCCGCAGGCCGATGCAAAAGCAAAGAAACAAATGAGAGTGGTGCTCGATGGTTACCCGATTACGGTCACAAATTAAACGTGCGATCGCGTTGGCGGTTCTGTTCAACGGCGCTTTTGCCGTGGCAGCACCTCGCAATTGGATCAAGGTGAATCTCCCCACCGAACTTCCGTTTATTTCTGAAATTTATGCGCATTCGATTGCGGACTCGATTTATCGGACTAAATCCAATGAGACGTTTGTTTCACCCGTGCAGCACTTTCGCAGACCCATAAAGACGTCCTTCACTGAAGACGCTAAGACGCTGAGAACGGAAATTTTTGAGAGCTTAAAAACCACACCTCCTGAAAAAATGCCGATGGTCGACTTCAAAGCGGGCCCGAAGCGTGACTGGGTAGCGCAATCTCTTGAGGTCCAGACGGGTACCGGCGGGCAGACTGTTACAACTTGTATGGTCTTTATCAAGGCGGACAAGTCGGTTCGTGCATTGTTTCGCCAAGGATACTCTGTTTCCGTTCCTCACTGCGTTTCTGATCTCGTGGAGCTCTCTCGCTCGCCGGATTTAGATTCCAAAGGGATCTAATTCTTAACCGGGTTGGTCTCATCTACTGAGTCGGGGACCGTTTTTTCCAACACCCTCACATGCTTCAACTGCGCATCAATCGACAGTTGTTTGCCAGCGGCTTCTGATTTCAATTTTCGAAATTCACGCAGCGGCGGCACACACTTTTGGCCTCCCAATCCAACGCCCATAAATCCCAGAAGCTCTTTTGTGTCGATCCTTCGGGCCACCACCATGAAAAAACCGCGATTTATTTCTTCTTTTCTCTCTTCACAGCTGAACTCGACATTGTCGGTATCGACAAGCTGGGGTGCGGATTCGCTAGCCTGAATGGCCAAGGCAATCAATAAAATCCCATGCATATTTTTAAGAATAGCAGAGTTCTAACGGAGGTGCAAAACGGGGGAGCTGTGGAGAGACGGCTCGAGCCGGTGACCAAAAACGTCACCCCAAGTAAAAACTACCCATAGAACGCAATTTACAGCCCACCTATCTGTGCCTAAGCCTTGCAATTCAGCATCCTGGAGCCTTGGAAGACCCAACGCCCAGAAAAGGATGTATAAACCATGATGGTTAGTAAATCAGTTTTGTTTTCTATCTTAACGCTCGCACTGGCCCACGCCTCCGTGAGCCGCGCAGAAGATTGCGCGAAACAGTACGGTTCCGCCGTTGAGATGATCAAATCCACTTTAAGCCTTGATGACGCTAGCGTAAAAGGTTGGTGGGAGTCCCAGTTCCCCGATTTCCAATATAATTTTAAACTGAGACCGGTAAAATCAGCAACGTTGAGAGTCTTGATCAAAAACTCCAGCAGTCGCCAAACCGACAATGAGGCCTCTCACGTCTCGGCCGTGGTGTGCAAAACGGCCAATCCAGGTGAACTAAAGGTCTCCCTTGAAAATGGTAGCTATGAGCTCACAATTAAAAGAGATCCTAAACCTAAAGTTCCAACAAAGCCGGGCGTGCTAGTCACGTTTAACGGCAAAACCGGACCCTACGCCCTAGGCAACTGAACTAATGCCCAGGCGGACAGTACTTTTTAATAATCTTGATCATCACGTCCGGATTAATCGGCTTTCGAATCACGTCATCGGTGCGAGCGGTGGAGATCTTCCTCTCTTCCAGCGCAGAAAACGCCACGACAGGAATCGCATTGAGCTTAGAATCAGCGCGCTTCTTTTCCATAAACTGCCATCCATCCATTACCGGCATCATCAAATCCAATAGAATTAAACAGGGCAGGGGGTCCATCGTGGCCAATAGCTCGAGCGCCTTTTGGCCGTTCGCAGCAGTGGCGACTTTGTAACCTTCGCTTTCCAAAAGCTCCCGGGTGATCTCGCGAATGGCGTCGTCATCTTCAATTAACATGATGGAGCTGTGGCTCAAGGATCCTCCCGGTGGTTCATGCCCGGCAAAAAATTGATTATGGCCTTGTCCTATGCCAACACACAAGGCAGATTTTTTAAGGGAATGGCTGAGGAATTGGCGGGCTCCACCGCATTTTTGTGGATTCATTTTATCATCGGAGTCTCCCTGATCGCCTTAGGTGGGACGGGAATCTACGTCATTTTTAAAATTGGCGAAATTTCATTTAGAGGCATTTACTTAAGCTTCGTCGCTCTGATCATTGGATGCGGACTCTGGTTTTTGCTTGAGATCGCAGCCCTGTGGTTTGAGGGTCGCATTATCGTTCACTACGTTCATGAGGGATTGTTTCTCTTGGCCGTTGGAATGGTGTTTGGTTTGCGAACGATGGCTCGCAAAGCCTTAGCCCATGCCAGTGCCACTCGCTCGGCCAATATGCACGGCATTCAACTAGAAACAATATACCAAGAGCTAGAAGAGATTCATCGCATCAAAACCGAGTTCTTAGTTAACCTAGGGGAGGATTTACGGCGGCGATTGCCTGGAATTCAGGAATCCGTACAAACTTTGTTGGTTGACGAAAGGAGGAGCGAATCAGAACGTCGAGAGCTGCACCAGATTCAATCTAACGCAGAACTCATTCGTAAACATTGCGAGAACATCCTGAAATTTTGTGAAATGAAGGCCTGAGTTTTGAGTGCTTGACGGGTTTGTTAACACCAGCTCATAATCTCTCCATGGATCCTATTTTTAAAGTGGTGGTGACTCGGCCAAGCGGCCTCCACAAGAAGATCGAGATTTTACACATTCAGCAAAAAGATGCGTACTTTAACCTGGTCACTGAATCGCGAACGATTTTCTTTTCGCCGCAGTTTTCCGGACGCATGCGCTGTGGATCCAAGTTTATTGAGTCTGAATCGGCAACACCTGTTGCTGTTTACCTTGGCAAAGGTTTTCCATTAGTGGTGGATGCACCTAAGAACGTGCCATGGTGGATCGTGCATTTGCACGACGAGCCCGGAGCTACCGCGATCTCTGCCGCCGAAAATAGCGGACCTGAAGCCTTGGCTTCGGTTGAATCGCTGGCCTTTTACCGAATCCACACCGGCCAGGATTTCCTTATGGCCACTATGGTGGAGCAAATGATGAACGGTGGGATGCCGGAGCATTTGCTGAAGTCTTTTTTGACGGATTTGCCTCACCAGTTGGAACCATGTGAAGACTTGCCGGCGACGGGCAATCGGCGCTTAGCTGAGCGTTTGCGTTCGATTATTTTAGAGAGCGAAGACAAACAGATTAACTTGAAACAAATTGCCCGCGAATTAGAGTGTCATCCATCGCAATTGTCGCGTGAGTTTAGAAAATTATTCGGGATTGCGCCTTACAAGTTTTCTTTTTTACTGAGACTGGCCAAGACTCGAGAGTGGCTGCGCCGAGGCCAAAACCTAGCCGACGTTGCATTGAATTTCGAATTCTCTGACCAAAGCCATTTTACGCGAGCGTTCCGACAGGTTTACCGGATGACGCCCAATTATTACCGTAATCTTTACCGCAGTTGGTGGGAAATTTCGGGCTCATCGACCCCCACTCCCGCTCCTGCCGCTAGCTAGAATGTAACGGCAGATCTCGCTGTTGGTTTTCACACAGCGAGATCCATTTTAGCACGGTTGCATCAATAATCTTCAATCCAGAGAACCCCCGTATAGGTAACTTGAGTTTTCCACAATTAGACTGCCACAGGAGGTGGTCAGTGCTTCTTAAATCGTTGACCAAAGCCGGCTCTCTCGCCGCCGAAGCTAAACGCCTACTTCTTGCGCAGATTAAAGATTACGCATCATACGATATCGTGACCGTTAGGGACGACCGCCGTGTTGTGGAACAAGTGCAGTCACTCATGGAATGGAAAATTGACTTCATAGTCGTAAAGGATCAGGGCAAGGTCGTAAAGGGCGTCATCGGCCGAGATCAGTTGGGCGATATTGTGCGCGAGAAAATCCTAGAAGCGCGAGCCGCCGGCCGCGAAGCTGACCTGAAACGCATGTCGTTTCGTGATTTGCTTCAAGATGAAGATTTCAAAGAGTACTACGTTTTGGACGAGGGCGAAGTCACAAAGCCTGACCCTCAACTGTGGCAGGGCCTCCCACCACGCGAAGTCCTGATCGTAAAAGACAAGGCCGTAAAAGCTGTGGTCGACCGCCGTTGGTTTCGCCGCTGGCAAAGCTTGCTCCGCCGACTGGCGTACGTCGGGACGTGAGTGCCCGGCAAACGTCCGGCCGAAACTGGGCCGCTGGCTGAACCACTCGCAGTAGCCGAAGACTCACGGCCAAACAAGTCCACTACTGTTCATGGATCACGAACTTAAGAGATTCATTGCTGACGGGCCACTATTCCGAACGCCTCCAACGATTCGCTTTCTCCGTTCCCAGATTTCGTTCCGACATGTACTTATTATGAGCGGCACATAAACATCTTAAGTTTTCCGGCCCATGCCCGCCATTCATGGCTCGCATTTGAACGTGATCGATCTCGACAAGGTATTTCGAACCGCAAACTTTTCCTGTAACCGGATCTTTCCATTCACAAGCTCCATTGGCCCTTTGTAAGACGAGCCGGCGAACACTTGCGCTAGGTTGCGAATTGCCAACCTGCGACACCGCTGCGGTGTTGGGTTTGCGAAGCGGGTCTTTGCGGTCGAGAAAGAATTTCGTGATGTACGCAATGATCTCGGCCGGAGTTGCGTTGGGAAGAGCATGAGCAAGAATCTCGCGAGCGCGATTGATTTCCTCAAGCACATCTGTCGGCAGGTCAATGGCGAGTCGCGCCTTGCGATCCGCCTCCAGCTTCGAAGCAATCTCGGGCAATTCTGTAATGAGCGTTAGCTCCACATCTCCGCTCGATTTCTTTTCAAGTTTCTCTACAATTGCCGTTTTCCGCACGGCCGAGATTTTCAGACCCGTTCTCTTCTCACAGGCCTTAATAGCCGACTGAGCCTTTGCGAGCGAGGTCAAGCTCACTTCCCCCGACTCGAGTTTTTCGCCAGCCTGCGGAACCTCCCGCAACAGCCGCGCCGCTTGGATCCGGCGATAGGCGGCCGACTCGGAATAGCCAAACACGCCGATGAGCCATTCATAAAGACTAGGGTACCCACGTTCAAGATAGAACTTTCGATCCATCGCTAGATTGATCATTTCGAGAATCTGGTTCGTGATTCGCCGCTCGGAGCGAGTGAGTTCGTGCATTTTGGCTTCAAACTGGTTGAGTGTCATAAGGGACTCCTTTTGAGTGAGAGAACCGTAACACGGGATTTAGAAACGCAAATTCACCTCCTAAAATCGCCGCTGTTAGATTTTGATTTCGAACGCGCGATTGGGGTCGAAAATTGGGAAACCGCCTCTTAAACCCAACGCTATCGCCCAGAAACCATAGGCCAGAGGCCATTCCCGAAACTGGGTTGGGATTTCCTAAATTTCACAAAACCCAAGTCAACCAATATTGTTAACAATCGTTAAATCCGCCTATAACGCGCCCGGAATCCGGACACTCCGTCACTCCGAAGACCACCGCCGCCACTCCCACCACCAACGCCACCCCCCCGAAGACCACCGCCACCACCGCGCCCATGCGGCGGCCATCCCCAGCGTCAAAAAGACTCCAAAAAACGTCACAAGTGACAATTTTCGGCTCACTGTAAACCGCGCGTGTAAATTTTATTGATTTTGACAGTGGCACTCTCATTGCTCCGGATCTGTTCGGATCTTGAGGAGCGTTGATTAATGATTTTCCAAACGTCTAAACCTAATTTAGTTAGATTCATCATCCTGGCGTTGATTTTGATTATATTTGCGGCGTGCAGCGATGAGCGTGGTTTCCGTCCTAAGACTGTGAAACAAGTAGCGGAAACTGAAGATCTAAAAAAATTTGAAGACAAAGAAACCGACGAAATCGACGAAATGGGCCGCAATACGCGCCGCCCGCCGCCCCCTGTTCGCGTAAAACAGGCCGATGATTATATGTCTGAGGCGGCGCGCGTATATTATAAAGAGCTCGGCCAAGAGGCGACTCCGGAACAAATCAGTGCGTTCAAGAAATCCATGACCGACATTCGTGAAGTTAAAAAACTCATTTTGGGATTAACCCTCGAAATGGACTTTGCCGCTGACCCTGAGTTGGGTGACGTCCAAAAAGTGAGCGCTCTCGGACAGTTAAGTCTTGATGAAGAAAATCCTATTTTGACTGTGGCAGGTGGGATTGATCCTCGTCGGTCCTTGAGCCTGTTAATTTCTAAAATTGGGACCACGAACAAACAAATCGGCGAGTTCTTTGCTTACGTTTGTAAGATTGATGCATGTAAAAACAAAAATTCGATTCGCATTTTGGTCTTCGGAAAAACAATGCGCGCGTTGTTCGCACTCGAGGACAACGGCGTCACCAAAATCTGTAGCGCCACATATTGCCGAACTTATCCGTCGTACCAAGAAGCCGTAGATGCCCTCGCAAAGAAAAAGGCGGCCGCCAATCCACCGCCGGCCTCCAGCACGAGCACAGGCACAAGCACAAGCACAAGCGCAAGCACGAGCACGAACCCAGATCGTTCCAGTTCGCCGTCAACCACTCCTGCAGGGACAGCATCAACGACGTCAACAACGCCGACCGGTACCCCCGATGCAACTCCGCCGAGTGTTAGAACTGGTTTTAGACGTAGAACAGGTACGTTGGGAGGCTATCGCCGCGCCACTCAAGAAAACAACCCCGCCGGTACCGCTGCCGAACCCAGCGCTGCGGCGTCTGCTCATATTCCCTTCGGAGCAAACGTCGCTACGATCAAGAGAAATGGCGTGATCACTAGAACTGTGACACTCCCCAATGGCGTCAAGCACACGTACAAATGGAATGTACCGGCGAACACAAGTCCGACAACAAACGTGCAAACAAACGACGAAGCGGCCGATGATTACATTTCTGAGGCGGCGCGGGTCTATTATAAGGATCTTCGCTTAGAGCCGCCGACTGCGGAACAAATCAGCGCATTTAAGGGCACATTGACCGATGTGAGTGAAGTCAAAAAAATCGTTCTCGGACTGTCTGTAGAAAAAACTTTTGACAGTGAAACAAGCGAACTTACAAAAGTGAGCGCCAAAGGGCATCTAAGCCTGGATGGCGAAAACCCGACCCTGACGTTGGCAGGTGAGCTCGGTTCAGTTCATCCTCTGAATTCGCTTACGTCGAAGATTGGAACTTCGAACAAACAAATCGGCGACTTCTATGCATACGTTTGTCAGCTCGAAGTTTGCAAAGGAAAGAACGTAGTTAGTATTTTGGTCTTCGGAACGACAATGCGAGCGCTGTTCTTAGTTGATGAAAATGGCGCTACTAAAATTTGTGGTGGCACGCATTGCCGAACTTATCCGACGTTTCAGGAAGCCGTAGAAACCGTCGCGAAGCAGAAGACCGCCGCTACCGGCACTGCCGCCGCGACCCCTGCCGCTACCGGCACTGCCGCCGCGACCCCTGCCGCTACCGGCACTGCCGCCGCGACCCCTGCCGCTACCGGCACTGCCTCCCCCGCCGCGTCCGGCGCCGGTACCCAACAACAGGATCGCCGCAGCGCCATCGTAAGAACAAGAAGATCAACGGTTAACCTCAACGCCATTCCGCGAGGAATCCGAGATCAGGCCGACCTGCCCGTAACCGGAACCCAAACAGAAGCGGGCAACAACTAGCCCGCCTCGCTCAGCCGCTTTTTTTGCGTGAACTATTATAATGTCGTAGATTAAAATGCCCGTAGGTCTTCATCTTGAGCATGTCGCGAACCTCAAGCGTTAGATCTTGCTTGATCTCATCCATCTTTGTGTGCGGAACCGCACCTTGCTTCACCAAAAATAGCATGTACTCTGCCACAATCGCGTCAATGATTTCCGCCTCAGGTAAGCGATCAAACTCCCCCGAGTGAAGAAAGCGCTCAAAAATCACATAAAGTGGGTCTAACATCTCGCCCATTACTTTTCTTTTCGGCAAAATACTGGCACGAATAAAATATGCGACCGATGTCCGGGCCTGAAATCGATGAGGTCATTGCTTCCTTAGGCATTTACCTCGGCAAGGTATTACAGTCTGTAACTGTCTCAGATCGAGACATCGCCCTAGGCTTTTGGGAGGGCCGCCGCGTGATTTGGCTGTGGATGGATCTCCAGCCTGAGAGGCCCGTGCTTTTGCCGCTGTTGGATCTGCCGCTGAGCCCGCCCCTTAAGAAAAAGCCGCTGCAATTATTTTTAAAAGCGCATTTTACCAATGAAAAACTCGTGCAGATTGAGCGCGTCGCCCACATGGGCCGACTCGTACTATTTGTGTTTGAAAACGGGCGAAGTCTAGAATTCCGGATGATCCCCAGAGGCGTAAACGTGATTGCGACCACCTCAGAGAAGAAAATTTCTCTATTTCCTGTCAAAAATCTCCCAGCGTCCACGACCTCCGACAAGCCGCCCGGACCTTCGCGCACCTTGCTTGAGCTGATGCAAGAGTGGAAGACCGAGCGATTCAAGCCTAAGGCCGCTCCAAAAGTGCAGTTGGATAAACGGCTGGACGGGGTCAAGCGATCTTTGACAAGAGTGCGTGATGAAATTGCGAGTAAACAAAATTCTCCTTGGCGCGCCCTCGGAAATTGGCTGGTGGAGCATCAGTCTCTCGAGGTTCCAGAAGAGTATGCCTCATTGATCGACCGAAGGCGCAAGCTCGCCTGGAACATTGAACAGTGTTTTGAGAAGGCTAAAGATGTAGAGCGAAAGCTTGAGGGAACCAAAGCCCGTGAGAAGGAACTCAAAGAAGAGATTCGCGTCCTTGAAGAGCGAATGTCGAACGGTGATTGGGCCGACCAGCCAGATTCCGGCAAGAAAGCCAAAAAAGTGGCGCTTCCACCCTCGCGTGCACTTCGCTTAACCGATCAAATCGAAGTCGTGGTGGGCAAATCCGCCAAAGACAATATTGATTTGCTAAGAAAAGCGCGCGCTTGGGATCTTTGGCTGCACGTTAAAGATCAACCCAGTGCCCATGCCGTGATTTTTCGGCCCAAGAATGCCACGATCAGTGATGAACTTTTACGCAAAGCCGCAAGTTGGCTGATCCGGCTTTCGCTCGGGCAAAAGCACAAAGATTTTATGGGCGAGCGGTTCGAAATTCTTTGCGCTGAATGCCGCCATGTCAGTCCCATTAAAGGCGACAAGCTCGGTCGCGTGACATATCGAAACGAAAGGGTTATGACGGTTAGACTATAGGAGCGACATATGATCGAGGTGCGCCAGCTTTTTAAGAACTATGGTCAACGTCCGGCGATTTCAGATCTCAATTTTTCAGTAGGTAAGGGTGAGGTTGTGGGATTTCTCGGCCCCAACGGCGCCGGTAAGTCGACCACAATGAAAATCATCACGGGCTCTATGGCTCCGACCTCGGGTGAAGTCCGAGTGGCGGGCTTTGACGTGTTTGAAAACCCTCTGGAGGTGAAGCGCCGAATTGGCTACTTGCCTGAGACGCCTCCGGTGTATGCCGACATGCAGGTGGGGGATTATCTTGATTACGTTTCCAAACTCAAGCGTGTGCCCGCCGATAAACGAACGGCTTTTATTGCCTCGGCCATTGAGAAAACTCAATTGGGCGAAGTTCGCACGCGATTGATTGGTCATCTGTCAAAAGGATTTAGACAGCGGGTGGGGCTTGCGCAAGCGTTGGTGAGCGATCCAGAAGTCTTGATCATGGACGAGCCGACCGTCGGTCTTGATCCCAAGCAAGTGGCCGAAATGCGCCAGCTGCTCGGGCGGTTGCGTGGCGAGCACACGATTATTCTTTCCACACACATCCTGCCCGAGGTGCAAGCCACCTGCGACAAAGTGATTATCATTAACCGCGGTCATATTGTCGCTCAGGATAGTTTAACAGGTCTTGCACAGCGCTTGTCGGGATCAATCCGGCTGAAGCTTCGCGTGCGTCGGTCGGCTGAAGCGCTTGCAGGCGAGATCAAACGAATGCCCGGCGTTCGCTCGGTTATGCCCGAAGGCTTTGTGCTCGAGATCGATGCTGACGGCAGTGAAGACGTGATCGAGTCCATTGCTCGCGCTGCGGTTGAGAAAGGTTTGTTAGAGCTCACCAGCGAGTCATTTAATCTGGAGAATATTTTCATCCAACTCACGTCGCAAGACGCAGGGAGAGTGCAATGAGTGTGACGTTGGCCATCGCCTGGCGCGATTTGAAGAATCTGGTTTTGAATCCCATGATTCACGTGATTATGGGTTTATTTACGGTGCTTTTAAGCTTCTTTTACATGCGTAACTTGTTTGTCTTTGCGCAAAGGTCGCGACTTCCGATGCCCGGTATGGGCGAAGCGCCGAGTTTGCAAAACGAAGTCTTTGCTCAGCACGTTTCGCTCGTGCATTTGTTGATGATTCTTGTGACGCCCGTTTTGACCATGCGTTTGCTTGCGGAGGAGCGTAAACTGCGCACGTTTGATTTATTGCTAACTTCACCTATAACGGCGTCGCAAATTGCCGTCGGAAAATACGTGGCGGGCCTCGGTTCGGCGATGCTGATAATCGGCGTTTCTTTCTTATATCCCTTATTCACGGGCTTCTTAACGAGCTTTACTTGGGGGGCGTTGCTAGCTTTGTATTTGGGCTTGATTCTCGTTGTGGCGATTTATGTAGCGGTGGGATTGTTCGCATCGTCGCTTACTGAATCCGTTATGCTGAGCGTGGTGATGGGCTGGGTGCTGAGTCTTATGGTGTTCTTTCTCGGCCATATGGCATTTAACAACACCGACCCTTTCTGGACGCCGGTCTTTGAGCATTTGTCACTGCCGGAGCATTTTACGGCGTTCATCTTAGGCACGATTCGCACCAAGTCCGTGGTGTTTATGTTGAGTATCGTCGCGCTGTTTTTATTTTTAACAGAGCGTGTAGTTGAATCCTCGAGGTGGAGGTAGTCATGTCAGGTAAAAGCAAAGTCTGTTTTGTACTGTCGGCCGTGCTCTTTTTAGTGATGTGCGCGATTTACTTTATGCTCGGCGTGTGGATTCCTTTTCTGAGTCTGATCCTGATGGCATCTGTTGGTTTGATTGCCGCCGCCGTCATTTGGGATTGGCGGCTTTATTTCGAGTTCTTCACTCTCAGAACAACCAAACATGGCATGAATATGGGATTGCTGATCTTGCTCGCGCTAACGGGCTTGGTTTGCATTAATTATTTGGGCGTTCGCACCAACAAAACGTTTGATCTCACGGCCGAGCAGGCCAATTCTTTGTCCGACCAGACTAAAAAAATCATTAATGAGGGCCCCGCAGAGATTCTAGTGAATGTGTTTTACAAAGGCCCCATTGCTCTAGACGAGCGAGGTCGAATTTCAAGAGTGGTGGATCTATACAAGGACTACAGCTCCAAAGTCAAAGTTCGCTATTTTAACACCTACGTGGACGTGACGGAGACGCAAGCGTATCTCGAGTCACTCGCCGATAAAGATTCCGCCAAAGCTTTCGTGTTTGTTGAGGTGGACGGAAAGCGCCTCCGAGTGGAATCGCCGTTTGAGGAAAACCAAATCACCGGCGCAATTTTGAAATCCACGCGCCGAAGTGAGAAAAAGGTTTACTTCTTATCGGGTCATGGTGAGCGAGACCTGCAATCCGAGAATCCAGACGGGTTGAAGTCTTTTAAGGAGGCACTCGAGGGCCAGGCCTTTAAAGTTGAAACACTAAATCTCCTCGAGAAAAACGAAATTCCTAAAGACGCTGATTTTATCGCGATCGTGGGACCCAAGACGGCATTTCTAGAGCACGAACTGACGCACTTAAAGACCTATGCGGCGGCCGGTGGGCGATTGTTGATCGCCATTGATCCCGGGCAGCGCCACAATCTCTCGGGTTTTGTGCGAAATTACGGCATCGAGTTTATGAACAACTACGTGATCTCTCTTAGTCAAGGCGGATACACCTCAATGGCGGTTGGACTTGTGTTTTCGCCGCAGAGTCAGATCACGCAGACCTTTCAAGCGGGCCGCAATGCTTACGCCGTATTTGAGTTGGCAAGCCAAATTAAGCCGGCCGTGAATGTGCCCAATGGTCTCAAAGTAACGGAGATTGTCAGTAGCTCGCCGATGAGCATTCCCGTGGCGGATTTAACGAAACAAGTGACAGCCAAGGATCTGCCGGATGCACAATCCTATCCTTTGGCACTCGAAGTGACCGGCCGACTCGATAAAGACGCCGACGGAAAAGTGACGGAGACGAATGCGTCGGATGAAAAAGCGAAGCAGTTTAAAGCTGTGGTTTATGGCGATAGCGATTTTCTCTCCAATCAGTCCATTTTGTTGGGCGTGAATCGCGATTTGGCACTCAACACGGCGGCCGACCTCGCCCACGAGATGGATTTAATCGGCATTCGCGCTAAAAGCTACAAGGGCACGGTCTTGGAACTCGGACGCTATCAAGCCATCGCAGTCGTGGTGTTGGGAATTGGCTTTCCGATCTTTCTACTCTTAATGAGTGGTGTGATGTGGTATCGCCGGAGAGGCGCATGAAGAAAACGGCCATTTTTGCTGCGATTATCGCGATCGCCGTCGGGCTAATGATCTACGATTTCAAGCGAAGCGAGAAGCGTGAAGGCTTCTTTCCAGCACAGTGGGATCCGAAGCTTGGAATTCACGTGACTTGAAGTCGCGGC
>JADMIO011432744.1_pt1 | contig 86445 bp, 52 predicted proteins | sample 8958161 | NCBI WGS metagenome assembly JADMIO01 (sample SAMN16585339, study PRJNA669376) | soil metagenome | isolation source: Crop rotation soil | place: USA: Cullars Rotation, Alabama | collected 2011 | reverse complement strand
CCGCGACTTCAAGTCACGTGAATTCCAAGCTTCGGATCCCACTGTGCTGGAAAGGGGAATCTCGCGCCGCGGCTTCATGCAGATGGGCATCGGCCTCGGGGCCTTCGCCGCCCTCGGGGGCTTGGGCGTGGCGCGCGCCGCGGCCGCCAACGATTACAAGGCGCTCGTCTGCGTCTTCCTCTTCGGCGGCAACGACGGCCACAACACGGTCGTGCCTCTGGACGTGGCGGGCTACAACAGTTACAAGGCGGCGAGGGCGGGGCTCGCGCTCCCGCCGGGACAACTGCTGCCCGTCAACACTTCTGCAAACGCGCCGTACGGTCTGCACTACGCGCTGCCGGAACTGCAAAGCATCTACAACCAAGGCAAGCTCGCGATACTCGCCAACGCAGGGATGCTCGTCCAGCCCATCACGCGCCAGCAGTACCTCGCGCCGAATCCGGTCGTCCCGACCAACCTCTTCTCGCACGCCGACCAGGTCGTGCAGATGCAGACCGGCTTCCCGAACGCCTCGGGCGGCGCGGGCTGGGGCGGGCGCGCGGCCGACCTGATGCAGCAGGCCAACTCGGGCGCGAACTTCCCCACGTCGATCTCGATGTCGGGCTCCGCGCTCTTCTGCGCGGGAAGTCAGGTGCAGTCGGCCAGCATCCAGCCCGGCAACTACCTCGCGCAGAACGCCATGAGCTTCTGGCCGCAGGCGGCCGCCGACGCGCGCGCGCAGGCGCAGAAGGAGATCGTCAACGCGCCCTCCGGCAACCAGATGATCGACGCCGCGAACAAGACTATGTCCGACGCGCTCGTGCTCGGGCCGATGTTGAAAGGAGCGGCGGGCGCGTCGAACCTCGCCACGCAGTTCCCGGCGAACCCTCTCGGCAACCAGCTCAAAGAGGTCGCGCACATGATCAGCCTGCGCTCGCAGTTGAACGTCAGCCGTCAGGTCTTCTTCTGTAGCCTCGGCGGCTTCGACCTGCACAGCGGTCTGAGCTGGAACCACTACGACCTTTTGCTTCAGGTGAGTCAGGCGTTGGGCGCGTTCTACAACGCGACCGCCGAGCTGGGCGTGCAGGACTCTGTGACGACCTTCACGCTCTCGGACTTCGGCCGGACGCTACAGCCGGGCGGCACCGGCTCCGACCACGGCTGGGGCAGCCACTATTTCATCATGGGCGGCTCGGTGCGCGGCGGCGACATCTACGGCACCTTCCCGCAACTCGTCCTCGGCGGCCCCGACGACGCCAACACGCGCGGCGTACTCATCCCGACGACCTCCGTCGCGCAGTACGGCGCCACCCTCGCCAAGTGGTTCGGCGCGACCGACGCGGAACTCGACCAGGTCTTCCCCGTGCTCCCCAACTTCGCCGCGCGCGACCTCGGTTTCATGCTGTGACCCGCCGTCTCGGCCGCGTGAGTTGGGTATCCGAAAACCTCACTCATCTGCGTCCGCGACTGCACGAAATGGTGACGCCGGACGGAGGCGTCGGCGTACTCGTCCCGCGTAAATCGGGCGTTTTAGCGCCGCGCGCCGGTGGCATAGCCGTTGCCAAGAAAAAGGGCACGGAGGTATGCCATAAAAATGAAAAGATCGATCAAGGGAATGGGCGGCGCGCTCATCATGCTCCTGATGGTTGTCGGCTTCACGATGGCCGCCGGCTCGACGGCGCAGGCGCAGTACAGGCGCGACCACGATAACGACCGCTACCGGCGCGAGCGCGACCGGGACTGGCGTCGCAACCGCAACAGCAACGTCTACGACCGCAACCGCAACGGGGTGGACGACCGCTACGAGACGGGCAGCGTCTACGACCGGAATCGCAACGGCGTTGACGACCGCTACGAGCGCAACGGCGGCTACGGCACGTACGGCAACCGCGGCGGCTACGGCACGTACGGCGGCTACAATCAGGCCGCGATGAATCAGGGCTATCAGGACGGTCTCAACACCGGCGCGAGCGACGCCCAGCGCGGGCAGAGCTACAGCCCGCAGAGGTCGCACTTCTATAAGAATGCCTCTTCGCAGGCTTTCCGCGAGGGCTTCGTGCAGGGCTACGACGAGGGCTACCGGCAGTACGCGGGCTACAACAACGGCCGCTACCGCAGGAACACAGGCATTGGCAACATCCTCGGCGGCATCTTCGGCCGGCCGTAACCCGGCTCGGACGTTTGTCGGTTGAGGCAAGAAAAGGGAGGGCCATTAGCCCTCCCTTTTCTACTGACCGACTCTCACCCGCGCCAGGTCGGTGTAGGTAACATCATAGTGCAGCACGCGTGTCGGGAGTTCGAGTAGAAACTCCCGGTCTCGCGGGAGGTGATGAGGTTTTTCGATGTCCTGCCCGGCGAATGCCTCGATGGCTTTTCGTGACTCCCAGTACGAGAGCACGGTGAACTCGACCGCGCCCGCCTCGTCCCGGCGCATCACCTGAACGCCGAGACTCCCCGGGGTGGAGCGAATCTTCGTGACCCCTTCGAGGAGGTATCGGTAATACTCCTCGGCGCGTGCCGGCGCGACCCGGCCCTTCCATTCACGAGCGACAACCGTCCTCGGCGTGCCCGAAGGCGAGGGCGTGCCGTCGCCGGGGCGGCCGGCGCGGGTGGAGAAGCCGAACAGCGCAACGAAAGTCAATCCGACGAAGAGTAAGGTGGCCTTCTTCATCTGAGTCCTCTTGATAGACCTACTTGTTGATGTCCTCTCTGTTTTCCAGACGCCTCACGAGGTCGGCGTGCTGAGCCTTGAGTGATTCCGGGGCCGCGGCGACGGCGAGTCTCATCTCCCTGACCGCCGTGTCAAAGTCGCCCTTCGCGACGGCGACGCGCGCGGCGTCGTTGTGCCCGACCCAGCTATTCGGGTCCTTCTTGACGTTGCCGCGGAAGAGTTCCAACGCTTCGTCCTGTTGGCCCTGAATTTGAAGCCCGCGGCCGTAGCTGTGGACTTGAATCTGACTGCCTTTGGCAATCGCCGTGTCGCGCGCGGCGAGGGCTTCCTCCTTGCGTCCGAGCGCGCTCAAAGCGTGCGCCCTCGTCATCTCGTTCTCGAAGCGGTCTTCGATCTCGATGGAACGGTCAGCGTACTTCAAAGCCTCGTCCGCGCCGAGCTTGTTGTTCAGAAGGTAATCGGCCGCCTCCTGCCACGCCTGCCACTCGAACTGAGGGCGTGCGCGGAGCTGGTTACGCAGGCTCTGCCGGACGAGTTCCGGAGTGTTGACCTCGACCTTGAAGGGCACCGCGACCTTTTCCCAGCGCATCGTGATGACGGCGGAGTCGGGCTTGGGTTCTTCGAAATCATAACTGAGGGCTTCGCGGTTCTCGACGGCCTGCGGCTTCACACTCACGCGGAGCGCGTCTTCGGCCTTGTCGTAGGTGAAGCTGCCCCACGACGTTGAGTTCTTCGAGAAGATGACGACCCACGAAGTCTCGCCCGGAATCATGTGCAGCCCGTACACGCCTTTCGGGAGGGGCTGACCTTCGACTGTGACCGGGTCGCTGAATTCGATGGTGGTGTTGTAGTTGGCCCCCGCCCGCCACACCTGCCCGTAGGCCACGAGGCCGCCGAAGATTTTTCTACCGCGGACGAGCGGCCGGTGGTAGTCAATCGTAATGTCTGTGATGCCGAGGCGCTGCGCGACGCGCGCGTGCTGGCTGGCGTCCGGCAGATTCAACAGCGCCGACTGCGCGCGCGCGCCCGCAACCCCGACGAACAGACCCGCGACCAACAGCGCCGCGACGGCGACGTATCTACGCATAACCCGAGTCTCCTTATTTGAAGTTGCATTCAACCTTGATTCAACCGTCCGGCGCACTCACACGACCCATGCGCTCAACAGCTTCTTCACGTCGGCGCTCGAAGCTAAGTCCGAAGTCCAGTTGAAGCTGCCCGCCTCGCGCATCTCCGCGCACGCGCGCAGCAGCGCGGTGAGGGCGGCGCGTGCCAGTGCTCCGCCGACGCTGATGCGCCGGGCGCCCGCGTCGGCCAACTCCGCGACCGTCACCCCTTTGAGCAGCGGGGCCAGCACGTTCAAAGGCTTCGTCAACGCGCTTGTCACCAGACGGACTTCGTCGAGCGTCTTGAGCCCCGGCGCGTAAAGCACGTCGGCGCCCGCGGCTTCGAAAGCCTGTAGCCGGCGGACGGTGTCGTCGAGGTCGTCATTGCCGCGAATCAGATTCTCGGCGCGCGCGGTCAGCGTGAAAGGGAAGTCGAGTGAATGAGCCGCCTCGGCGGCCGCGTGCACGCGCTCGACGGCCAGATTGAAATCGTAAATGCGGTTCGACGGTTCGCCGCCGTAATCCTCGATTGAGCCGCCGACGAGTCCCGCACGTGCGCCGAGCAGGATGGTCTCCCCGACCTCTGCCGGGTTGTCCGCGAAGCAGTTCTCCAAATCGGCACTGACCGGCAACTCGGTCGCCGCCGAGAGACTGCGGCAGTGTTCGATTACCTCGTCCCGCGTCATCTGCCCGTCGAGCCGACCGAGCGAGTTGGCGAAGCCCGCGCTCGTCGTCGCCAGCGCTTCGAACCCGAAGCCCGCCAGCAGTCGCGCCGACCCAACGTCCCACGGGTTGGGGATGACGAATGCGCCTTCGCGCTTGTGCAGCGCCTCGAACCGCTCGGCCTTCTCTCTCTGCGTCGCCATCGCGTCCTCCTTGCTACTTGTCTGTCAGCTTGAACACCGCCCTGAAGGCTTTGAGCGCGGCGGGGTGATAGATGGTCGAGTGTTTCTCGTCCGGCATCTTTTCGTAATGCCAGTGCAGGCCGGGAGGCGCCCCTTTGCCGAGGATGTCCACGAAGCGCGGCGTGGCCTCCGTGTCGTCGCTACTGCTCGCGAGGTAGAGCGTCTTCTCTTTCTTCGGGCGCGCGCGCAACAACTCGCCCGCTTGGCCCACCAGCTTTTGATTGTTCCACCACAGGCTCGGGTCGAAAGCGATGTAGGTGTCGAACAAGTCCGGTTCGAGGAGCAACGTCTCGACGACGAACAGCCCCGCGAGTGATTCGCCGACGATGGCCGTCTCGTCGGTCGTGCGATAGCGCGCCTTCACCTGCGGCATCAACTCGTCGCGGATGAAACTTCGAAACGCCGCGGAGCCTCCCACGCGCGGCGCGATCTTCTTATCGCTCTCGCTTTCGGTGGGGCCGGTCAGGTCGCGGCGGCGCTGTGTGTTTTCGATGCCCACCAGCAGGAACGGCCGCATCGTCCCGTTGCCGACCGAGACCTGCACCAGACCGGCCACGTGCAGGAAGTCTTCGGCCATGCCACCGTCCGGCATGTAGAGCACGGGCAGCCGCGTCGCGGCGGACTCCTGATAACCGGGCGGGAAGTAGACGTTGATGCGCCGCGTCTCGCTCAGGATTTTGGAATTGACCGTGAACGTCTCGCCGAAGGTCAGCGGCGCGGCCTTCTCGACCGGCGCCGTGCGGGCCTGTGCGTGCGCCAGGGTTGCTAAGACTGGAATCAAACACAACGCGTATAGTCTTGAAATCTTTCGCATGGCGAGGGAATGCCTCTTCATTTTCGCGTCAACTGCCGGCCGCGGAAGGTGATGGTCTCGCCGGGGCCGGCCTTCGGGTTGAAGACGCTGCTGGAATGGACGGCCGGAGTCATGGTGACCGTCACCTCCCCGTCGGCGATCATGAGTAAAGCAGCGAACAAGCCGATGACCTTTATCAACACCTTCTCCCCCGGGTAGCGACTCGGGTTTACTTACGCGACCGCCGACTTGCTATCGAGTCGGCGACGACCCATGCCGCCCCGGTTAAAGCCAGGTTGAGGGCGTTGCCCGCCCACACCATATGTTCACGGGGCTGTGCGAAGAGAGCCGGCGCCCACACCAACACGCCGAAGAGGGCGAGCATCAAGGTGAGCAGCCTTGAGCCGAGCACGTCCAGCACCCCCGAGAGTATCGAGAGGCCGGCGAGCAGGTGAAAGATGCCGGTCGCCACCGCCCAGAACTTTTGGCCCGGAGGCATCCACTCCGGAACCATGCCGGCCGTCTGCGGGATGGCGAAGAGGTGACTCAGGCCGAACGCAAGCACGCAGACGCCGAACGAGAGACGACCTATCAGGGCCGCTCTCCTCGCCCCGGCCGATTCGCGCGGCAGCAAAGAAGCGTAAACGAGCAGAGCGGCGACGACCAGAGCCATCTCCTCAAGCATCCCGCTCCAGGTGCCGAAGATTTGCGGATACCCGATCACGCGAGGCAGCCAGAGCAAGGCGAAGATGAAATAGAGAATCGCCAGCACCAGCAGCCCCGCCGGGGCGCTCCGCCGCCATTGAATCGCGACGCCCGCGGAGAGCAGGCACGCGGCCGTGACGTACGCGAGCGCCATGCGATGTGGAACGGCGAACGGCAAAGCCTGAATCGGTTGCCAGACGGTCGCGAAGTCGCCCCAGACCAGGCCGACGAGTCCGAGCGCGACGGCGCCCAGGCCGTACACACGACTGCCGAGATTCGATAAGGCCGTGCGGCTTACCATCGGCGGGCCTGTCCTTTTATGTGTACGGCGAAATTACTTGCGGGCTGCAATCGCGTCCTGTCCTCCGAGTCGGTGATGTCCCGTGACCCCGAGCTTACACTTGCGATGGTACAATTGGTAGAGCCATTTATAGTCTATTCGATTAGACCAATTACTGTCATGCCTAAGACCGCCAGCTCGCTCGAACTCACTTTGAGTAATCGCCCGCCGCAGCAGACCCTTTCGGACTGGCTGTACGCGGAGTTGCGCGGCTCCATTCTGGAAGGCCGCCTGAGGCCCGGAACCAGACTGCCGGCGTCGAGAGATTTCGCGCGACAGCATTCGCTCTCGCGGGGCACGGTCGTCGTCGTCTTCGAACGTCTGCTAGCGGAAGGGTATCTCTCCTCGCGCGTCGGGTCGGGGACGTGGGTCAGTCATCGAGGGGCGGCGGGCGCACACGCGCGCGCGGAGCCGCAGTCGCCGCCGGCTTACGTGCGCCGTGTGATTTCATCTTACGTCCGCCCGAAGGCATACGCGGGCTGGGTCGCGACGGAAGGCCGCCGCCCTTTTCAGATGCGAGAGCCGGCCCTCGCCGAGTTCCCCGCGAAACTCTGGGGGCAGTTGCTCGCCCGCCGGGCGCGAACCTTCAAGTCGTGGTTGCAGACGGAGGACGACGGACGCGGGTATCGCCCGCTGCGCGAAGCCACCGCGCATTACCTCGGCTCGTCGCGGGGCGTGAGATGCAGCGCCGATCAGATAGTCATCGTGTCCGGGGTGCAGCAGGCGCTCGACCTCTTGGCGCGCTTGCTGCTGAAGCGGGACGACCCCGTGTGGGTGGAAGACCCGGCGTACGTCGGGGCGACGATGGCCTTCTCCAACGCAGGGGCGAAGGTCGTCCCGGTGCCCGTGGATGAAGAGGGGTTGTCCGTCAACGCAGGGGTGCGTGTGTGTGACCGCCCGAAGGGGATGTACCTGACGCCGGCCCACCAGTTCCCTCTGGGGATGACGATGTCTTTGGAGCGCCGGATGGAGGTGTTGAAGTTCGCCTCGCGCGTCGGCGCCTTCGTCATCGAAGATGATTACGACAGCGAGTACCGTTTCGAGGGGCGGCCCGTGCCCACCTTGCAAAGTCTCGACCGGAGTTCGAGCGTCATCGTGGTCGGGTCGTTCAGTAAGCTGCTCTTCCCGTCGTTGCGTCTGGGGTACGTGGTGCTGCCTCCGCCGCTGGTGGACTACTTCCTGGCGTTTCGGCTTCAGACCGACTTCCGCTCCGTCAACCTCGACCAGGCGGTGCTCTGCGACTTCATCGAAGGCGGGCACCTCGGACGCCACCTGCGGCGGATGCGTGAGTTGTACGCGGGCCGTCTCGCGGCGCTGCTCGAAGGGGGGCGCCGACACCTGACGGGCCTGCTCGAAATTTCGAACGTTCAGGCCGGCCTCTATACCGTGGGATTTTTGAAGAACGGGATGACTTCGCGGGAAGCGGAGGCGTCGGCGTCGGCGCGCGGCGTCGAGGCCGTGGCCCTCGACCGATACACGCTGAAGCGTCCCGACCCTAAAGGAGTGCTCCTGGGTTTCGCCGCCTTTGACGAGAGCACGATTCGAGGGGGGCTCGTCCGTCTGGCCGCGGCGTTGAGCCGACGAAATAGCAGAGCCCGTTGAGAATTGATTTCGCCGTCGCGACGCCGCGGCTGGTGAATAAAAGAGCGACTTGGTTTAGCGGGAGACCTCTCCCATCTTCTCGCTGCTCTTCTTCACGCGGTTGCTCAGTCCGATGATCGCCTCAAGGTCGAGCCGCAACCTGACGGACGACTGTGCGTCGAAGCGCCCGACGCCTTTCGCGTGGAGGGCGTTCGCGAACCGGAGGACGATGCCGTCCAGCCTTGAGAGCGCCACACGTAACTGCTCGGGGTCGGCCGGGTCGGCGGCCGGGGGTGTCTTTGTGCCGGCGTCCGGCTCGGGCAGTGCCAGGTTCTCCTTGAGCCGCTCGGCACGCTTCTTTATCTCCGAGGCGGACTTCGCGACGAGTTTGAGGTCGAGTTGCCCGCCGCTTGAGACGGCCCGCGCCAAGTCATTGTTGACGACCTGTAGGCGTATGAAGTCTTCCCTGATCTGCGTCAGGGCCAGACGCGGCTCGCGGCGCTGCTCGCCCGCCCTGTGGTATCGCTCGGCCAGCGCGAGCATCATCTCGCGCTCGTCACTCTCGGCGGCGTCGGCGGCCATCCGCTCGCGCGCCTCCCGCTCGGGACTGCTTCTGCTGCTCTGTTGGCCCTGCACGCCGAGGGCGCAGACCGAGAGGAGGAGCGCCGCTGCCGCGCTGAGAACGGACTTTGATGCGTAGTCCATCCGAAGCCGCCTTTCTCCGACGTGGCTCCTGTTTGGACGAGATTAGCTTCACGCGCGTCGCGGGTCAATTCGCTTTCGTGACGGCGGCCTTCTCGACCTCGACGGCGAAGACGTGCGTCGGCCCGAACATGTTCGAGCGGAAGACGAGCCACTTCCCGTCGGGCGTGAACGAGACGTTCGGCTCAAGCTCGTAGTTGTGCTTCGACATGTTGACCAGACGCTCCGCCCTGAAGAAGCCGGACTTGATGAGGTCGTCCGAGTGCGGGTTCCTGATGCCCGCCACGTCTGGGACGGCCGTGGGCCGGAAGAGATAAATCCACTTGCCGTCGGGCGCGTGCGCCACCATCTCGCTGTCGCCGCCGTCGCCCGCGAACAGCGCCCCGTCGCGCGAGACGTTGAAGTGCACAGACCACTCGTCGCGTTGCAGGTGATACCAACTTCTCTTGCCCGTCGCTATCTCGTAGCCCGCGACCCAGAAGTCTTCACCGCGCGGCGTCTGTAGGTCGTACCAGATTGTCCGTCCGTCGTCGCTGAAGAACTCGTGCCCGGCGATCTCCATGTTCATGGTACGCGCGTGAATCTTCGTCAAGCCGCTGCCGTCGGCGTGCATCGTCCAGATGCGATCCACCTTATGCCAGGGGCCTTCGTGGCAGAACATGATGAGGTTTGGGTCGGTGGGCGAGAACTGTAGGTGACCGAGCCAGTCGGTCGTGCGCAGGATGGTCTTCACCTCGCCGGTCTTCGTGTTGACGGTGTACATCGCCATCGGCAGACGTTGTTCGAGGCGGTTGTTCATCATCACCTCTTTACGCTCCGCGTAGGTCAGAGGCTTGCCGTCCGGCCCCTTCATCTCCGGCAGGGACGGGTTCGTTCCGGACTGCCGCTGTCCTTGCCCGCCGTAAGGCCCTTGCCCTGCGACTTCGGTGCGCGCGCCGAGCAGCAGCGTCTCGTCGGCGTTCAGGGACGAGAGCCCGCCGCGGAACGGAAGCTTGACGATCTCGCGCGTCGCGCGCGTGTCGAGGTGGGTCGCGTAGAGCGTGCCGTCCTTCGTGTAGTAGACCTGCCGGCTCTTCCTCCCGACGACGATGACGTTGACGCGCCCGTCCACGACCTTCTCAATCTCATGCGTCTTCAGGTTGATGGTCGAGACGCCGGTCGGCGTCGTGATGATGAGCTTGTCGCCCTCGGTCGTGTATGCGTTCTGGTGGAAGTACAGGCTCTCGCTACCGGGCTCGCGCGAGAGCCTGACGACGCGATGGCCGGTGTCCTTATCAATCCACTCGGTCGGCGGCTCCTGCCGCGCTAAGCCGGTTTGCGCGCACAGAATGAACGCGAGGCACAGGGTCTTGGTCTTCATAGTTCTGCTACAGTCGAATGTGGGTGAGTACTATTAGCCACAGAGACTCAGAGACTCAGAGATAATGACAAAGCTTTTTAGAGATTTCTTCTTTCCTATCCTCTGTGCCTCTGTGTCTCTGTGGCTAAATCCATCTTTAGAAGTCGAGCCTTAACTTCAACTGGACGACGCTAAGTAAGCTGCCGCCGATTTGAGGCGCCCGCCGGCTCACTCGCCGCGTAAGGCTTCGACGAGTTCCACGCGGACGGCCCTGCGCGCAGGGACGACGCAGGCGGCGAGCGCCACCGCCGCGAGCAGTAGCGCGACGAACGCGTACGTCAGAGGGTCTGCGGCCTTCACCCCGAAGAGCAGGTTGGGGAGCGCGCCCGAAAGGAAACGCGCGAGGCCGAGCGCGACGCACACGCCGACGAAGAGCCCGAGCAGCACGAACTTCATCGCCTGTATCACGACCAGCCGCGTGATGTCGGAGACTTGCGCGCCGAGCGCCATGCGGATGCCGAGCTCGCGCGTGCGCTGCGTCACCCAGTAGGAGAGGACGCCGTAGATGCCCACGCCCGCGAGGAGGAGCGCCACGCACGCGAAGCAGGCCAGCAGCAGGAGGTTGAAACGCCTGGGCGCGAGCGAGTCCGACAGCGCCTCCTCCATCGAGAGCAGCGACGAGACCGGCACGTTCTTGTCTACGGCGGCCGTCTGCTCTCGCAAGGTGCCCGTTAGATTCGTCGGGTCGCCGTTCGTTCTGACGACGACGGCCATGCTGCCGATCATCTGCTGGTTGAACTTGTCCGGCTGTTGCGTGTAAGGCGTGTAGACCTCGGGGTCGGCTTGGCTCTCAAGCCCGCCGAACTTCACGTCGCCGACCACGCCGACCACCGTGCACTTGTCCGGCGCGTAGAGGCCGCCGGTCGAGAGGAGTTTGCCGAGCGGGTCTTCGTCTGGAAACATCTTCCGCGCCGCGCTCTCGTTGATGATGGCGGCGCCGGGCGCGTCCGCCCCGTCGCGCTCGTCGAAGTTGCGTCCACGTTTGAGAGGGATGCCCATGACTTTGAAGTAGTCGGGGCTGATGATTCTGTCTCGGACTGTGTAGCCGCCGCCGCCCTGCGCGTCCGAAGGTCGCCCTTCGACCGTGGCGCCGATGCGCGGGTCGGTTCCGCTCAGAGGCAAGTCCCTGACGACCGCCGCCGACTGGACTCCCGGCTGGCGGCCGAGGTTCGCGACGAGTTGTTGGTAGAAGAGCAGCTTCTTCGGCCGAGGGTAAGAGGCGGCGGGGAGTGTGACGCGCGCCGTCATGACGTGACCCGCGTCGAAGCCCGGGTCAACTTCAGAGAGACGCTTGAAGCTCTTGAGCATGAGGCCCGCCGCGGTCAGAAGCACGAAGACCAGCATCACCTGTGAGACCACCAGCGCGCCGCGCAGGCGGCTCTGCCCCGCGCCGCTCGAAGTGCCGCGCGCGCCCTCCTGCACGGCGCCGTAGAGGTTCGGGCTCGACGCGTAAGCGGCCGGCGCCAAGCCGAACAGAAGCCCCGTCAAGATCGAGAGCGCGGCGGTGAAGCCGAGCACGCGGAGGTCTAAGCCGGTCTCCGTAATGTGCGGGATGTTGGCGGGCGCGAAGGCGACGAGGAAACGTATCGCGACGATTGATAGGATGAGGCCGAGCGCCCCGCCCAGAAGTGAGAGCAGCACGCTCTCCGTCAGCAGTTGTTGCAGAACCCTCCGGCGGCTCGCGCCGAGCGCGGCGCGGACTGCGAACTCCCTTCGGCGCGCGGCCGAGCGCGCTAATAGAAGGTTGGCGACGTTCGCGCACGCTATCAAAAGCACGAACCCGACCGCGCACAGCAGCGCGAGCATCGCGGGACGAAACTCGCCGACCTGATTCTCGCGCAACGTCGTCACGGAGACGCCGAGCCCTTCGTTCTCGTCCGCGTGCTCTGCAACGAGACTCTTGATGACGGCCTCCGTGTCTGACTGTGCCTGCTCGATGGTCACGCCCGGCTTGAGTCGCGCGACGGCCCTGTAGGCGTGCGTGGTGCGGTCGTTGCGCGCGGCGGGCGTGTCGGGGACGGTCAGCGGTATCCACAACTCCGTGGCTGAAGCGAACTGCTGCCCCGCGGGCATCTCCGCGCCGGAAGGGAACTCGAAGCCCTTTGGCATGACGCCGACGATGACGAAGTCCTCTTCGTTGAGCTGAAGCTTCCGGCCGAGCACGCCCGCGTCGCCGCCGAAGTCGCGCCGCCAGAGGTTGTAGCTGAGGACGACGACGCGGTTCCGGCCCGGCTCCTCGTCTTCAATTGTGAACGCCCGCCCCAGAAGCGGCGCGACGCCGAGCGCGCGGAAGAAGTCGGCCGAGGCGCGCGTCGTCTGGACGCGCTCGGGGTGGCCCGCACCCGTCATGTTGTAGGCCGTGTTCGAGCCGGCCACGTAGAGCGCGAGCGGGTCGAAGACGCGGCTGCGCGACTTCAGGTCGGCGAAGTTGGCGTAGGTGACGCCGATCTTCTTCACGCCCTGCTTCGGGAACGAGTCCCAGACGGTCACGACCGCGTCCGGGTTCGCGTAAGGCAGCGGGCGCAGCATCACCGCGTCGAAGGCGCTGAAGATGACCGTGTTGGCCCCGATGCCGAGCGCCAGTGCGAGCAGCGTGATGATGGTAAAGGCGGGGCTCTTCAGTAACAGACGGAAGGCGAGCCGCAGGTCGCGCAGAATATTCCTCACAGCATCCTCTCAAATGATGTCGGCGTTCGTCTGCCGCAAGTATAATCCACGACACAGACAAAAGACGGCGCCGGCAGGCCGAACACTCTGCAAAGAGTGATTCGCCTGCCGGCGCCGTTTAAGGACGGGTGGCCCGTCTTAGTAAGTCGTCTTCAGCCAGTTCTCCTTAGGCCAGACCAGCATCCCTGAGCCCGCGCCCTCGGCGCCCGTGAGCAGCGAAGGCAGTTGACTCGGGTCGTGCGTGGCGTAGACGTAGGGGAGCGTCGTGAACCCGTTCCAAGAGAACGCAATCTCCGGCGCGGGCACCGGCGCGAGCGGGCTGCCCGGCGTCGTGCTGTCGCCGCGGAACGTGACGCCGCGCAGGGTGTAGAGCGTGTCGAGGGCGATAATCTTCCCCGTGTACTCCGGCTGCGAGGCGCTCACCTGGTTGTTGCGCAGCGGCGAGAGCACGTCCACGAACTGCGACTTCTCAAGCATCACCGCGCCGCCCTCGGTCGAGATCGAGCCGTTGAGCGTCACGTCAAAATGGTAAGTGGGACTGCTGCCCGTCAGCTTGGCCGCGTTGGTCGGCGTCATCGCCGCGACGCGTGCGGCGCGCAGGTCTTTCGCGGCCAGCGCCTCCGTGTTGTTGACGTAGACGTTGAAGATGTGCGCGTCGCCGCCGCGCAGGCGCGGCATACGATCCTGCATGTTCAGGTAGTAGTTATGGTGGAGCGTCAGACGGTGATTGTTGTTCGCCGTGTCGAACTCGTTCGCGCCGACGAGGTGCCCCTTCTTCTGCGAGCGGGCGATGGCGATGATGTCCTCCGTGCTGAAGCCGTTCGTGCGGAGGAAGTTGTACATCGGGTAGGCCGACTTATTCGCTTCGAGCGCGTCGATCTGCTTGCGGACGAAGCTGTTCGGCCCGCCGTCGTCGGCGATGAACGAAGACCAGGAGATGGTCACGTTCTTCGAACCGCCCTTCACGTCCACCACGCCGTCGTAAGCCTTGGTGAAGGTGCAGTGGTCGATCCAGACGTTGTCGCTCGTCATGTCCACCGTGATGAAGTCCCAGTCCTGCTTGTCGTAATTGCCCTTCGAGGACTCGTCCCATTCCCAGAGCTCGTCGAACTTCAGGTTGCGGATGAGCAGGTTGTTGGCGCGCTTCACGTTGAACTCGGCGTGCCGGATGGTCGCGCCGTTGGCGGAGAAGATGGTCAGCCCCGTCTTGTCCTGAATGTCGATGGTGCTGACGCCCGTCTGAAGCAGCACGGGGTGGAGCAGCGGCGCGGCGGCCGTGCGCAGCGCGCCCGTGCGAGCCGCCGCCGGCACCTCGTTGTAGCCGAGGTCGAGGTCGTTCATGATCTCGATGACCTTCGTCGTCTTGCTGCCGAGCGCGGCTACGAGGTCGGTAGCCGTGTAGACCTTCCGGTAGTTCGGGTCTGACTCGGGCACGATGCCGGCGCCGGTCGCGGCCTGCGCGAAGCCCTGTAGGTTGTAAATCTGTCCGGGCAGTTGATCCGTGACCGTGAGCGCGGCGGTGTTGCTCGTCGCCGTGCCCGCAGCGTTGCTGACGACGACGCTGTAGCCGCCCGCGTCCGCGTGCTGGACGTTCGAGAGGGTGAGCGACGAAGAGGTGGCGCCCGAGATGAGCGAGCCGTCCTTATACCACTGATACGAGAGCGGCGCGGTGCCCGTCGCGATGACGTTGAAGAGTGCGCTGCCGCCCGTGACGACCGTCTGCGAGGCGGGCTGCGAAGTGATGGCCGGGGCGACCGGCCCGGTCAGGACGTTGAGGACGGCCGTCGTGCTCGTCGCCGTGCCGGCGGCGTTGCTCACCACGACACGGTAGTTACCCGAGTCCGTGCCCTGCACGTTGGTCAGGTTGAGCGTCGAAGACGTTGCGCCGTTGATGGGCGAGCCGTTCTTCTGCCACTGATAACTGAGCGGGGCCGTGCCGTCGGCCGCAACACTGAACGAGACGTTCGCGCCCGCCGAGACCGTCTGCGAGACGGGCTGCTGCGTGATCGAAGGCGGGTCGCCAAGGTTGGTGGTGCCGCCGAGCGAAACGTCCGCCGACTTGATGACGAGGTTGTAGTTGGCGCTGCTGCTGGCCTTGCTCAGGTAGAACGCGGCCGTGTCGAACTGCGTGAACGAGGCGGCCGCCTGCGTGGCCGCGTAACTCATCACCACCGCGCCCGTCGTCGCGTCCTTCAAAGTGTAAGTGACGCGGACGCCGCTGCCCGTGTTCTCAAGCGTGAGCGTGCCGCGGTAGTCGGTGTTCGCCGTCATCGCCGAAGAGGCCGTGACCGTCCCGCCGGTGGTGAACTGCGTATAAGGACTCGTGCTGTTCAGCAGCGAGGCGTTCGCGCCCGTGCGCGCGTAGAGCTTGACGGGCGTGGGCGCGCCGGAACCTCCGGCGTAGGTCATGGCCGCGTAGCCGCCGTAGTTGGTAAAGACGTTGCTCGAAGGGTTGTTGCTCCCGAAGTCGCCGCTCACGCGCGCGTTGGTGTTCGGCGAGCCGCTGGCGGTGAAGCCCGTCCCGCTGACGGCCGCGGGGTTCGCGACCGAGCGCAGGAGGCCGACGGCGAAAGTCGTCGAGCCGACCGAAGCGCCCGTGTCGAAGCCCGAGAACTGTGCGACGAAGTCGAGCGTGAGCGTCTGTCCCGTGGCGACCGTGACGGGCGCGCCCGAAGAGTTGGTGAAGTAGTTGAGCAGCGTGCGGCTTGAGCTGACGATCTGCGTCGCCGCGCCCGCGGTCGCCGTGAAGTTACTGCTGCCCGAAGAGGTGAACCAGTCCGCCGAAGCCGGGAGGTTCTGCGTCGCGCGCGTGCCGTCTGCGAACCGCTCGCGCAGGAACTCGGACGGCGGCACGTTGACGGTCAAGGTGGCCGGGTCGCTGGTGGCGACGCCCGCGTCGTTGCTGACCTCGACGCTGTAGTCGGCGGCGTCGGAGAGTTGGACGTTCGAGAGCGTCAGGCTCGCACCCGTCGCGCCCGCGATGTCCGAGCCGTTCTTCTGCCACTGGAAGCTCAGAGGCGCGGTGCCGTTCGCCGCGGCGAAGAAGTTCGCGGTCGCGCCCGCGTTGACCGTCTGCGGCTCGGGCTGAATGCTGATGGAGGGTGGCGTGATGACCGTCAACGCGGCGCCGCCGCTCGTATCGGAGCCGGCCGCGTTCGAGACGACGACCGAGTAGACGGCCGCGTCGGCGTCCTGAACGTTCGAGAGTGAAAGCGTGTCCGAGTTGGCACCGGCGATGTCGCTTCCATTCTTCTTCCACTGGAAGTTGAAGGGCGACGTGCCGCCCGCGGCGACCGTGAAGCTGACGTTAGAGCCGAGCGGGGCCGACTGCCCCGCGGGCTGCGTCGTAATCGTCGGCGGCGTGATAACCGTCAACGCGGCGCCATCGCTCGTAGCCGAACCGGCGGCGTTGGAGACAACGACCGTGTAAGTGCCGGCGTCGCCGTCCTGCGCGTTGGCGACGGACAGGCTCGAAGACGTAGCGCCCGCGATGTCAGAGCCGTTCTTCTGCCACTGATATGTGAAAGGTGATGTGCCGCTCGCGGCGACGGAGAACGTCGCGGTCTGGCCGGCGTTGACAGTCTGCGCGGAGGGCTGCGTCGTGATGGTCGGCGGGATGATGACTGCCAGCGTGGCGCCTTCGCTGCTGGCCGAGCCTGCGGCGTTCGAGACGACCACGGAGTAGCTGCCGGCGTTGGCCTCCTGTGCGTTGACGACGGAGAAGGTCGCGGCGTTGGCGCCCGGGATGTCTGCGCCGTCCTTCTTCCACTGGAAGGCGAAAGGCGATGTGCCGCTGGCGGCGACGTTGAAGGTCGCCGTCTGGCCGGCGTTGACGGTCTGCGAAGTAGGCTGCGTGATAATCGAGGGCGGCGTGATGACCGTGAGCGTGGCCGGATTGCTCGTCAGGCTGCCGGCGCCGTTCGTCACGGTAACGGTATAGCCGCCCGCGTCGCCCGCCTGCACGTTAGAGAGGCTGAGCGTGTCGGCGTACGCGCCCGCGATGGGCGAGCCGTCCTTGTTCCACTGGTAGCTGAGCGGTGCGGTGCCGCCGGCCGCGACGTTGAAGCTGACGTTGGAGCCCGCGTTGACAGTCTGCGAAGCGGGTTGCGTCGAGATGCTGGGCGGAACTTGGATGAAGTTGGCCGTGACGGACTTGTTGCCGTCCATCGTGAGCGAGGCGGGGTTGGACGCGCCCGTCACGTCGCCGCTCCAACCGGCGAACTCCCAGCCTGGGGCGGGCACGGCGTTGAGCGTCACCGGCTCGCCTTCGTGGAACATGTCGCCGACGGGGCTGGTCTGAATCGTGCCCGAGCCCGTCGTCGTCTTCGAGAGCTTGAAGACCGGCTTCGCCGCGAACGCCACCGCCGAGGTCGCGAGCGGTGACGTGTCGAACTGCTGCCACGAGAGTGTCGTCGGCCCGCCGAAGGTGGCGGCCTGCGCCGAACCTGCGAGGCCGATCTCTTTCTTCACACGCCCGAAGCGCTCGGTCTGCTCCGCGCCGGCAGTGAAGTCTGCGCCGCTCCCAGAACCGACCACGTCCACGACCCACGAGTAGGCCGGCGCGTTGATGCTCGTGCTGATCTGACCCAAACCTATGAGGTTGGCGTTGGTCGCGACGGCCGCGGGCGCGCCCGGCTCGACGCCGAACAGAGAGACCGCGCCGCCCGCCGCGTCCGCAACCTTTCCGCTGAAGGTGACCGACACGTCGTACGCGCCGGGCGCGGGCACCTCCGCGCCGTTGAGATAGAAAAGCTGCGTGAACGTCTGCACCTGCAAGCCCGACGAACGGGCCAGAGAGTTCGGCACCGGGCGCATCTGTACGCCGCCCAACTTCACAGACGTAATCTGATTACTATTGATTAAAAGGTCGTTGAAAGAGACCGCCACCACCACCGCCGCATTCGTGCCGACGCCGACGTTGTGTTTCCAACTAATCTCGCTCGTGTTGTGTTTGGCCTTCGAGGCGCTGGCGTTGTCGAACGTGATGGCCGCCGACGCCGTCGAAATCGCAGTCAGTAGGAGGAAGAGAAGGAGCGCGCCCTGAAATCTGAGACCGGGCCGCCGAGACCTGCACGCCTTCGCGTGAGGATTCAAAGTGGAGAGAGCTGTATTCATCGTAAACCTTTCTGCCGATTCTGTAGGCCGCAAACGCGTCAAGATAGTTTGTTGCGCGGAACTCCCTTGGGAGTCCCATTCGATTCTCTGCCGGGGTGGATGAGCCCTCTGTCGAGGGTTTACAGACGTAGAGCGTTCAGACCCGCCGGCTGTGCGGCGGAGGCGTCGCCCGCGAAGGTCTGACCTTGCAGCTTGAGTCTTTTTGCCGTTGGGTTTTACTAGCCGAGAAGGGTTAGATATTCCCCGGGAAGGCTTTCCCACAACTGCGTTGACGGCCGCATTGGTAACACCATTCGAAAAATCTGTCAAGAAAAATTTTTGGAAATTAGTAAATTTCTCAGAAAATCGATTAACTGAAAATGAGGATTTGGAAAAGTGGTTTGTCCTATTAACGAAGGAAAGAGGTTGGGTATGTAGCCTCTTGACTCGAATCGTCTCCCGCCCAGGGCTTCGGCGCCGACGCAAAATCCGTCGAGTCCGTGTCGTCGTCGCCCCTCAACGGTCTGCCCGGCGGCCTCGGACTCACGCGCAAGTTCTCCAAGCGCTTACCGTTCAAACGCCGATAAGAGCCCGGAGCGTCTTAGCAACGTGGGCGAGCACAAAAGACGCTTCACCCGCGCACGCAGAGGCGGGTGGGAGATGAATTTGTTTGCGCCCGATTTCGTCAAGAGGTATTCCCGATGAGACACACACGCCGCACCGTCAGACCCTTGCGCGCCGCGCTGCCTTTCCTTGCCGCAGCCCTCGCCGCACTCATCTACACGACCGCGCCCCGAGATAGAGTCTTCGCCTCCGGTGATAGTCTCGGTGCGACGTACCTCGACGGCGTGCTGCGTGTGAGCATCCCTTACGACGAAGCGGTCGCGCACTCACACACACTCCACGCCGAGATCATCGCCCCCGACGACAAGCCCGTCGCGGAGGTCAAGCGGGCCGTGTCGCCCGTACGCGAGCCGGGGCCTTGGGAAGTCTCCTTTGCAGTGGACAAGAGCGTCGCGCTCGAAGACCTCGTGTGGTATCGCCTGAGGATTGGGACTGGTACCACCTCGCGGGTCGTTTCGCTCTCAGAGATTCTGCACCTGCCGGTCGTGCGCGTCCTCGCGCAGCGCGCTTACGCCGCGGGGTCGCGCGCCTCCGTGCGTGTGATTGCGGTTGACTCGAAGACGGGTGAGCCGCTGCGCGACAGCCACATCAAACTAGACCTTGTTAACGGTGATGCAGCGACAGCGCTCTTCGAGGGGAAGACTCAGGCCCTCGGCACGGCGCAGGTCGAGTTCACGCTGCCCGCCGCGAGTTACGGCGCACGAAACTTGCGCGTCACGGCGGACACGCCGCTCGGCCACGTCACGGCCGACCAGCCGATTCAGATCGAGCGTCGCAACAAGATTCTTCTGACGACGGACAAGCCTCTCTACCAGCCGGGCCAGACCATGCATCTGCGCGCGCTCGCGCTCGACGGGCCGACGCGCGCCGCCGCGGCCGAACAGCCCGTCACACTCGAAGTCGAAGACGCGAAGGGCAACAAGGTCTTCAAACGTCGAGGCCGCACCGACCGTTTCGGCATCGCCTCGGCCGACTTCGAGTTGGCCGACGAGGTCAACTTCGGCCCCTACCACGTGCGCGCACTGCTCGGCGATGCGGAAGCAGTCTACACGCAGGAGAAGACCGTGATGGTTGACCGCTACGTCCTGCCAAAGTTCAAGGTCGCGATAGAACTGAGCAGGGACGCGGCCCGGCAGCAGCAGAGCTACTACTCGCCGGGCGAGACCGTCGAGGGCAAGGTGACGGCGCACTACCTGTTCGGCAAGCCGCTGGCGAACGCCTCGGTGACCTTAGTGCTCAGGTCTTTCGACGTGGAGGCCGCGGAGGTCGGTCGCATCTCGGGCAGGACGGACGCGGAGGGGCGCTTCAACTTCTCTTCGAAGCTGCCAGACTTCCTCGCGGGCCGCTCCACCGAGCAGGGGAGCGCGCCGGTCTCCATCGGCGTCGAGGTCAAAGACTCCGCCGAACACGTCGAGACGAAGTCGCGCGACATACTCGTCTCGAACAAGCCCATCATGATCATGGCCGTGCCCGAGAGCGGGCAGTTGCTCCCCGCTCTTGAGAACCGCGTCTACGTCCTGACCACTTACCCGGACGGGACGCCCGCCGAGACTACGTTGAGCGGGAGCCTTCTCGCCTCGCCCGTCAAGACTGATGAGAGCGGCGTCGCCGTCATCCCCGTCCGCGCCGAGGGGGGCGCGATGAACGTCAACCTCAAGGCCGTTGACGCGCAGGGGCGCGCGGCCGAGGCGACCTTGAAACTCGAAGCGCGTGCACAGGCCGAGAGCCTTCTGCTCCGCACGGGGCGGGCCGTCTACAAGGTCGGCGACACGCTCCACCTCGAAACCATCTCGACGCGGCAGCGCGGCGCCGTCTACCTCGATGTCGTCAAAGATGGACAGACGATTCTGACGCGCGCCATCGACATCGAAGGCGGGCGCGGCCGACTCGACGTAGACCTGACGCCCGAGTTGTTCGGCGCGGTCGAGGTGCGCGCCTACCAGTTCACTTCGGACGCCGACCCCATCTCGGATCGCAAGCTCGTTTACGTAGACCCGGCCGACGATCTCAAAGTCGAAGTGTCGGCGGGGCGCGAGAGTTACAAACCGGGCGAAGACGCGCGCATAGACTTTCGCGCGACGGACGCTTCGGGGAGTCCGGTCTCCGCGGCACTCGGAGTCGAGATTGTTGACGAGGCGGTCTTCGCACTCTCGGACAAGCAGCCCGGTTTCGAGAAGGTCTTCATGCAGCTTCAGAAGGAACTGCTGACGCCGCGCTACGAGATACATCAGTTCTCGTTCGAGCAGGTGGTGCTCGACGACTTTCAGGGTGAAGGCGTGGCGCGCGCCGGGCGGCGTGAGCGTGCCGCGGAGGTTCTGCTCGCCGCCGCCGGGACGGTCTCGGGCGGCGACGTGCGCGCCGACGTGGGCCGCGAGGCTTTCGAGGCGAAGCGCGGACAGTATCAGCAGCTTTACACGCAGCGCGTCGCACAGCAGGCGCAGGCGCTCGTCGAGCCGTTGACGAAGTATTACGAAGACCACCCGCCGTCGAAGGAAGGTTTCGGCAAGGACATGCAAACGTTCGCCTCGACGGACGACGGCCGGGCCGTCCCGCTCACAGACCCTTGGGGCAACCGGCTCGAAGGCTCCGGCGCGTTCGGCGGAAACGACTATGCCTCTTTCACACTCAACTCTGCGGGGCCGGACGGCCGCGCGGGGACGGCCGACGACATCAGCATCCCCGTCTATGCGGTGCGACAGCGCCCGCTTGAGAAAGTCCGCAACCTCGCTTTCAAGGGGAGCGCCGTGGTGGAGGAGGGGATTGTCGAAGGCGGCCTCGTCCGCATCGAAGGCTCGGTCAAAGACGAACGCGCAAGACCTGTAATCAATGCCAGGGTGCTGGCGCTGCGTGTGTCTGACGGAAAGGCCGTGTGGGTCTACACGGACGCGGAGGGGCGGTTCGCCGTGAACGACCTTCCGCCCGGCCGCTACCGCGTCACGTTCGAGAGCGACGCGCACCACACGACCATTTACAAGACGCTCGCGCTCAACGCGGGCGCGCGCGGACGAATCGAGGCCACGCTCACGTCGCGCGGCCCGACGGGCATCAGCTTAAATCTCTACGGCTATTACGGCGGCGTCTTCGCTAACACGGCGACGGCCTTGGATGGAGCCGGCATCGGCGGCGGAAGAGATGATGTTGTCAGGAGGCGTGTGAAGGAGCGTCCCGTCAATGGTCGCGTGCTGCAACCGATGGAGATGGAGGCCCCTTTGGCGAAGGCCGCGCGGGGGGCCGCCGCGCCGGTTGACGAAGATGAAGTTGCCAAGGTTGACAGCTCGAAGGACGAGAAGCAGGAAGCCGGCGCCGCCGCCGCAGGCCCGCGCGTGCGCAGCTACTTCCCCGAAACGCTCTACACGAACCCCGCGCTCATCACCGACGGCGAGGGCCGCGCCTCCGTCAACGTCCCGCTCGCCGATTCGATCACGACTTGGCGCGTGACCTCGCTCGCCTCGACCACGGGCGGCGCGCTCGGGTCTTCGACGGCACCCTTGCGTGTCTTTCAAGACTTCTTCGTAGACCTCGACCTTCCCGTCTCCGTCACGGAGGGCGACGAGGTGTCCGTGCCCGTCGCCGTCTACAACTATCTCCCTTCGACGCAGCGCGTCTCGCTTGAGTTGAGGGAAGACCAGTGGTTCAAGCTTCAGGACGGCGACACTTCGGCCAAGCAGGTCGAGGTCGGCGCGGGCGAAGTGACGGTTGCGTATTTCCGCATCAAGGCGTCGCAACTCGGCGACCAACAGCTACAGGTGACGGGCCGCCTCGAAGGCAGAGACGCGCAGGCGGGCGACGCCGTCGCGCGCAACCTGACCGTGCTGCCGAACGGCGAGGAGCACACGGTCGTCGTCAACGAACGGCTCGAAGGCTCGGCGACGAAAGAAGTCTTGATTCCCGACGAGGCCATCCCCGGCGCCTCGAAGATCTTCGTCAAGTTCTACCCCGGCGCGCTCTCGCAGATGGTCGAAGGGCTCGACTCGATCTTACAGATGCCGGGCGGCTGCTTCGAGCAGACCTCGTCTTCGACATACCCGGACGTGCTCGTCCTCGACTACCTCAAGGCGAGCAAGAAGCTGACGCCGGAGATTCAGGCGAAGGCAGAAGGGTACGTCTCGCTCGGCTACCAGCGTCTCGTCACCTTCGAGGTGAAGGGCGGCGGCTTCTCCTGGTTCGGCGACGCGCCGGCGAACAAGATTCTGACCGCGTATGGCCTGATGGAGTTCTCGGACATGTCGCGCGTCCACGAGGTTGACCCGCGGCTCATCGAGCGGACGCAGAACTGGCTCGCGTCGCAGCAGCAGCCCGACGGCAGCTTCAAGCCCGACGCCAACTTCATCAACGAGGGCGCGACCACGCGCTACAACACGGACGTGGTTCGCATCACCGCCTACATCGGCTGGTCACTCGTGGCCACGGGTTATAAAGGCGAGGCGGTCGAGCGCGCGAAGCAGTTCGTCGCGTCACACACGACCGGAAGAGAGGATGCATACACGCTGGCCGTCATCGCCAACTTCGCCGCCGACAGCGGCGCGGACAGGAGTTGGACGGACGCGGCCGTGAACGCCCTCGCGTCGAAGGCGAACGAGGGGCCGAAGACCGCCTTCTGGAAACAGGAGGGCGAGACGCCGACCTCCGCGCGCGAGGAGTCGGCCGACCTTGAGACGACGGCGCTCGCCGTGCAGGCGCTCTTGAAGTCGGGGCAGAGGAGCGCGCTGGCGAAGAAGGGGCTCGACTACTTGACGGAGAAGAAGGACGCGCTCGGCAACTGGCAGACGACGCAGGCGACCATCCTCTCTCTGAAGGCGTTCCTCCTCTCCTTCACGAAGGGCGCGAGTGCCGACACCGAAGGGACGATTGAGGTCTCCGCCGACGGGCGGCCCGCGGGCTCTTTGCAGCTCACGAAGGAGAACAACGACCTGCTGCACCTCGTAGACCTCAAGTCTTTCACGCACACGGGCGCGCACAAGCTCGCCCTCTCCTTCAAGGGGCGCGGGAGTATGCAGTACCAGATCGTCGGGCGTTACTACGTGCCCTGGGCGCGCGCGGCCGAGAAGGGGCGGCGCGAACCGCTCTCGATCAACCTCGCCTACGACCGCACGCGGCTGGCGCAGGACGAGACGGTGACGGCGCGCGTGAGTGTGCAGAACAACACCGCGGCCAAGGCCAAGATGGTCATGATTGATTTAGGGATTCCGCCGGGCTTCGAGCCGTCGGGCGAGGACTTCGCGGAGCTGTTGAGTATGACGCGCGGACGCGACGGCGGGAAGCTTGAGAAGTATACGATCACGGCCAAGCAGGTGATTCTCTACCTCGACGGGCTGAACCCGAGGCAGGCGGCGGAGTTCACCTACAGGCTGCGCGCGAAGTTCCCCGTCCGTGCACAGACGCCGGCCGCGCGCATCTACGAATACTACAACCCGACGGCCGGGGCCAGAACGAAGCCCGCCGCGCTGTTCGTGACCGCGAAGTGATACCGACTTGCGGAAGGAAATAAAGCCGCTTAAAGCTGGGAGCGCAGGCGGCCCGCCTGCCAAGCGCGCCACAGCGCGCTAGCCGTCAGACTCATTCCCTCGACGTTGAGTCCATGCGCGTCACGGCCTTCGCGCTCTCGCGCTCACGGCAGGCGGGCCGCCTGCGCTCCCAGCAAAGAGGGGCTTTATTTCAGAAGGAAACTCTTACGGCGGGGCGAGCGTGAGGACGGAAGGGACGCGCTCGGGGGCGGCGAGCCTCAGGAGTCCGTAGCCGATGCCGGCCAGCCCGGTCATCAAACCGGGCGACTCGACGCCGGAAGGCAGACCGCACAGCCACCCTCTCCTCCCGATGCTCTCAAGAATCACGCCCGCGAGCCGGGCGACTTCGGAGGCGCTGCGCCGGTCGCCGGAGACGCGCGCGTACTCGGCGAGCAGTTCGATGTTGCCGAGGTCGCCGTGGCATAGAGAGTGGTTCTGTCCGAAGCCGTGTGCGGCCGTGTGGCGCACCGCCCGCTCTATCTCGGCGCGCGTCTCCGCGTCGTCCAACTCCGCGAGCGTGCTCAGACGCGCCAGCCCGATGCCCGGCGCGCCGTAGCACCAAGCGGTGATGCTCCGCGGCTCCGCCTCTCCCTTCCGTCTTAAGAAACCTCCCGTCTCGCGCTGGTCAAGCCAGTTGCCGTGCTCGGTTGAGAAGAGGCTGCGTTCGTACTCGATGCCGGCGAGGGCCGCGGCGCGGAAACGCTCGTCGCCTGTCAACGTGGAGAGTTTGAGCAATGACCACGCGATGCCCGCGGCGCCGTGTGAGAATCCGCTCGGGGGCTTCTTCGCGGGCACGGGAGTTATCCAGCCGAGCCCGCGCTCCATCTTCAGAGCACCGGCGATCAGTCTCTCACCACACAGCGACGCGGCGGCGAGCACCTGCGCCGAAGGGGCGCGGAGGTATAGGCTGCGCAGGCCGCCGATGCACCCGGCCGCGCCGCCGACGATGTCGAAGCCTTCGTCCTGCTCGATGAGCGCGGGGAGAAGCGCCGCGACTTCGTGCGCTTCTTCAAGCAGGCGCGGCTCGCCCCAGAGCGCGCCCAGGTGTGTGAGCGCGTAGACGACGCCGCCCCAGCCGTCGAACGCGCCGACGCGCTTGACGGTCGAGCGCCCGCGCTCCACCTGCCGCCGCAGCGTCGCTAAGGCGGCGCGCGCGAGTTCGGTGTAGCCTTCCCGCCGCGTCAACGCGCCCAGGTGTGCGAGGAAGAGGGCGACGCCGGGCAGTCCCTCATAGAGGTTGTGGTCGAGCGCCCGCAGCGCAAGATTCCGCTCGCGCACCGAGTCGAGGCCGAACCACGTCGCGCCCCCTTCGCCGCGCAGGGCGATGGCGGCCAGACGGTCGCCCACGGCACTCGCGGCGTCGAGCAACGCGTCGGCGTCGGCCGTGGAGCGGGACTCTCTCATGTCGTAAACGGGCCAGTCGGCCGCCGTCAACTCGACAGAGAGTGTGGTCATCGAAGCGCGGATGAACCAGACCTGCCGGGCGAGGTCTGCCTCGTCCAGACGGCGCACCTGCCCCTTCACCAGCGACAGCCCCGTCTCGTCGAAGAAGTCCGCGACGGGCCGGGCCGAGTTGCCCCACAGGTCGCGCGAGTCGGGCCGCGTGAAGAAGAAGGGAACGTCGCCGCCCAGAAGGTCTGCGCGCTCGGCGTTGATGACGTGCTCGCGGTAAGGGTGTTTGTCGATCCCGATCCAGAGGCGGTCGAAGAATCTCTCAAGGTCGAGCGCGTCGCGCAGGAGGTCTGGGTGCAGGCTCTCGCTCAGAAGGAGTCCGTAGGAGTGCGTGTCGCGCACGATGACGCGAACTTCATCCTTTGCGAAGCGTGCGAGCGGGCCGCCCTCCGACAGCAGCCCTTCGCGCTCACGCACGAGCAGGCGGTACATCGCCTCGAAGCCTTCGACAATCTCCCCGGCGTAGACGGACGCGTTGACCTCTTCCCCGCCCGGAAGGCAAGGGCGGTGCGAACCGCCGTGCAACTCCGACCCCTCACGCGCGACGCGCATCTCGTCCGTCCCCGCGCCCTCAAGCTTGAGGACGCGCCCCGGCGTCGGCTGGCCCGCGACCGCGCCCAACCCGCTCATGTCGAGCCCTTCGTAACCCTCCTTCGCGAGCATCCGCTGCGGCAGAAGGCCGACGCGCAGGACGGAGTGAAGCGCGGTCTGCGAGGCCAGAAGCATGTCCGGCTGCTTGATGTCGGTGCCCGATACGCGCGGTTGGAAAAGTGACTCGAGGTCGATGAGGACGGGGTGTTCGCCTTCGGCGATCAGGTTCTCGAAATGGAAGTCGGTCGCCTCAAGCGCGTAGAGCAGCGCGAGGTAAGCGCCCTGCCGCACGTAGAAGCGGCGCACCTCTTCCGCGGTCTGACAGGGGCGCGGCGCGACGAACTCGACCCACCCGTGCGTGCCGCGCTCGACGACCTTCAGGCGGCGGAAGGGGAGGCGCGCGCCGCGGCCTTCGAGCCATTCCAGCAACTCCTGAAAGTGCACGTCCACGGAGAGCGAGCGCGGCTTGTAGACCACGCGGAAGCCCCCGGCGAACTCCGCGATCATGACCGAGCGCCCGCCGCGGTGCGAGTCGCCCGCGTCGCCTTTGACGCCGACGAGGAGCCCGGTGTTCGCGTCGTGGCCGAAGGTCGCAAGCAAACTCTCCCAATCGGCGCAGAGCCGTTCGAGGAATTCCAAACTCGCGCCGACCCAATTCTCGACCGTATGGGTCAGGCGGCGCGCGAGCACGGCGTACTCCCGCAGAAGGGACGCGGCGCGCGCGCGGTCACGCAGCCCCTCGACGAAGCTCTCGAAACGTTGCCCCGGCGTTTCGCCTTCGAGTTCCCCCTTCAGGCGCGCGACGTTCAACTCAAGCGTCAGAGTACGCCCCAACATCGAGAGGAGCTTCGGAGGCAGGCCGGCCCCGAGCATTTCATCAACCGTCTCGGGGTCGAAGGGCCGCGCCGCGTGGCGCGACGCAATCTCCCTCGCGCCCTCGCGCACGCGCGCGCGACCGCGTTCGAGTAACGGCTCGATTAAATTCAGAAAGCCCGTGGCGGGATGTTCCTTCAAAGACCCCGGCAGGCGAATCCCTTCACCCCTCGACATGCGAGCATCCGCGAAGGCCCGAGCCAACTCCTTGAGCCAGTCTGCATCCCGCGCGCGGCACGGGCACAGGGCAGACGCGGGCGTGCCCAGAAGCAGACAGAGTTCGCCCTCCGTCAAAGCGTCGAGCGCGAGCCGCCGCCGCCATTGTTCGCCGTCCCCGAACGGCGTCTGCGCACGCCACGCGTTCAGGCGGCGCGCGCACAGGGCTTCGTCGAACTCGCCGCCCCGTGTCCGCCCGCCGTCCGCGCGTAGCGCCGCGAGGCGTTCGAGCAGCGTGGCCGCCCGGCACCATTCCGAAGAATGAAAATCAAGGTGCTCCACGTCTTCAGACTTATTAACCACAGAGACACAGAGACACAGCTTGAAGCATTTGAAATTTCAAATTTGAGATTTGAAATTGCTTTGGCTGTGCCTCTGTGTCTCTGTGGTTAACGCTCACACGCCCGCGCTCAGAGAGTGCAGGTGATTTGTCGGGTCGCCGTCGTGCAGGTGCACGTCCAGTAGGTGGTGGCGAAGCCGACCTCCGACCCGTCGAGGTCTTCGTCGGTCAACTCAATCGCCCCCGCGGGGTTCTCCGGCAGCCCGGCGAGTTCGGCCGGGCCGAGGCTGCTGCGGTATTCGGGGTCTTTCCACGCGCGAATCACGTCCGCTTTCGACATCTGTGCCTCCTCTCCTTGCAAAGGTTAATCCGCGTGAGGTTGGGCAAACGCAGTCTCAGTCCTCCGGCGGCGCGGGCGGGGCACAGTCGCACCAGCCGTGCGTCGCGCAGACCCCACAGTCCGTGCAGACGCAGACGCCGCAGACCAGCGTCCCGTTACAGGTTCGCGCGCAACAGGTATTGCCCGCCGCGGCGAGCAGTTCGCGGGGCATTCGCTTCTCAACGTCCAACACCTGCACGCCGAACGAGAGGCCGCGCCCTTCGAATTTCGTCGAGCCCTTGTCAACCGGCAGAGTCTCTATCGGCTCCAACGCCTCTCTGCCTTTGTCCTGAGTCACCTGAAACACTCGCAGCTCCACCTTGCCGCTCTGCTCACGAACGGACGGGACGAGTGCCAGCTTCTTGCCGTCCCTCTCGACGTTGATCGTGCCGCCTTCGGCCGCGGTCACGTTGGCCCAGTGACCGCCCTCGAAGTTGAGACGGAGTTTGACGGCCCTCACCGAATCCGCCGCGCCCCGCACAGGCGCGGGCCCGGCGTGCCCCCAGACGATCATGATGAGCCCTGACACGGTCAGCAACACTGCGGCCGTCCGCTTGACGATGCGGTGAGCCTTAGACATCGGCGTACTCCTTTCTTTGACCTGGTTGCTTTGAGAGAGGTGTTGCTCCGGCATTGGGCGCTGCCGAGCGGGGCCGTGGGGCGAGTTCTTCTCGGAGGTTCGGAAGTGCCAGCCCGCGCCGTCCCGCTTGCGCGGGAAGGGCTTCGACGCGGGCCGGACTTCCGAGCCTCGTGCGGGCGGCTTAGCTATGCCACGTGTCGCTCTCGTCCGAGTCCGAAGGGTACTTCATGGTCTGATCCATCTCGTCCAGGTCGGAGGGGAACTTCAGCGTCGCATGAATCTGCCCCGTGCGCTCCTGGCCTTCGAGGAAGCGCGCGAAGAAAGGGAGGCTGCTGTCTTGCTTTGAAGGGCGTTGAAGAGTGCTCTTGTCTTGACTGTCTCGCATGGTTTCATCTCCAAGAAGAGGTTGAGTTGAGATGAGGTGCGCGGGGCCGGGAGATTTCGTGACGGAAGTATACCTACTCCGAAACCCGTCCGATGTCAAAAGGCGGCGCGGCCGTAGGCGCGTCGAACCGCCGGAAGGCGGACTCGTCCCCCGCGTCATGCCGTCCGCGCTTCGTACTCGATGCCGAGCACCACGTCAACGATCTTCGAGAAGTCCACCTGCGGGCTGAGCCCCTTGTCAATCTTGAGTTGCCAGACGCTCTCGATGGCGGTGTTGAGGAATTGATTCAAGGGGTGCGGCGGCAGAATCGAGTGCGCGTCCTTCCATGCGCCGTCGTTCGAGAAGGCCGTGCCCTGCCTGAGCAGCATCTCGGCCTCGGCCCCGCCCTTCGGCCCGAACTTCAACTTGACGCCCAACTCGCCTTCGCCGGCGAAGGCGATGAAGAGGCCGCCGACACGGCGGTCGGTCTCGCCCTGCGGCAGCGGCGCCTGCGTGAGGTCGAAGGTCAGCTCAACCTCATGCGGCGAGCCCTGCGAGGCGTCGTGCAGCGCGGCGAGTCCGGCCGGGCTGAGCGCCTGCGCCGAGAAGAGCAGGAGGCGTTCAACGTCGCGCGGCGTGTGTGACGTGTGCTCCGCGTAGAGCGTCGGCGAGTAGCTGGCGCGCGCGTCGAAGGTCAGTTGGATGTCCGCGACGTTCTGAAGCCCGTAGGGGTTCGCGTGCGTGGGGAAGACCAACTCCCAGAAGGTCTCGACGCCGCTGCCCTCGAAGCTCATCAGCGCTTCGCCCGGCAGGCTGTAGACGAACATGTCCTCGCGCAGCCTGAACTCCGAGAGCGGGAAGGCGTCGGGGAAGCGCACGGAGTAGTGCGTGTCGCCGCCCACGCGCGAGACGAGCGAGACGCCTTCGTTGCGCAGCAGCCCGCGCGCGGGCAGCGCGCCGGACGCGGCCTTGACGGCGACGCTCATCGCGATGATGCGGTAGCCGTAGGTGCCTGGGTAGGCCAGACGGAAGGGAAGCTCCGTGGTCTGGAAGCGGCAGCGTCCGGTCTGCTTCAGCTCGGCGAACTGTAGCGGGAAGTCGAAGGCCAGCGAGTAGGTGTGGCGGACGGGGACGAGCGTGCGCATCTGGTCGAGCCGCGCCGCTTCGAGTTCGGCGAGGTCGAGTTGGAGAAGGTCTGCGCCCGTCACGCCTTGCAGCTTCGGCGGGAAGTAGTCGAAGCGGATGATGCCGAGCGTGCGGTCTTGTTCGTAGGCCAGAGCGCGCTCGGCCAGCCACGCGAAGCGCGCCCCCAATTCAAGGTAGCGGCGCATCAGACGCTTGACGACCAACGAGACCTGACCCCAGAACTCGACGTTGAGGGTGCGACTCTCCTGAAACTTCATGAGGGCCACGGCCAGCTCGGCGTCGGCCACGGCGACGGCCTTCTGCAAGTTGGCAATCGCCACCTCGTGCTCGCGCGCCCTGACGCCCTCCTCCGCCCAGGGCAGGGCCGTGTCTTCGAGCGTCCTCAACTCGGCGCCGCGCGCGTCCTGCGCGTCCGCCATCTTCGAGGCCGAAGTGATGCCCGCGTAGAGGAACACGGCGTAAGCGGCCAACGGCGCGCCCGCGGCGCCGAGGCCGGAGGCGGCCGCGCCGCCTCCTCCGCCATCCTTCGCAAAGTCCTTCAGGACTCCCTCGCCGCCGACGCCCGTCAGCGCGCTCTTGAAGCCGTCCACCCAGTCCGAGACCTGCGTGAGCAGTTCCTCGTGCTTCTTGATCTCGTTCCGCTTCGCCTCGATGGCGGCCTGCACCTGCGCGACCTGCTGTTTGGCGGCCGCGACGTTGTACTCGGCGATGCCCCTCTGCTCGTCCGCGACCTGCGCTTGCAGCCGCGCCTTCTTCAGCAGGTTGGCGTTGACGATGCCCTCGCGCAATCCCTCTTCGAGCTTGCCCATGTAGGAGAGGAAGTCCTGCTGCGCGGACTTCGCGGCGGCGGCGAAGCGGTCGGCCGCGTCCTTGAGCGTGCGGTAGCGCAGCCACGGGACGTGCGCGTCGTTGAGGCCGTAGTAGTTGAGGCCGAGTTCGATCTGTTCGAAGCCGCGCCACGCGCGCGTCTTCTGCGACTCGACCGCGGGGTTCTCCGAGTGCGGGTCGTACTTGGTGGTCGGGGCCGTGCTCGTCCAAGTCGGACTGATGGGCGGCGGCTCGCCGTGCAGAATCATGACGGCCTTGTAGAGTTCGCGCGCGCGGGCGACGCTCGATGCTTCGCCCGTGCGGTAGAGCGCGTCGGCCCATTCGAGCAAAGCGTTGCCGTGGCGCAGACGGAAGAACTTCTTCTCCATCGGGTGCAGCATCGCCAGCGCGAGGTCGCCCGCGAGCTTGTCGTCGTAGCGCAGTTGGCGCAGCGTGTCAAAGCCCGCGCCGCCCACGTTCTTCGTCTCCCTGTCCGCGGAGAGATCGACGGTGTAGGGGAGCGGGCCGTCGAGGAAGAGCGAGGGGGGACTGTAGAACTGTTCGAAGTAGCCCGCGAAGTCTTCCGCATCCGCGCGGCCCACGATGAAGCGGGTCACGGCCGCGTAGTGCGTGCTCGCACGCGCGTAGTCGCCGGAGGCCAACGCCACGTCGCCGCGGCAGACCGGGAGCACGTGGGCGATGAGGTGGATGAGCATGAGGCGCAGCCGCGCCTCGGCGGCCGTGAGCCAGTAGTAGTAGGACGGCGCGCTCTGGAAAACGTCCTTCGGGCCGTGCGTGTCGAACGCGTCCCCGACAGTCAAGTGCACGAAGTGCGCTAAGTCAGCGGGGCCGTTCATGGGAAGCGCACCGAGCATGTCGGCCCTGTAACTTGCGTCGTCGTCTAGCTCCGCGGGCTTGGCGTGGGTGCTGTCATTCGTCCACCCAAACTCCGACCTCTTGCTGTGATAGAAGTAGAGCGCTTCGCGGGCCAGCTTAAGGCAATCGTCGTAAAGCTGGTCGGCCGAAGCGTACTGCCCGAGCGCGAGCTTCCGGTTCGCTTCGCCCAACTTGTCCTCGACGAGGATGAGCATCACGCCCCAGCGCTCGATGCCCCTCGCGGAGTTCTGGTAGAGCTTCACCATCTCCTCGTGGTAGAGCGCGCCGCCGCTCACGGTGCTCGTGATCTGGTAGAAGTTCTCCGCGAAGAAGGGCTTCGTCTGCTGCCGCCACTCGTCGAGGTAGAGGAAGAAGGGGGCGAGGCCGGCCTTCTGCGAGTCGAAGATGGGGAAGGGGTCGGGGGCGGACTCCGGCGTGTCTCTGTAGAAGCCTTGCAGCGCCGCGATGTTCTCCTCGACCTCGCTCGAACGCGCCGTGTCGGGCCGCTCGAAGTCGAGCCGGTAGCGCAGGCTCAGCTCGCGGGCCGGAACCTTCGAAGGGGACTTCGCCAGCGTGATGAGGAAGTCCAGATACTCGCGGTCGCTCGTCGTCCCCTGCAAAGGAATCATCCCGGGGTCTCGCTCGAAGCCGTAGCCGTCGCCCGACGGCGCCGACAGAATCTCCGTCAGGATGTCGGCGAGAATCTTGTTGGCGGGCTTGCGCGTGAGGCTCTCAGTCTCGAAGTCCTGATGGAGTCGGTCGCGCAGCTTACCCATGAGCGTGTTGTACTGCGGCGAGCCCTTCGGGCCGGTGAAGATGTTGCGCAGGTAATTGCGATAAGGGATGAGGTCGGCCGGGGCCTCTTCGGTTGTTTCGGCGATGTCTATGGGGACGCGGTTAAGGCCCCCGCCGAGCACTAACCAGTCGCCGCCGTCCGTCACTTTCCGCCCGTAGACATCGTCGGCCGCTTGTATCACGCGCCCCGGATCGCCGTCCTTGAAGCCGGACGCGTCCAGCACCCAGTCCACGGCGTAGAGGTTGTCGAAGCCCTCGACCTTTAACTCCAACCCCTCGACGGCGCGCCTTAAATGCTCGTCCCCCGGCGCCTCTCCAACGACGAAGTCGAGCTGCCTCCGCGCCTCCGGCCTGCGCTGCTCGCGCATCGTCAACTGCACACCCGACGAGCGCAGCACGCGGTCGGGGTCGAGGAACGTGCGCTCCAACTCCGTGACGACGCTCTGGCGCAACTCGGGCGACCAGTCGCCGAAGAGCGAGCGCTCAGGCGGGACGGTCGTGAGTTCCGCGACGAGCGAGTGAAGCTGTAAGAGCCGCGCCTCCTCCATCCGTTCGCCGAGTTGCTTCCAGTGTTCGGCGGTGACTTCGACCTCGGGCAGTTGGACGCGGAGCGGCAAGGGGAGGTCTTCGAAGGCGCCGTCAACTTCCGAGGTGTAGAACGGGTCGCGCCCCGGCACGCCCGCCTCCAACCGAAGCGAGCCCTCGCCCTCACCCTGTCTGAGCAGGAGGAGGCGTTCGCGCACGCGCTCGTCGTCGAGCGGTCGAACACGGAAGCGGCCGGAGGCGTCGGTCGCACCTTCGCCCAACAGCACATGCCCGTCCGCCCTTGAGTCCGGTTCGACGAAGTACGCGCGGACGTAGAGGCCCGCGAGCGGGTATCCGTTGGCGGCGTTGACGAGAGTGCCGTTGAAGCCCGCCGGCGGCGTCGTCCGTTCCGCCGGACGCGGCGAGCGCTCGGGGGCCGCGACCTCGACCGTGATGCCGGCCGTGACGCCGCCGCCCTCCGCGAGCGTGACGGGGTCGGTGGCGGCGAGCAGCAGTTCGTCGAGCAGGACTTTGAGGAAGAGTTCAGGCGCGCGGTCGAAGACGAGTCCTGCGAAGCGCGACTCGTCGAAGTCGAAGCGGAACGAGCCCTGCTCGTCGGTCTGCGCCGAGCCGAGGAAGTCGTCGAGCAGCAGGTCTTTGTCCCAACCCTCGACGCGCAGCCCCTCGACGCCGAGCCGCGTCCGCGCGTCGATCACACGGCCCGAGATGTGGAAGCGCTTCGGTCTATTCTCCGACATGACCTGACTCCTTCCGCGAGGGTTTGTGAAGTGTGCGACAGGCGGGCACAGGTTTTCAATAACTTTCATCCCAATGCCGTGAATTTCTCGGGACACGATGAGGTGTAAGATTAGCCCTTCAAGTTGTGTGCAGTGAGTACGGTTGCCCGCCGTGGCGCCGGAAACAAGGGGTGAGTTTTGATGTCAACTGTAGCGGACGCGGAAGTCCCCGCGCCGGTCGCGCACGAGAGGGTGTTGGTCGTCTTCAGCGGGCTGCTGCTCGTGATGCTTTTGGCCGCGCTCGACTCGACCATCGTCGCGACGGCGCTGCCGACCATCGTCGGCGAACTCGGGGGGCTGGCGCATATCTCTTGGGTGGTGAGCGCCTACCTCCTCGCGGAGACGATAGCCACGCCGCTCTACGGCAAGCTCGGCGACCTCTACGGACGCAAGGGCGTGCTTCAGGCGGGCATCGTCCTCTTCCTCGCGGGCTCGGCGCTCTGCGGGATGAGCCGGAGCATGACGCAGCTCATCCTCTTCCGCGCGGTGCAGGGGTTGGGAGGCGGCGGGCTGATGGTGACGACGCAGGCCGTCGTCGGCGACATCGTCGCGCCGCGCGAGCGGGGCCGTTATCAGGGAGTCTTCGGCGCGGTCTTCGGCGCGGCGAGCATCGCCGGCCCGCTCATCGGCGGCTACTTCACCACGCAACTCTCGTGGCGTTGGATTTTTTATATCAACATCCCCGTCGGCATCATCGCGCTCGTCGTCTTGGCCGCGACGCTCCCCGCGCGCGGCCGTCGCGTGCGCCACTCGATTGATTACGCGGGAGCGGCGCTGCTCGCGGTCGCGCTCTCGTCGGTCGTCATCATCACGGACTTCGGCGGGACGGCCTACCCCTGGTCTTCGCCCTTCCTGCTGGGGCTGGTCGCGGTCGCGCTCGTCTCGCTCGCGGGTTTCATCTTCGCGGAGCGGCGCGCGGCCGAGCCGGTGCTGCCGCTGCGCCTCTTCCTCAACCGAGCCTTCTGGGTCACGTCGGCCGTCGGGCTCATCGTCGGCTTCGCGCTCTTCGGGTCGGTGACGTACCTGCCTCTCTTCCTGCAAGTCGTCAAAGGTTCGAGCCCGACCGCGTCCGGCTTACAGATGCTTCCGCTGATGGGCGGCTCGCTCGTCACCTCGATTCTCTCGGGGCAGGTCATCAGCCGCACGGGGCGTTACAAAGTCTTCCCGCTCGCCGGGACTGCGTGCATGACGCTCGGGCTCTTTCTGCTCTCGCGCATGACGACGGAGACGAGTACGCTTGTCGCGTCGCTCATCATGCTCGTGCTCGGGTTAGGTCTCGGGATGGTGATGCAGGTGCTCGTCATCGCCGTGCAGAACTCGGTCGAGTACAGAGACCTCGGCGTCGCCACCTCGGGCGCGACGCTCTTCCGGCTCATCGGCGGCTCGCTCGGCACGGCCGCGTTGGGCGCGGTCTTCGCCGCGCGGCTCGCGGCCCACCTGTCGGGACTTCTGCCGCAGGGCGCGGAGGGCGAAGGGCTCGGCGCGGGCATGAACCCGCAGGCGCTCGCGCAACTGCCCGCGGGCGTGCGCGCGGCGTACGCGCAGGCGTTCACCGTTTCGCTCGGCACGGTCTTCTTAGTCGCGACGGCGGTGGCGCTGGTCGGCTTCCTGCTGACGTGGCTTTTGCCCGAGCGCCCTCTGCGCGAGACCATCGCCGCGGCGACCGAAGGGGACATCGGCGGCGACGTGGGGCAGGCGTTCGCGATGCCTGCGGAGACAGACCCGCTTGTGCACGTGCAGCGCGGGCTCGCGGTGATGGCCGACCGCGACGAGCGTCGGCGCTACGTCGAGAAGATAGTCGAACGCGCCGGTGTGGATTTGAGTCCCGCGGCGGCGTGGCTGTTGGGTCGTCTTGAGAAGGAGCCGGCGCTCGACCCTTCGGCACTCGCGCGCGTACACCGCGTCGAGCCGTCGCTCCTGGGCGAAGCGCTCGCCGAACTCTCCGGCAAGGGGTTGGTCGCCGAGACGAATCGAGCGGGCGAAAAGGGGCGAGTCCGCGCGTTGACGGATGAGGGGTGCCGTGTCTTCAACCGGCTCGTCGAAGCGCGGCGCGCACGTCTGGCGGAGTTGTGGCCCGAGTGGTCGCCGGAGAAGCGCGAGGAGGTCGCGGAGTTGATCCGCCGCCTCGCGCACACGCTCGTGCCGGAGGCGGAGGCCGGGGGCGCCGCGCGTTGAGACAGGAGTGAGCTTATGGAGGCCGGCAGCAAGCCGACGGTGTTGGTGGTGGACGACAACGCGGACACGCGCCGGGTCGTGCGTTGGATGTTGGAGCGCTGGGGTTACAACGTCGTCGAAGCGTCGGACGGGCGCGAGGCGTACGAGAAGACCGTCGAGCATCATCCACATCTCGTCGTGATGGACTTGTCGATGCCGATCGCGGACGGCTACGAGGCCATCCGCTCCATCCGCGCGCGTGAGGAGTTCGCGTCACTGCCCGTCATCGCCGTCACAGCCTTCGACCGCGCGGTCTCAAGGGACAGCGCGGAGGCCGCGGGCTTCGACCACTATCTCAGCAAGCCCATTGACTTCAAGAGGCTCGAAGTGTTGGTGGAGAAGCTGACCAAACACGGCCGGCCTCCGAGCGCCTGAGCAGATTGATGCGGCCCCTTGTCGCCGGGAGCGCGGGCATCCCTGCCCGCATGAGCGCGCAGCGCGAAAGCCGAGAGACTTCAAGTCTCAAGGTTGAGGTAAAGAGGGAGACGGTCAGCGTGCTGGCGCACGCTTGCGGGCAGGGATGCCCGCGCTCCCAGCAGAAGGTCGCGTCCGATTGAACACCGCTCTAAGCCCTCGGACAGAAGGCCCGCGACTTCATGCTTGTTTAGAAAATCGAACAGGACTGCATCGTTATCCCTACGCACTTGTTCACCTTTCCGCGGGCCGAGTGTCCGAATTAATCATGCTTTTTATCGCGGGCCGTGGCTGGCATGATGATTGCCCTGTTTTCAGGTCACTCTATTCGACACGGAGGATTGAGAGGATGATGCAATCGCTGAAGAGGTTCAGGCTGGTCTCGTTCGTGCTGACCGCCTGCCTGTTGTTGGGGATGCTGGTCGCGCCCGTCTCGGCGCAGAGGCGGTATCACAACCCGCAAGGCGGGAAGAAGAAGGCGGCCAAGCGCATCGGCATCGGCACGGTCGGAGGGGCCGTAGTCGGGGGGCTCGTGGGCGGCAAGAAGGGCGCGCTCATCGGCGCGGGCGCGGGGGCCGCGGGCGGCACGGCCTACCACTATCACAAGAAGCGGCAGTACAGGCGCCGCCACCGTCACTACTAAACGTCAGTCCGAAGAAGAACGCGAAGGGCCGGCCGGCGGCGACGGTGGCGTTGAGCGCCGCCGCGTCGCCGGCCGGCACCTTCTGCTTATATGGGAAGTGACACGAACATGCTCGACCGCAGTAAGACTTTGAGGCTGGTCGCCACGGCGCTCGCTCTTTTAACTCTGAGTTCGCTCGCGGCCGGGGCTGAGGATAAGAAGGACAGGAAGCCGCTCCCCGCGGGCGTCCCAGTCCTTTGGAGGGCGCCGGACGACCTGCCCGCGCGCGACCTCTTCCTCGGGCCGGGCGGCGAGGAGATGAAGCCCGCCGCGCCCTTCACCTTCGTCAAGGAGGAGACGGGCGGCTACTCGAAGAAGTTCCGCGTGCGCGACGCGAAGGGGCGCGTGTGGGTGGTGAAGCTCGGCAAGGAGGCGCAGGCCGAGACGGCGGCCGTGCGCTTGGTCTGGGCGGTCGGCTACATGACCGAGGTCAACTACCTCGCGCCGTGCGTGGTGATAGAGGGCGCGCCCGACCCCGGCAAGGAGTTCGAGCGCTGTCAGGGTGGCGGCTTCACAAACGTTCGCTTCGAGGCGCGGCCCGAAGGCGTCAAGCGGCTCGAAGAGTGGAAGTGGTCGGAGAACCCTTTCGTCAACACGAAGGAGCTTAAAGGTCTCGTCGTGATGATGTCGCTCCTCAACAACTGGGACATCAAGGACACGAACAACAAGATTCTCTACGTGCCGAGGGCGGCCGGCGGTCAGGGCGAGTTGCGCTACATCGTGAGCGACCTCGGTGCCACGTTCGGACGTGTGAAGCTCGACGTGCCGGGGCTGTGGCGCATTCGACGCAACCGCAACGACCCCGAAGACTACGCGAAGGACGCCTTCCTCGAAGACGTGAAGGGCGGGCAGGTCTATCTCTTCTACAAGGGCAAGCGGCAAGACCTCTTCGACGACATCAGAGTTGACGAAGCGCGCTGGATCGCGGGGTTGCTTTCGAAGCTCTCCGACCGGCAGATCGGCGACGCCTTCCGCGCCGCCAACTACTCGCCCGAAGACGTGCAGACACTCACCGCCGCCGTGAGAAGCAGGATTGACGAGTTGTCAGGCATCCCCGCGCGCGCGGCTTCGGTGAGGTGAGCAAACGTGATGGAGAGAGTTGATTGAAGAGACGACTCAAAAGTGTGGCCGCGGTGTTCGTCGTGCTGTTCGTCTGCTTCCTTGAGTCGCCGGCGCGAGGGCAGGGCATCGGCGTTTATCGCGGCAGGCAGGGGCGCAGAGTCGGCCGCATCACATTGCCGACGCCTCCCTTCAATCCTAACGCAGGCATTCTGGGCGACGGTAAAAGTCGCGTGCACCAAACTCAGAAGCACGCGCGGCGGCGCGCGACTCGGCGCGGTGTCGGGACGAAACGTCACACCGCCCCGAAGTTGTCGCGCAAGAGAACGTCCGGCCGGCAGTAATCGCGAGGCGGCGCCTACGTGACGAAGCCCCGGACGAAGTGTTGGAATCCGTACGATGTGCCCACGGTCTGGGCTGATACACTGTCTTCACCTGACCAGACGTGCCCTCTGCGGAGATTGAATGGATGCGCTGCTCTTACTGCCACAGACCTCTCCGGCTCCTCGACCGAAGGCATCCACAGCGGTTGCTGCTGCCGCGCTGCCGCGTCTGCCAGGGCTACACCTTCGGGCTGCTACAAAAAATACCTCTGCTCCTGCTCGGCGTGTTCCTCGCCTATCTCTTGATAAGTTATTTCCTGGCGAGGGGCATCTAAGGGACGAACAGCGTCAGTTCGTGCAGCGCGCGTCGATGATGGTCTTGGCCTTGCGCGTGAACTCCGCGGCCCAGGCCTCCGCCGGCTGGTCGCGTTCGTGGTTGCGCGAGGCGCGGAAGACCTTTGTCATTGTGCCGTTCTTCGCCTCGGCGTCGAGTAATCTCTGAAGACCTGCGGCCAGAAGTTGCCTACCCTCTTCGCCGACGTTCGCGTCGCCGATGCTCTTGGCGGTCGTCGTGCAGCGCCCGTCGCTCACCTTGATCGGGTCGTTGCCTTTCCACACGTCGAGCCGCGCCTTCTTCTCGCTGTCGCTCGAATGGCCGAAGGTCGAGCCCATGTCGCTGACGTAGTAGACGACCTGCCCCTCCTCGCAGACGAACGTGCCGTCGCCGCTCTTCGTCCACTTGAGGCAGGCGAACTTCTGGTTGTCGGCCTTCGTGTCGCCGTGGTCGATGAAGGCGAGCCAGAGCTTGAAGGCGTCGATGTGTGCGCGCGGCGTCCCGCCCTGTTGCAGGCGCGCGAGCGTTTCGGCCAGCGGCGCCGAGTCCTTGCCGTCACATTCGGCGTCGAGGCCTTTGCCGATGTTCAACTCGATGCCGGCCGCCGGTTGGAAGGGCTCGAAGCGCGCGCCCTGGAATGAACTGTTCAGGCTCTTCTCGCAGTCGGGGCAGGTCACGTCCGCCACCCACTCGTCGTCCGCGAAGAACCCGAGCGCCTTCGAGAAGCGCGACGAAAGGAACTCGCCGTAGATTTCGCCGTTGCGCTTCTCCTTCGAAGACCCCTTGAAGTGCGGCTTCACCTTGTAGCGGATGAGGTCTCCGTCGTCGTCCGTGACGCCCTCGACCGAGCAGTGAAACTTCGGCGTGGTGCCGGAGCCCGGATTCGGGTCTTTGTTCGCGACGCACTTGAAAGGCTTCGCGAGCCCGGCCTCGTCAACCTCCGGCGCGCCTTTGACCGGCCCCTTGTCGGGGCTGTAACCGAGCGCCGGGTCGTAAGACGGGTCGGGCTCCTGCCAGACCTTCGCCGTGCGCACGGCCTGTGCGCGTGCCTCCTTCGTGAAGCAGGGCTTCTTCTTCTGCGCCGCGCCGGGCACAGACAGGAGAAGGAGGAGCGTGGCGATTAAGAACTTCGGATCACGGAGCACAGTCACACCCTTTCGTTCGATGTAAGAGTCGTCGGCAGTTCGCGTACGGCGGCAAAGCGAATTGCAAACATGGTGCCAACTCAAGGCCGTCGCACGATTCGCACGCATGTCGCAGATTCAAGTGGGAAAGAAGGAGGCGGGCTGTCTTACTTCAGAAGACGGCGCGTACTTTGGTGATACAGCACGTCTGCGCACGCTTTTCTTCGTCAACATTTCTACGTACAATCTGCGCAGTTCCCCGTAGGCAAATAGACGCGGCTCAGAGACGGTCAACGGGCCGGCACCCTTCAGGCGGCACTGAAGCTCTTCCCACGCGCCGCAAACTCTCTCCAACCCCCGACGGCCCTACAACGTCTCGCACACTCTAGTAGAGGTGAAGGAGGAGAACCATGGAAGTGAAAGAGATCATGACGCCCGACCCGGCTTGCTGCACGCCGGACACGACGCTGCAACGCGTCGCCGAGTTGATGGTCGAGAACGACTGCGGCGAGATACCCGTCGTCGAGAACGAGGCGAACGGGAAGCCGGTCGGCGTCATCACCGACCGCGACATCGTCTGCCGGACGGTAGCGAAGGGAATCAACCCGCTGACGTTGACGGCCTCGGAGTGCATGACGACGCCCGCCGTCACCGTCACGCCCGACACGTCGCTCGACGAGTGCTGCCGCCTGCTGGAGGAGAAGCAGATCAGGCGCGTGCCCGTCGTGGACGCCTCGGGCAAATGCTGCGGCATCGTCGCGCTCGCGGACATCGCCAAGCACGCTCAGAAGCACGAGACGGCCGAGGTCGTCAAAGAGGTGTCGGCGGCGAGTGCGTCCGCGGCCGGTTGAAAGTAATGGTAAAGAGGTAGAGCCGACGACGCGCCTTCCCGACGCGCGTCGTCGGCTCTACTTTGAGTTCTGTTATTACACGGGCGCGCTCGCTCAGGCGACCGCGTCCCGCGTGGGCGGGTCGCGCCGCCACAGGCGGTCTATGCTCCACTCACCGCCCGCCACGGCGAAGTAGAGGAAGAGGAAGCTGTAGAGCGCCGCCAACTCGCCTTGATTGAGCAGCGGCCAGAAGCCGCGCGGCGCGTGCGCCATGAAGTAGGCGACGGCCAACTCGCCCGAGAGGAGGAAGGCGATGGGCCGCGTGAAGAGCCCGAGGAGGAAGAGCAGCCCGCCGAAGAGTTCCAGCACGCCCGACACCAACATCACCGGCGGCAGGCCGCTCGGCTTCTCAGGTGCCGGCTGTTGCTGCGAGCTTTGCTGCGCGGCCTGCTGCTGCTGCGGAGGCGGGGCGGGGAAGCTGAAGAGCTTCTGCGCGCCGTGCTGTATGAGCATGAACGCGGCGATAATCCTCAACACGCTCAGGAGGCGGGGCGACCACCTCTCGAAGAAAGAATCGTTAGACGGCACAGGCGCCTCCGTGTTTACTCCGCGACCACCCGGTCGGACATATGCGTGCGTCGGCCGGCTTGAGCGGCCGCACCCTTTTCGCGTCGAGACGTTCTGTCGCGGATGATATCCCCGGAAACGACCTGAGTGCCAGCGCAGACCCCTCTAGGTCTCCGACCGCACAAAGTATCTTGACAGACCGCGCGGATGAGTCTACTCTGCGTCTGCTTTTGTCATCCGAGTTTCTTCATGCCCTTCCGCCCGGTGTATTTCAACGCAGTGTTGGGCCTTACGAAGTTGTCCCAAGTGTTTTGCACATCCCAGGGGTAGTTTCGTCACGCAATCCCTCGCAGCGGTCTGCCGCGCGGCAGGCTTTGAGATATGACGGGCGCAAGCGCAGGTTCATCTACCACCGGCCCTGCCTACCGGGAGTAGCCGCCGCCCGCGGCTAACACAAGAGGTGCGCTGAGCGGAGGAGACCGCGTTCAGTACCGCAAGCTCGCCTCGCAAATTCCCATACGCCGTTCCCAGCTCTTTACGCTCGTAAACGAAGCCGACGCTGACGGGCGTCTGTTCTTCGGCCCGCCCGCGCCTCCAACCACCCGGAGCAAAACCATGCCTAAGATTAAATGGGCGCTGAACGTGCAAGTCGAAGGCGGGCCGCGCGTCGCGGCGGCCGACTCCGTCGAAGTGGACGCCTACGACAACATCGAAGTCACCGTCCCCAAGAACGACGGCACGGATGACGGCGTCGCCGTCGTGGGCGTGCAGCCCGGCGACGCGTCGAGCGTGCTCTTCCTGCTCATCTCGGCCGACACCTACAAGGACAGCCCGCTCAGCTACACGGTGGGCGACTCGGACAAGTCGGTCAAGCTCGACGCGCAGCAGACGCTCGTCGGCGCGGGCGCGACCGGCCTGCTCGACGACGCGCCGAAGAAGCTGACCTTCAGCAACGCCGGCGACGCCGACGCCAAAGTCCGCATCCTCGTCGGGCGCAAGGCCGTCTGAGCCGTCCGGCCCGCCACCCTGAGTAAGGAGAATCTCTCATGCCTGTCCACGTGACATACCCCGGCGTCTACATCGAAGAGATACCGAGCGGCGTGCGGACGATCGCCGGCGTCGCCACCTCCGTCACGGCGTTCCTCGGGCGCGCGCGGCGCGGCCCCGTCAACGAGCCCGTCGTCATCAACAGCTTCTCCGACTTCGAGCGCGGCTTCGGCGGCCTCGCCGTCGGCGACCCGATGGGCTACGCCGTGCGCGACTTCTACCTCAACGGCGGGAGCCAGGCCATCATCGTGCGCCTCATGCAGGGCGGCGTGGACGGCACCGCGGCCGTCGCCGTTGACGGCCTCAACCTCGTCGCGGCGAGCCCCGGCGCGTGGGGCAACAAGCTGCGCGTGGCGGCCGACGTGGCGGGCATTACCGACGAGGTGGCCGCGCAGTACGGGCTCACGGCCGCAGACCTCTTCAACCTCTCGGTCTACGAGGTGGGCGCGGGCAGCGGCGGCAGCGACAAGCTGTTGGAGCGCGTCATCAACCTCTCGGTCGAAGACAACGCGCGCCGCGTTGACCGCGTGCTCGAACAGCAGTCCGACTACATCCGCGCGGCGGCCGGCCCCTTCGCCGTCCCGGGCGACGGCTCGGACGGGACGGGTCTCGGCGGCGACGACGGCGCGGGGCTCGGGCTCGCAGACTTCATCGGCAGCGCGGACGACAAGACCGGCCTCTACGCTTTGAAGAAGGCAGACCTCTTCAACCTCCTCTGCATCCCGCCCGACACGCGCGGCGGCGACGTGCCGCCGGCCGTCTTACAGGAGGCGATGAAGTTCTGCGCCGACCACCGCGCGATGCTCATCGTTGACCCGCCCGCCGCTTGGAGCGCCAACCCCTCGACCGCCGCGAGCAAGGCCGTCGCCGGCCTCCCGACGCTCGGACTGGCCGGCACCGAGGCGCGCAACGCGGCGCTCTACTTCCCGCGCGTCGTCGAGGCCGACCCGCTGCGCGAGGGGCAGCTCGACACCTTCGTCCCCTGCGGCATCGTCGCGGGCGTGATGGCGCGCACCGACACGCAGCGCGGCGTCTGGAAAGCGCCGGCCGGGCTCGAAGCCACGTTGAACGGCATCCAGGGTCTCTCGGCGAACCTGACCGACGCCGAGAACGGCATGGTCAACCCGCTCGGCATCAACTGCCTGCGCTCGTTCCCCGTCAACGGCCGCGTCGTCTGGGGCGCGCGGACGCTGCGCGGCGCCGACCAGCTCGCCGACGAGTACAAGTACGTCCCCGTGCGCCGCCTCGCGCTCTACATCGAGGAGAGCCTGTACCGCGGCTCGCAGTGGATCGTCTTCGAGCCGAACGACGAACCGCTCTGGGCGCAGATTCGCCTCAACTTCGGGGCCTTCATGCACAACCTCTTCCGGCAGGGCGCGTTCCAGGGCCAGACGCCGCGCGAGGCCTACCTCGTCAAGTGCGACTCGGAGACGACGACGCAGAACGACATCAACCTCGGCGTCGTCAACATCCTCGTCGGGTTCGCGCCGCTCAAGCCGGCCGAGTTCGTCATCATCAAGATTCAACAGCTCGCAGGCCAGATCGAGGTCTGAGGAGGAAAAGAGGAGTCATGGCCCAATTCAGCGTCAACGCGCAGCGGTTCGACCCCTACAAGAACTTTAAGTTCCGCGTCAAGTGGGACGGCCGCTACGTCGCGGGCGTCAGCAAAGTCGGGATGCTCAAGCGCAGCACCGAGGTCGTCAAGCACCGCGAGGGCGGCGACCCCTCGACGACGCGCAAGTCGCCGGGCCGCACCGAGTACGACGCCATCAGCCTCGAACGCGGCGTCACGCACGACACCGAGTTCGAGAAGTGGGCGAACAAGGTCTGGAACTACGGCTCCGGCCTCGGCCGCGAGGTCTCGCTCAAAGACTTCCGCAAGGACATCATCATCGAACTCTACAACGAGGCGGGGCAGCGCGTGCTCGCCTACAAGGTCTACCGCTGCTGGGTCTCGGAGTTTCAGGCGCTGCCCGACCTCGACGCCAACGCCAACGCCGTCGCCATCCAGCACATCAAGTTGGAGAACGAAGGCTGGGAGCGCGACTACAGCGTGACCGAGCCCGCGGAGCCGACGTTCACCGAGCCGGCCGTGTAAGACCCGATGCGCGCACCCTCCGCCGCCGAGTTGCTGGCCGCGTGGGAGCAGGCCCTCGGCCAGCCGCCGCTCGCGCGCCCGCTCGCGCTGCTCTCTTCGGTGACGGGCGAAGGGCAGGAGCGGCTGGCGCTGCTCGGCGTCGGGGAGCGCGACGCACGTCTGCTCAGCTTGCGCGAGTTGACGTTCGGCCCGAGGCTCTTGAGCGTCGCCGACTGCCCCGCCTGCGGCGAGCGCCTTGAGATGTCCTTCGAAGTCGCGGAACTGCGCGCCGCGCCTTCGCCCGTGCAAGAGACTTACGCGCTCACACTCGACGGACACGAAGTGCTCTTCCGCCTGCCCAACACGCTCGACCTCGCGGCGCTCGCGCCCGGCGCGGACGAAGGCGCGGCGCGGCGGCGTCTGCTCGAACGCTGCCTGCTCTCGGCGCGTCGTGGCGATGATGAAGTGGCCGCCGCCGACCTGCCGCCCGAAGTTCTGGAAGCGGTCGCGGAACGCATGGGCGAGGCAGACCCGCAGGGCGACGTACAACTCGCGCTCGCCTGCCCGGCCTGCGGGCACGTTTGGCAGGAGCCTTTCGACATAGGGCAGTTCCTCTGGGCGGAGGTGCACGCGTGGGCGACGCGCGTGCTCGGCGAGGTTCACAAACTCGCGCGCGCGTACGGCTGGCGCGAGTCGGACATACTGGCTTTGAGTCCGGTGCGGCGACAGTTCTATCTGGACATGATCGGCGGATGAGCGACTACCTACAGAACCTTGTGAGCCGCAGCCTCGACCCTTCGCGGGCCGTCCGCCCGCGTCTGTCTTCGCTCTTCGAGCCGCCGGTCGCGGGCGGCCTCTTCGCTGCGGCCTTCCCCTCCGACACGTTAGGTGGCGCAGTCGAACCGTCGCCGTCCGCGCCAGCGACAGACGTGCGAAGCGCAGCCACTGCGACTCCGTCACACGCGCCGCACGCGGACGTGTCGCCAACTCGCCCGACTCAACCGCCGACCTCCGCGACGCGTTCTGAAGCACCGCGACAAATCTCTTCAGACGCTCAGGCCGCATCGCTGTCGTCGAAGCACATCGCCGAGCGCGCCGCGCCTTCGGAAGAAGGGAAGCACCATCATGCGGTGCGGCCCGACGCCGCTTCGCTTGAGCGAACTGACATGCGCGATGGGATGAAGCGTGATGACACAACTCGGCGCGACGCAGACTCGGAAGCCGCACGCGCAGAGTTGAAGAAGGAGATGCGGCCTGACTCGCGCGAAGCCGTGCGGCTCGGAGACGCGTTCGAGCCGCGACTCGTTCCCGTAACGACGAGGGCTGTGCAGGCGCCTCAATCTTCCGACGCGAGCCCGACGCCCGCGTCCGACGCGGCCCCGACGATTCGCGTCACCATCGGTCGCATAGACGTGCGCGCAGTCTTCTCTGATTCGCAGCAGCAACAGCGTTCACGTCCCGCGCGACCGACGCCTGCACTCACGCTCGAAGACTACCTGCGACAGCGGAAAGGAGGCGCGCGATGAGCACGGCGCTCGCCATCGCCTCCGTCACCGCCGTCTTGAAAGACCTGCTCAACAACGGCGTCGTTGACCACAACGTCCAGCCGCTCCTCGGCGACGTGACGGTCAGCGCGCTCCCGCCCGACCGCATCATCACCGAGGCCACGCCGGAGAAGAGTCAACTCAACCTCTTCCTCTATCAGGTGACGCCCAACGCCGCGTGGCGCAACGCCGCGCTGCCCGCGCGCGACTCGCGCGGCGCGCGCCTGACGAACCCGCCGCTCGCGCTCGACCTGCACTACCTCCTGACCGCGTACGGCGAGAAAGACCTGCACGCCGAAATCCTCCTCGGCTACGGGATGCAGATTCTGCACGAGGCCGCGGTGCTGCCGCGCGACGCCATCCGCCGCGCGCTCTCGCCCTTCCCGCAGCAGCCCTTCGACGTGGGCCAACTGCCGCCGCAGTTGCGGGCGCTCTTCGAGTCGGGGCTCGCCGAACAGGTCGAGCAGATCAAGGTCGTCCCGCAGTCCATCAGCACCGAGGAGATTTCGCGCCTGTGGACGGCCTTCCAGGCGCGCTACCGCCCGACCGCGGCGTATCAGGTCTCGGTCGTGCTCATCGAGAGCCGCAGCGGGGCCGTGCGCGCCGCGCTCCCCGTGCGCGAGCGCAACGTCTACGCTATCCCCTTCCGCCAGCCCGTCGTCGAACAACTGCTCTCGCGCCCGAACGCCGCCGCGAAGGCTCTCCCCAACCAGCCCATCCTGCACGAACACTTCCTCGTCCTGCGCGGGCGACAGTTGCGCGGCGACGACACGCGCGTCCACGTCGCAGACGTTGAGGTCGTCCCCGCGGCGTCGGACGTGAGCGAGTCGGAGATAAGTTTCCAACTGCCGCCCGGACTCTTCGCGGGCGTGCAGGGCTTGCAGGTCGTGCACGCTACGCCGATGGGCACGCCGCTCGTCCCGCACAGCGGCGTCGCGTCCGACGTGACGGCCTTCGTGCTGCGCCCGCACATTGATACGGTCAACGTCAACGCTCAACAGGGAAGTGCCCCCGACCTACGCGCCGGCACGTTCGATTTGACGGTGAGCCCCGCCATCGGACGCGAGCAGCGCGTCACCCTTCTGCTCAACGAACTCGCTTCGCCGCCGCCGTCCGACCGCGCCGCCTACGCCTACGGCTTCGAGCGCAAGTCGCCTTATCAGGATGTCTTCCCGCCGCAGACGCCGCCCCCGACGACGAGCGCGCTCTCGATCGTCTTCAAAGACGTGAAGCCCGCGCAGTACCTCGTCCGCTTGCAGGTGGACGGCGCGGTGAGCCCGCTCGATACGGACGCCGTGACGAAAGCCTTCAACGGCCCCGTCGTGAACATCGTATGACCGCCGAGACCTACAACGACTGGCAGGCGGCCAACCAGCGCCATCTGGTCGCGCGGCTCGCCGAAGTGCGCGCGGCGCTTGAGCGTCACGCCGCACGCGACGAGTCTCCCGAGTCTTCCGAAGGGCCGCCCGACGTTGCGCATGAAGAGGAGTGGACGCCGGACGCGCCGCCCGCGCTCGAAGAGTTGTGCGAGGCGTTCGGGCTCTCGTCTTTCGAGCGCGACCTGCTGTTGCTCTGCGCGGGGCTTGAGCTTGACGCTTCGTTCGCGCCGCTCTGCGCGGCGGCGCAGGGCGACGTGCAGCGCACCTACCCGACCTTCGGCCTCGCGCTCGCGGCGCTCCCCGGCGGGCATTGGAGCGCGCTCTCGCCCGCGGGTGCGCTCCGCTACTGGCGGCTCGTCGAAGTTGACGCGGGCCGCGACTCGCTCACGCGCGCGCCGCTGCGCATAGACGAGCGCGTGCTGCATCACCTGGCGGGACTCTCCTACTTGGACGAGCGTCTGCGCGGCCTCGTCGAGCCGGTCGCGCTGCCCGACGAGATGCCGCCCTCGCACATGGAGTTGACGCGGACGGTCACGGAGTTTCTGGCCGGCGCGGGCGGTGAACAGACGGCGTCGCCCGTCGTCTCTCTGAACGGCGCGGACGCGGCCGGCAAGCGCGCGGTCGCGGCCGGGGCGGCGGCGAGTTTCGGGCGCAGGCTTCACTCGATGCAGGCGGCGGACGTGCCGCAGAGCGTGGCCGAGCGCGAAGCACTCGCGCGCCTTTGGGAGCGCGAGTCAGTCCTGCAAGCGAGCGCGCTGCTCGTCGAGATGAACGAGGCGGATGCGACGCACGCCGTCGTCTCTTTCGTCGAGGGCGTGCGTGGCATGGTCTTCGTCTCGGCGCGCGACCCCGTGCGTCTGCGCGCGCGCGCTTCGTTCGGCGTCGAGGTGTGCAAGCCCTCCGCCGCCGAGCAACGCGCTTTGTGGCAGAGCGCGCTCGGGCCTTTGGCAAGCGGCCTGAATGGACACCTCGAATCGCTCACCGCGCACTTCAACCTCGGCGCCGACGCCATCCGCGCGGCGAGCGTGCAGGCGCGCGCGGCGGAAGACGACGACGCCGCGGCGGTCGGCGAAGCCCTCTGGTCTGCCTGCCGCGTCCGCGGGCGCTCGCGCCTCGAAGACATGGCGCAGCGCATCGAGCCGGCCGCCACGTGGGACGACCTCGTGCTGCCCGCGTACCAACTCCGCGTGCTGCGCGAGATCGCGGCGCAGGTGCGCGGCCGCGGCGTGGTCTACGAGTCGTGGGGCTTCGCGGCGCGGAGCGCGCGCGGCCTCGGCGTGAGCGCACTCTTCTCCGGCACGAGCGGGACGGGCAAGACGATGGCGGCCGAAGTGCTCGCGGGCGCGCTCCGTCTCGACCTCTACCGCATAGACCTCAGCCAGGTCGTCAGCAAGTACATCGGCGAGACGGAGAAGAACCTGCGGCGCGTCTTCGACGCGGCCGAGGAGAGTGGCGCGGTGCTCCTCTTCGACGAGGCCGACGCGCTCTTCGGCAAACGCAGCGAAGTCAAAGACAGTCACGACCGCTACGCCAACATCGAGGTCAGCTACCTCTTGCAGCGCATGGAGGCGTACCGCGGACTCGCCATCCTCACGACGAACTTGAAGACCGCGCTCGACACGGCCTTCATGCGACGGCTGCGCTTCCTCGTCCACTTCCCGTTTCCAGACGCGGCGCAGCGCGCGGAGATTTGGCGGCGCGTCTTCCCGCCCGGCGCGCCGGTCGAAGGTTTGAGTTGCGAAAAGCTCGCGCGCCTGAGCGTCGCGGGAGGGCACATCCGCAACATCGCTCTCTCGGCCGCCTTCCTCGCGGCCGAAGAGGGCGCGGGCATTTCGATGTCGCACATCCTGCGCGCGGCGCGCGGCGAGTACGAGAAGATGGAGCGGCCGCTGACCGAGGCGGAGACTGTGGGGTGGCTGTGAAGGCTTCGGACGTGGAGTTGCACATCGAGGAGTTGCTGCTGCACGGCTTCCCGCCGTCGGCGCGACACCGCATCGGCGACGCGCTCGCGCAAGAGCTGACGCGCCTGCTCGCGGAAGAGGGCGTGCCGCCCGCGCTGGCCGAAGGCGGCGAGAGCCCGCGCCTCGATGTCGGGCCGTTCCAGACCGCGCACGACGCGCGGCCCGAAGCCGTCGGGGCGCAGATCGCGCAGGCCGTCTACGGAGGGTTCAAGCGATGAGCGAGATGGCGCACCAGTCCGCTAAAGGAGGAGGCACGCCGGTCGCGCAGCGGCAGACGGCCGCGAGCACGCTCAGCTCGCCCGCGCGCGAGTCGAATAAGCCGGGTAGTCCTTCGAGCGAGCGCGTGTCGTCTCCGCCGACGCACCCACACGCGGGCGGCCACAGCTTCGGGCAGGTCTCGGTCGCCGCGCCGCCCGTCAGCCAGCGCGGCGACGCACCTGAGAGAGTCCCGCCCGAGGTGACGGAGGTCGCGCGTGCCGAGGGTAGCCCGCTCGACGCGCCGACGCGCTCCTTCATGGAGTCGCGCTTCGGACACGACTTCTCGCACGTCCGCGTCCACACCGACGCGCGCGCCGACGAGGCCGCGCACTCCGTCGCGGCGCACGCCTACACGCTCGGCCGCGACATCGTCTTCCGCTCCGACCGCTACCGCCCCGGCACCGACGCGGGTAAGAAGACTCTGGCGCACGAACTGGCGCACGTCGTCCAGCAGGGTGGCGGCGCCGCGGGCGCGAAGGGGGCCGCGCCGCGCGGCGGTGACGTGTCGGCCGCGAAGGTGAGCCGCCCCGATGAGGCCGGCGAGCGCGAGGCCGCGCTCGCCTCCGAGTCGGTCGCGGGCGGGAGCTTCGCGCCGCCCTTGCAGAGCGCGCCGCGCGCCTCCGCGCCCTCCGTCCAGCGGGAGCCGGACCCCCGTGCCAACTTCCACCCCATCGTCACCATCCCCCTCGGCTCCGACGACCCCAGGAAGAAGCGCGACAAACTCCCGCCCGCGCCGGCCATGCCCTTCAAGCCGAAGCAGGACCTCATCGGGCAGAACCTTGAGAAGGCTCAGGAGCAGCAGATGCTCACGAACTATCTCGTCGCTCAGCAGAGCAAGCAGGGACTGTTGCCGGCGCCCAAGCCTGGGCAAGGGGACGCGCCGCCCGACAAGCAGAGCGCGGAGGAGGCGGGCGCGGACAAGCCGGCCCAGCAGGCGGCGGGGCCGGCCGCCGGGGAGCAGAAGGATTCGTGGGCACCGATCTACGGCGACCACAAGGCGCGCGTGCCCTCCTACGACGATTATAAGAAGGGCTGGGGGAAGATAAAGGGCACGGTCGAAGACGGCGGACGCGGCATCCCCGCCCCGCCCGAAATCTCGATGGAGTTGTTCAGGAAGATTTACCCCGGCATGGCCAAGGACATGGACGACCCCGCGCTTCAGAAGAGCGCCGACACCGCCAACAAGGCCGAGAAATATCGCAAGAGCCTCAACGAGGCTTTCAAGGTCATGAAGATCGACACGGTCGAGGCGCAGGCCAACTACCTCGCCCATGCCTTCGTCGAGTCGGATCAGTTCCGGCAGTTCACCGAGACGCAAGGGGCCGTGAAGTCGGACACCGGCGAGAGCCAGAAGTGGGACGAGAACTATAAGACCATCAAGCGCGACATGAAAAACCTAAGAGAGACTTACGTGCCAAAGCCGGGGGACACCAAAGAAGCCAAAAAGAGGAAGCTGAACGTCAACCCTGGCGGCGACTTCGAGTTCATCGGGCGCGGCCCCGTGCAGGTCACGGACAGATTCAATTACGCGGAAGTGATCGCCGTCATCGAGATCGCGGGCGAGCAGTACGAGAAGGAGGCCAAAGAACTGGCCGCGAACAATCCGAAAGACCCGAAGGTCAAGGAGTACGAGGAGTATGTGAAGCTGGCGAAGCGCGCGGCCAAGGCCATCAAGGCCGACCCGCACGAGGCGGCCAACCCCGAGTTCACGTTCCTGGTCTCGGCGGCCCACATGAAGCGGAGGCACTCTGACAAGTCGGTCGGCTGGGCTTCGCCGGGCGCGACGTGGACGGGGGCCAAGGACGACCCCGGCGCCAGTTGGGTGGCGGGCGGCGAGCAGACAGACGATGCGCAGGTGGCCGCGCTCAAAACGAAGTCCGCCGCATACGACCGCATCTACCCGCTGCTTCTGGACGAGGCGCAGAAGCGGAACCCCGCGGCCAGGGAGAAGCTCGAATCGGGTGAGGGCATCCAGGCCAGAAAGTTTCTGAAGAACTGGCGGGACGCGCAGCAGAAGCAGGAGGCCGCGCGGCGGAAGAAACCCGACGAGCCGAAGGCGGAGAAGAAGTCCGCCGAATGAAGACGGGGGAAGGAAGGACGGACGGTGGGTAAGCGCGTCGCGGTTCAGCGGCAGAAGACGGCGGGGCTCGGGAAGCCTTCGGCGAAGCCGGGTCTTCGCCTACAGCGGAAGTGTGCCTGCGGCGCCGCGCCCGGAACGTGCGGGTGCGACGAGCACGACAAAAGGAAAGTGCCCATCAGACGCAGGGCCTCGACGCCCGCCGCGCCCGACGTGGTGCCGGAGGCCGTCCACGAAGTGCTGCGCGCGCAGGGCCGCCCGCTGGAAGAGGACGTGCGCGCCTTCATGGAGTCACGTTTGGGCCACGACTTCACACACGTCCGCGTCCACACCGACGCGCGCGCGGCGGAGTCGGCCCGCGCGGTGGGCGCGCTCGCGTATACGGTCGGGAAGGATGTCGTCTTCGCGTCGGGGCAGTACCGGCCGGAGACGCGGGAGGGAAGAAGTCTGCTCGCGCACGAACTGGCGCACGTCACCCAGCAGGGCGACGGCGGCCGCTTCGACGGCAGGCTTGAGGTCGGCCCTTCCGACAGCCCCGAAGAGCGCGCGGCGGACGAGGCCGCGCTGTCTGTGGAAGCTGACGCCGCGGTCGAAGTGTCGCCGGTCGTTCCGTCTCCCGCGACGATGACGCAAAGCGCGTCGCCCGTGCTGCGGCGCAAGACCGGCGATACCGCGAGTTGGTTCAGGGGACTCTTCTCAAGCCTCATCCTCGGCACGTTCGGCTTCCCAGACTCGTGGCTTCAGGCGTATCTGGAACAGTTGGACAGGACGGGCGACATCGAGGGCGACCCGGACAGCGACGACAAGGCGCGCGAGATCATCAACACCTGGCGGAAGGGCGGCAGCCAGTTCGTGCTGACCGAGCGGCGCAAGGCCCTCCTCATCCACGAACTGCTCGACGGCCCGACCACGGGTGGAGACGAAGACGCGATACTCGAACTGCTCGTCCGCTCTTTCAACTACGAGCTGAGCTACATCTTCGGCCCCGGCGGCGTCACGGCCGCGCGCCTCGTCGAAGACATACCGGACGACCCCGGCGACCGCCTCTTCGAGTTCTTCGTTGACCGCTGCGAGGGCGGGCATGAGGCCGCGCTCGCGGGCAAGTTCAAGCCGAAGGGCGCGCCGCCCGTGCCGCTCGGCCTTGAGCTGCCGCCGGTCGGCGAGACGTTCTCAAACGTCCAGCGGTTCAAGGGCGGCTCGTCCGGCTGGGACGTGCAGTGCGTCCTCGGCCTGCTCTGTTCCGAAGATCAGGCGGTCGTCGCTCAACTCCCTTCGCTCGACGTGAAGAGGATGGAGCGCATCGATGTCAAGTCTTGGAAGTTCGACGGCAAGTCATGGTCGAGCGAGACCGTGCACCCCGTCGGCGTCAACAAGCCCGACAAGAAACTCGTCGGCATCGTGAAGAGCACCGACTGCAACTCTGCGGCGCAGACCTTCTACCACGAGGTGCGCCACCAGAACCAGACCGAGGATTTGAGGAAGACTCACTTCACGATGGAGGTTGACGCCTACACCGAGACTGAGAAGTGGGCCATCGCGCGCGGCCTGCCCGAGCCGAACCCCGGCGAGTCTTTGCGCTCGACCGACCGGAATAGTGGCGTGCAGAGTCCGAGCGCCAAAGCCATCGAGGAGAAGGTGACGAGGATTTACGGCAAGCCGACCGACGAGGATAAGGGGGACATCAAACGGCACGAAGGCACCGAGACCATCTTCGAGAAAGACGGAAAGGAGGACAGGCAGCCCTCGAAGGCCGGCGAACATTACCTCGAAGAGCCGCCGACGTTCGTCGGCGAGGAGCCGTTTGCCCCGAAGGAATGGAAGTGCCCGGAGCAGAAACCGGGGCCGCTCATCCAGCGCAAGTGCGGGTGCGGCGGCGAGGCCGGGACGGCGGGCGAGTGCGAAGAGTGCGCGCGCAAACGTGCGCCGGGGCTGCAAGCCAAGCTGAACGTCTCCGAGCCGGGCGACCGCTTCGAGGCGGAGGCCGACCTCTTGGCCGAGCGCATCACGCGCATACCCGACCAACTCGAACACGACGACGCGCCGGGCCTTCAAAGGCAGGCGGTCACTTCCGTGGGTCACATGCAGGGAGAGTTGAACGAAGCGCCGCCCGCCGTGCAGGAGGTCTTACGCTCGCCGGGCAGCCCGCTCGACGCGCAGACGCGCGGCTTCATGGAGTCGCGCTTCGGGCACGACTTCTCGCACGTGCGAGTGCACACCGACGCGCGCGCGCACACCTCGGCGCGCGCGGTTGACGCGCTCTCCTACACCGTCGGGCGCAACGTCGTCTTCGCCGAAGGCCAGTACGCGCCCGCGACGGGCAAGGGCCGGCGGCTGCTCGCGCACGAGTTGACGCACGTCCTGCAACAGGGCGGCGGCGGCCGACCCGCCCTGCCCGTGCAGCGGCAGACGGGCGGCGCGCTCTTGCAGCGCCAGCCGGACGACGCGAAGAAGAAGAAGTACGTCATCCTCTCGCTCAACGAGATCAAGGCCGACGAGTCGCGTAAGAAGCGGCTCGAACGGACGGCGCAGAACAAGGCGCGGACGTGCAAGTCCACGAGCAAGTTCGACAACGATAACTGCCCCGACAGTCTTGAGCCCGGCACCGAGGTCACGTACGTCGGCGAGCCGGTCAAGGGCGCGTGGATGCAGATCGAGCAGCCCCGTACGCTGAAGATGTTCGGGCCGAAGGAGCCGGTCTACATCCTCTCCGTCTTCGCGAAGGAGAAGCCGCCCCCGGCGCCGCCGAAGCCCAAGCCCGCGCCCTCGACGCCCGCGCCGGCGAGCCCCGAGGGGGACGCGCTGAGCGAGCCGCCCGAGAGCCCCCTCCTCGCCCGCATCAAGAAGCGGCGCGACGGCCTGTCCTCGAAGGTGCGGTGGACGCCGCCGAAGAGCAGCCCGCAGGTCGGCAGAACCCGCGTAGCGATTGACCTGCTGACGGTCGCCAAGGACTTCTACTTCAACGAGCCGACAGACCGCGAGACGGCCGACGCCATCCTCGCGAAGGTGAAGAAGAACTTCTCGGAGGCTTACCTGACCGACAGCAACTTCGACAAGAAGTTCCGCGACCTCTCCGGCCTCACGCGCACCGACACGCACATGCTGCTTCAGGCGGGCCGCGGCTCGCTCGACACCCTCATCGGCAAGATCAAGTCCGGGCAGGTTCAGCCCGGTAACGCGGGCGGCGAGGCGACGTTCCAGTACCACCTCACCGCCTTCATCTCCGCGCACGAGGTGATGGAGGTCTTGGCCGGCGACCTCGACCTCAAGGAGGCGAAGAACATCCAGACGCTCGAAGTCGCGGCGAGCGGCAAGGGCATCATCGCCTTCGCCGAGGGCGTGCTCTCCGGGCTCAAGAGCAAGCTCTCGGACGAAGACTACAAGACCATCTCCAAGAAGATGCTGGTCTCGGGCATCCCTGTCCTCGGTCAGTCGGTCTTCCTCGCCGGCACGACCGTCGGCATCGGCAAGGACATCTACGAGGCGCTGAAGGGCCTCTACGAGCTGGTCACGAACCCGGGCGAGATGATCACCAACATGGCGAGCCTCATCGGCACGCTCATCACCGACGAGGAGGCGGCGCGCGCGATGGGCTTCGTGCTCGGCGAGGAGAAGAGCAAGGAGATTAAGGCGATGGTGGGCGAGGACATCGTCACCTTCACCTACCAGCTCGGCAAGCTGATCGGGCCGACCATCGTCTACGCCATCCTCTGGCTGACGGGCATCGGCGAGGCGATGACCGCGGCGGCCGTCGAGCGCATGGGGATGGCGCTCAAGCGCTTCCCGAAGGTCATCAGCGCGTTGGAGAAGATCGAGAAGGGGCTGGCGAAGGTCAAGGCCGCGCTGCCGAAGCGCAAGGCCGTGAAGGCGGCCGAGGAGGCCGAACAACTCGCGGCGGGCGCGGGCAAGGCCGCGAAGAAGGTCGAGGGGGCCGGCAAGGTCGCGAAGGAGGCGGAGGAGGCCGCGCAGGCGGGCAAGGTTGCGAAGGGCGCCGAGCACGCCGCCGAGGACGTCGGCGCCGCCGCGAAGGACGCCCGCAAGGCGGCGGCGGCCGAGTCGGGCGTCGCGGCGGAGGCGAAGGCGGAGGGAGAGGCGGGCGCGGCCGGGTCGAAGGCGAAGAGCGTGCTCGCGGAGGAGAGGTTCGAGGGGCACGAGTACAAGATTCTCGAAGACGGCACCATCATCCGCTGCTCCAACCACTGCGGCCCGCTGCGGAACCGCCTCAAAAACTTTAAGAAGGCGCACCCAAACGCCGAAGGGCTGGCCGACCTTGAGAAAGATTTAAAGGACATCGAGGCCATCACCGACCCGAAGAAGAAGGCGAGGGAGGCGGCCAAGTTCGACAAGCGGCTCAAGCAGAATATGGCCAAGTACGAGCCGGGCGAGTGGCTGGACGACTTCTCCGTCCAGAACATGAGCGAGGACGCCAAGAAATATCAGGCGCGCGCGATGAAGGCGAAACCCGGCACCGGCTATTACGTGAACAACGTGCAGTTCGACGGCTTCGAGAACGGGGTGCTGCTCGACGCCAAGTACTACCTCGACGACGGGCGCTTCATGCGCGACCAGGGCTACCAGTTCAAGAAGGCGTGGGAGATCTTGGACGACGCCAAGCGGCAGTTGAAGGCGGCGGGCACCACGCCCATCGAATGGCGGGTCGCCGGCAAGCAGCCCGCGAAGATGATCGAGGCGCTGTTCAAAACTCACAACATCAACATCAAGGTCGTCTTCTTCCCGTAACTCGGAGACGCGAAAGGCGGAGTAGTCGCAAGATGTCCACATTCCCCGGTAGCCCGCGCCTGCTCAAGGGCGGCATCGTGCTGATCGACCCGACGACCTCGGTCGTGCAGCGCGTCATCACGCTGCAATACAACCCCGACACGCTCAGCCGCAGTTTGCAGGTCAAGGGCGTGAGCAGCGGCGAGGGCGGCGACCGCTCGGAGGCGCTGCGCCTGACCGGCCCGCCCGTCGAGACCATCAGGCTCGAAGCCGAGATCGACGCCACCGACCAACTCGAGTTCCCAGACCAGAACCGGACGACCGCCGAGCTCGGCATCCACGCGCACCTCGCCGCACTCGAAACCATCATCTACCCGACGACCAACCAGATACTCGCCAACCAGCGGCTCGCGCAGCAGGGCACGCTTGAGATCACGCCGATGGAGACGCCGCTCGCGCTCTTCGTCTGGAGCAAGAACCGCGTGATGCCCGTGCGGCTCACAGACTTCAGCGTCACCGAGGAGGCCTTCGACCCGGCGCTCAACCCCATCCGCGCCAAGGTCAGTCTTTCGTTGCGCGTGCTGAGCGTCAACGACCTCGACTTCGACCACAAGGGCGCGAGCATCTACCTCGCCTACCAGCAGCAGAAGGAGCGCCTCGCCGCGCTCTACCAGGGCGGGCCGCTGAGCGGCCTCGGCATCACGCGCATCCCTTAAGGACTCACTCTATGTTTCCGCCGACGAGCCGCTACCACCTGACCAAGACCGCGCACATGGGGCCGGACGCAGACCACGACCTCGTCTACCTGCGGCGGCGCTTCGTCCCGCGCCCCGAGCGCTTCGAGACGCTGTTCGAGCACACCGTCACCGAGGGCGAACGCCTCGACAACATCACGGCGCAGTACCTCGGCGACCCCGAACAGTTCTGGCGCATCTGCGACGCCAACGGCGTCCTGCGCCCCGACGAGTTGACCGAGACGGTGGGGCGGCGTTTGCGCCTCACGCTGCCGGAAGGCGTCCCGGCCACGCCCAATGCTTAAAGGCATCAACCTCACTCTGATGATAGGGCCGGCCGTGGCGACGCCCGTGCCGCAGTGGGCGATTGACGCCCTCGTGAGCGTGCGCGTCACGATTGCCACGGGCGGCCGCAGCGGCTTCGAGCTGACGTTCGACATCAAGAACGACTCGCCGCTTCAGACGCTCTTCCTCCTCTCGGGCGGGAGCCTCCCGCCCATCATGCGCACCATCATTGTCATCACCGTCAACGGCACGCCCGACGTAATCATGGACGGCGTCATCACCAACCACCAACTCACGCAGGGCACGCAGCCCGGCCACTCGACGCTCACCGTCACGGGCGAAGACCTCAGCGCCGTGATGGACTGGCTCGACCTGAGCGGCATCCCTTTCCCGTGCCTGCCGCCGGAGGGGCGCGTCGGGCTCATGCTCTTGAAGTACATGTTCCTCGGCGTCATCCCGGCCGTCGTGCCGAGCGTGCTGATTGACGTGCCCATCCCCGTCGAGCGCATCCCGACGCAGCGCGGCACCGACCTCGCTTACATCAAGTACCTCGCCGACCTCGTCGGCTACGACTTCTACATCGACCCCGGCCCCGAGCCCGGCATGAGCATGGCCTACTGGGGGCCGCAGATTAAGTTCGGCGAGGTGCAGCCCCCGCTCAACCTCAACATGGACATGCTCTCCAACGTCGAGTCTTTGAGCTTCCGCTTCGACAAAGAGAAGGCGGTGCTGCCCATCATCACCATCCTCAATCAGCAGACGCACGTGCCCATCCCGATTCCCATCCCGCCGATTACGCCGCTCAACCCGCCGCTCGGCGCGATACCGCCGATCCCGAACAAGTTGGAGTGGATCAGCGAGACGGCGAAGTACAACCCGCTTCAGGGCGCGCTGATCGGGATGGCGAAGGCGTCGAAGATGGCCGACGTGGTCTCGGCCTCGGGCAGCCTCGACGTGCTGCGCTACGGGCGCGTGCTCAAGGCGCGCAAGCTCGTCGGCGTGCGCGGCGCGGGCGCGGCTTACGACGGCCTCTACTACGTGAGCAGCGTCACACACAACCTCAAGCGAGGCGAATACAAACAGAACTTCGAGCTGACTCGAAACGGACTGGTCTCGACACTTCCCAAAATACCCGTATGAGCGAACTACTCGACAAAGTGGTGGGCGCGGCCCTCGACAGCACGCCGAAGAAGTACTACGGCAAGTACCGCGGCACGGTCATCAACAACATCGACCCGATGATGACCGGGCGCATCCAGGTCATCGTGCCCGACGTTTCCATCATCCCCGGGACATTTGCCATGCCCTGCGCGCCGCTCGCGGGCATTCAGAACGGGATGTTCGCCGTCCCCATCATCGGTTCGAGCGTGTGGGTCGAGTTCGAGCAGGGCAACCCGGACTATCCCATCTGGGCGGGCTGCTTCTGGGGCACGGCCGCAGAGGTGCCGGCCTTCGCGCTCATCGTCCCGCCGGTCGTGCCCGGCATCACGCTTCAGACGCCGCTTCAGAACGGCATCCAGGTCAGCGACGTACCCGGCCCGACCGGCGGCATCGTGCTCAAGAGCACCACGGGCGCGATGATCATCGTCAACGACACGGGCATCTACATCCAGAACGGCAAGGGCGCGTCGATCTTCATGGTCGGCCCGACCGTCACCATCAACGCGGGCGCGATGGTCATCACCTGAAGGCCGCCGCGCTCACTGCTTTATCTACAACGTCAAAGACACTGAAGCGGAGGAACAGACCCATGCCCGGCTTTCTACTCCACCTCGGCGCGACCGTCCTTTGCTCGCACGGCGGGCAGGCGACGCCGGCCGCGCCCAACCCGCGCGTGCTCGTCTCGGGGCAGCCCGTCGCGACCATCGCCAGCCCCTACCTCGTCGCCGGCTGTCCGTTCCCGCCCAACTCGGGCGGCCCCTGCGTGACCGCGCAGTACGTCACGGCCGCGGCGCGCGTCCTCGTCGCGGGACAACCTGTGCTGCTCATCGACAGTCAAGCGATCTGCGCGCCGACGGGCACGCCGCTCGTCAACGTGGTGGCGCAGCCGCGCGTCGTCGGCATGTGAGGCGAACATGGACGTGAACTTCCCCTACGGCTTCGACGCGGGCGGGCGCACGGCCGACGCCGGGCGCGACGAGCACATCCGCGACCTCATCGAGCAGGTGCTCTTCACCGCGCCCGGCGAGCGCGTCAACCGCCCGACGTTCGGCTGCGGGCTCGCGCAGCTCGTCTTCGCGCCCAACTCGGACGAGCTGGCGGCGGCGACGCAGTTCCTCGTGCAGGGCGCGTTGCAGCAGTGGTTGAGCGACCTCATCCAGATCGAAGAGGTCGTCGTCGAGCACGACGACTCGGCGCTGCGCGTCGGCATACGCTACGTCAACCGGCGGACGCAGCAGCGCGAGGTGGCGCGGTTCGCGCGCGGAGGCACGAGCGCATGAACTACTTCTGCTGCGACGAGCGGCGGCGCAACGCGGTCGCCGCGCACGCGACGCTCAACGGCATCGAATTCCTCGAAGTGTCGGACGACCCCGCCGACCCTTCGGAGCAGCGCCAGCGCACGCTCTTCGTCCATCTCCTCAAAGACCTCGTGCCCAGCGCGCTCGACGTTCAGAACTTCCGCGTCGAAGGCGGCGAGCGCGTGCGCGGCATCGGCGTCACCTCAATCACCGAAGCGCCGGGCGGAGACGCGCGCGTCATCGCCGTCGAGACGGATGAGCGCGGCGACTTCTCGACCTACACGCTGCGGCTCGTGGATGCGATTGATTCGGAGCAGCCGCCGCAGGACTTCGACCCAGTCCTCTCCGCCGTTGACTTCTCTTTCAAGGTCGCCTGCCCGAGCGACTTCGATTGTGAAGAAGAGCGCGCTTGTCTTGACGAGCCCCGGCCCGCGCCCTCGATTAACTATCTGGCGAAGGACTACCAGAGCTTCCGCCGCCTGATGCTCGACCGCATGGCGACGCTCGCGCCGCGCTGGGGCGAGCGTCACGCGGCCGACCTCGGCGTGGCTTTGGTCGAACTGCTCGCGTACGTCGGCGACTACCTCAGCTACCAGCAGGACGCCGTCGCGACCGAGGCTTACATCGGCACCGCGCGCCGCCGCGTCTCCGTGCGAAGGCACGCGCGGCTGGTGGACTACCCGATGCACGACGGCTCGAACGCGCGCGCGTGGGTGCAGGTGCAGGTCAGCGCCGACGGCGTCAACCTCGCGCGCCGCACGCAACTCCTCACGCGCGTGCCGAAGCAGGAGACGCGCATCAAGCCGCTCTCGTCCGAATACGAAGACGCGCTCTCGTCGCGCCCCGTCGTCTTCGAGACGATGCACGATGCCACGCTCTACATCGCGCACAACGAGATACGTTTTCACACGTGGGGCGAGGAGCGTTGCTGCCTGCCGCGCGGCGCGACGCGCGCGACCCTGCGCAACGACGGCGAACGTCTCGCCAACCTCAAGCCGGGCGACGTGCTCATCTTCGTCGAGACGCGCAACCCGCAGAACGGCAACCCCGAAGAGGCCGACACGACGCACCGCCACGCCGTCCGCCTCACGCAGCTCAAGCCCGCCACCGACCCGCTCTACACCGAAGACGGCTCGCAACCGCTGCGCGTGCTGAACGTCACCTGGGCCGACGCCGACGCACTCCCGTTCCCGCTCTGCCTCTGGGAAGTTGAATTTGACGGCGACGCTCAACCCGTGAGCGTCGCGCTCGGCAACGTCGTGCTCGCGGATCACGGGATGACGGTCGCGGCCGAATCGCTCGGCGCGGTTCCGTCGCCGAACCCCTTGCTCGACAAGCTCGCGGCGCAGGGCGGCAACATGTGCAAGACGGAAGCAAGGAAGCCCACGCCGCCGCGCTTCCGCCCGCGCCTGCGCGGACGCAACGTCACGCACGCCGCGCCCTTCGACCAACAACACCCGCCCGCTTCGGCGCGCGCCGTGATGCGCTGGCACGCCTCCGAGTTTCTGCCCGAGGTCGTCCTGACGGGCGTGCTCGACGGCAACGACTCGCACTGGTTCCCCAAACGTGATTTGCTCAACAGCGACGCCGAGGCACGCGAGTTCGTCCTTGAGATTGAAGACGACGGCGCCTCTTTCGTGCGCTTCGGCGACGACCGCTTCGGCTCGCGCCCCGCGGTCGGGACGGAGTTCGAGGCCGCCTACCGCGTCGGCAACGGCGTGGAAGGAAACGTCGGCGCGGAGACTCTCGCGCACATCGTTACTAACGTGCAGGCCGTCAGCGCAGTCAACAACCCGCTCGCCGCTCTCGGCGGCACCGACCCCGAGAGTACCGAGCGCGTGCGGCAGGACGCGCCCGTCGCCTTCCGCACGCAGGAGCGCGCCGTCACGCCGAAGGACTACGCGCGCATGACCGAGCGGCACGCGGGCGTGCAGCGCGCCGCCGCCAGCGTGCGCTGGACGGGGAGTTGGCGCACGGTCTTCTTAACGGTTGACCGCCGCGGCGGCCTCGACGTGACGCAGGGTTTTGAGGACGAGCTGATCGCGCACCTCGAACGCTACCGAAGGGCCGGGCACGACATCGAGATTGACGGGCCGCGTTATGTCCCTCTGGAAATCGCTTTGACCGTCTGCGTCAAGCCCGATTACTTCCGCGGCCACGTGCGCGCCGCGCTGCTCGAACTCTTCGGCCGTCGTACGTTGCCCGACGGGCGGCGCGGCCTCTTCCACCCGGACAACTTCACCTTCGGACAGACGGTCTACCTCAGTCCCATCGTCGCCGCCGCGCAGTCAATCGAGGGCGTCTCTTCGGTCGCGGTCACGCGCTTCAGGCGGCAGGGCGTCGCCGGCTCGACGGGACTTCAGGCCGGCAAGCTCGAACTCGGCCGGCTTGAGATCGCGCGGCTCGACAACGACCCGAACTTCCCCGACCGCGGCGTGCTGCGCCTGCACTTGAAAGGAGGAAGATGAGCAACGCCCTCGACCCGACCTTGCGCGAGCTGAACGACTGCGGCTGCTGCGAAGGGCTGGCGGTGCGCACGCCCGTCGCCGTCCACAACCGCCCCGGTCTCTCGGCCATCGCCTACCGCGTCGGCACGCACGCCGAGTTCAAGCAGACGCTCGTGGCGCGACTCGACGACCCCAACGCGGCGCCGCCGCTGAAGGGGTTGACGACGCGCGACGACAGCGACTTCACCATCGCGCTCCTCGACGCGTGGGCGACCGTCTCGGACGTGCTCACCTTCTATCAGGAGCGCATCGCCAACGAGTCTTACCTGCGCACGGCGACCGAGCGGCTGTCGGTGTTGGAACTGGCGCGGCTCATCGGCTACCAACTGCGCCCCGGCGTGGCGGCGACCACTTATCTCGCCTTCACGATGGAGTCGGTGCCCGGCGTCACGGCGCAGCAGGCGCGCGCGCTCGGCGTGCCGTCGCGCACGGTGCTCAACCCCGGCATCAAGGTGCAGAGCATCCCCGGCCCCGACGAGCAGCCGCAGATGTTCGAGACGGTCGAGCGCATCGAGGCGCGCGTCGCGTGGAACGCCATCCGCCCGCGTCTCACCGTGCGCCACCCCGTCGAGTGGGACGCCGACGTGTTCTACTTCGAAGGCCTCGCCACAGGGCTCAAGCGGGGTGACGGGATACTCGTCACGCCCTACGGGCTGGACTCGCACTTCCGTTACGTCGCGAGCGTCGTCAACGACAACGAGCGGCAGATGACGAAGGTGCGCCTGTCGCCGCTCCCCAAGGGCGTGTCTTCGACTTACAGCTACATCTCGGACGGCTACGACAAGGGCGAGCCGGTCGCGGACTTCGTCAAGCCCTACCTCGGCAAGGTCGTGGACGCCGCCGACCTTCAGGCCGACGCGTCGGCGAAAGAGTTCAGGGTGCAGGCGCTCTTCGACAACCTCCGCGCCGCGCGCGACCCCGCGCCGCGCCTGCTCGTCTTCCGCGCACGCGCCGCCATCTTCGGACACAACGCGGTGCCGTGGCGCGCGCTGCCCGTCAGCCAGCGTTACGGCGAGTGGTCGAAGAACCAGTTCATTGAAGGCGTCTACCGCTACCGCTCCGACAGTTGGATCGGCGAGAGACTTTCGGACTACAACGGCACGGGGAACAACAACTACCTCTTCCTCGACAACGTCTACCCAGGCGTGGTGAGGAACAGTTGGGTCGTCCTCAAGCAGGGCGACGAGGCGAAGGCTTACCGCGTCGTCGCCGTCGCGGAGGAGACGCACGCCGACTTCGGTCTGAGCGCGAAGGTCACGCGCCTCACCGTTGACTCGCGCTCCTACTGGAGCGGCTTCTGGCCCCGCTACGTCACCGTCTTCGCGCACAGCGAGGAGCTTGAGCTGGCGCGCTACCCGCACCCGCACCGCGTCGTCCTGGGCTCGCACGTCGAGCTCGACACGTTCGTTGACGGGCTCGCCGTCGGGCAGCACGTCGTCTTCAGCGGTGCGCTCGCCGACCGGCGCGGCGCGACGGCGAGCGAGGTGGCGACCATCGTCAAGGTCGAGCACGTCCTGACGCCCGAAGGCTTCACGCGCCTCACGCTCGCCAAACCTTTAACGCACACCTACGTCCGCGACACGGTCGCCATCAACGCCAACGTCGCGCTCGCCACGCACGGCGAGACGCTGCGCGAAGTGCTCGGCGGCGGCGACGCCACGAAGCCGTTTCAAGCCTTCACGCTGCGCCAGCCGCCGCTGACCTACACGAGCGCGGCCACGCCGACCGGCACGCAGACGACGCTCTCCGTCCGCGTCGGCGGCGTGCTCTGGCACGAAGTCCCATCCTTCTACGGCCGCGGCCCCGAAGAGCGCATCTACGTCACGCACACCGACGACGACGGCAAGACCACCGTGCGCTTCGGCGACGGCGTGACCGGCGCGCGACTCCCGACGGGACAGGACAACGTGGTTGCCACTTACCGGCGCGGCTCCGGGCTCGAAGGGATGTTGAAGGCCGACCAGCTCTCGCAGTTGATGACACGCCCGCTCGGCGTCAAGGGCGCCATCAACCCCGCGCCGGCCGAAGGCGCCTCGGCCCCCGAGCCGCTGCGTGAGGCACGCCGCAACGCGCCGCTGACGGTGATGACGCTTGAGCGCATCGTCTCTTTGCGCGACTACGAAGACTTCGCGCGCGCCTTCGCGGGCGTCGGCAAGGCGCTGGCGACTTGGACTTGGAACGGCGAGCGGCGCGGCGTCTTCGTCACGGTCGCGGGCGCCGACGGCGCGAGCCTCGCGCCCGACGGCGTGGTCGCGAAGAATCTTCTGGGTGCGATGCTCGCAGCGGGAGACCCGTACGTGCCGCTCCGGCTCGGCTTCTACAAGCCGCGCCGGTTCCGTCTGAAGGCGAAGGTCAAGGTGGACGAAGACTATGACTCGGCGGCGGTGCTCGCGGCCGTCGAGCGCGAGCTGCGCATCGCCTTCTCCTTCGAGGCGCGCGAGTTCGGCCAGCCGGTCATGCAGAGCGAGGTCGTCGCCATCATCCATAGCGTGCCGGGCGTCGTCGCCGTGGACGTGGACGAGCTTTACGTCGTGCCGAATCTGATTCAACTTCTGCCGCTGGCGATTAAGCTCTCGCCCGTCGCGCTCACGCTCGCGCCGGTCGTGTCACAGCCCGCGCCGCCCATCCTTCATCTCACGCCGGAGCTGTTTCAGTTGAAGCTGAATCCCGCCCTCTTCAAGCTGCAAACGCGCCTGCCCGCCGCGGCGCCGCGCGCGGGCACGACGAAGCCGTTCGCCGCCGAACTGCTCACGCTCGACCCCGGGCCGCTCAAACTGGAGGTCATGTGATGAGCTTCGACGCCGCAAGGCTCTACGAGTTGTTGCCCGCGGTCTACCGCCTGCGCGACGCCGAGCAGGGCGGGCCGCTGCGCGCGCTCCTCTCCGTCATCGCCGGTCAGGTCGCCGTCCTCGAAGAAGACCTCGAACAGCTCTACGACGACCAGTTCATCGAGACCTGCGCCGAGTGGGTCGTCCCGTACATCGGCGACCTCGTCGGCGCGCGCGGCCTGCGCGACTGGCCGAACAGCCCTCTGAGCAACCGCGCGCAGGTCGCCAACACGCTCGCCTACCGCCGCCGCAAGGGGACGGCGGCCGTGCTCGAACAGCTCGCGCGCGACGTGACGGGCTGGAACGCGCGCGCCGTCGAGTTCTTCCAACTGCTCGCGACGACGCAGTACATGAACCACCTGCGCCCGCACAACAAGTCTTTCCCCGACGTGCGCCGGCACTTACTCGACCGCGCCGGCACGCCCTTCGACCGCACGCCGCATACGGCCGAGGTGCGCCACGTCGCGGGCCGACGCGGCAAGTACAACATCCCGAACGTCGGGCTCTTCCTCTGGCGCATCGGCAGCCACTCGCTCACCGACGCGCCCGCGTACCGTGTGGACGAGCGGCGCTTCCGCTTCAACCCGCTTGGGCTCGACGCGCCGCTCTACAACCTTCCCGTGACCGAGGACGAGATTACGCACCTCGCCGAGCCTTCCAACGTGCCGATGCCGATAAGTCGCCGCGCGCTCGACGCCGATTTGGGTGCGTACTACGGCGCGGACAGGAGCCTGCTGCTGAACGTTGACGGCGACGACATCGAGGCGGATGAGATCGTCGTCTGCGATCTGTCGGACGAGGGCGGCGACTGGGCCAACAAGGCGAAGGCGACCGACAAGCACGCCGTTGACCCTGTGCTCGGGCGCATACGTCTGCCCGAAGGCGTCTACGCAGACCCAGACGTGCGCGCGACGTTTCACTACGGCTTCAGCGCGGAGATGGGCGGCGGCGAGTACGGCCGCGCCGCGACCTTCGACGACGAGTTGCAAGACCTACAAAGAGTGCCCGCCGACGCCGCGTCCATACAGGACGCGCTCGACGCGCTGGACGAGGGCGGCGTCGTGGAAGTTGAGAACAACGACTACTACTTCGAGACGCCTACGGTCTCCATCCCCGAAGGGCGGAAGGTCGAGCTGCGCGCGGCCGACGAGCGCCGCGCCGTCGTCGTGCCCACGGGACAGATTTCTATCTTCGGCGGGGCGGGCGCGGAGTTGAACGTCAACGGGCTCCTGCTGGCGGGCGGCGCGCTCTACGTGCCCGCGAGCAGTCAGGGCGAGACGAACGGGCTCCGCGTCCTGCGCCTGAGCCACTGCACTCTGCTGCCGGGGCCGAGTCCCGCGATTGGGAACGTCGCGGCACAGCCAGCCGCGCCGCGTTTGATTGTCGAGGCGGCCGATGTCGTCGTCGAGATAGACAACTGCATCGTCGGCGCGATGAGGGTCGCGGCGGGCGCGCGCGTGCGCATCACGAATAGCATCGTTGACGCGGGCAGTGAGACCGAGTTCGCTTACGCCGCGCCGCTGGCGAACGAAGAGGCCGCGCCGCTCGAAGTCGTCAACAGCACCGTCGTCGGGTGCGTGCGCACCGAATGGCTCGAAGCGTCGAACACGATCTTCCTCGCCGCGCCGGCCGCGCCCGGCGTCGCCCCCGTCGCCGCGACGCGCTTGCAGGAGGGGTGCGTGCGCTTCTCCTACGTGCCGCCGGGCTCGCGCGTCCCGCGCACGTACCGCTGCCAGCCCGAGAAGGGCGACGGCGCGGAACAGACGGCGCGCGTGCGCCCCGTCTTCACGTCGCTGCATTACGGCGACGCGGCCTACTGCCAGTTGGACGTTCGCACCGCGGACGAGATACGGCGCGGCGCGGACGACGAGGCGGAGATGGGCGCGTTCCACAACCTCTACCAGCCGCAGCGCGAAGAGAACCTGCGCGCGCGGCTCGACGAATACCTGCCCTTCGGACTCGAAGCCGGCGTCTTCTTCGCCAGTTGAGAAGCGCGCCGGCCGCTGTGAACGCTCGAAGCAATCATGACCCCCACGTCTGCGGAGGACTGTGATGAAAGGTGATTTCAGCCGTCTAACTTTTAACCCGCGCAAGCGCTACACCGGCGTGCTCATGCAGCAGGGGCGCGTGCAGACCGACGCCGACTGGAACGAACAGCTCGACATCCAGCGTCGCCGCGCCGAAACGGAAGCGCGCGACACCATCGGGCTCTCGGGCGTCCCCAAGGAGACGGGCGGCTTCGAGATTCAGCCGCTCAACTCCGCCGCGACCGGCATCGTCGATCTCGCCGTCACCAACGGTCGCATCTACGTTGACGGATTGCTCTGCGAGTCGGACGCGGACGCGGTCGCGCTCAGCGCGATACAGTTGCAGCAGGCGACCGCCGCCAGCCTCGACGCCGACGGCCGCACGCTCGCCGCGGGGCAATGGGTCGAAGTCTCCGGCGACGACGCGCAGAAGGCGACGCGCCTCATCACCTACGTTGACGAAGACAGCGGCGTGATCACGTTCGACGCAGACCTGCCGCCTTATCAGGACTCCGACCATCCGTTCCTGCGCCGCGTCACGACCTACCTCACGCAGCCCGACCAGGGCGAGTTCGAGTTCGCGACGGAGCCCGCGCCCGACGCGCCCGTCCAACTGCCGACGCTCACGCTGCCGCAGGGTTTCTACCTCGCATACCTGCACGTCTCGGAGCGGCACGTCACCGCGCTCGACGACCACCGCATCCGCGAGGTCGCGCTCGGCGGCCCCGACACCACGACCCGCGTCCAGAACGTCTGGCGCGTCGGGCTCCTGCCCGTCGCCGCCCCCGGCCCCGACCCGCTCGACTGCGGGACTCAGTTCCCCGAGTGGGACGCGCTGACCGCTTCGCCCACGGGGCTGATGAACGCGCGCACCGAGGTCTTGGACGACCCGAAAGACCCTTGCCTGCTACCGCCGGAGGCCGGCTACCGGCGCTTGGAGAATCAACTCTACCGCGTCGAGATTCAGAAGGGCGGCGCGCGCGATGCGGCGACCTTCAAGTGGTCGCGCGAGAACGGCTCCGTTCAGACGAGCATCGAGAAGATTAACGGCAGCGTCGTCACCGTCGCAGACCTCGGGCGCGACGAGGTGCTGGGCTTCGCGGGCGGCGGCTGGGTCGAGATCGTTGACGACGAGTCGGAGCTTAACGCCGCGCCGCGCCAACTCGCGCTCGTCACGAAGATCGAACCGACGCTGCGCGAAGTCACGCTCGACGCGGACGTGTCCGCGCTCGCCGGACGAAAGGGATTGAAGCTGCGCCGCTGGGAGCAGTCGGGCAACACGGCGACCGCCGACGGCGTGGCGATGACCGACGAATGGCTCGACCTCGAAGGCGGCATTCAGGTTCAGTTCTCCGAGGGCACGTACCGCGCGGGCGACTACTGGCTCATCCCCGCGCGCTCGGCCACGGCGGAGATCGAGTGGCCGCCCTTCGACGTGCCGAACGAGAATCCCGCGCCGCAGCCGCCGCACGGCGCGCGCCACCGCTTCTGCCGCCTCGCGCTGCTCTTCTCGGACACGGACATCACGGTCGTCGAAGACTGCCGCGCGCTCTTCCCGCCGCTCTCGCACATCTGCGCCGAGGACGTGTGCTTCGACAACTCGCAGTGCCAACTGCCGAACGTCGAGACGGTGCAGGACGCCATCGAACAGCTCTGTCAGGAGCACGACCTGCGTTTCCACAACAAGAACCTGCACGGCTGGGGCATCGTCAACGGCCTGCAAGTCACCTGCGGCCCGGACGAGCAAGGCGCGCCCTGCCGGCACGTGACGGTGCACAGAGGCTACGCGCTCGACTGCGAGGGCAACGACATCATTCACCGCGACGACGACGTGCTCGACCTCATCACGATGATTGCTGAGTACAACTCGCAGAACCCGAACGAGCCGGTGCTCGACGGCGACGGCGAAGTCTGCATCGTGCTCAACAACGATCTGAACACGCCTTACAGCCTTGTGAAGTACGACCCGTCTTGGAACGACACGCAGTCGATCTTCAAGAACACGCTCTGGTCGGACTTCCTCAACGGCTGCGTCGGCGAACTCGTGAAGTTCCTCAAGACGCAGCTCTCGGACGACGGGCAGTCCGGCCAGCTCGTCACGCCCGCGCAGAAGCTTCAGACGACGCTCTTCAACCTCCTGATTCAACTCTTCAACAAGACCAACGGGCAGTACGTCTATCTCTCCGGCGAGAAGGGGCTCGAAGACGCGCGGACGGAGCACACCATCCTCCGCAACCTCTACGAAGGTTTGCGCGCGCTGCTTCAGAGCCACACCTTCTGCGCGATGTTCGACGACACGGAGTTCCCCGAATACCCCTTCAGCGGCTTGAACGCGCCGACGACCAAGCCGCCCTACAGCCCCACCATCTTCGGCCGGGGCTACCACCGGCGGCTGCGCGTCAACCCCACGGGGAGGCTGGCCTACACGGCCGGGCTCGGGAACAAGATCAACGTCTACGACCTCGTCGCCAACGAGATGGTCGCCGAGCTTGAGTTCCCCAACGCCGCGGCCGTCGTGCAGGACGTGGCCTTCTCGCAGAAGGGCACGCAGCTCTACGCCGTCGCCACGCTCAACGGCAAGGACAGCCTCTTCGCCGTCGCGGACATCCACCCCAAGAGTCATAACTGGCACACGCCGAAGGTCGTCTGCGACGTGCTGCTCTACTCGCTCGCCACGCGCGCGGGTTCGAGCAAGGTCTACGCCGCGGGCCGCGGCAAGGGCATCTACGAGTTGAGCCCGTCGAGCATCCCGCCCAACCTCGCGCCCGCCTTCCCCTGTAACGCGACGGGCCAACTCGTCGTCCTCGTGCAGGGCTCGGAGGCTTACGCCTACGCCACCACGCGCGCGCAGGGCACGTCCGACGTTTACGACCATGTGCAGCGCCACGACCTCAACAAGCAGCAGCCGACGCAGACCTTCCACCTCGTCATCAACGGCCATAACGTGACCGGCTCCGACGACATCGCCGTCTCGGAGGGCGAGCAGTTGCCGCGCCTCTACGTCGTCACCAACCCGCCGTCGAACTCAAGCAACAAGCACCTCCTCAGCTTCGACGCGCGCGCCGAGTCGGCAGGCCCCGTCACCGCCATCGACCTTGAGGAGATGACGCCGATCCGCCTCGCCTTCAACCACACGACGAAGTACCTGATGCTGACCTACGCCGACAGCTACCGCGTCCGGCTCGTCGGCACGAACAACAAGCTCGTCCACGCCTTCCGCCACCCCGTGCAGATCGCGCCGAGCAGCATCGTCTACGCGCGCGACGCGGACGCGCAGGGCCACCGCGTCTACGTGCTCAACGCGATCAGCAACACCATCTCGTCCGTCCCGGCGGAGCGTTTCACGCCGAGCAAACAGATTAAGCTGCAAGACCTCGTCAAGTACCGCGCGAAGGTGCTTGAGGCGTTCGTGCGCCTCTTCGGCGGGCTGCTCCAATACCTGAAGGACTGCCTCTGCGATTTGCTGCTCGTCAAACCCCCGGAGTGTGTGGGCGACGAAAAGCTCTACCTCGCCTGCGTCCAGATTAAGGGCGGCAGCATCTACAAGATCTGTAACTTCTCGAAGCGAAAGTATGTGAAGAGCTTCCCGACGGTCGAGTACTGGCTCTCGGCTTTGCCCGTCATCCCGCTCGTCGGCAAGGCGGTCGAAGCGTTCTGCTGCGCCGTGCTGCCCGAGCTGTTCGCCGGCTACAAGGCCTCGACCTCGCAGGAGGCGCCGAACAAGCTCGCGAGCAAGAGCATGTACATGGTCTTGAGCGTGCTCTACTCGACCAGCTTCAAGCAGATGTTGGGCAAGAACTTCGGCGGGCTGGCGGACGCGGCCGGACGGCTGCTGCAAGACATCATCGCGTGCGCCGCGCAAGACATGGAAGGCGCCCCCGCGTTCGGGCGCGAGTCCATCGTCGGGGCGAGCGCGTGGGACGCCTTCCACACACTGCGCGACAACGAGATAGGCGTGGACGGCTTCGACCCCTACGACCCTTGCAACGCCCTCTCCTACTTCGCGCAGTACTTCACCACGCCCGGCCGCCTCGCGCGGGGCTCGCGCATCCGTCTCACGCTCGACGACGGCATCGTCCGCGGCTACACCACGGTGCCCGGCGAGACGGACGGCGACGGGGCGGAGACGTTCCCCATAGGCGACGCGAACATGGGGGCCGGCGCCGCCGGGGCTCGTCAGGGCACGCCCGCGCCGAGTTCCGACCTGGGCGTCGCGCTGCCCCTCTCGCATCATGCCGGTGCGGAGGATGAGGTGGAGGACGGCGACGAGGCGAGCAGCCTGCGTGAAGAGTTGTCGAGCCTGCGCGCAGAGTTCGTGCGCGCGCAACAGGCACACGCCGCCGTGCTCGAAGAGCTACAGCGGCAGGTCAGTGCGCTCTCCGCGCGCACCGCGCGCAGGGGCTCGAAGAGGGAGGAGCCGCCGCCGCAAGCGTCGTAAAGCTCAAGCGGTTTTCATTCGAGTGGCTATGAAGTGGGCTTTCAACACAGAGACACGGAGACACAGAGGCACAGCTTGAAGAACATCACTCAACAAGCCGTGTCTCCGTGTCTCCGTGTCTCTGTGTTAAAGCGCTCTCACTGACACTCAACTGCAAACTGCAATAGTTCCCACCGTCTGAACGTCTCACTGTTTCCTGGCAGCCTTCTTGGCTGTCTTCTTCGCAGCCTTTTTCACGGTCGTCTTCTTCGTAGACTTCTTCGCGGACTTCTTTGCCGTCTTCTTCGTAGCCTTCTTCGTTGTCTTCTTGGCTGTCTTCTTCGACGCGGCCCCGCTCTTTGGCTTTGCCTTCGCGGGGGGCGACTTCTTCTGTTTCAGAGGAGGCTTCGGGCCGGGTGACGGTGGCTCTTCGGCCGGCGGGGCGGTGGGCTCCGTGTCGCCTTTGAGCAGTTGGGTGAGGCTGTCGAAGAGTTGCTGGTTTTGCAGGACGTAGAAGGTGCCGCCGCGGCCGTTCTGGCTGCTCGCCATGTTCTGACCCGCGTGGGCGTAGTTGGCCCGCAGAGCCCCCTGCTGGTTCATGTCGCCGAAGATGCACAGGGGCTTGGTCTGGTCTGTCGAGAGGCCGATCTTGGCGTGGTTGTAGTTCGTGCCCATCCCCCCGGTCAGCCCGATGGTCGTCCCGGCCCAGTTCCCGTCGGTCGCAATCGCCACCGCCCCCGGCCCTCGGAAGTTGGCGGGCCACCCGTCGATCTCCACGCCGGGCTCGGTCGAATATATCTTGGGGTCAGTCCACCAGCTCGCGACCCGCAGCGAGATGCTGCCCAGCTCCGCCGAGATGAGTTGCCACGGCGGCAGGTGCAGCGCGCTCGGTTTGGAGAGGAGCTGCACGCCGGTCGAGAGCTGCGCGACCGTGCAGGCCGGCGGCCCCGGCAGCGCGGGCGGCTTGGGCGCTTTCTCCTTGCGCTGAGTCGCGGGAATGCCGAGCGCGTTCACCAACTCCACCACGTCCGCCGGCCCGCCGTTGCGGACGATGGAGGGCTGGCTGGTGTCCGTCCCGACGCTCGCGTTGGCGAGCGCCTTCAGCACCGCGACGAGGTCGTCTTTGCTGAGCTTGAGGGCGAAGAAGTGCTGACTCACTTCGATGTCGTCGTCGTCGCCGATGGCGCCGAGGGTGTTGCCGGCGCTGCGCGGGTCTTCCTTGCTGCCCGAGCCCGGCCAAGAGGGCGTCGAGACTTGCAGCACGAAACCTTCGCCGGCCTGATTCCAGACCACCATGCCTTTCGAATGGCCCCAGGGCGAGTCGAGGTTGGCGATGGGCTGCCCGTAGAACTGGTCGCTCCAAAGCACGTAGTGATAGCCGGGGGTGTTGTAGACCTGCGCGAAGGTGGCCCCGAGCGGGTCGTCATAAGTCGCGCCGATACAGCCCTCGCCTTTGACGAGCGTCGGGTTCGCGCTCGTCGCGTAGACGTACTGCTGGCTGTGCCCGCTCTTATACTCCTCCACGACGCCCCCGAAGATTCCGGCCGTGCCCACCGCCGGGGCCGTCCCGTCATCCGTGCAGCCGGGGAAGGAAGCGGCGTTGAACTTGAACGCGAACATCCAATCGACGGGCTGGTCTTTGCCGGCCATCGGGGTCGGCGCGGTCAGTGGCGCGCTGTCGGTCACGGCGTAGCTCCTCCTCTGGCGATGTCAGGTGGAAGTCTCAAGGCGTGTGCCGGGAGACGTGTGCTCACACGCACGGCAAGTGCTCGGGTTGAAGTGTGACGTTTCTGCTTTGAAGCGCTGTTGGGACTCGCGGTCTTGAATCCGGCGGGGGATAGTATGATTTACTTGCTCGAACTGTCAATAAATAATTCGGCCGAAAACATTCCTTCTCCTCGATGATAGTTTTCACGCGAGGTTTACGCCTTAGGGGTTGTGAGCGCACGGAGCGCTCGTTCCCGGCCGCGGGGCCGCGGCCGAGAACAGTCGAAGTCATAAACTACTCACCTCTAAAGGAGACTGAAGGAATGAAGACCAGACTCACGGCCATGCTTCTTACATTCACCGGCCTGTTGATACTCGTCGGCCAACTTCTCGGAGGCGGCACGGCGGCCGCGGTGGATGATAACGTCAACCCCCATTACAAAGGCGGCTCGGCCTTCAACCTGGCGGGCGCCGCGCCGAACGTCGCGCGGTGCGGCGCGTTTCCGGAGAACATCGAGCTGAGCTTTACGGGCTCAGGGATAGACACCGAGGGCGGCTACAACACCGCCGTCTTCTCCGCCTGCACCAACACCACGACCAACCTCGTCTTCGACCTGAAGGCGACCGACACCTATTTCCAGACCGGCGACCAGGTCTTCATCGAAGGCGACTCCTTCGTGCTGATGCCCAACCCCGCCATCTGCGCCGCCGCGAACGCCCACGGCGTGCCCTTCCGCGTCGCCGGCGGCACCGGCAAGTACGCGAACGCGACCGGCAACGGACGCTTCAACATCTTCAGCAACCTCACGCCGTGCAACGGCCAAGTCCTGCCGTCACAGGTCTCGTTCGAAGGCGTGATCAGGTGGTAGCGACGCCATAGCGGTCAGAACCACCCGCGGTAGCGGGTGGCCCTGTGCTATGCGGATACTCCGTATCACGAAGGGCCACCCGCTACCGCGGGTGGTTCTGACCTTCATTACTGCGAGTCCAGCAGCCAGATGTCGCTCTCCGATTCCTGAACCGTGAAGTAGAGCAGCCGGTCGTCCCTCGCGATGCCGAGGCTGCGTATCTGCTCCGGCCCCGCGTCGAAGAACGGGCGCACGCGCCTCGAAACGATGTCGGCGATGTAAGCCTTGCCTTCGTTCGCGAAGATGAAGCGGCGGCTGTCGGAGAGCCAGACGGGGTACGCCTCTTCGTCGGTCAACTTTTCGAACTTGCCCTCGGCGAAGGAGTAGAAGCCCACGCCCGACGCGGCGACGCCGAACGTTCCCGCGAGCTTGTCGCCGTCGGGCGACCAGTCCCACGCGACGAAACTCGCCCCGCCTTCCGGAGTCGGCAAAGGCTGCGCGGGTTGCCGCGCCACAGCCTTGTCCACTTCGACGATGAAGTTCAGGAAGCCGCGCCGGAAGAGTATCTGTTTGCCGTCGGGCGACCAGAGCGGAAGCGACGCGCCGCGCTCGCTCTCGAAGGTGAGTTGACGCAGGTTCGTGCCGTCGGCGTTGATAGTCCAGATTTCATAGTTGCCGCTCCTGTCCGACGCGAACACAATCTGCCGGCCGTCGGGAGACCAGCGCGGGTAGCGGTCGAAGAATTGATCGTTCGTGATGTCGCGCCAGTTCGTGCCGTCGCGGTTGACGACGCCGAGGTCGTCCTGCGCGTGTCGCTGCAAGCGCATGACGAACTGCCTGCCGTCCGGCGAGAGGATGGGCCGAGAGATTTGCCGGTCGCCGCGCGTGACCCAGACGGGCTCGCCCGTCACCTTCTCGGTCTTCGGGTTGAACCCGACGGCCTTGATGTTCGACTGCTGGCTCGTCTGCACGTACAGCAGCCGCTTCCCGTCGCGCGAGAAACTGAGGTGACGGTTGAAAGTCGAAGGCGTGCCGACGGCTTCGGGCTCGCCACGGACTTGGCCCGTCTCTTCGTCAATCTCGACCCGCCAGAAACTCATGTTGCCCCTGCGGTCGCTGGCGAAGTAGAGGAACCGCCCGTCGGGCGACCAGACGGGGTTCCAGTTGGTCGCGGCGTCTCTTGTGACCACGACCGCTTCGCCGCCGCCGCTCGGGATGGTGGCGATGTCGCTGCGACCGACGTTCGGCGGCATGAACCAGTACGCGATGCGTTGGCCGTGCGGCGACCACGAAGGCTGCACGGCGTCAGTCTGCGTGAGCAGACGTTTGGCCCCTGTCTCAAGGCTGACGACCCAGAGCGCGCTCGGCACGGTCGTCCGCACGGTGGGCGTATCGCGCCCGACGGTGCTGTAGACGATCTCCGTGCCGTCCGGCGACCAAGAGGGATGGAAGCCCTCGGCAATCGCGAGGCGGACGTTCTCGCCCGTCGCCTCCATGACGTAGATGCCCGCGGGCTCTCTGTTCGAGCGAAAGGCGATGCGGTCGCCGCTCGGCGAGAAGGCCGGCTGACTCTCGTCCGAAGGCGTGTTCGGCGTCAGCAGAGTTGCGTTGCGGCCCCCGACGCGTTGCAGGAAGAGGTCGAGGTTACCTTCGCCGCGGCTGGCGTAGACGAAGCTCTTGCCGTCCGGCGCGAGAGAAGGGAAGTACTCCGTGCCCGGCTGGTCTGTGAGCTGCACGCGGTTGGCACTCATCCAGTCCGGCCTCGCGGGCCTTGAGATGTAAAGACGCCAGATGCCGACGCCCGCGAGCAACGAGAGAACTGCGAACGCGAGCAGGAGCCGCGTGCGAGTTGACTTCACGGCTCTCGCTTTCGCGACGGCTCGCTGGCGCCCGCTGCTCGCGGCCGAGTCAACCGTGCGTCGCAGCCGACGGAGGTCTGCGTGAAAGTCCGCGGCGGTCTGATACCGAAGCTCTCGCTCTTTCTCCAAAGCCTTGTCGAGAATCGAATCCAATTCCGCAGGTAGACTCGGGTCGATGTCACAGACGGAGGTGGCACTGCCTGACAGGATGGCGTTGACGGTCGCGCGCCTGTCTCCGCCGTCGAAAGGTTTCCGGCCCGTGACCAACTCGTAGAGGACGACGCCGAGACTCCAAATGTCCGTGCGCTGGTCAATCGCCTCGCCCGACGCCTGCTCCGGCGACATGTATGCGAGCGTCCCCATCGCGGCGCCGGCCCGCGTCTGCGCGGCGTCTTCTATCCCAGACCTCTCCGTCAGCTTCGCGAGGCCGAAGTCGAGAAGCTTCACGTAGCCGTCCGCCCGCACCATGATGTTGTCAGGTTTGATGTCGCGGTGAACGACTCCGGCCTGATGCGCGGCGGCGAGGGCTTCGGCGATTTGGGACGCGATACCGAGACACTCTTTGAGACTCAACCCGTTCTCCAACATCGAGCGGAGCGTGCGCCCGTTCACGAACTCCATCGCGATGAAGTTGACGCCGCACGCCTCGCCGACTTCGTAAATCGTAATCAGGTTCGGATGGTTCAAGGCCGAGAGCGCCCACGCCTCACGCCTGAAACGATCCGCGCGTTCGACATCCGCGACGAAATGACGCGGCAGGATTTTGAGGGCCGCCTTGCGGTTGAGTTTCAAATCCTGCGCAAGATAAACCTCGCCCATGCCGCCCGAACCCAGAGGGCTTTCGACGCGGTAGTCGCCGAGGGTCTTGCCTATCAGCGATTCGTGTGAGGTCAGATTCGCGTCACGCGCGAGAGCCTGCGCGGCGACGCGGATGGCGGAGTGCTCCATGAAGTGTGCCGCCTTCGACTGAGCCCTGAGCAGGCTCAACACTTCATCACGCAGACGCGGGTCGCCGTCGGACGCACGCACGACGAACTGTTCGCGCTCGCTCTCCGGCAGGTCAAGTGCCGCGTCGAGCAGTGCGTCAACCTGTTTCCAGAGTTCCGCGTCCATCGGCTTTAAGAACTGCTCAACTCACGATAGAGCCACGCCTTCGCCTTGTTCCATTCGCGCATGACGGTGACGGGCGCGACCTTCAACACCTCCGCGGTCTCTTCGACCGAGAGCCCGCCGAAGAAACGCAACTCCACGATGCGGCTCTTGCGCTCGTCTATCTTCGACAACCCTTCGAGCGCTTCGTCCAACGCGAGCAGGTCGGAGTCCTTCTCGTCCGTCACGGTCAGCGCGCCGTCGAGCGAGATGTGGCGAGCCTCCGCACCCTTCTCGACGCGCGGGCGCTGTCGCGCGAAGTCCACGAGGATGCGCCGCATCATCCGCGCCGCGACGCCGAAGAAGTGCGCGCGGTTCTGCCAGCGGACTGTCTTCCAATCGATGAGGCGCACGTAAGCTTCGTTAATGAGGGCGGAGGTCTGAAGCAGGTGGTCGTCGCGCTCCTGCCTCATGTAGTGGCTGGCGAGGCGGCGCAACTCCGACTGGACGAGCGGGGCGAGGCGTTCGAGCGCGGACTCGTCGCCGTCGCTCCAAGCGACCAGCAGCTCAGTCAAGTCGTGAGACCCGAGGGCGCACATCCGGGGGATTCCTTATTAAAGGGCAGTCGAGGGCAGGGCGTAATTTATCACATCCGGCCGCGCGTTCAGGTATTGCCCACCGTGGCCCGTGTCTTCTCGCACACCGCTCGGCAGTGGGACTGCCCGACCGGCGACTGTGGTCAGTCGCGCACGGTTCTGTGGCGGCTGACATAAAGTCTCACCGCTCGGGCGTCATAGGATTCGGCTCGCCAAAACGGGGACGGTGCTTCGCGAAGAGAATGGAGCTGATTCCGTGACGAACCACATAAACAAATTCGGTGTGCGGTGTCTCGGCCTGTTGCTGCTCGCGCTGGCCGCGGTCGCGCCCTGCCACGCGCAGAACGCGGACGACAAAACGCTCTCGCCCTACTTCGTCGTGCAGGGCGACCCGGCCGTAGACCGCCTGCCGCTCAAGGACACGAGCGTCGAGATCTCCGTCTCGGGTGTCATCGCGGACATACGGGTGTTGCAGACGTACCGCAACGAGGGCTCGCGGCCGATTCACGCCTCTTACGTCTTCCCGGCCTCCACGCGCGCCGCCGTCTACGCGATGCGGATGCGCATCGGCGACCAGATCGTCTTCGCGAAGATTAAAGAGCGCGAGGCGGCGAAGCAGGAGTTCGAGGCGGCGAAGAAGGAGGGCAAGAGCGCGTCGCTGCTTGAGCAGAACAGGCCGAACGTCTTCTCGATGAGTCTCGCGAACGTCATGCCCGGCGACGAGATCGAGATCGAGCTTCGCTACACGGAACTGCTGGTGCCGACCGACGGCGTTTACGAAGTGGTCTACCCGACCGTCGTCGGCCCGCGCTACTCTTCGCAGCCCGAATCGGCCGCCCCGAAGGAAGACCAGTTCGTGAAGAGCCCTTACACGCGTGAGGGCGAGCAGACGGGCAGCACCTTTCACCTCTCGACCCGAATCTCGGCCGGCGTGCCGATTCAGGAGTTGAGCTGCACGTCGCATCAGGTCTCGCCCCAATGGCAGAGCCCGACCGTCGCGCAGGTGAAGCTGGACGACTCAGACCCTCATCAAGGGAATCGAGACTTCGTGCTGCGCTACCGGCTGGCGGGAGAACAGATCGCTTCCGGCCTCATCCTTTATCAAGGTGAAGATGAGAACTTCTTCCTCTACATGGCACAGCCGCCGCGGCGCGTCGAGGGCGACGACATCCCCGCGCGCGAATACATCTTCGTGGTTGACGTGTCCGGCTCGATGGACGGGTTCCCCCTCAACACCTCGAAGCAGTTGTTGAAAGACCTCATCGGGCAGTTGCGCCCCACGGACTACTTCAACGTCGTACTGTTCGCGGGGGGCTCGTCCGTGCTCTCGCCGAAGTCTCTGCCGGCGACTCAGGAGAACGTCGCGGGCGCGATTCGTCTGCTCGAAGAGCAGCGCGGCGGCGGCGGCACCGAACTGCTCGCGGCCGTCAAACAGGCGATGGAACTCCCACGCGAGGCGGACACCTCAAGGAGCGTCGTGCTGGTGACGGACGGTTACATCTCGGGCGAGCAGGGTGTCTTCGACTACATCCGCGAGAATCTGAATCGGTGCAACGTCTTCTCGTTCGGCATCGGCACGTCGGTCAACCGCTACCTCATCGAAGGCGTGGCGAGGGCGGGGATGGGCGAGCCCTTCATCGTGACCAAGGAGTCGGAGGCCGCGGCGGTCGCCACCAAGTTCCGCGAATACATCCAGACCCCGGTCTTAACGGACATTCAAATCAAAGCCGTCGGCTTCGACACGTACGACGTACACCCGGCCGTCCTGCCCGACCTTTTGGCCGAACGCCCCATCATCCTCTTCGGCAAATGGCGCGGGGCGGTGGCCGGGCGTTTCGAGTTGAGCGGGATGACCGGGCGCGGCGAATACAGGTCGAGTCTCGATGTCGCAGGCGCCCAGCCCGACGAGGCCAACCGCGCGCTGCGTTATCTGTGGGCGCGCTCCCGCATCGCACAGTTGTCGGACTACGGCTCAAGCAACGTCTCCGAGGAGAGGGTCAAGGAGATTACCGCGCTCGGCCTGAAGTACAACCTCCTGACGCGCTACACGTCGTTCATCGCCGTCCATGAAGTGGTGAGAAATCCGGACGGTTCGGCGAAGGACGTGAAGCAGCCTCTACCTCTTCCCCTTGGAGTGAGCAACCTGGCCGTGGGCTCGGGCACGGAGGAGGGGAGCGAGCCGGAACTCGTCTGGTTGATTGCCGCGTCCCTCGCGCTCGCGCTGTACGTGACCATGCGCTCGCGGCGGCGGCGGACGGCATGACCTTGAAAGTCACATCGAAACTCGTCGCGCAGACGGCCGCCGTGGTGCTCTGTGCCGCGGCGGTCAAGCTGCACTACTCGACGGCGGCGGCCGACCAACTGCGCTGGATACTCGCCCCGACGGCCGCCTTCGTCGGACTCGTCAGCGGCGAGCCGTTCGCATTCGAGTCCCGCGCGGGTTACGTCAACGGCGACCGCAGTTTCGTCATCGCGGCCTCCTGCGCCGGCGTCAACTTCCTCATCACCTCCTTCCTCATGCTTTCGATGAGAAGGCTTTGGGGCGACCGTTCGCGCGAGACGGCATGGAGGTTCATCCCGTGCGCCGCCCTCGCGGCCTACGTGTTCACGCTCGCGGCCAACACCGTCCGCATCAGCGCCGCCCTCAGCACGCGCGGCCTGTCGCCCGGCGCGGCTTGGTTGGATGCGGGTCAACTGCATCGCCTCGAAGGCATCCTCATCTACTTCGGATTTCTTCTGTTGTTGTTCGTGGCCGCCGAGAAGGTGAGTCCCGAACTCAGCCCAAGTTCTGAGCCTGCCCCCGGCCTCTTCCGGCGCTCCCTCTTCCCGCTCCTCATCTACTACGCGACGACCTTAGGAGTCCCTCTGCTCAACGGCGCCTACCAACGCGGCGCAGACTTCCTTGAACACTCACTCTTCGTCCTACTCACCCCCCTCATCCTCACCCTTCCCTTCGTCACCCTCCGCCTCTATAAGGCCCATCGAGACAGGAGATGGAGGGGCCGAGCGGGGGGATGATGTGTACGTTTTGTGACTCGGGGAAGGGGGCAGAAATTTATTGACATGCCGCGCCCCCCGCTATAAAGTGCGTTGCTCGTAGAGCGAACCTGGGTGCTGTGTACGCCAACGAGATTGGCTGCTTTGTGGTTGTAGTATTACCCGCGGCGGCTTGATTGCCTGGCACTACGCGCTTCGCCGCAAAGCCTCTCAAGAGGGTCTTCGCAGTAGTTACCTCTTCCTACACGCTCACAATCTCTTCTTTTTGGCGTTAATGTCACGGGCGGACATTCTTTAAAACCCTTTCACCTCCGTCAGCGTTCTCAGGAGTATCATGAATACCCTCCCCACATGGTTCTTCGGCGGATTCGTGTTGGTGTTCGTGGTCGGCAGCGGGCTGGCCCTCCTCTGGTCGCCCGGGAACGCGCGGACGAAGAAGCTCGTCTTCGCCGCGCTGCACCTCGCCTCGCTCGTCTTCGCGCTGGCCCTCATCGCCGGGCAGTGGCCGCACGCCGAATCCAAGTTCATAGAGATAGGCTACTACTACCCGCTCGACGCTTCGGCCGGCTCCGGCAACGCGGCGGCTCGCCCCTACGCCGTCAGCCTCGGCGACACCTCGCAGCAGCCCGACTACATCATCGACAAGGAGTGCGTCCGGCAGCCTTGCTTCCGAGGGCGCGTCGAGTTGAAGTTCGAGGCGAAGGCGGGGGCGCCCAACCTCCTGACGTGGGAGTCGCGCGGACTCGTCGGGGCGGTGAGTGTCAGAAGGGCGCCCGAGGGCGCGTGGGCGGTCACGAAGGACTGGGTGCTCGGCTGGATGCCGGCGTGGACGGGGCTCCGTCGAGACCAGTTGGACGGCGCCAAAGGGGTTGAGCTACAGGGCGAGGTCAGCCGCCTCTACGTGGTGTGGACGCCGCCGCCGTCGGAGCCCGCACGCGCGCGCGTCGAGTTGCCGGTGACGATAGAGCTGAATCAAGGCGACGCCCCGCCGCGCATCATCGTCGAGCGGCAGGTGCCGCGCACGATCGAGCTGCCCAGCGCGCGCAACCTCGGCGAGGGCGGCGCGGCAGGGCCTTCGCCCACGGTCTACGTCACCTCGCTCGGCCAGCCGGTCGCCGTCCGCTCGGCCGACGGCAGGGCCTACGCGCCCACGATTACGGTCGGCGACCTCGACCCGCGCGCGAGCGTCAAGGCGCACATCGAGCGGCCCGTCGAAGAGGAGCAGGGCTTCATCCTCAACACGGGGCTCAGCCGGACGGGCAACCAGTTCGGCGAGCGCGTCTTCGTCGGCTCGGAGCGCGGCGTCGTCGCGACCGTCATCGCCAGCGACGGCGGCGCCTCGCGCTTCAGGTACGTGGTCGCGTGCATCGCGCTGTGGCTGCTGCCGCTCTGGTTCTTCCTGCCGCTGTCGCAGAGGGCGCAGTTGTACGCGCTGCTCCCCGCGGTGCAGATGCTTTTGGCGGTGCGCCTCGTGCTGGGCGTGCGCACGTACCTCTGGTCGCCTTACAGCCGCGAGACGGTCGAAGGGGCAGTCCTCGCGTGTGTGCTCGTGCCGCTGCTGGTCTTCATCGGCTGCTACGCCGTCGGCCTGCACCGCGCCGGGAGCGCGCGCGAGAGCGAACGCCTCCCGTGGCTGCGCAGCATCTACGAGCACTTCCCGCCCGCCGTCTATTACGCCGCGTCGGTCGTCCTCTTCGTCGCGCTCTGGGTCTGGCTGGCGCCGGGGCAGTTGACTTTCATAAGGGCGGACGTGCTCGCGTTCGGCGGGCTGTCGAACGCGCTCAGGCCGCTGGCGTTGTTGATGCTGCTCCCGGTGTTGGTCTGCGCGGTGGCTTTGCTCATAGACCAAGGCTTGCGGCGCGGCGCGGCGCGCGACATGGACTACGCGCGCGAGCCCGCCGACCCCATCACATACAGAATCACGAAGCCGGTCGAGTCTTGGCCGGAGGATCAGGGCTGGTCGCGCGCGTGCACGTGGTATCTGATTCGGGCGTTGGTCGGGGGCGCCGTGGTTGTCGTGCTCTGGGGTCTGGGTCGTTACTTCTCGGACGTGGCGTGGCGGCAGGCTTTGGTCTGGCTGGCCGCGGGCGTGGTCGGGCTGTTGGAGTCGGTGATACTGCGGCGGCTGGCCGCGGTGCTCAGGCCGGTCAGCCGTACGGCCCACATGGCTTTGAGGAGTCTCTACTGGATCGTGCTCGGGGCGAGCCTGCTCTGGCTGTTCAAAGGCGCGTGGAACCTGACGCTGCACCCGCTCGGCCTGACGCGGGCGGTGCCGGACGCGCTGCTGCCGTACGTGCCTCTGCGCACCAACGCCTTCTTCCAGTTCGTGATTCTCATCCTGACCATACGCCTGCTCGCGGCCTTCTTCACACACTGGCGCGACGCCGACGTGCAGGTGCGCGTGTGGAGTCTGGTCATCGTCTTCGCGGCGCCGGTGTTGATGTTCGGCACTTCGATTCTCGCGTCGCACGACACGGGGGCGCTGCTCGTGCACGGGCCGGCGATGATCGGGGCGACGTTGTTGGTGACGGGGCTCTGGCCTTTGTGGAAGTCGGCCGCCGGGCGCCGGCACGCGCTCGGGGCGATACTGTTGATGTTCGCAGTCCTCTCCGTCTACGCCCTCGTCGCCTACACGACCGCGACGAAGCTTGTCATCACCGACCCGCAGAGCACCTTCGCGCAACGCACGCTGCTCATACAGGGGACGGAGGCGGCAATGCGTTCGGCCGATGTCGGCGGGCCGGGCCTGCTCGGGGCCATCGAGCAGAACTGGCGCATGATGGACTACGCGGCCGAGGGCGGTTGGACGGGCGTCGGGTACGGGAACGCGCCGGTGCCCCCGAGCCGCACCTTCCAGAGCATCACGCTGAGCGACCTCGTCTTCTCCGTCTACGTCCTCGCCGAGCACGGCGCGCTCGGCGGGCTGGCGCTGCTGGCGCTCTACCTTCTGATTCTGCTCGCGGCCTTGCGCGTGGGGTGGGACACCGTGCGGCACGAGCCGTTGCGGCTGGCGCTCGTCGTCGGGCTGGCGTTGATGGTTGTCTTCCCCGCGCTCTACATGATGGCGGCCAACCTCAACGAAGGCATCTTCACGGGGCAGGACTTGCCTTTGCTCGGGCTGCGTTCGCAGTCCGACGTGGCGCGCACGGGCGTCGCGCTGATGCTGCTGCTCGCGGCCTTGAATGTGTTGGGCGAGCGGCGCGAGTACCTGCCGGCCTCGCCGGGCTGGTGGCAACTCATCAGGCACAACTTCGCGCTCGCGATGCTCGGGCGGCGCGCGAAGGCGTTGCGGCTCCGCAGCCTCGGCTTCGACCCGTGGACGGCTGCGGCTGCGACGGCGACGAACATCGGGCTCGTCGCGGTGCTCATCATCATCGCCGCCTTCTTCCCGGTCTTCGGCGTCATCCACGCGAGCGGCAACGAAGACTATAAGAAAGACCTCGACCTCGCAGACCTGCGCGAGCGCGCCGAGAAGTTCATCGCCAACCAGCAGGTCTGGTACGAGCCCGTGCAGCAAGGGGCGAAGGTCGGGAGTTGTCGAGGCGGCGAGGCGCGGAACACGCCCGCGCCCGCGGGGGCAGACCCGGCCGCCGCATACCAACTCTGCATAGACGACAACCTGCGCGGCGCGAACGAGGGCGGCACCTTCGCGTGGTGGATTGATCAGTGGAACGCGGGCCGCGGGCGCGAGTCGCGCCGAGGCAACGGCACGACCGACAAGACCTCTTACGACGACAGACAGTTCTTCCAACTCGACACGACCCTCATCGGTCGCGGGATGAAGGCGGGCGAACGTCGCGTCCAGCCTTTGAGAGTCAACCCCGGCATCTATCGTCAGGCGTGCCCCTTCCGTCCGCAGAACGGCTGGACGGGCTCGCTCGTGGAGGCGAGCGCGGCCGGCAGCGACGGCGGCGCGCTGGTCGGCGCGGGCGTCGTCATGCCTCTGCGCGCCGCGGGTGCCGAAGAGCGTCCCGTCTTCGTCGGCACGAACCCCGGCCACGTCAACGTAGACCTCAGCCGCCCGCAGCGTTACAACCCGGAGCGCGGCTTCGCCGTCTTCGACCCGAAAGACAGGAAGGTCATCTTCAGAGTCGAGACGGTCAGCGGCGCGCAGGGCGCGCTCTTGCAGCCGGAGAAGGGCGACTTCAATCTCTATCTCAACGGCTGCCCCGTCGTCGTCGGCTCGGGCGACGACTGTCGCATCCCCGAGGCGGTTGCCGACGCCGCGGCCGTCGAGCGCACGGCCCCGAGGCTGCGTCTCGACGACGGCGACATCATCGCCTACGCGCCGTCGGACGGGAGCGGGAAGAAGCCCGTGCCGCGCTACGTCTTCGTCTACAGCCGCGTGCAGCTCGGTGCCTTCTCTTATATCGCGTGGGTGGACGGCCGCGTCGAGCGCTTCTACCCGCAGGCCGAGACGTGGCCGATGGCGCGCGACATCGTGAGGGCGATTGTCTCTTCGTCCCCGGCGGGCGAGGCGTCGCGGAAGGACGTGGCGCTCACGATTGACTCGAACCTCAACGACGACGCGTACGACCTTCTGCGGCAGTGGCGTGCGCAGCTCGAACGCGACAGGCCCGTCCGCACGGGGACGCGCAAGATGTCGCTCACGCTGCTCGACCCGAATACGGGCGAGGTGCTGGCGCTGGCCTCCGACTACGGCTCGCCCGAGCCCGTGGGCGGCGCGGGCGCGTCGGCGCGCGAGAACCTGAACCTCGTGCGCCACCGCGTCGGCTCGGTCATCAAGCCGTTCACGGCCTCGGCCGCGCTGCGCGCCTTCCCGAACCTTTACCAGATGACCGTCGTTGACCGTCGCCGCGATCAGGCAAAGGTCTTCGGCCTCCCGCTCGGCAACAACGGCAAGGTCATCAGGGGGCACGACGGCGCGACCGAAATTCCGTGGGAGAGGTTCCTGCCTTACTCGGACAACCTCTACGCCGTGACGCTCTCGCTGCTCGGGATGTCGGCGGCGGGCGGGCCGTCGGGGCTGCCGCCGTTCGCGGGCGGGCAGGCCGCGAGCGCGCCTCTGCGGCTCGAACTGACCGACGCGGCGCGCTCGAACTGGACGCCGCAGTGGGCCGAGCCGAACATGTTCGACGCCGAGGGCAACCGGGTCGAGCTGTTGGAGCGGACGCCGCTCGCGCGGCAGTTGGCCGAGTTGTTCGACACGGTGACGGGCGCGCCGCAGGTCTCAAGCTATGACGCGGGCATGTGGGCGCCGCTCGAAAAGCAGGGATTGATGTCGAAGCGCTCCTCGTTCAACTTCGTCTCGCCGCAGATCACGAACTTCGCCCTCGCGGACGTGCGCAACTTCGTCGAGCTGCGCGCCGTGCTGCTCGGCGGCGAGTTCGAAGACCTGAGCGACTACGGCAGCGTCGGCAGCGCGTGGTCGAACGTCTACCTCGCGCAGTCGTTCGCGCGCATCACGACGGGGAAACGTGTGCGCGCGCGCATCGTCGCCGACACGGACGCGCGCGGCCCCGCCGAGCCCTGGTTCGAAGGGGCCGAGCAGGCTCCGTGGCGCGACATGGTGATGCACGGTCTCAGGGGCGTCGTCGCGTTGCCGGGCGCGACCGCGCACGAGGCGTTGAGCCAGACGGTTGAGAAGATCGGGCGCGGCGCGACGGGGCAGCGGCGCTTCGCCATCTTCTCGAAGACGGGCACGCTCGACTCCGACGACAGGGGAGGCAAACTCGAAGACTCGGTCTACGTCTTTACGGCGGGGATGTGGGACG
>JADMIO011251612.1_pt1 | contig 86450 bp, 68 predicted proteins | sample 8958161 | NCBI WGS metagenome assembly JADMIO01 (sample SAMN16585339, study PRJNA669376) | soil metagenome | isolation source: Crop rotation soil | place: USA: Cullars Rotation, Alabama | collected 2011 | reverse complement strand
GCCGCGACTTCAAGTCACGTGAATTCCAAGCTTCGGATCCCACTGTGCTGGAAAGTGTCGGCAACTGCCATGAATTTTTCTCCTTGAAACCTTGTGTTGAGTTACGGTGACGCGGGCCATTTTATCCAATTTGCTGTCTCTAAACAACCTTATTCCACCTAAAAGATAGATTTCTCGAATTGCGTGAAGGCGCCAATTTTGCTTGCATTTTGCCGATGAACTTTCGCCCCGGCGGTTCGTCGCAAAGCGGCCTATCTTGAGAGGAAGGACACCATGAAAATTTCACGCAAAACCACACTTTTCTCGCTTTCGAGCGTCTTAGCGCTGACAGTGGCGAGTTGGGCGCCTCCAGCGCAGGCTGCGCTGTTTGGCGTTTCGGAACAGGAAGAAATTCAAGCGGGCCAGCAATCGCGCGCTGAGGCGATTAAGGAATATGGCCAACCCTTATCATCCAGTGACCCACGCCAAATTCGCGTGACACGGATCGGGGCACTGTTCGCGCGTCAGGCACAACGCAAAACGATTCCCTACTCCTATACCGTGCTGCAAAACGACAAGGTTTTGAACGCTTTTGCCGCTCCGGGCGGGCCGATTTTCGTTACTACAAAGCTCATTTCAACGGCGGGCAATGACGCCGAGTTGGCTTACGTGTTGGGCCATGAAACCGGCCACATCGAGAATAAGCACATCGTCAAATCGGTCGAAAAACAGCAAAAAGTCGGCTTAGGGGTCGGCATATTGGGCGCAATTCTAGGCGGCAGCAGAGGTGGAAACATCGTTGGCTCGATTGCCAGCGTCGGCTACACGCTCTGGTCACGCGGCTATTCGCGCGACCAGGAAAGCGACGCCGACACCTACGGAGTGCGCGCCATGAGCCGTCTGGGCTTCGACCCACGCGCGGCAGTCTCGATGCTCGGTAAGTTGGATTCGGGCGGCGGTGGCGGTCTGGACAAATATCTTTCGACCCACCCACAGCCCAAAGACCGCCAACAACGTGTTTCTGCGCAAATACAGAGTGAAAACTTGGTGCAGGTCGCTCAGAACGCAGGTGGCGCTCGACTGTGGGCCTCGGGAAATGCCGACGGCAACATCTACGGCACCTATCAGACGGTGTCGAACGATGAATTTAATGTCGGCACACAGGCCAACGGCGAAATCAACCTCGGCTATCCCCTCGAAATCGTCACACGCAGCGGCTCACGCGTCGTCATGGTGCCAGTTCGACTCTTCGCTCGCTGGGCGGGAGGCGACGCGCCAGTTCAGGGCACAACCCACATTGCCCAACGTGGCAACTCCTACATCACATTCCGCGAAGGCTCGGACGTTGCCACGCTGAATGGTCGCCAAGTGCGGCTTTCGGCCCCGGCACAAAGCCTTAACGGACGACTTTATGCCCCGCTCGGCAGCGTCGCCGCTGGCCTCGGCGGTTCGGCGAATTATGATGGAAGCGCAAATGTGGTGCGCGTTCAATTTGACGGTGGACGCAGCGGATATTTTCGCTTGTCCTAAAGGCTTTACAAAAGAAAAGGCGCCCGATTCGCAGGAATCAGGCGCCTTTTCTTTTTAACCCAACGAAAACGTGATTTGATGGCTCTGGCAATTGGGACATTTAACAACACGCGTTTTTTGATTGTCTATTGCCTCAAATTTTTCCTGTGGGCCAATATAGCCGCAGCCATCGCATTTTCCCCAACCGGGACGCAAATGGTGTTCTTCGGGCTCGTCTGGCGCATCGTAGCGATAAACCCGGCGCAAATGAGCTATAATGCGGGCCGTGAGAATTTTGGGATTGAAGGGCTTGGGAATATAGTCGTCAGCGCCGATTTTAAGACCATGCATCTGGTCTTCCTCGGAATCGGAGCCCGTCAGCATGATGATTGGCACGGATGACTGGCGGCGAATCATCACAGACAAATCCCAACCTGTCATTCCCGGCATCGTGATGTCCGTCAAAACTAGGTGAGGATTAATTTCCTGGAAAGCCTCCCAGCCAGCAGTGCCATCAAAAGCGAGCCGACAATCAAATCCAGCCATCGAAAGGTGGATCAAAACCAAACGGGCCACAATTTCTTCGTCTTCGACAACTAAGACCCGAAATTTCCCATCGGTGGGAACTGGAGGCAAATTCATAAGAAGTCCAAGAGTTCGTGGGGCGATTAATCAGCAGACATTATCCATTATAACGAGTAATTCCTATCAATAAATTCGAAGTCAAGAGGTCAGAAGTTTGCACTAAGGTATTGGATAGTATTTGGGCCCAGGTTTTTGCCTGACACGCCTATATTCTGCCAAGTTGCAACAATTTTCGAGTTTGCTGTCATTGGAATCTCATGAATAAGTCGTTTTTTTCTTCGCTTTTAGTCGTTCCCCTCGCCATTCTTCTTGCGACGGGCGGCGCGTCTGCCCAGGTGAATGTCACCACCCATCACAATGACAACGCGCGCACAGGCCAAAATTTAGCGGAAACCCAACTCAACACTTCGAATGTCAATGTCGCACGCTTCGGCAAGCTGTTTTCGCGCGCCATTGACTCCATCGTTTGGGCACAACCGCTTTATGTGTCAGGAGTCGCAATTCCCAACAAGGGCACACATAACGTGGTTTACGTTGTGGATGAAGTCGGTGGCGTTTATGCTTACGATGCCGACGATCCGGCGCAAACGGCTCCACTCTGGCGCGTTGGCTTAATTCAGTCGCCCTACACGCTCCAATACAGCGTGGGCACTCCAGTCATAGACCTTCCCAATAAGGCGCTTTTCGTCGTCATTAAGAAGGTCAATAGCAGCGGTCAAACCGAGTTTTGGTTTCATTCGCTCGATATCACTACCGGAGCCGACAAGCCCAACAGCCCAGTCATGGTGCAGGGCGATGTCGCGGGAACGGGTGTGGGCAGCATCAATGGTCGCCTTGCGTTTCGTCCGGCCAGTCAAAAACAGCGTCCGGGGCTTCTCCTCAGCGGAAACACCGTTTACATGGCCTTTGGCGGTTCGGTGGATGAATTTGCACCGGGCGTCATCTGGAACGGATGGATATTTGCCTATGACGCTACGACCCTAGCGCGCAAAGCAATTTTTTGTGTGGCGCCAAACGCTAACGGAGGCGGAATCTGGCAGGCGGGCAATGGTCTGGCTGCCGACGCCAACGGCGTGATTTATTCCGTGGCCGCCAATGGCAATGGCAATCCAAATTCGTTCACTGCCGATACTGGCGGCCAGGATTACGGCAACTCGATTCTCAAACTCACACCGGGCGTGAACAGCCTAACGCTCTCCGACTATTTCACGCCGTTTAACCAACGCTACCTGGAGGTAAACGACCAAGATGTTGGCTCTTCCGGCCCGCTCCTCATTCCCGGAACCAATTTGGTTGTTACCGGCGACAAAATCGGTCGCATGTATGTCTGTGACCGTCGCAATCTGGGTCATTATCAAACTGGCTCGAATTCGCAGATTGTGCAAGATTTCAACGCCTGGAACGGTCATTTGCATGGCGGCCCGGTCTACTGGAACACCTCAAACCTCGGGCCACTGATTTATGGCTGGCCTGAACACGACTACCTGAAAGCCTTCAAAGTTTTGGGCGATACGGGGGTCCAAACCACTCCAGCATTGCGCTCAACGGTTTCGGCCCCTCCGGGGATGCCCGGTGGCTTCCTGTCGATTTCGGCCAATGGCACCACAGCAGGAACTGGAATTTTGTGGGCAGCTTTGCCTTACGTCGGCGATGCAAACGCCGCCCCACCGCCCGGTCAAACCGGCGTGCCCGGCGTTTTGCGCGCCTTTGACGCGACCACGTTAAAGGAAATTTGGAACTCGGAATTACTTTCCTCGCGCGATAAAGTGGGCACCTTCGCCAAATTCGCACCGCCCACCGTCGCCAACGGCAAAGTTTATGTGCCAACGTTTTCCTACAAATTGGATGTTTATGGCCTGTTGCCCACGGCGACAGCTCCCGCGACAGCACCAACACTCTCAGCCGCGGCAGGCATTTACAAAACATCTCTCACCTGGAACGCCATTTCCGGCGCCAACGGTTACTATGTAAAACGTGCCGCTAGCGCGTCAGGTCCGTTTGTGGCCGTAGCACGCAACGTTTTGGGCACCAGTTACGTGGATGAAGTTTCGGCGGGCACGACCTATTATTACGTGGTATCAGCCGTAAACGGTGGTGGCGAAGGGCCCAACTCAAACATCGTTTCGGCCCGTCCGTTTGCACCGGCTGCTGGCACGGTCATCAGCGTCAATTTCACCGGTGGAAGTGCCACTAATGGCACCCCGACGACAATGGGAGCCACCGAAGTTGCGGGCATCGTGCCGGTAACCAATTGGAACGTCGCGGGCCTGTCCGATGGCACTTCGACGGATGTAAAGACTAACGGAGGCAGCACCACAACTGCAGATGTGACATGGAGCAGCCTCAACACTTCGGCAAACACAATTGTCGATACAGCGGGCAACAATCGCATGATGAAGGGCTACCTTTCAGGTAACACCTACCCTTACGATCCGGCTGACCCCACAAAGCCCTACCCGACCAACCCCGAAGACCCCACAAAGTCGTATTCCCAAACCCTGGTTACGGTGTCGCAAATTCCGGCCAACTTTGCTTCGGCGGGTTATGATGTGTATGTTTATTCGGATGGAGAAAACCCCACAGCCACGCGTCAAGCGACCTTTACCCTTGCCGGACAGACTCAGTCCGTGACCGATTCAAAAAACCGCAATTTCAGCGGAGATTTTGAGTTACCCAACCAGGCTAACGTCGGCAACTATGTGGTGTTCTCCAACCTCACAGCGACCAGTTTCACACTCGAAGCCATTCCCGGAACTACCACGGATACCACACCGCGCGCACCTTTGAACGCCTTCCAAATTGTCGCGCACCAGAGTGCCCCGATTCCGCCTGCAACGCCTTCCAATCTGAGCGCCTTTGCTGGTAACAGCCTCGTCTCCCTCAACTGGGACGCTGCAACCGGCGCTTCAAGCTACGTTGTGAGCCGCGCTACTGTTTCGGGCGGGCCTTACAACGCTATCGCCTCCAACATCACCGACCTTTCTTACGTAGATACTTCGGTCACCAACGGCACAACCTATTACTATGTCGTAGCTGCGGTGAATTCTGGTGGGAATAGCACCAATTCAAACCAGGCTTCAGCCACGCCTCTGGCGAGTTTGGCCGCACGCGCGATCAGTCTCAACTTCGGCGGTAGCGCCACAAATGTGATGGCTGCCAACGAAACCGCTGGTGTGGTTGCCGCTGCAAACTGGAATAACACCCAGTTTCCAAATGGCGGCAAGGGCGATGTCGTAGACAATGCGGGAGCTAAAACGACTGCGGATGTGACATGGAGCGCGGACGCAGCAGGTGATTTAGGCATCACGGACACAGCAGGTAACAACCGCATGATGCGTTCCTACATCACCGGCAGCACCAACCCAACTAAAGTCAATGTTTACAATCTGCCGCCCTCAATTACGGCCAGAGGCTATGATGTTTACGTCTATGCCGATAACAACAATGGTGGGGCACGCTCGACAAATTACGCTATTGGCGCGACCTCAGTGAACTTGACCGACCCGGCTGGCACAAACTACTCTGGGCCTTTTGTCTTTGGAAATAACACCAACGGCAACTTCGTCAAATTTTACGGCTTAACCGCCAGCAGTTTCACCATCACCGCCACTGCGGGCACCTCTACAGATGCCTTCAAGGGTTCACCAATCAATGGAGTTCAGATTGTAGCCCTCCTTAACCGTGCGCCTGTAAATGGGTCTCTCTCACCGTCGTCTGGTAGTAGCACAGTAGGCACGGGATACTTTATGGCAGCCACTTATTCCGACCCTGATGGCTTCAATGACTTGGAATACTGCCATATCCTCATCCGCCCTAGCCTTAACTCCGGAACGTTCATTTACGCTATGTATAACGCGCTTACCAACAGGCTCTATCTTCGCAACGATGCAAATACGGGGTGGTTGGGCGGAGCTTCCCCTGGCTACGGGTCGAGTGTCAGCAACTCCACAGGCATACTGGACTACGCCCACACATCTGTGGTTCGCTCTGGTAACACCATCACAGTAAATTGGAGATTCGTGCCTAAAACATCTTTTACTGGCACCAAGCAAGTTTTTCTCTACTGCTCTGATATAAAAAAAGCGGAGGCAACCTGGAAGACAGTTGGCAGTTGGACAATCACTGCTGCATCGCCCAAGAAGTCCAGCAGGCGAATCTCACAACTCCCTCGCAATTTCTAGAATCCCTTAACAAAAAGGCTCGGAAACTTAGGTTTCCGAGCCTTTTTGTTTTTCAGAGCCGACGCAAGAAGGCTTGAGGTTCGTTCAGAAACGAGCGAGTCAGAGAGACGTGTTCCACCTCGTCCCATTGGGTCGCCCGAATGGCCTGGTCAAAATGCCAGATTTGCGCGTTGGGAAACGCCATTAGAATCGGTGAATGGGTGGCAATGAGAAATTGGCATTCGCGGGCCACAAACTCTTTCATCAATCCCAAAAATGCCAGTTGGCGCAATGGGGAGAGTGGCGTTTCCGGTTCATCCAGCAGATACAGCCCGCCGGGAACGAGCCGCGCCTGAAACAGGTTCAAAAATCCCTCGCCGTGCGAGCGGGCATCGGCATCAGCGCCATATTTGGCCTCCAAAGCGCGTTTTTGTCCCAAAATCGAGCCGTAAGCACGCTGCAAACCCTCATCCTGCGGGTTTCCGTCCAATTCGGCTTTGTAACGCGTGGCCTGAGCCGCTAAATCGCCCTGAAGCGCGTTGACGCGCCGCGAAAAGCCGAAAAAATCTTCAGCGCGCAGGAAAAACCCGCGATGCGTCCGCTTTTTCCAGCCCAATCGCAAACAATCGCCTAAAATTCGCGCGCTTTCCAGCGTTTCGTCCTGCTCCACATCGTTGGCGCCAATGGCGGGCAGATTCGCAGCGGCAGCGATGGCTTCGAGCAGCGTGGACTTGCCCGACCCATTTTCACCAACGAAAAACGAGACCGGAGCTAAATCCAGCGGGCTAAATTGTCGAAAAATTGGCAGAGCAAATGGGAAAACGCTCGGTTTTTCAGAGAAAACTTCGGATTTAAGAGCGATGCGCGCCAGATGAGTCATTTTTTACCTTCCGGCCCATTCAAACACTAAAAGGTCTGGTTTTTCGGTATGGCGACAAGTAACCTTTCAATGCCTCTTTGGAAGGATAACCCAATGAAAAATGCTCTCATGGTCTGGGGCGGATGGAGCGGCCACCAACCCCAGGAAACCGTCGAACGTTTTGCGCCCTTTTTACGCGAAAACGGCTTCGATGTCCGCATCGAAGACTCGATGGATGTTTACACCGATGCTGATTATATGAACTCGCTGTCGCTCGCCGTGCCGATTTGGACGATGGGAAAAATCGAGCCAGAACAGAAAAAAGGCCTGATGGACGCCGTAAAATCGGGCGTTGGACTCGCCGGTTGGCATGGAGGAACCTGCGACGCCTTTCGCAATGATACCGACTATCAGTGGATGACCGGCGGGCAGTGGGTGGCTCATCCGGGAAACATCATTGATTACACGGTCAACATGACCAACACCGACCACGAAATCACGCGCGGCTTGAGCGATTTCCAGATGCACTCGGAGCAATATTATATGCACACCGACCCCGGCAACAAGGTTCTGGCAACCACCACTTTCTCCGGCGAACACGAAGGCGCATTCTGGGTAAAAGGCACCGTTATGCCCGTCATCTGGCTGCGTCAGTGGGGCGAAGGTCGCGTTTTTTATTCGTCGCTCGGCCATCAAAACAGCGACTTCGAGGTTTACGAAGCGGCGGAGACCGTGCGTCGTGGGATGCTTTGGGCGGCCCGATAAGCCAATTTACTCTCAACGAATCATGCCCCAAGAACCTGTCAAAATCGGCGTTATTGGCTGTGGAAACATTTCCAACGCCTACTTCAATACCAACGCCTCCTTCAATTTTTTCGACATCGTCGCCTGCGCCGACCTCAATCTCGACGCGGCCAAAGCCAAAGCCGAACAGTGGAACATCCCCAAAGCCTGTTTCGTTGACGAACTGCTCGCCGACCCGGAAATTGGCTTTGTCATCAACCTCACCATCCCCGCTGCACACGGCCCGATAATGATGCGGTGCCTGGAAAACGGCAAAAGCGTTTACAACGAAAAGCCGTTTACTATCACGCGCGAGGAAGCTCAAAAAGCGATTGCGCTCGCCAACGAGAAAGGCTTGCGCGTTGGCAGCGCTCCTGACACTTTTTTAGGCGGCGGACACCAGACCGCGCGCAAATTGATTGATGAAGGCGCGATTGGCGAAGTCGTCGGCTGCGTCGCACACATGGCCGGACACGGACATGAGAGCTGGCATCCTTCGCCAGAGTTTTATTACAAGGTAGGCGGCGGCCCCATGTTCGATATGGGGCCGTATTACCTCACCGACCTTGTTCAACTCGTCGGCCCAGTCAAAAAAGTCGCCGGACTCACCAAAACAACGTTTCCCCAACGCACTATCACAAGCGAAGCGAAGCGCGGCACGGTGATGAATGTGGAAATCCCCACCCACATCACAGGCGTTTTCGAGTTTCACAACGGCGCCATCGGCCAGATTTTGATGAGTTTCGATATGTGGGGCCATAATCTGCCACGCATCGAAATCTACGGCACCGAAGGCTCGCTCTTCATCCCTGATCCCAACGGTTTCGGTGGCGAAGTCAAACTGGCCCGCCCCGGAAAAGACGTAGAAACCATTCCTTTAACTCACGGCTATACCGACAACGCGCGCGGCGTCGGCATGGCCGATATGGCTTTGGCGATGCAAACGGGCCGCGACCACCGCTGCAACGAACGATTGGCCTTCCACGTCCTCGATTTGATGCACGCCTTCCACGATTCCTCGGACGTGGGGCAGTTCGTGGAAATCGGAAGCACCTGCGAACGCCCTGCAGCTTTGCCGGAAGGTTTAGCGGACGGAGAATTGGACTCCTAAAAGCGAAACCGGAGCGACTCCTCGCTCCGGTTTATTTCTTGACGTAAGGTGCAGCTTTGTAGGCAAATTTTTGGAGCGGCTTCCACGATCCCAGCAGCAAAAACGGCGTAATTTTGAGGTAGAACAAACCCAATTTCCAACTTCCCTCGTGTGAAAAGCGCCGTCCAGACGTTTCGAGCGGCACAAACAAGTGGCGGTGCAGCCCAAATCGTGGGCAAAGCGCGCGGATAAGGCGGATATCTTCGCCCAGATGCATCGTTTCGTCAAAACCGCCGACCTTGAGAAACTTTTCGCGCGGGCAAATCAGGCAAACACCACTTCCCATGCGAACGGTGCTTTGCGAGAAGAAAAACGAGAGGTTAAACAGAAAATAAATCGCACGCACCAAAAAACCGGAATCATGGGCGACAAACCATGGACAGGCGATGGCAAACGGGAGTTTTTGGTAACTAGCGGCGACATAACGTAAAAAGTCGAAGCTTGGCAAATCATCAGCATCAAGGAAAATGAGTAAACCGCCATTTGCCGCGTGGGCACCTACGTTGCGCTGGCGTGAAACGCCACTTGCCCCTTGGAGAAGCCGCACGGCAGAGAATTGACGGACTATTTCACAAGTTGCATCTGTTGAGCCGCCATCGCTGACAATAACTTCGTATGGGCCCGCGAAATTTTGTCCCTCCAGCCGTTTGAGCAATGCACCGATATGCGCAGCTTCGTTTAACGTAGGGATCACAACCGAAAATTCGGATTTAGGACTTGTCGTAGACGGCAACACAAGGTAAGATTATCAGAGCCTTTTTACCGGGTGCCCCATTCCCCGATAGCGCAGCGGTAGCGCAGTGGACTGTTAATCCATTGGTCGCAGGTTCGAATCCTGCTCGGGGAGCCAAGCCGAACAAATACCGAAACTTAACCTGAAAACAGCACTTGCGTATGCGGGTGCTGTTTTTCATTATGAGTAAAGAACCTATAAAAGTGGTTCGAATCCGGCTCGGGTGTGAGACGCCGAGAGACTTTGTTAACCCAAGTTGCTACCTATCCAAAATCTGCGAAAAATGGCTTGTGATAGCCCAAAAACAATCTTTGAAAGCCAATTTTTCGCAGATTTTTACCCAAAAACCAACGTTTTTAGCTCCAAAGCCCTTATTCCTTTGCAAACCTACCATAGGCAGCAACTTGGGTTCTGTTACTCTTCCTCAGGTTGTTTACTCTCTCAAAAACTGGAACTCCCGGATAATGTGGACAGAATAAAAAGAGAAACTGACCACAGGAGCAAACAATGGGAGTTCAACATAAATCGAGTAAACGGAAGCAATACACCAGTGAGTTCAAGCGTGAAGCGGTTCGTCTGGTGACTGAAGGTGGCCTGGGCATGGCCCAAGTGGCCCGGGACCTGGGCGTAAACGACAATCTGGTGAGCCGATGGAAAAAAGAATCGCTGCAGAACGGGCAGCGGGCTTTTCCCGGCCAAGGGCTGGCCCATCAGATGAAATTACCAACACCCTTATCTTGATGTCCACTTTACCGGGGCAACTTCAATATCCCCTTCCGCTATTTGGGAGTCCATACCAGATGATATTGCGTATCGTAAATACTATGCGTTCCACGTCGAAGGGCCATTCTTTCATTGTAGCTGCTACGCTCTCCTCAGTGGCTTCGCCACTGCGCTCTTTCCTCCCCGCCGCAAGCAACTGGGCATGCAGAGCGTTTATCGTGAATTACCATGCGCGTGATCTCTCTTTGCTGCCTCGCTCTATGCCTGTTTCTTGCGTGCGTGCGCGCCGACGATGCTCCCAAGCCCCAGGGCAATGGTAAGGTTGAGCCGCAACATTTTCAGGGACAAATCATCAACGCGGAACGTGGTGTCAACTCTAACGGCAATACCACGAGACCCGCTATGAACTTGCAGGTTGGTCATTCCGGGTCCGTCACGTCCATAGATGCATTTCCAGATGGAAAAAGATTGCTAACCACAAGTTGGGATGGCACTCTGAAAATCTGGGACATTTCCACGGCAAAAGTTCTTCGCACCATTTGGGGCAGCGCACAGATATTTCGAGCCAGAGTTTCACCAAACGGTGTCTTGATAGCATCAGTAAGTAAGAACACACCAAGCACAGGAGATATTCGCATTTATCGATCAGATAGTGGAGTTCTGGTAAAAACCTTGTCTGGCCACACGCAGGGTTTGTTTGACGTCGTCTTTACCAAGGATTCTTCTCATCTCATCAGTGCCGGTAAAGACTCAACAATCCGGGTTTGGGATTTAGAGATGAACGTTGCGGAGCGAGTAATGGAAGGCCACGACGGCGAGATAAACACCCTGGCCCTTTCCCGCGATGGAAAAGTTCTCGTTAGTGCAGGCTCCGATAAAACCGTTCGTGTTTGGGATTGGGCAAACGGTCTATTGCTACGAACGCTTTTTACTTTTGAGAGTCCGGTTTACGGAGTCGATGTATCGCCAGATGGTGCGTTGATAGCGGCAACGGACACCGAATCTATTCAACTCATTGAGACCCAATCGGGAAATGTCCGGAAAACTTGGAACGCTTTCCCCAAGGGAATCAAGAGAACGCGCGCCTGGGTTCACTTTTCACCCAATGGAAATCTAGTTCTGAGTGGGACAGATGCTTTCGGACGAGAAAACTATATCTGGGAGGTGGCCACGGGGACTCGGCTGGTGGCCCTACGGCAGGACTTCGAATGGGGCCTAAGTGACCGTGCATTTTCCAATGATGCTGTTTTTTCTATTGATGGAAAGACAGTGTTTACTTCATCCAGAAACTGCGTTGAGTCTTGGAAATCCTCGGATGGCGACTTCATTTCGCGATTTGGCATACCCGGTCTTTTTGCTGCACAAATTTCGCAGTCCCGCGATGGAATACACTGCGCGGTTCCCTACTACGGTCATACATTTCTTTGGAATTTGCAAAGCGGGGTCCTGGAAGCCAGTCTGCCCGTAGATTCTATCCACAATACAGTCACGTTTGATTCTGGCTCAGCAACGGCTGTGGTTGCTTCTAGTGGGCAACCCGGTGTGGCTGCAGTGCCTGGAAAGGGAATGCTGCTATATGATCTTAAGTCGCACCAAACAACGTGGGCATTCCAACGCGAGGGCAAGGCTTACTCTCTATCTGCCATTTCCAAAGACGGCTCTGTCCTTGCGTTATCTTCTGGAGACACTATTGACCTGTGGGATTTCACTCGTCGAAAATTCCTCAAAGAATTAACGAGGCCTGAATATGGAGTCAGGTCTTTGGCATTTTCTCCTACGGGAGATTTATTGGCGAGTGGCGACACGAAAGGAAATGTCAGGATTTGGAATGCTTCCACTGGGCAATTGACACAGACCATCACAGGAACACCGACCGGCTCACTACAATTTTCGCCAAACGGACATTTTGTGTTCTGTGATGCAATGGAATTCCCATCCGTAGTCACTGAATTACGGAACGTCTCGACCGGTGCAATGGAAGGTAGCTATCACCGTGGTGGGCAGCTCACCATTGCTCCAGATGGAACCACTTGCGCGTTCCATCTGGCCGGTGCCGGTGCCCGCCAGATCTGCATCGCACAAATTCCAAAGGGTGAGCCCCAATCTCGGATCAACATTGCAAAAGGAACAGCAATGGGACTCTCCTACTCTCCCGATGGAAAACGAATCTTAGCATATGGACAGGATTCCGTGTTACGGGTTTATGAACTTCCAACGTGGCGATTGATGGCGTCCCTGTATATCATACCGAGTGGAGAATGGAAGTCGGGAACAACTGAATGGATAACTACCACTCCTGATGGCTACTACAACTGCTCCTCGGAAGTTGCACGAACGATTCAGTTCACTGTTGGCGCTGAAGCGTATCCCGCCGAATGTTTCGCAGCGAAATACTACCGACCTGACTTAGTGGAACGAGCATTGCGTGGAGAAAAGGTGCCGCCGCCGGAAAATTTTAAGGGCATGTTTCCGCCGCGGTTGTGGGTGGCGTCCGGCGATAACAAAAGTGAAAATGGTGCGGCGACGGTAACACTGCACGTGGAGGACGATAGTGCGGTGGAGAACGTGGCGTTTTTCGTCAACGGCGCTAAAGTTGAAGCCTCGTCGGCGGAATTGAAATCCGACACGCAGCCAATCACGGCTGATGGCAGGCCGATTCCCGCCGATGGACGGGCAATTAGTGCTGATGGCCGAACCCTCACCGCCGAAGGCCGAGCCATCGAAGCTGACGGGCGAGCTCTCATCGCGGATGGCAGGCCGCTGACGGCTGACGAGGGCACCATGCCGGTTACAGTGGCGCGGACGATGACCTTTCGCGTGCCGGTGCCCGCCGATGGAGACGGGCGCGTGCAGGTCCTGGCCTTCGATGACGATGGTCTGCAATCGCCGCGTCAGGAGTTGCTTTTCACACCCGCCGTAAAAGCGCCCCTAACGGGAAACTCCGGCGCGGGCGGGCGATTGATCGGATTGTGTGTGGGCGTTAGCCGCTATCAGCATGAAAAGCTGAATCTCAAATTCGCCGACAAAGACGCGCTCGAACTCACCGCCGCGCTCAACGCGCAGCGGGGCCTTTATCGCGAGGCGCAAGTGACGGCGCTGACCGACGACAAGGCCACGCGAGCAGGCATCACTACGGCGCTGGATCGTCTCGTGGCCCACACGACACGGGACGATACGGTTTTTCTGCTCTTAGCCGGACACGGCTGGCGCGGCCCGGAAACGCTGGCAGGTCGCCGCAATTTCTTTTTTGCCACGCACGAAATCGCACCAGAAAACATTGCCGCGACGGCGCTGCCGTGGAGCGATGTCGTCAGCCAACTGGGCAAACTGTCCTCAAGGAGCAGGCGCGTGATTGTGCTGCTGGATGCCTGCCACAGCGGCAGCGCGGCGGGCAACGAAGAATTGGTCAAGGAAATCCTCAATGCCAACGCCGGCGTGTTGGTGTTCGCCGGTAGCCGAGGCAGCGAAGAGTCGCTTGAAAGCGCCGACTGGCAGCATGGCGCGTTCACCAAAGCGGTGCTCGAAGCCGTGGCGGGCCAGGCGGCGAGCGAGGACAAAGCCGTCTCGGTGTGGGACTTCGCCAGCTACGTAAAAAAGCGCGTGGTAGCGCTGACCGAGAATCAGCAGCACCCGCAGGTGCCATTCCTCAGCGACTTCGATACCGACGCCGCGCTGATGACCATCGGCGGCGCACCTTTACCACACGTTGTAGCTACGCCGCGCGCTGCCCCAGAACCCAAAACCCCAGGCGCGCTCGTTCCCCAACCTGACCTGCAACTGAGCTTGGGCGAGATTCGGTTGGCTGGCATCGTGCGCGGGGTGGATAGGGCCAAGCGCATAGTGACGCTCGACGCAACGGGCTTCACGCTGCCCGACGGCAAAACCTCGAAACTCGCGAGGCCCAAAGCAAAAATCGTGTTCGTGACGCAGGATGCGCTGATTCATCCGCGCGGCGACACCACAAAGACGCTGGCGCTCAGCGACATCAAGGCGGGGCAAGAAATCAGCGTGGTCGGCACTGATCTGGGCAGTGGTCAGATGCTCCCAGCGCGCGAAATCGCCGTAGCTGCCAGGTGAATTATTGTTGCTACCTTGCTCTTCGTCGATGGTCAATCATCATTCTTCAATCATCATAACCAGTTCTGTGCACGCCGCGTTAGGCGCAGCCATCGAAAAATACGTTCGCTGCAAGCCCTGACCGTTCTTGGCGGGCGTGTCCTCGTGCCGCCCCACGAGGGTCACCGTAGAAAACGGAATAAAGAATCCCCGTCAATGGCGGTGAACTGGTAGAGGTTGCGTCCCACCTTGCAGGTGTCCACTTGCACCCGGTCGCCCGGGACCGGGCGGGTGTAACGCTTAGGCTGGCGGGGACGCGAACACGGGCGCAGACGGGAGGCTCCGTGAGCGTGCAGAACTTTCCAGATGGTGCGCGTGGAGAAACGCAGCTGATATAAGCGCAGTAACTCGCGCTGCAAACCTTTTGGCCCTAAGCGGCGTGTGCGGCGCAATTGAAGAATTAGCGCTTCCTGTTCAGGAGTGAGTTGGAGCGAGCGCAGTCTACGAGGCCGCCGACTGCGAGACCGCAGACCTTGGAAACCCTCGGCCTGGTAACGCTGGCGCCACTTTGGCAGCGTCTTTTGCGAAATGCCGCAGCGACGACAGGTGAGCGCCGCGTTGTCTGTGCGGTGATACATCTCAACCCAGTGCAGGCGCGCTTTCAAAACAGCTTCACTATCTTGCATGAATGGTTAGCTCCTTTTTGGAGATTAACCCTTTTTTGTAAACCCTACTATAGATAAGGTCTTGCTGCAGGTCACATGATGGATTTCGGCGTATGAGCGCCGCTTTAGCTATCATGGATAGAGAAGTTCCAACAGGAAACACAAAATGTCCCTGATGCATAATAAGCGCGCTTGGCTCGCGCGCAACTCGCTCTTTTTCGGGTTAGACGAAGCCATTTTGGATGATTTGGCGCTCAGTTTTAACCCGCGCACCTTGCCAGCCAATACCTTAGTGATGATGGAAGACCACGCCTCGCCCGCGCTGTGTCTCATCGCCAAGGGCACCGTTAAAGTCAGCCTATCGCGCGAAGGACGCGAAACATTGCTCAATATTGCGGGAGAAAGCGAAATTCTGGGCGAATTGAGCCTGTTAGATGAGGGCGGACACTCCGCCGATATCCTGACACTCGAAGAAACCACACTTTTATGGATCGAACGCCAAAAACTTCTGACTCATATTCAAACTCAACCACTTTTAGCGCTCAATCTGGCTCGCGTTGTTTCGCGGCGACTGCGGTTAGCCACCAGCCGCATTGAGGCGCTTTCCACGCTCGATGTTCCGGGACGAGTTGCCTTTCAGTTGCTCGCTTTTGCCCGCGAGTATGGCCAGGAAACACCCGATGGCACGCTCATTCCCTTGTGCCTGACCCAAAGCGACTTGGCTGCACTGATTGGCTCGACGCGCACCCGCGTCAACCAGGCTTTAGGGGCTATGCGTCGTTCGCAGCTCATCTCTATCGCGTCGAATCAACACATTACGGTCCTAAATTCCGCGTTACTGCGACGCCGTTTTGTTGGCGCACGCTAATGCCAAAAAATGAGAAAGGGCGGGGCAATCGCCCCGCCTTTTCGGCGCCATCCGTTTAGAAAGAACGTTGGGATGAATTCCCTGAAACGGGGCGCGGGAGGCTAGTGCCCTGGAAGTTCGCCTTAGCACTCGGCGAAATGTTGGCAATGCCCGAAGTTGGGAGAGTAACGGTCTTCTCTGTGAAGGAAAAACCGCTGAGAACGGGTTTTACCCGCACGGTGACATGGCCCATGTTGGGAATCGCGTAGAAACCATTCGCGTCGGTCGCGGTGCGCTCGCTGCCGTTGAGCAAAATCGAGGCACCGGCCAGTCCGACTTTAGCGTTGCTGGCGTTAAGTTTGTAAACCCGGCCCAGAATCACATAATTTTTGAAGTTCTGCGAGACCAATTTTCCGCCCGCGACAGTGATGTTGCGTGAAACTGGGTCGAAGGTGCCTCCCGTTGGCGGTTGGGCTGTCAGGGTGTAGGAGCCATTGGGCACCTGAGTGAAGGAATAATTCCCCTGAGCATCGGTGAGAGTGGAAAGAGAGTTGCCCAGAGTAACTTGAATGCCGCTGAGGAACTTTTTAATGGGCAAGCTGGGGCTATTCGGGTCAGCGCGATAAGCGAAGACGCGGCCTAACACTTCGCCCACATCCGCAATAACGACATCGTTGCCGTCGCCGCCTGCGTAGTTGACGGCAAATTGCCGTCCGCCCAGAGTGATAGGGGCGCCTTGCGCGAAGTTGCTAAATGTGCCAGAAACGGGCGCGGTTCCGTCGTTTCGGATCAAGACAAACGTCTGGGCCGTTCCGGGGACGAAACCGTTGATAAGACTCACATTGAGCATACCGCCAAGGGTCACGTTGCCCGCGACGCGGAGTTGGTCATAATCCGGCGTGTCGATATTGGTGCCGCCAATTTCCACGGTGAAGCTGCCAGTCTGGTTGTAGTCGCTGGTGACATTTATCGCCGCTGCATTAGGGCCGGGAACGACCGAACTGTTGTTAGCCAAAATCGAGGCGACTGTGCCACGCCCGGTTAATACGCCGCCGTTGATCGCAACTCGTCCGGAGCTAGTTGTCGCCAGAGTGCCACCATTTAAAGTGGTTGCACCCCCATTTTGGATATACTTTTTCCCTCCGCCGGTTAAACGGAGGACACAGGAGCCGGAAATTCTGACTTGCCCTGCGGTAGTGAAGTCGGTCAGAGCTTGAGTCAATATACGGCCATTTTGCAGTGTTAAATCTCCAGTGGACGCAACAGCTTGAAAGTTAACCAGGGCATTGTCGTTGTCCTGATTGACTATCGCTGACGTAGAGCCATTGAGGACAACTGTGGCGGCAAGAGTTTTGATGTCGGCAGCAGGAAAGGCAAAGGTGCCTGTCAAAACATAGGTGCCGCCAGCGAGAGTGTTATTGGCGAAGTTGGTAAAGCGCGCATCCTGGGCACTGCTGCCATATTAAGCGGAGTTCTAAAGCGCCAGTTTGGACATCCAAGGTGCCGCTGTTCGTGAAATTGACATCGCGAAGTTCGCAAGTATCGCCTCCGACTCGCTTGGAAATCGTCGCGCCGATTTTGTTGTTGATTGTAAGCCGCACGCCGCTGCCACCATACGAAGCCAGCACATGATAGTTAGCGGAAGAAATGTCGAAGGTGGCTCCACTCTCGTTGGCCAAAACCGCACCATTGGAACCAATAAATTCGGCAGTGACGGTGTTGGCGGTAATGGTGCCCTGATTCACAATGCTCCGATTGTTGATTTCGACCGCATTCAATAAGTTGAGCATGCCTGTCGGCAAAACAATCAACCTTTCACTATTAGAAGTCCCCTGCAACGTGCCGCCAGACCAGTTGAGTGTGCCCGCCACTTGCAATTCTCCGGCGCCGTTAATAGTGCCGTCAGCGAAATCGAAAATGCCACCGCTGGTGATTTGGGTTTTCGCTCCTGTTTGATGTGTCAGAACCGAGGTGTAGTTACTCCCTAATAGGAGTTGGGCGCCGCTGGGTATGGACAGAGTTGCGTTGGAGGCGACTGTTAGGGTGCCAGAGTTGATTTGTAAGTGAGCGCCACTGGCAACGGTCGCTGTAGTGGTGACTTTGACTTCATCGCCCGTGATGATTGCGGTGCCGGAGCCAGAAAATGTCGTTCCGGCAAACGCAAAGGGTAAAGACCCAAACTCGACAGTTGCATCTGCGGAAGTTTTGAATTTGCCAGAACCAGTCGAATTGTCAGCGCCACCGCCATAATCCCGCAAATGCAAAGTGCCAGCCTGGACTTCAACCAACCCCGCGTTACTGAAATTCACGTCGCGCCATTCACACTCATCGGCTCCCACGCTTTTGCGAATAGTGCCACCGACTTTGTTGTTCAAATTCAGGGGTGCTCCGGTGCCGCCATACGCCGCAAACACATAAAAATTACTCGCAGCCAGGTCAATCAAACCGCCCGACTCGTTATCCAGAACCGCGCTGTTCTTCCCGTAGAGAGTCGCGCTAGCCAATTCGTCTTTGATGAGACCCGCGTTAGAGAGTGTGCGCTTATCGAGAGTGACATCGCCCAGCAAATTGATAAGTCCACCCGATGCAACGGAGACTTTTTCTGTTAACGCAGCACCGCCCAATGTGCCGCCGCTCCAATTAAGTGTGCCTGCCACGTTTAATTCGCCTGCACCTCGGACTAATCCATCCTGAAAATCAAAAGTGCTTCCGGTTCCAACGTTTAAAGCGTTTCCCGGAATAAAGCCGTCAGACTAAGAGCATGGCCTATTCGCAGGATTTGCGCGCTCGCGCCGTAGCAGCGCGTCGGGGTGGAATGAAGCGTGCCGAGGTGTGCACGGTGTTTGGCATCCATCGCACGACGTTGGGCGCGTGGGAGAAGCAACTGGACACGGTGGGGACCCTGACGGCGCGTTCGCCTTCGGGCCGTTTGCCCAAAATTGGTGAGGCGCAACTCGAAGCCTTCGCGGCTCAGGTGCAGGCGCATCCCGACGCCACGTTGGAAGAACACGCGGCGCGTTGGGAACGGGAACACGAGCAGCGCATCGGGCGTTCTTCGATAGACCGCGCCTTGCGACGCTTGCACCTCACGGTGAAAAAAAGAGCGTAAAAGCTCAGGAACGAGACGAGGAAGCGCGTCGCGTGTGGCGCCAAGAAGCCGCCACGTGGGAGGCGTCCCGTCTGGTGTTTCTGGATGAGTGCGGCGTCCACACTGCGATGCACCGGCTCTATGCCCGCGCTCCAAAAGGCCAACGGGCCTATGGCGAGGTGCCGCGCAATCGAGGCAAAAACACCACCGTTTTGGGCGCCTTATCGTGCCAGGGTGTGCAGGCGGTCATGACCTTGCAAGGCGCCACTGACCGCTTGGCGTTCGAGGCGTTTATCGAACAGGTGCTGCTGCCGACCTTGGTGCCGGGGCAGATTGTGGTGTTGGATAATCTCAGCGCCCACAAAAGCCAAACGGCCCAAAAGATGGTCGAAGACAAAGGCTGCGCGTGGGTGTTTTTGCCTTCGTATTCGCCCGACTTCAACCCCATTGAACAGATGTGGAGCAAGTTCAAAAGCGACTTGCGACGCGAGGCGCCGCGCACCCAAGAGCATCTCGACACCCTGGTCTGGCCCCTCTTGGAAACCGTCACCCCAAAACACGCTGAAAATTGGTTTGCTCATGCCGGGTTTGAATGATGCAAACTTTACGGAAAACGCTTTAAGTGGCTGCCGCTAAGCAGATCGCAAAGGCTGGAGTAATGATTGGAAATCAGTTTCCCGCCCTGTGCAAGGGTCAGGCTGGCGTTAGGGGCCAGCGTGAGAGTGCCCGTGCCAACGGCGAGGGAGGCACCGGAGCTAATGGTGGCAGTCGTTGTGACTTTCATGCTATCGCCTGTAATGACGGTTTTTCCCGCCCCCGAAAAAATTGCGCCGCTGAATTGATGTGGGGTATCGGAAAATTCCAGAGTGGCCCCCTCCGATGTATCGAAGGTGCCTGAACTATTAGAGGGTGTTAGGGACTTGTTAGTCTTTGAGGGTGAAGCGCAAAAGCTACCCATCAGATGTGAGTGATGAAGAGTGGGACTTCGTGAAGCCCTATGTGTGTTTGCTGGCCGAGGACGTGCCCCAACGTCGCCATGATTTGCGCGAGGTTTACAACGCGGTGCGTTACTTGGCGCGCAGTGGGTGTTCGTGGCGAATGTTGCCCAATGACTTGCCGCCCTGGGAAATTGTCTACCAACAAACTCAGCGTTGGATGGCGGCTGGAGTGTTTGAGACGATGGCGCACGACCTGCGCGCGGTCATTCGTCAACTGGGTGGGCGTGAACCCGCTCCCAGTGCTGCCATCGTAGACTCTCGCACTTTGCACTCGACGTGCGAGAGTGGCGGACGCGCTGGGTATGATGGAGCGAAAAAGAAAAGTGGCTCCAAGATTCACATCGCGGTGGATACCCTGGGCCACCTGCTGGCCCTGACGGTCACGCCCGCCGATGAGGGCGACCGCTCGCAGGTGGGTGCGTTGTGTGAGCAGGTGCAACAGGTCACCGGCCAAAGTGTGCAACTGGTCTGGGTGGACGCGGGCTACACTGGCCCCAATACCGCCGCGCAAGCGGCAGAGCAAGGGGTTGAACTCCATGTGGTCAAATTGGAAGAAGCCAAACGGGGGTTTGTGCTCTTGCCCCGGCGCTGGGTCGTGGAACGCTCCTTGGCCTGGGCCAATCGCTTTCGACGACTGGTCAAAGATTATGAAAGACTGCCCGAAACTCTCAAAGGCCTGCACTTTCTTGCCTTCACCTCCCTCATGCTCACTAAGCTCGTCAAACTTATCCTCAGTGCCTAACACCCTCTAGAATTGAGGGCACCACCACCGTAGTCGCGCAAATTTAACAGCCCTGTTTGCACTTCAACTCGCCCTGCATTCATGAGGTTGACATCCCGAAATTCGCAGGTGTCGGCGCCCACACTTTTGCGGATGATGCCACCCACCTTATTATTCAATGTCAGACGCGCTCCGCTGCCACCGTAGCCGGTGAAGACCGCGAAATTGCTTGTCGTCACATCAATCAACCCACCACTTTCGTTGTTCAGAACGACGCCATTTTTGGCGGAGAGAGTAGCTCCTTCCGTTTGTGCGACAATGCGACCAAAGTTCGTGAATGGCCGACCATCAAGGGTCGTATCGCCCAGCAAATCAAACTCTGCACCGGAGTTGACAGTGATGCCACCAGTGCCAATGAGTGAACCGGAATCGGCAGCCAAAGTTCCAGCTACGATGATGGTGCCACTGCCAGAGATGTCACCACCACTCAGGCTTAATTTTCCCGTGGAGGTAATAAGAGTGGGGCCGCTCAGTTGGATGTTGTGGTTAGCGAGGCTGAGACTAGCCGCACCCGACGTGCCGCCCACTGTCAAACCCGCCAGGGCAACATTTTTAGACAACGTGACTATATAAGTGCCGTTCGTATTAATGATGGCTGTGTCCGCATTAGTAGGCACTCCATTAGGAGTCCAGTTTTCAGCGGTGTTAAAGTCACCACCCGCCGGGTTATTCCAAACGCGGTCAACGGCAAAGGCTCGCGGGGACGCAAAGCCTACGGCCCCCAATAGAGCGAGGGCAAGCAGGGGCGCAAGGCGCCGTGGTGTGCGGTATTGCATGATTTTTTAGTTGCGGGCATAGTATGCCCTTTGTAACAAATTCTGAAGTGTTCTTAAAAGAACACTAAATGTTGGCCTCCTCCCAAAAAGCACACCATACCAGTGGCTTCGGGCAGAATGTGGCTTGTCGAATAGTATTTTTCAGTGCGTTTGCCCCTCTTGGTGTTTCCGGCGCGACAGAGGGCCTGTTCTATTGGCAACAGGCACAAGATAAGGATGGGCCTGTGGGTGTTCCGCATTTAACAGGATAGGCGCTTCGTGCGTGACCTCGTTTTAAGCCACCGTCGGCGAAAATCTTTTTCGCTGCCGGGAAAAACGGCGGATTCACTATGCAGAACATTCGCGGAATCAAAACAGGGTTAGCGGTTATCGCCGCTTTGAGCGTTGGCATTATTGGGCGCGAGGCGCACGCGGGTTCGCTGGTCAAGGCCAGCCTGGTGTGGAAGGCGCCGCGCAACGGCGAACGTTCCAAGCCTTACGCTGTGGCCTACGATTCGACACACAAAACCCTGTGGACGGCCAACTACGGCACAAATGCGGTTTCCATCCGCGCCGCTGACGATGGTAGCCTGATGCGTGTGCTTCGCACTGGCAGCCAGCCGACCTGCGTGGTCATCGATGAACGGCGCCATCGGGCTTTCGTGGTGAATTCCGGTGACGACACGGTGACTTGCTTCAATACGGTGAATTTCGACGCAATCGAGACTGTTCGTGTCGGAAAGCGCCCCCAAATGGCCGCGCTGGACGCCAAAACCGGTCTCGCCTGGGTCGCCAACTGCGACGATGGCACCGTTTCGGTTCTCTCCCCTGACCGTCAGGACGTTCAAATACTACGGGCTGGCAAGGGGCCGTGCGGCATCGCTGTGGATTCGACTCGCCGCCGTGTTTATGTCGCTAACTCTCTGTCCGCCTCGGTCAAAATTTTCGATGCCGACGAGCAAAGCGCGATTGGCATGGTGAGTTTGAGCGACAATCCGATGTCGATAGCCGTGGATTCGGAATCGGGCGCTCTCTGGATTACCCATTCTGAAAAGGGCTGCGTGAGCTTTTTGGCCGATCCGCAAACTACTCGGGCCGTTTCCATTGCGACCGGTGGTTATCCGATGGGACTCGCCATTGATTCTGCTCGTGGCCGGGTTTATGTTGCCGATTACGAAGGCCAAACCTTGCAAATCTTCGATGCGCTGGGCCGTTCGTTGCAAAGCTGCGATGTGGCTCGCTGGCCATTGGGTATGACATTCGACCCCACCTCAGGCCGAGTTTGGGTAGCCGGTGTCGCTGACAACACACTTGATGTGCTTGATCTCGAAGCCACCCAACGTCCCGAAATCCGTTTGGCTGCGTTGCCTTTGCCCCAGGCACCGGTGGTGCAGCAGACGACTATTTCCGCAATGATGAAGGCGCCCACCGCTGTGCCCGCTCCACTGACACAGTTCGTTGCACCGCACAACGGCATTTCAGATTCGTCTCCCCTCCCACTTGAGACACCGGAGCGTCCCAGCACTTTTGGAAACTTCCAGGCACAAAACACCAAACTATCCAACACCGATTACAATACTCTGCGTCGCACTAAGCCAGTCGTCGTTGCAATGAACTCCCACGTCACACCGGAAATTGGCCCGAACGGAACCTTGGCGCCTTCGAGCACACAACGCTTGGAGATGTTCGTTTCTTCGCCGCTTTCTGTAGATAGCGCCATAAAAACCAGCACCTCCACGACTGGGAATTTCCTCGCCACTCAACCTATTGAAGTGCCGGTAAACAACCCCATCACTCGTTTGCCCGAACCGCCCACTTCGCGCCCGATTTTCGTGTCTCCCAAGCAAATTTTGCGCGAAACACTGCCACTTTTGGATAAGGCTCCAGCCGGCCAGTTAGGTTTTCAAATCGCTCAGGCTGCTCAAAAGTTGCAATGCATGCGTGGAAACTATCCCGGACAATGCGACCGTTTGGCCGACACTGCAATTCGCAATGCGACTTCGCGTTTCAATAACATCGTCGGGCCACAGGCCAACGGCGACACCGCTGCCCGCACCATGCGCCGTTTCCAAATGGCTGGAATTGGGTTCGCATACACCCAAAATACGCGCCTACGCCCCGGTGACTTGCTTTATGCGGGCACCAACGTTGGTGGCGGCTGCGGCCATGCGATGATCGTGGGCCCCACCGGACTGATTCTGGACCAATATGGCGCCAATGCCCGCCCCACAGTCCGTCCGCAATGGGTCGTGCGTCCCGACGCGATGTTCGTAGCGAAAAAAGCGCCGCAGACCATTTCAGGAGCTATAAAGCCGCTTTTGCCCTCATTCCCGACGATGATGAGTTTTACGTTAAAAGGCGGGAGATAGACTACGGCTCAAATTTCACGACGCGATTCATGGATCACGTTCATGTCTCGTATCGGGAAACGCCAAACGCGCCGGAGCCCTATTTGTCACAAAATTTGCGGCGTGGAACGCGGCTGGCTTAGCGGGGTGGACCGCGGGCGAAATAGAAGTTAGGTTTAACGACCTTTTTACTTTTTCCCAAAGATGAATTCCTGATGTCATTCAAAGAGTTTTTGTATCGGTGTTGTTTTCTGGCGGTGCTCGTATTTTGGCTTTCTTCTGTTTCGCGAGGTCAGGAACGCGAGACCACTGGCCCGCGCCTTATGGTGCAAACGATGGGATGGGGAATGTGCCGTGCGGATCAATGGTCGCCCGATGGACGCTACATCGTTTCTGGCGGTATAGACCAGATAGTTCGCATTTGGGACGTAAAGCGAAGGCTACAACTTCAACGGTTTCCAGTGAGTGGCAACGTCAGCTATCTCTCCTACTCTCCTAATGGCAAATCTATATTGGTCTGTGCGGGAAGAAATGAAGTCAGCTTGCGAGAGATTCCAAGTGGCCGAGAGGCGGCGCTGTTTCGCGCAGCCAGCCCTGTCCGTGTTGCCGAATTTTCGCCCAATGGGCGCACCTTTTTGAGCGGTCACGATTCGGGGGAACTCATTTTATGGGATGTAGCGAGTGGACGGCCCGTTGAGGTTTTTAAAGGCCATACCCGCGCGGTTCATGGTCTCTGTTGGTCGTCGGATGGCTCATATTGTTTAAGCTCATCCGAAGATGGGACAGCTCTGTTATGGGACGTGCCCCAGGGACGTCAATTGCGAACTTTTGTGGCTCGATTGCCCACAGAGGACAACCCCCAACCCCGTTTTACGGCTTCTTGCCTCTCCAAAGATGGGCGCACTGTCGCGGTAAGCAGCGATTTTCAGGTTTTTCTTTTTGAGGCCGCAACTGGAGCATTGATCCGTAATTGGAGCGTGCCACTGACGCCAATAGAGCGCCAGAATGTCCTTCATGTGATCTCAATGGATTTTTCGCCCAATGGGGAATTGTTAGCTGTTGGGATGAGGCGGGGGCGCGCTGATGTCTGGAATATCAAGGACGCTACAATTCAAGTCACACTGCCCAAATTCACGCCTAACGAATTATGGCAAGTCCATTTTTCGGCTGACAGTCGTTTTGTTCTGACAGCAGATAACGAAGTCAAAAAATGGGATGCCTCCGCGCAGCAAAATCCTGTTTGGTTTGCCTCTGATGGCAATGGGCCACGCGTGGTGCGAACTTCTCCCGATGGTCGTTGGATGACGACTTGTTATTGGGGATCACCTGCCACTTTACGCGACTTGACTTCAGGAAATGTAAAGGGACGTTTTGGTCCTCGGAGCTGGGGCGCGGTTACTGATGCTGCTTTCACTAAAGACAGCAAAGGGCTTTTTCTGGGGGGCTTTTCCGGGAATTTACAGCTAATTGATGTGGCGACTGGATTGAATAAAGTGACCTTCAACGAGCCACGCCTTCCCTCCATTTTGTCGGTGGCGGTTGATCCTTTCGGACGCGTTGGGGCTACTGGTCATGGTGATGGCTCGGTGCGGGTATGGAATTTAGAAACGGGTCAACTCTTGCGCCGCTTTGAAGGACATCAGGGCCGGGTTTTGTATTTGACATTTTCCCCTGATGGTCGCGTATTGGTGAGCGGAGGAGTTGACCAGACTGCTCGCCTCTGGGATACCAACGACAAGCACACACAGCGCGAAGCGGGGCAACTCGAAAAATTTCGCACCACAAGCGGCGTGCAGCACACCTATGAATACAACACTGGTATTGTTTTTTCGCCCGACGGCCAATCCATCCTCGCTCTTGCATCCAATGGTATGCTAACGCTCTTTAACCCAATCACAGGAAGTCAACTTCGCCAGTTTGGGAATCCATTCCCAATATATTGCTTGTCTGTTTCTCCCGATGGGCGCTATGCCATTGCTGGAGGGCCGCAAGGTATAGGATATGTTTGGGAGTTACAGACAGGACGCGAAGTATTTCGGTTTGATTGCCACAGTGGAATTGGGTGTTTCAGCTTTTCGCCTGACGGTCATCACCTTTTAGTTTTATGTGAAGATATGATGATTCACTTTTGGCGTATGGAGGAGCGCCGTGAAGTTGCGGCCTTTTTCGAGTTCCGAGATACCGCTGCCTGGGCTGTCGTAGACACTGAGGGCCGCTACGATTCACAAACTCAGGCCGACACGCCGGGTGTCCAGTGGGTAATGGGCCTCACGCCAATCGAACTGAATCAACTAAAAGATGGCTTCTACGAACCTCGTTTGCTCCAAAAAACATTAGGTTGGGACAAGGAGCCGCTTCGCAACGTTCCCAAATTAGGCGATTTAAAGCTCTTTCCCACAGTTGAACTCACCCCACCCGATGAAGGGACAGCTAAAACTAAAATCGAACTCACAGCCCAAGATGGTAGCTACGGTCCCGTTCGAGTGTGGCTCAACGGCAAGGAATGGAAACGAGACGCTCGCCCCAAAGCCTTCGACGCCAAAGCGGAAAAACTCGCTATTCCCCTTGACCTGCAAAGCCCTTTGATTCGCCCCGGCGAGAAAAACACGCTCAAAGTGGTGGCCTACAACGCCGAGGGCACCTTGGCTTCCCAGCCTGCGGAAGTGGAATGGATGGCGCCCGGCGAAAAGCAACAGTTTGAGCCCCGGCTTTATGCCGTTGTGTGCGGTATCTCCAACTACGCCAACCCGAAAAAGATTCGCACACTTTCGTTTGCGGCTAAAGATGCCCGTGACATGGCCGCCGCCTTGAAGGTTGGCGCCAAAACTCTCTTTGGGGCCGACAAGACCGAGATTCACCTCCTCACCGGAGAAGTCCAGCCCGCCAAAAACGCCCGTGCCTTCACCTCAGCAACCAAGGCCAATCTGCGTGCCGCTTTCGAGGAGATAGCCCGCAAAGCCCGTCCCGACGATGTTCTGGTGGTGTTTCTGGCGGGGCATGGCACGACGCTGGGGCTGGGCAGCAGCGTGTATTGCTATCCCACCGCTGAAGCCGACTCCACCGATTTCCTTTCCCAGAACGCCAAAGGGAAAATGGTCACCAGCGATGAGATGGCCGAGTGGACCAAAGCCATCACCGCTCAGAAGCAAGTGTTGATTCTCGACACCTGCGCTTCGGGAGCCGCAGGCACCACCTTGACCGAGAAGCGGGCGGTGCCGGGCGACCAGGTGCGGGCGTTGGAGAAGCTCAAAGACCGGGTGGGCTATCATGTGCTGATGGGATGTGCCGCCGACAGCCAATCCTACGAAGCCAACAAGTTCAACCAGGGTTTGCTCACCTATGCCCTCCTCGAAGGCATGAAAGGCCCTGCGCGTGAAGTTGGGAGCGGGTTGCTCGGAGTGGGAAAGTGGTTTGATTACGCCCAAAAGCAGGTGCCCAGGTTAGCAGGAAGTGTGGGCGGCATCCAGGAGCCGCAAATCAAGCAGCCCTTGCAGGATGGCAAAGCCCAGGACTTTCCCGTGGCCAGGCTCACCGAAGGAGAGGCCCGCGAAGTGCCGCTGGCGCCTTCGGGTGTGTTACTGATTAACCCGCGCATCAGCGATGCCGAGGGCGAAGATGCCCTGGGCGTGGAAAAGGCGCTCAAAGAGGCGTTGGAGTTGCTGCGCCTCAAGAAGCTGGTGCTGAGTGATACCGACTTTTCGGGGTTGAACTTCGTGCCGGTGGAAGAATTGCCCGGCGCCTGGAGAATCAGCGGCAGTTACCGCATCGAAGGCGAGACCATCGTGCTGGATGTCTCGGTGAGTGATGGCACCCAAGGCAATACCAAAGCGCCGCTCAAAAAGCGGGTGAGTGGGCCCAAGACCGATGTGGAGAAACTGGCGAGGCAGACGGTGGCTCAGGTGCGCGACGCCTTGCTGGGAGACGGCTATCTCTCCAATATCCAGACCTCGATACCCGCAACAGCACCGCCCGCCGCACCACTCTCTTCTGTAAAACCGCCCCTTCCAGTGCCACCTCCGCGCGCGGCGAAGCAAAAATGGTCCAAAAGACAGGGCCGCGGCCTGGCACCCGCCGCTCCCGATTATTTTGCCGAGACGCCCTTGCCCGCTGAAGGAGAAATTGCTCTGGCAGGAGAGATTATCAGCGTGACGGGAAACCAAATTACGCTCCAAGTGCGCGCCTTTCGCTTACCCAATGGCAAAACGGCCACTTTAGCAGCACCCAAAACCAAAATCGTGGAGTTGCCCGGAGAAAACAGTGACGCGTGGCAAAGCGGCGATGAAGTGGTTGCGGTTGGACCAGATGGCGCCAAGGAATTAAAAGCGCGGTCGTTATTTTGAGGGCTCGGTGTTCCCAAAAGAACACCTTTTCTGCTTCATTGAGGTCTTCCCTGCGGGCTATCGGATTATAAATTTGAAGTGTGCGGAAGATACTCCGCGCATTTTACGAGGAACAATCATGAAAGGCGGCATCGCCTTCATCACCGTCGAAATTACCGCCGACAAAGCCAAAAAGCTGGCACTATGGCTCGAAACCAACGACACCCTGGCAAAATATGGCCTCACCGTTGAAGACAGCAGCACCAGTAAAATCGCCGCAACCGCCAAACCCAAGGCGGCACCAGCGCCGAAGAAGTAAATTTCAGGGATGAGCGTAGGGTCAGTTCTGGCCCTACGCTCAGTCACGCCCTACCCTGTTTCACCATGAAACTTCGCTCGTTCTTCCTCCTTGGCTTTTGGCTTTTAGGTCTTACCCAGGCGAGTCAGGCTACGCCGCGCTGTTTTTTAGTCATGGTGGGCGTTTCAGACTACGCGCCGGGAGCCAAAATTCCGGCGTTGCGTTTTGCAGCCCGTGATGCCCGCGAATTGGGTCAGGCGCTCCGCCTGGGCGCCCAAACGCGATTTGGGAGCGAAAATGTGCGTTTTTTCCTGCTCACTGGCGAGCGACAACCGCCCGCCGAAGAAAACGGGCACCAGATGGCCACTAAAACCAATTTGCACACGGTTTTTGAAGCTGTGGGCCGCGAAGCGCGGGAAGAGGACACGGTTTTGGCGTTTTTCGCCGGACATGGCGTGCCGCTGGGAGAGAACGACTACGCGTTTTTGACCCAGGACGCCGGCACCGCCGACCTGCAAAATTCGCCGTTTCGCGCTGATTGGTCGGTCAGTGGGCAGGAATTGCGGCTTTGGCTGCAAAAAATCGCCGCGCGACGCCGCGCCCTGATTCTCGACACCTGCGCGGCGGGCGCCTTTGTCGAAACGGGCCAAACGGCCCGCCCAGGCCGCGTGGCGTGGGACCAAGGGGCGCTGGGAACTGACATCAGCTTTCCGGTTTTAATGGGCTGCGCCGCTGACGCCTCTTCCCAGGAATCGCCGCGTTTTGGGCATGGATTAGTCTCGTATGCGCTTTTAGAAGGCTTGCACGGCCCCGCACTGACGGGAAGTAATTTGGGCGTGAAAAAATGGCTGCACGGCGCCGTGAAACGAGTGGGCGAACTCGCCGCCGAAGTGCGTGATGCCCAGGAGCCGCGCCTGTTGTGGCCGAATCGAGGTGAAGATTTCGTGGTGGGACGATTGGAAAACGCGCAAATCGCGGCTCTGGGGCCGTTGAAGCGAGTGCCACTGGTCGTGGAACCGCGCCTTTCCACCCGCGACGACCCCGGCAACGCGTTTGAGGTCGAATTGGAGCGGCGACTCTTGGCCTTGTTACGCGAGTCCGAAAAACGCGGCGAGTTGCAGCTTTTACCGCGTGACCAATCCACGCAATGGCCTGACGTGCCGATGGCCTCAGCACTGTTGGAGCGCAGTGATGGTGTCGTCAAAATCGCCGTTGTCATTCGCGAAGGCGCCACCCGCCGCCGGGTTTCGCTTGGAGGCCGCGAAACCGAGATGGAAGAGTTGGCAAAACGTCTGGCGGCATTGGTGCGCGAAGTGACAACTGCCGATGGAGCGCGGTAAATCTGAGATTATGCCTGGAACGGAGCCGACAACGGGTTAAACTTCGCGGCGATGAGCGACGCTCCAAGCCCGACTCTTTCTTCCGTTCCCCCTCCAGCGGGGTTAGTGGCATTGGCCTTTACCGATTTAGAAGGTTCGTCTGCGCTTTCGGAACGGCTCGGAAGTGCCTTCGAGACGTGGCGCGAACTGCATTTTCGCTTGCTGCGTGAGCCGCTGGCGCAAAACGGCGGTTACGAAGTGGAAACAGCGGGCGATTCGCTATTTGCGGTGTTTAGTGGCGTCGAAGGCGCGACCCAATGGGCGGTGGCGGCGCAACGGGCAATGAAAAACCACTCATGGCCCCCCGAAATCGGCGAGTTACGGGTGCGAATTGGGATTCACGTCGGCGAACCATTCATTGGGCACGATGAAACGACTGGACGCCTGACTTATCGTGGGCCAGCCACCAACCGGGCCGCGCGCGTGATGGGTGCGGCAAACGGCGGACAAAGTTTGTTGTCACACGCCGCACGAGTGTTGCTGAACCGCGTGCCCTATGGGTTAGAATTGCGCGATTTGGGCTTCCATCGTTTGAAGGGTATCGGCGACGAGCAGATTTTTCAGCTGGGCGCCACCGATTTGCCCCAGGAATTTGGCCCGCTCCAAACACTTTCGACGCGTCGCCATAATCTGCCGCTGCCCCCGACGCTTTTGGTGGGGCACGAACAAAAACTGGCGCAATGGCGCGACTTGATTTTGGAACCCAAAACGCGGCTTTTGACGTTATGCGGCTTTGGTGGCCTGGGCAAAACCCGGCTGGCACTTCAGTTAGCCGAAAGCGTGGTTGAAGAGTTTCCCGATGGCGTGTGGTGGATCGCGTTAGAACAGGCGCGCGACGAAAGCGAAATGGTCGCTGCCATCGCCGCCGGGCTCCCGTTTGAAGTTTCGTTGCAAGCCCCGCTTTTAGAGCAAATCACGACTTATTTGAGCGGGCGCCGCGTCTTGTTGGTGCTGGACAATACCGAACAAATTTCAGCGGCAGCGCAGGTGGTCGGTGCGCTGACAGGACAGGCAACAAGTGGTTTTAAAATGATAGTCACAACACGACACGCCCTCCATTTGCGGATAGAAACAACGCGTGAAGTGCCGCCTTTAACGACCGATGAGGGTGCGCGCCTGTTCTGCGATCATGCCTTAGGCTACGACGTGCCCTTGAACCCGGATGACACGTCGGTTCGGGCCATTGCGCGGCGGGTGGAAGGCGTGCCACTAGCGCTGGAATTGGCGGCGGCATTCGCGGCGATTTTGGAGCCGGAACAGATTCTGGAAGGGCTGGACGACCAACTTTCGCTCCTTACCAGCCAGATTCCCGACCTGCCGCCGCGTCAGCGGGCGTTGCGGGCGACGATGGATTGGAGCTATGAAATGTTAGCCGAGCAAGAACGCGATTTTTTCGCGCAATTAGCGGTTTTTAGCGGCGGGTTTTCGCTGCGCGATGCCCAGGCCGTCACCAACTCGCCCCAAGTGCTCTTCGCGATTCAAGAGCTGCACCGCCGTTCGTTGCTGCGCGGAGCGACGTCGCGCGACCCTTCTGCCACCAGGGTTCGTCAGCCGGAAATGCGCTATTTTATGCTTGAATCGGTTCGCACTTATGCCTTGGAACGTCTTGATGCCTTGCCAGACGCCGGACAGGGCGTGCGGGCAAGCCATGCCCTGTATTTTGCATCGGTGACAGAGAATTGGGCGGCCCATCTGCACACTCGTGACGAAGCGGTGGTGCTTGGTTCCGCCGAAGCTGACTTCGATAACGCCCGTGCCGCGCTGAATTGGGCCATGGCGCAACGCGCCACCGAGTCATTATTAGCGGCGCGTCTGGCGTTGACTTTAGGACAGCTTTTACATCGCTCCGGGCGATTGCGTGAGGCGGGCGAACGTTTTGCCGACGGTTTGAACGTTTTGACATCGCCCGTGAAGGAAAAACACCCCCCAATTTATGCAGCGCTTATGCTGGGGCGCAGCGACGCCTACTATGACCTATTCGCTTGGGAAAAGGCCGAATCGTGTGCTCGAGAAGCGCTGAGTTGTTTTGAAACCGCCTCCGACTGGCGGGGCATCGCGCAAGCGCACAATTTGCTGGGGTTGATTGCGTTGCGTGGCGCCAAAGACCACACGGTGGCGCAAACATTTTTTGAGGCGGCATTACGAGATTTTGTGAACTGCGGCCACGCCATCGGTCAAGCCAGCGTCCAGGTGAACTTAGGGCTGATAGCCCATCAAAATGGCGATTTGGTTGCCGCGCGCAAATATTGGGAGGCGGCGCTGACGATTTATCGCGTCGAGGATTACGAGCGTGGTGCAGCGGGTGCTTTAACCAATCTGGGGGTTTTGGCTCAGGAACAAGGACAGTTAGATGAAGCCTGGAGCCATTACGAAAACGCCCTGCAACTCGAGTTGAAGGCGCGCGGACAATTTGGTGTGGCTCGCGCCCTCTCCAATCTCGGGGAACTGGCTTTAGAGCGCGGTGAGTGGAGCCGGGCCTGTCGCATCCTGGCTGTTGGAACCCGGCTGTTCGAGCGCGCGGGTTCACCCCATCAATCTTACACCTCGAATTTGCTCAAGCAGGCGAGTGTGGCCGCCCAGCAAGATGCGATTTCCATGATGAGCCAATTCTCCAATCAATCGGTCGAAGAATTGGCATCTCTGGCGATGACCTCGCCTTAACTCCGATAAGAGATTCGCTCCATAAGCAAGCCCCATTGAGCGCCGATGATTTTTCACCTACACACAAGCAAACTAGTGGTCTAACCGCGTAGTAATTGAGTAAAAGTTTAACTGGTGGTATGCCCGCCAAAGCCCATCACATTCGCCTGAGTCATGAAGAACGCACGGCATTAGAGAAGGTAAGTCACTCGAATCGTAGCAGTGAGCGCGAAAAGAAGCGCGCTCGTATCCTGCTCTTGTGCGATGCCAACACCAGCCCCGACAAAGGTGGTTCAAGCAGCGATGCCCAAGTCGCTGCCCAACTCAACTGCAGCCCCAACACGGTGTATCAACTGCGCCGCCGCGCCCAGAAACGGGGAGCCGTAGAAGTGGTGACGCGCCAAGAGCAACGGCATCGCAAAGCGCGCAAGCTCGACGGCGCTCAGGAAGCCCATTTGGTGGCGCTCACCTGCAGCACGCCCCCTGAAGGGTCGGCCAAGTGGAGTTTGCGCGCTTTGCGCGAACGCTTGGTCGAACTCGAAGTCGTGGAACACATTGGGTTGGAGACGATTCGGCTCACACTCAAAAAAACCAACTCAAGCCGTGGCTGAAGCAGATGTGGTGCATTCCACCTCAACAAGACGCGCGCTTCGTGGCGTGCATGGAGGATGTGCTGGAGGTTTACGCCCGTCCTTACAACCCTCAGCGTCCGGTCGTGTGTCTGGATGAAGGCGCCAAACAGTTGCTAAGCCAGGTGCGAGAAGTCCTGCCGCTGCAAGCGGGTCGCCCAGCGCGCCAGGACAACGAGTATCAACGCGGCGGCACCTGTGCGCTGTTTATGCTCTTTGAGCCTTGGGCCGCTCAACGCTGGGTCGAGGTCAAAGAGCAACGCACCTGTTTGGACTACGCCCAAGTGGTCAAGAAACTGTGCGACGAACTTTACCCATGTGCCGACAAGATTGTGCTGGTGCAAGACAACCTCAATACGCACGGCCCGCACAGTCTCTATCTGGCTTTTGCTCCCCAAGAGGCGCGGCGTTTGTGTGAGCGCATCGAGTGGCACTTCACCCCAAAACACGGTTCTTGGCTCAATATGGCGGAACTGGAACTTTCGGTCTTGGCGCGTCAGTGCTTGCAAGAGCGCATGGGAACCCAAGAAAATCTCGCCCGCCAGGTTCGGGCGTGGCAAAACACCAGAAATCAGACCGCTACCCAAGTCAACTGGCACTTCTCCACTCAAGATGCCCGAATCAAACTCAAACGCCTCTATCCTCAATTACTACACGGTTAAACCACTAGCCAGAGGAAAAGTTTCTCAATAGTAAAGTCAGAACGCTCAGAGCCAGCAGCGCCATTAGCACCTCTTCGGCTAGCGAACCGGTGGTGAACCTCCAAGAGCGCGGCAGCAAATAATAACGTGCGGCTTTGGGATACAACAGGCGAATTCCGCTTATTGTAGCCGCATCCGCGACCAAATGGCTGATATACCCCAGTAACAGGGCTAAGGCGGGCGCCCAACCGCAAACCATCCACACAGGCAAAGCAGTGGTCGCCGCAACAAATCCCAGCCCTGCTAAAGAATGCAACAGCCCACGATGTTGGTCTGTCCGGCTAACGACTGTCGCTGGGAGCAGGAACGGCTTGATTTGAGTGTTAGGGATCCGCAGATGCTTGATTTTCGACTCCGAGGCATCCAAATCAGGAAGAAGTGCCCCGAAAGCCGCAATCGCCGCAAAAACGCCAAAGTCATAGCCAAGGATTTCCGGTGGAATAGGTGCCAGTAGCCAAAGTGTGCTGATTCCAAACAAGGTATGAGTGGGCCATGTCATACGCCCTCCTTTGTGCGCCGGTTCGGATGTTGTAACATCCCCTGACAGTCGGAGAAGAGTTGGGCAGAACCTTCTTCCACCACCATCATAGGCCCAAACACCGTCTCTTCAGGTTGCAGCGTGTTTTCCACGAAGAAAAACTCCAGCCACGATGGTTCGACATTACGATGATACGGGGAGAATACATTGACCGTCGAGGTATAAGCCTCGACGGTTTTCTTTTTCGCCCAATCGGCTCTTGACACGAGTTGTGGGCCAACTCAGCTACCAGCTGCACGCAGCCCTAGGGCTAACGCATAACGAAATGGTCCTAAAACCCAACGACTAATTGAATACCTAACCGGAAAGAAAATCAACTCATAATCAGTAAAAAAACCGGTCACCCCATTTCTTTTTGACGTAAAATTGTGATTTCGCACTGTTCAGAGCCACGACAAATACCGTTGAAAGGCCCCGCACTACTTCCAATAATTCGAAACTTCTGTAGTGCGTTAGCCCTGCACGCATCCCGCCAAGTATTGGGCGCATTGGGCACTCTGGGAGCCAAACTTCCAAAATCTCATCGCCTCAGTAGAAACCGACTTACTATCAGGTGAGTAGCGGCGCCACCCCATGTTTTGTTCACACATCTTATTACCTCTCAAAACTCGCCCAATCAGGATGAATCCAGAAGAGGGTTCAAGGGTGGTTTTTGAGGAGGAGAGCTGCGAAGGAGAAACAAAGAATTTGGAGGTCGAGAGCTCGTTACTAAAACCACCATTTTGGGAATAAAGTTTCTGCATTTAAATAGGAGCTCATTGGATAATATGCCAACGGCTTCCGGCCTATCATCTGATGATGAGTTTCCTCCAATCAAAAATGATGGCGAGACCTTTTTCCTGCGCGTGCAAAAGCCTCTGATAAGCCTCCTGGCAATTGCGCGGATCGAAAGTGGAAAAAAGGCCGGAAACGCGCACCTTTCCCTCTCCTAACCACTTCAGAGCGGCCCCGAGGTTGTCGTCAATGCTGCCAACGCGAAAAGGAGTCTCGCGGCGCGGCACTTCCCACTCCCAACCGCTTCGCACGACGGCATATTTATGAAAAACCGCGTGCAGAATTTCGTGCGCCGAAATTTCCGTCCGCTTGCGCCAAGGAACGCCAATTAAGACGACTTCGCCGCGCGGTTTGACGATACGGCAGGCGTCCAAAGTCGCTCCTTCATGGCCCGAACATTCGAGGACGAGCGCGACTTTTTCTTTCCAAACTGGGTCTTCGAGCGGCATCTGAGCGCAAATTTGAGCAATGCCGCCCATTTCGGCCAATGCGCGGCGTCCGGCGTCAGGGTCAAAGCCCAAAACCTCGTAACCGCATGCCTGAAAAAGTTGAGCTGCCAAATGCCCGACGGGGCCAAGGCCCGTTACCACGACACGATCCGGTGGGCGCGCTGTTGTCGTTGTTAAAGAACTCATCGAAACGCCCATCAAACGTGCAAAAGTTGCGTCCTGGGGAGAAAGTCCAGCGGGCACTTTGTAAACATCGCTGGCTGGGTGGTGTTGGTGCGAACGATGCTCCCCCATCGCTAAAACGGTGTCGCCGATTTGAATGCCTTCGACGCCCGCGCCGATTTCTTCGACCCGAAAAACCGCCGCATAGCCGGTGCGTGCAGGAAAATTTTCGCCCTGATAGCCCCAGCCTAACTCAGTTCCGGCGCTGATTAATGAGGCCAGAGTCGGCCCACTCACATGACCCGCTGCCGTAGCGGGCGGCTCGAAGGGCAAAAGTTCCGCGTGTTCGCGGCGCGTCATCACGACTTCAAAATGTTGGTTCACAGGTTGATTCCTTCGGTATGGGCGACGCCGCGAATGTGGTCGGCGGCAAGGCGATATTCTTCGGCGTTGGGTAGATGCTCCAAAATCAGGGGGGTATCGGAATCCAACTCGTTCATTTCGCGTAAAAAGGTCGCGTAATCCAGCCCACCCAGACCGGGCCGCACCTCGTCGAGATGAACGGTGAGTTTGGGCACGAGAGCGATGTCTTTAGCGTGGGCGCTTTTGATGTGCGGCCCCAAAAGGCGGAAACACTCGCGCAAAAACTCGGTGTTTTGAAAAAATCGCGTGGGCGACGAAATCATGTTCACCGGGTCGAGATGGACGCCAAATTGAGGCCGGTCAATGGCTTTTAAAAGCCGCAGATAATTTTCGGGGGAGTCAGGGAAAATCCAGGGCATCGTTTCGAGGCAGTAAAACGCGCGTTTGGGTTGCACGACATCTAAAATTTGCCGCGTGGTTTGGACGATCATCTCGAAGGTTCCCTCACTCAAATTGTCGGGGTGCGGCCCATCCCAAATCGTCCCGCGCGAACCGGTGATGTTGACGCAGCACCGAGCGCCAACCCGGTCAGCCAAATCCAAAGCGCGCTGACATTTTTCTAAGGCCGTGCTGCGTTCGTCGGAATCGCTCGCAAGCGGGTTACTCCACGCGCCAACCTCGGCGATGAGCAAATCGGCACGGTGCGCCGCTTGCGAATACGCGCGCACGGTTTGGTCGTCGGCATCAAGCGGCAAGGGGCAATCTACGGCGCGATAACCCAGTTTTTGTGCGGTTTGCACCCATCCTTCGGGTGTGTCGGTGTTGTCCCAGAATTGTCCGCCTAAACGCATGGTTTTCCTTCATTTGTTGTCCCTGGTCCATTCGGGCCAATCGTCGGTGCGAAACGGTGTCGCGGGCAAGCCTTCGCGGTTTTGCAGGTTCAAAATCGGCGTGTCGGCCCAACCGTAACGCGCAGCGACGGGTTTGGCGACTTGCGGACTGGAAACCACCACATCCGCTCCCTCAATTTTTGCCTCGGCCCACACCCATTTGCGGTCTTCACCTGCGATGGCGAAGCCCCGGAGCGGCCCGCCGCCTCTGACTTCGAGGTCGCCACCGATTTCGGCAAAATGGAGGCGAATCGCACCGTTTTCGACGGTAAAGCTCTGAAAAAGTGGGCCAAGGCCGACGATTTTTTGGCCGTAGATTTTTTGCAGCGCCGCTAACGCCAAACGCTCGCCAAAGGGACGCTTGAACTTTGGGTGAATGTCGTTGGCGTCGCCCACATCAATCGTCGTCGCCATCGCCGTGTTTGGAAGGCGAAGGGCCATCGTTTGGGCTTCTCGTGTTTCGGCCCAACCGCTGCCTGTCGGTTCGGCGGGCGTGGGACCGATATTGGGTATTTGCACCCAGACAAAGGGCAAATTGGGGCGAGCCCACAGCGCGCGCCAGTCTTTAATCATCTGCGGAAACAGACGACGATATTGATAGCCGCGCCCAAAATTTGATTCGCCTTGATACCACGCCACCCCCCGAATCGCCAAGGGAGCCAGGGGCACCGTGAGGCTCCTAAACAGCGCCCCCGACACGTTTTCGAGCGAATGATTTGGCCCTTCGGCGGCTTTGGCTTCGCGCGTGGCAATGGCGGGCCAATCAGGGTCTTGGCGCAGCGATTCGGGGTTCATCCACGCTTCGATTTGCGTCCCGCCCCACGCTGTCGTGATGAGGCCGATGGGAATTTGAAGCTCCTGGCGCAGTTTTTTGCCGAAAAAGTAGCCGACGGCGGAAAAATAGCGCGCCGGAGCGGGAGTGGTTTCGTTCCAGCCGCCCACCACATCATTTTGGCCCAGACTGGGCCGCAAATCGGCTTTGAAATGGCGCAAAAACGGGTCGTTGGCCATTTCCGCTTGGGGCGCACCATCGGTGGTTTCATGGAGCGTCAAGGCCATATTCGATTGGCCCGAACAAATCCACACGTCACCGCACAACACGTTGTTCAAAACGATGGTTTTTTGGCCCGTGACGGCGATTTGATACGGCCCACCCACGGGCGGCGGCGCCAAATCGACTCGCCATTTTCCGTCTCTGTCGGCGACGGTTTTCTGGGTGTGATCTTGTAGGGAGACCGTGATTTTCTCGCCGGGCGTGGCCCAACCCCAAAACGGATTTTTCGCTTCGCGCTGCAACACCATGTTGTCGCTGAAAAAAGACGGCAGTTTCAAATTTTGAGCGTGGGCGCGTCCCACCAGCAGACAGGTGAACCATAGCACCGCGTGTTGAAATTGGAATTTCATCGTTTTCCCGGCGGCGCGAAGTCCTGCATGGTATCGTCCAGCACCAAAACCCAATCTTCCGACGTCGGCGGCGCAAATTCGGCGATTTTTTGATCTGAAAACTCGCGAAAAAACTCGCTGGTTCCAGTTCGTGGGTCGAACCAATAGGCACGAATATCCGCAGCCAAGGACGTTAAATCGAGCGTTGTGGGTGCGTTATCCGTGAAGTAAATCAACGCGCAACTGTTGTTTTCGTCGCGCAGGGCAAGCCGTTTTTGGCCTTCTAAAATGAGTTGGGGCGCGGGAAAAAGGTGTCCAAACCCACGAGATTCGAGCAGGCGGCGCGCGTGGCCCATTTGGGTGGCGCCGGGAAGTTGCAACGCTTCACGCCAAGACCCACTCGCCCCAAAAAGGGCTTCACGGCCTTCTTGCCACATTTGCCAGACCGGATTGGCGCCATAGGTGTGACCGCATGCACCTGAAAATAGCGACTGGTAACAAAAGCGGCGCACATCTGAGGCATTTAGAAGTTCGTTTCCAACCTGCAAATCGTCCCAAATCGCTTCATATCCCGGCTCGCCGTCCAGACAAGGCTTAGTCGGCTTCAATGCATAATCGGCGGCGATGAATTGGTCGTTGGCACGTGTTTTAGCGTGGCCGGTTTGGGCCATGTTGAAATCGAGCCAAGACGCCTGATGAAACCATTCGGACGAACTCCGGCACCCGGACGGATGAAACGTCATCAGATGGCGACCGCCGTCGCCCTTTTTGAGTCCCGCCGCCATGTTTTCGATAATGGCGCGTTGATCTTCAGTTTCAATAGGCCGGTCGCCGCCTAAAATCCAAATCAAGGGCGAGTTTTGGTAGCGCTGCCCCAGCCACTCGCCATAAATCGTCGCGTTTTCAGGCGTAAAAATTTCCGGACCAACACCCCATTTGAGGTTCCATTTGTCGCCCCAGGTCGGCAAAAGGCCAACGCACAAGCCCAACTCGCCCGCGCGCTCCAATACCCAATCCACATGTTGAAAATATCTTTCGTTAGGTCGCGTTGGGTCGCTCTGGTGAAGCGGGAGGTCACCCGCACGATTGGAGGTGTTTAAGCCGTCCAGTTCGGCCAAAATGACGGATTGAATGACCGTGAAGCCCTTCGCGGCGCGGTCGCGTAAATACCATTCGGTTTCTTCGCGGTTGAGGAGGTGAAGCAACTCCCATGCGGTATCGGCGAGATAAAAGAATGGCGAACCATCGGCACGACATAAATAGCGTCCGTTAGAACTGATTTGGGTGGGAAAGTGGAAAGTGCATGGATTTTCTTTCGAGCCTTCTGCTTTGTAACGGTTGGTTGGAGTTTTTTTGAGTTCGAGCGAAGGAATGTAGCCTTCTTTTTCGATATAAAGATGCCCCGGTGGTTGGCACCCCGGCGCCAGGGTCCCGTTCAACACCGCGAGTTTAAAATCTGGGCTATTGGGACCATCGCTGCCATGTTCAAAACCCGCCGGAATCATCCATACATCGCCTTCTTCAAGCTCAAATTCTGCGCGGTTGCCCTCATGATCGATCCAGTAAGACGTGCCGCGCCCGCCAAGGGTCAGCCAGACCTCGTCGTAATCGTGAAAATGCTTTTCTACGTCGGTCACGAGCCAGCCGCCACGCAAAATTCCTTTGTGTAATGCCATGATTGCAGTGAGAACGTAGGGACATGGCATGCCATGTCCTACGAGAATCAAAAGCCGACGTTCAATTGCGGAGCGGCTAACTTCGTATTTTCTTTCGACGCGAAGATGTGAACCACATTATCCGAGGCTGCATCGCCCGCTTCCTGACGAGTGATAATCAGCGTCACTTTGCCGTTGGAGTCGCTTTGTAAAAACTTGAGCAATTCCACCGAAGCGAAGGTGATTGTTTTGCCGGATTCGCCTTTACCTGTGAGGGTAAAAGTGCCCAGGGCTTTCGCGTCGTCAGTGAGAGTCGAGGTGGCTTTTGTGTCGTTGGCGGGTGCATTGTTCCAATTCGTCGAGTTTTCGGGCCAGTTTTCAGCAGCGTTGCCGTCCTGGAGACCAGAAACCTCAAATGTCCATATTTTATCCGCGGGAGAGCTTCCTTCGGCTGCGCCGATGGTGAGCGAGAGCGAAGCACTTTTGGCGCTTTTAACGGGCTGGGCCCCCTGCGACAAATCGAAGCGCAAATAGGTTTTGCGGGCGTTGATGAGGTTGACCGAATTGCGAATGCGCAAAATGTCCAGGTTGCCGAAATTCCGCGCGCTCATTTCGCCGCCGCGCACCGAAGTGTCAGCTTGCACAACCAAACCCGGGGCACCGGCAGTTTTTGGTTCGGGTTTAGCGGTTTGTGCCGGGTTTGGCTCCGGTTGCACGTTTTTGACGGGCGTGAGTGGCGAATTCACTTTGACGCCGCTCTCCGCCAGCGTTTCCGCCGCGACTTTCCGCAAATAGGCAGCAAAATCGGCGGAAACTTTTGGCGGCACGAAGCTAATTTTTTCCGGCGATTCGCCGAACAAAAAGCCATACCAGACCAAGCCGACGAGATAGCAGCCTGCTTCGTTGGCGTGGCGCGCATCAATGCCGAGTGTTTTGTCTTTGCCCCAACTGTAGCCGATGTTCAGCGAGTGCGTCTGAGCCGGCAAATTCGGGAAAACTGGGGTTTTGAAGTCGAAATTGGGGTCTTTTTTATAACTCCACACCGGGTCGCTGGCCGCGCGCCAGAAGGCATCACCGACGGGAATCAGGCGAATGCCCAACTCTTTAGCCGTCTGGTGATACGCTTTGCGCGATTCTTCCCACATCTCTTTTTGCGTTTCCGCGAGATGGTTGGGCCGCACCGCGCCGAATTTGTCGGAGTCGCTGCGATACGCCCACGTCTGGTGCATCATGACTTCCGCGTTGGGCTGAAGTTTTTTGATGAAGTCGCGCAAAACAGTGGCGTGCGGTTGGTAAGTGTCAATCGCTGACGAAACGAAGCTCCCCTGCTGAATCGTCACGACGTCCCAGGTGTTCGCCGCAAGCAATTCGCGGAGAGATTTGCCGTTGTAAGGCTTGCCTTTGGGGTCGTTCAGGTCGGCTTCGTTGGCTTTTAGGGCGCCCGCATGGAATTCCAAGGGGGCGCCGCCGACTTCCGCGCGCCCCACGGTAACATCGTAGCCGCCGCTTTTGGCGATTTGTGGAAAATAGGTCATCGCGTTGCCCGAAAAGCTGTTGCCAATGACGAATAAACGCAGGGTTTTGCCTTTGGGCGCAACCATCGTCGCAGGTGCGGCGGTTTCTGGAGTTTGCGCCTGCGAACAGCCAAAATTCGCGAGTAAAAGGGCCAGACCGGCAAAAAAGCTGAGAAAAGTCTTCATCTTTAACCTTCGTATTGGCGCAAAACCAGCATTTGTGGGCGGTCAGCGGCTTTGCCGAGCGTGGCGTGAGGCTCAATCGCCATGAAGTTGTCCTGCCACCACGGCCCGCCTGCCCAATACGCCGAACCGACGCCGCTTTTCTGCAAATAGGCGAGAAACTGATCCATCGTGACGAGCCAGCGCGAATCGTTGTCCGGAATGCCGTATTCGCCCAAAAAGCCGCGCACACCTTTTTCCTGGCACCATTCGATGAAGGGGCGCACATATTCCACGCCACCTTCGGGCGAACCCCCTTCATCTTCGTAAGACAGCTTGTAAGTGCCGCTGTTGTCGCGGTCAAAGTAGCAGTGTGCCTCGAACATCAGGTTGTCCTGCGGGTCGTGGAGCTTTTCGGCGAGATATTCGTTGGCGCCCAATCGCCAGTTGCGCGAGGATGTCCAATCATCACCGGGCACTAAAATCGTGGTTTGGGCGTCCACCGCGCGAATCGCGTCAATCGCGGCTTGTGCCGCATTGGGCCAACGCTCGGCGCCTTCCATATCGTGCGGCTCGTTCATCAAACCATAAGCGCACACGGCGGGATGATGTGCAAATTCCTCGGCCAGACGGCGCCACACATCGGCGAACGCTGCGTAGGGTAGCTCTTCCGAACCGATGATGGTGCCGTCGTAAGCGCCCTGACGGGGGAAAACGTAGCGTCCGTAGTTATGAACGTCCAAAATGACGTTGATTTCGCGTTGGACGGCTTCGTCGAGAAATTCGTGCAAGCGCGCCACCTCGGAGGCATCAAAGGGCGCGAAAAGCGCGTGCTGGATGCGTTCCCAGCGAAACGGGAGACGAACCAGCGTGCGACCGCGTGAACGGTGATAATCGAGGTTTTTCGTTGTGGGATAAGTGTAGGTTTTGTCGTAGGTGCCGGGAAATTCGCTACCAAACTCGGCGCCCGCCAGATTCAGTCCCGCACGAGACAAAGGAGGCAAAATGGCGGGATTTGGGCGCAAAAAAGGCGTGACGGACAACGCGCCGTTGAGGTAAGGCGCTTTTTCAAAAATATGTTGCATGAGACTTTAGCCGGGGAAATCGAGAGTTAGACCCGGTGCGCCACCTTTTGCGCTCTCTTTGGAGGCAAAAATATGAACGACGTTATCGGCGGCTTCGTCGCCCGCCTCCTGGCGAGTGATGATGAGGGTGGCTTTGTTGGTTTGAACGAATTGCAAGAAACCGAGCAGTTCCGGGGAAGAAAAAGTGATGGTTTTGCCATCCTGCCCTCTGCCACGAAGCGTGAAGGTGCCCAGAGAAACCGCGTCATCGGTCAACGCGGAAGGGCTTTGAACGTCATTGGCTGGGGCATTGTCCCAGTTGGTCGTCGGTTCGGGCCATTCAGCGTTTTTCGCGCTGTCTTTGAGGCCAAAAACCTGAAATGTCCACGTCTTATCCGCGGGAGAACTGCCCTCGGCGCCCCCAAGGGTCAATGTCAGAGTCGCTTTGGTGGCGTCTTTGATGGGATTTGCAAGTTTGGACAAGTCAAAGCGCAAATACGCCTTGCGAGCGTTGAGGAGATTGGATGAATTGCGAACCCGCAAAATATCGAGGTGCCCGAAATTGCGATTGCTCAAATCGCCGCCACGCACCGAAGTGTCGGCGCCACCTTGAGACGTAGTTAAAGTGACGGGAGCGGACTGAACACTTGCCATCAGACTAACAAGACCCCCGGCCATTAAAAGAGTGTGAATTTTCATGATTTACCCCGGATATTGGCGCAAAACGAGCATTTGCGGACGATCAACGGGAGTGTCCAAAACTGCCGTGTCGGAGGCGGGTTTTGGTTCGATGGCGAGTGCATAATCGCCCCACCACGGGCCACCGGCCCAGTAGGCGCCACCGATGTTGTTGGTTTTAAGATACGCCAAAAAGCGGTCTAATGTCACCAGCCAGCGCACATCGTTATCGGGCACGCCGAACTCGCCAACGAAGCCCCGCACGCCTTTGGCTTTGCACCATTCGACAAACGGGCGCACCCGTTCCACGCCGACATCGGGCGAGCCGCCTTCTTCGTCGTAGGATTTTTTGTAGGAACCACCGAGGTTTTTATCAAAGTAGCAGTGCGCCTCAAAAATCAGGTCGTTTTGCGGGTCGCGCACTTTTTCGTGAATCGTTTCGTTCACGCCTTTGCGCCAATCCGCTGCCGAACTCCACGCATCGCCGGAGACGAAAATCGTGGTTTTCTTGTCGATTTTGCGAATCGCATCAATGGCCGCTTGTGCAGCGAGGGGCCAGCGTTTGTCGTCGCCCAAATCGTGCGGCTCGTTCATCAAACCGTAGCCGCCAACCGCCGGATTGTCCTTGACGGCAAGGGCCAATTTCGCCCACAAATCCGCAAACGCCGCGTAGGGGAGGCTCACATCGCCCAGACAGGCCGCTTTGTCGAATCCCTGTCCGGGGAGTTCATAGCGCCCGTAGTTGTGAACATCCAAAATGACGCTCATTTTCCGTTCGCCCGCAACTTTGAGGAAGGCTTGAAGCCGCCCAAGTTCCTCCTTATCCAAGGGTGCGAAAAGCGCGTGTTGCATCCGTTCCCAGCGAAAGGGAAAGCGAATCAATGTGCGATTTTGGGCGTGGTAATAGTCGAGGTCTTTGGCTTCGGGATAGGTGAAATCCTTGCCGACGATGCCCGGAATCGCTGTTCCAAACTCCGCAACGGCGAGGTTCACGCCAAACCTCGTCGCGGTGGTCGGCGCCGCTTTAACAGACCCCAGAGAAGCCGCCAGAAACCCCAAACCGACCAAAAATCCTAACGATGGCTTTTTCATAGAAAGAATGATTCAAAAACGGCGCAAGATTACTTACAAGCTGCCGCGCTCTGATCGAGGTTAAAGCAAGGCGAATCTACGCCACCACTGGTAGAGTTCTCGGTGACGTTCCCCACTTTGTAAAAAGATTCGACCTTTTGTGCTTTGACGTGGCCATCAAACCAAAGAACATTTGTGGTCTCTAAGTGACGGGCCAACGGGCCAGAAAACCAAGCCTGAGCAATGCTGGTGTAATCCGTGCCAGACGGAAGGGAGTGCGTTTGGTAAACATCCGCCAAGCTCTGCGTTTCGGCTACAAAGATAGCGTATTTTTCGACAAACCATTCGGGAGGAGACTGAGAGGAATCCGGAGCGCCACCAACATCGGTCGCAAGAACGGTGGTGGCTGGATTTGTGACCTTAGTGACTAAGGCACCTCGAGCACCTGCATCCGCTTTGCTATAGATTCGGGTTGAGTCACTATAACTTGTGCTGGTATTTTCCTGAAAGTTCCAGTTGTAACCGTAGCTATTACGAAACCGCCCACTGGTAGGTGTCTGACCAAAGTAGATATTAGGGAGGTTACTCCCTTTCAGGTCTTTGGCGAGATCGCTGGGACAGACAAAAATCGGCTCACTCTTCACGTAGGGTTGCAGACCCATTATCCAGTTGCTCGCCCAGCCGTTACTAATTCCGTCGGAGTTTGCCGGGGGAACCATTCGCTCGTCGTAATCTTGGGCATATTGCATAAATCCCAGGCCAATTTGCTTTAGATTTGATTGGCACGAAGAACGGCGGGCGTTTTCGCGCGCCCGCGAAAAGACCGGAAACAAAATCGCCGCAAGAAGAGCGATGATAGCTATAACTACAAGTAGCTCAATGAGGGTAAAGCCTTTTTTAGCTTCGGTGCGGGCTTTGGGAGCCAGAGGGAAATGGAGTTTCATGAAGGTAAATCCTTTTAGCTTTCAGTTCAAAACGGCCCCTGTGTCGGGGCGGGAGGAAAATTTTACTGGTGGAACGGCGCAGTAGAGGCGCGTTCGACGACGCGGGTGGGTAGAATTTGGAGATTGCCGCAGGGGTTCTCGCCCTGGTTGATGATGCTAAGCAAAATTTCAACGGCGGCGCGGCCCATGTCAGCAAAAGGCTGTTCGATGGTGGTGAGGGGCGGTGTCGCGAACTCGGAAACCATCATATTGGCAAACCCCATCACTGACAAGTCAGCGGGCACGCTTAAACCCAGCTCATGGGCGACTTGAAGCGTCGCCAGGGCAATTAAATCGCCCGAGCACAAAACGGCGGTCGGCCTTTGCGCTACGGGTAATTCTAAAAGCGTCTGGGCCGCTTGGCGCGAGGCTTCACGCTGGCTAAACAGCCCGTCCTGAAGGTATTCAGGGCGCACAGAAAGACGGTGCATCGCCATCGCGGTTTTGAAGGCTTCCTTACGAACTGAGGACAGATTCGCTTCCGAATTGCCACCGCCACAAATGAAGCCGATTTTGGTGTGACCAAGCCCCACCAAATGTGCTACCCCCGCCGCGATGCCGCCTTCGTCATCGGAAACGACCTGGGAAATCGCCGCATTATCGCAGCGCGCATCCAGCAAAACCAGAGGCGTGCCACATTTCTCGGCTTCGACGTGCAGTTCGCCTAGAACCGCGTCGGGTAGATGAAGCGCTAAAACACCCATTAAACGCAATTCGGAAATACGCCGAATCACCTGCTGGGCGCTACCGCCCAGCGCGTCTAAACGCAGCAATTTAAGAGTGTAACCTTGGGCATCAGCAGCTTCGAGAGCACCGTGAAGCATCCGTCCAACCTGCTCCTCGGCGGTATAGCCGCCCAAAAACCCCAGCATTTTGGAGTTGCCGGTTCGCATGGCGCGAGCCATGTGATTAGAACGATAGCCCAACTCTTCAACCGCCTGCAACACCTTTTGTCGTGTCTTCTCACTGATTCGAAGCGTATCCGAGCGATCGTTCAATACAAAAGAAACCGTCGTTGGAGACACCCCCGCATGGAAGGCGATATCGCTCATTTTTAACATGATCAGTAGTTTGCGCTTTTGCTAAACCGAATTACTAAATCCATTGCCTAAATCAATTTAGCAGATAGATTATACCCATTTTCACTCCATTTCTAACACCTCTTGGAAGAAATTTTGGGCGCGACCGTAGTGCAAGACGGTAGCGAGGTAGAAAACGGAAATAAATTGCATCTGAGAATCTTTTCAAATGAGTTGCTGCCCGAAATTCAACTTCGGAGTAGCCACTTTTCACGAAGTCGCGACGAAAAGAATCGTAACATCTTCTTACCTTCAAAAGCCGTTGAAGAGGTTGTTCAGTAACAGGGTAAGGACGCTCACAGCCAAAGGAACCATCAATGTCTCTTCTGCGAAAGAGCCCGTGGTGAAACGCCATGCCTTAGGCAGCAGATAATAGCGAGTTCGACGCGGATACAAGCGAGTTCGACGCGGATACAAGCGAGTTCGACGCGGATACAAGCGAGTTCGACGCGGATACAAAAGTTCAATTCCGCTCTTGGTGGCAGAGTCGGCAAGAAGATGGCTGGCATATCCCAAAACGAAAGCAGGCAAGGGCGACCACCCCGCGTAGAAAACGCTTGGCAGGGCGCAGAAAGCTACGAGTCCTAAACCAACCAGCGAATGCAGGAGACCCCGATGCTGCTCCGTGCGGTTCACGATGATAGCCGGCAGCAGAAACGGTTTAATTTGCATATGAGGGATTCGCAGATGCTTGATTTTGGATTCCGAAGCATCCAAATCAGGCAGTAATGCTCCAAATGCCGCAACAGCCGCCAAGACACCAATGTTTACGTGCCAATTTTCCGACGGTAAAGGTGCCAAGAGCCAGAGAGTGCTGATACCCAAAAGTGGGTGGGTGGCCCATGTCATGCCATCTCCTTTTGAGGCTGGTTCAATGGTCGCGGCGCGGCGCGGCAGGCAGAAGAGATTTGGGCAGAATCTTCTTCCACTGCTATCAGGGGCCCAAACACAGTGGCTTCAGGTTGGAGCGTGTTTCCCGCGAAGAAAAACTCCAGCCATGCCGGTTCGACATTACGGTGATTCGGGGAGCCAAACCGAACAAAAACCGAAACTTAACCTGAAAAACAGCATTCGCATATGCGGGTGCTGTTTTTCTTTGTGAGGGCTAAACCTATAACAGTGGTTCGAATCCGGCTCGGGTGTTGAGGGATGGAAGTCGCTCAGGGCATATGTGACGCCACCCCTTTTCATTGCATGCAACCGGCGATGTCCGTATTCCTCTGGGGAAATACGTTGAGTTCGATTGAGAATATCCGAAGAAATCATATGGCGTGATGAAAGTTAGAACTTATGCGTTCTCCGATATTATCCATGACTTGGTATGACCTAGGAGCGACTTTGATTTGAACAGAGAAAAATCAGACCTTTTTAATTTAGTGATATGCATCAACGAACGGTTGAAGTGATTTGGCCGCTCAATGTGCGTCCATCGGCGGTGCGAAGGCCCAACCAGCGCACCGTTACAAGCTCGTTTGCGCGCAAAGACGCTTGAGGCAAATGCAAGGTCACACTGTTGCCTTGTCCATGCAAAGATAGCTTTTCGGGTGTGACAGGTGCGTTATTGACTTCTATCTCATAATGGGAAGCAGTGAGAGCACTCATGGCATCCAGAGTGCCGGAAAAATTCAAGAGGACGCTTTGTGTTGTAGCCAAGGCATGAATAGCTGACAAACGTAAATTTGCGCTTGATTTCACTAACGGGGGGGGAGCGCCTGACTGACGTGCGTCGTAAGAGGCTGCACCCACATCACGAATATCGGTGATGGGCACATCAAAGTCGCCGGAAAAATCGCGGGTCACAGCGGGGCCGGTAAAGGGGCCAATGACCAGTTCACGGCCCCCCTCCGGGACGGTTCTCATGGCGAAATTTCCGGTGCAGCGCCCGTTCTTGAAGTTCACCGATAGGACCCCGCTCCAGTGGTTGGCGCACTCGTCGGGCAAACTGATCGGCCCGCCGCCGTAGGGCGGCAGATGGTTTGTCATCTCGTTATAGTCGCCCATCGTGCAGTAAGGAATGTAGGTTCCGCCCGTGATGAAACGTGAATAGGGTCGCAACTCTGCCTCGGCTTGGGCGCCGGTTTGGTGGAAATTTCCCGAAAGTTCGAACGAACCCGACTGGCCGGGGTCGGGAGCAATGCAGATGAAGCTGAAAACTCCATCTTGCACGCCATCGTGTTCGTAAAACGCGGTAATTCCCAATCGCGGTCCTGCTCCCTCATCGAACAAAACGGCGTTGGCCAACACGGTCTTTTCGACGCCCGTCAGTGGGAGAGGCGCAGTCAGGGCTTGTCCGCTGACTCGGAAAAAACTATAAATCGCCCTAAAGTCCGGGACTTCGACACCCGCTGTCTGCACCTGAATGTCGCGTGAAACGGGCACAAACTGGTGGTTTTTAAATTCTGGCGTGACGCGATAGGTGCCGGGAGCCACATTCGCAAAACTATAGCGGCCCTGCGCGTCCGTCAACCGGGTGCCGAAAAACACTCCATTGGACATGAGGGAAACCGCAACACCGGCCTGGGGTTGCCCCGATTCGTTGAGAACCCGCCCCGTTACGTTCTGGCTGCCGACTCGAATCGCCGTGAAGTTAAGGTCGGATTGGGAAGTCGTGCCAACCACGGTGACTTCGCGCGAAGTTGGCGTTAAACGATAAGAATCAGAGGTCGCGGTCAGGGTAATTTTTCCTGGCGCGACGCGCTCAAAGCCGTAATAGCCGTCGCGCGCCGTCAGTTCGCTCAGGGTCGTTGCATTGGAAGTCGCCGTGACCGTAACCATCCCTACGCCATTGCCGCCGAAATCGGTGACGCGCCCGCGCAAAAACGGGGCACGCAAACCATAAAAGTCAAGGTCGGTTAAATTGTCCTGTTTGACCTCGATTTGGCGGTAGGGCGCCAAAAACCCCATGTTTTCACGCGTCGGCTTGATTTTATAGCGACCCGGCGGCCCGGAAAACACATAAGCGCCATTGGCATCGGTTTGGGTGGAAACGCTCACGCCCAGGTCGCTGGTGCGCGTGACCGTTACGCCTTGCAAAGGCAAACCGACGTGAGAATACACGTGTCCGCGCACTGTGTAGCGCGGAATTTGCGTCGAAAAACGCACCCAGCCGGTTCGGGATTGGTTGCCTTCGAGATTGGTCACCGTCACCCTTAAACCATAAAACCCAACGAGTAAGGGCCGCAGTTCCAGCGTCCAATCGGCGTAATCGTTGGCAGTTGCCACCACGGTTTCGGTCAAACCGGGAACTTCGGTGGACACCCACACTGTTCCGCTCTCCCAAGCCAAGTATTTTTGTGGGGTCGTGGCTTCCGCCGAAGCATAGCGGGCCACCGCAGCAGTGACTACGTATAAACCGTTGCCTCCGGGCCGATCCTGGGCAGTGCCCCAAGCCGTCCCAGCGCTCAAGGTGTCATGGTCGAGCGCTACCGAAGCCACCGCCACGCCCTGACTCATAGGAGAAAGGATGGCGGCTTGAGGCAAGCCTGAACTTTCCGATGGGTCGGCAACCCAAGCCCCGCAAGAAGGTCTTAAACCGTCAAATTGCGGATTGGTGAGTTGCCGCAAACCACTGCCGTCGGGGCGCACGGCATACATCCGGTAATCCACGTTGCCTTCACGGTTGGAATCGAAGAGAATCTCCTTTCCATCCACACTCCAGGAGGGAAAAGCAGCTGATGTAGACGAGCCATCTTCATGCGAGGGACTATCTAAGCCTAAAGGTCTTGAATTAGTGCCATCGGCGTCTACCAACTTCAAAATGCCATCTGAATAGCAGATCTGCTTGCCATCGGGACTCCAAGTGCCCGAGTTGAGACTGCCGTCGGATGGCAACTGCCTTATCTGGCCTGTTGCAACGTTCCAAATCGCAAATCGTTGGGCGCTAAACGGAGCCTCCTCGATGGGAAACTGAGCGTTGAAAAGAATTTTGGTCGAGTCAGGACTCCAAACCGGATGGTAAACACTTGACAACTGCCCCTGAGTCAAGTTTTTGAAGCCGGAACCGTCGGTTTTCATCAAACACAAATCCCGCCGTAGATTGGTGCCGATTTTGGCGATGAAGGCAATGTGGCTTCCCTCGGAGTCCACAGAAAGGGAATCCATGTAGGCTTCTGCCTGAACTCCATTGGGAAAAGGCACCTTTTTTATCTTCGGCACGGCTCCATTAGCGTCCAAAAACGCGTCAATGATATAGATGTCGTTGGTGTAGTTGCCATCGCGTCCTGAAAAGAACACGATTTTCTTTCCATTTCGGCTCAAAATGGGCACATGATCGCCTGAACCCGCTGGGCCGCCGTCGGTGAGCCGCGTCACCTGAGTGCCGTCGGCGTTCATGATGTAAATGCCACGCAAACCGTTGCGGCTCGATAGAAAAGCGACCCGGCCCCGGCTGGTGTCATACACCGCGTTATCATCGTTGACAATGGTGGCCTTAGCGCTGCTCTTGGAAAACGCGAACAGTGGTGGAGTCGCGGGAGTTGCCGCCAGTCGCACAAAAAACGTTTCGTCCGGTTCGGTGGCAATGTCTCCCAAGACTTTAATAGCGATGATGCGCTCGGTCACACCCGCTTCAAATCGGAGCGTCCCACTTTGGCTTCCATAATCGCTGGTCTTAGTCGCCGTGCCGTCCACGGTTGTGTAAGCGACTTCGATAGGCACCGCTAAAGGAGCAGAAAGCCGCACCGGAAAAGTAAAGAGCCGAGAGCCGCCGTCGCCTTCGGCATTTTGTGCGTTGGAGATGGAAACGAAATGCGATAGCTCTACCGCACCGATATCCACATGAGAGCCACCGCGCCGCGTGAACCCCGTTCCGCGTTGATCGTTGGCCGGCAGGGCCAAATCAGTGGGATTGTCGTTACCGGCGTCCAACAGCGGGCTTCCCGGTAAGGGCAAAAAGGTCTTGGTGGGGCCACCGTTCCATCCTAATTCGCTCAAGCGCGGCTCGGAGCCAAGGTAGCAATTTTCCTTGACCACATTGGCCGCGCCATACAGGTTGGCGGCTTCGGGAGCCATATTGAGCGTCACCGCCGAATTGACAAGCCGCGTTGGCACGCCTTCCACCGCTATCGCGCCGCCGCTTATGCCCGCACTGTTGCGGTAAAAGGTGCAATTTAAAACCGTGGCCGTGCCCGCGACGGTCAAATCGCCCCGGTCAACAACATCAACGCGCACCGCGCCGCCTGTATTGAGAGCTTGGTTTCCGGTGAAAGTGCAATTGGTGAGGAAAAGCCAGCCCGACCGGCTCCGAATCGCCCCGCCCTCTTGTTGGGCGGTGTTGCCGATAAAGGAGCTATCGGTAATGGTTGCCTGAGCCTGGAAATTAATGATGCCCCCGGTGCCGCGTTGTCCCGCGTTGGTTTTGAACGTGCATTGGGAAACATTCAAAAGCCCAGATTCAGGAGTGCCGTCCAACATTCCCGATCCGTTGTTAAGAACCGCGCCGCCCCCCTGGGCCAAGCTGCTCTCGAAAACACAGCGCGTTAAATTCAGCGTTCCAAAGTCATTGTAAACCGCACTGCCAAAAAATGCGCTATTGTTTTTGAAAAGACAATCCGTCAGAGTGGCCTGACCACGAATATTATAAATGGCGCCCCCCAAGTCACGGTGTGTTCCGGATGTCGGATTGGGATCGATGGAAGAGTTGGACTCGAAAGCACAATTCTCCACGATGAGATTGCCATAGTTACAGATGGTCCCTCCGTAGGGTGAGGTGCCGCCTCGAAATTTCAAGCCGCTCAACCGTAGAGTAGTGCCTCCGAAGTCACGCACTTCTCCAAAGGAGCGTGCCGGACCGGTCAGAGCAATTTTTTCGACGCCCGGCCCTTGAATATCTACATTTCCGGTAATTTCCAGAGGACGTTCCGCAGAAATCACCAGATCACCTTGTAGTTGCGAATCAAAAACAATGACGGCTGGCTCCGTGGCCACACCTTCGTTGGTTAAAGTTGTCGCGTTGGCTTTTGTCACTGCCTCCAATAAACTGAGTTTGCCGTCTTGGGCCGGGCTGCCATTGTCCAGAGTGGTGACGACAAAAGTGTTCGCAGTTGTGGTAGCACGAATCTCTTTAGGCACACGAGATGAAGTGGGGGGAACGCTAATTGCTGGGGCGCAAAAAAGGTGAAGTAATACCCCCATCAAAAACCCTAATGGAAAAATCCTGCGGCAAAACACGCGCGCCTTTTGTTGCATAAATGAAAGTATAACCCCCTGAATTCCCCAAATATGCATTTTGCGAAGTTCATGCGTTGCAGTGGAGCAAGGCAGGGAGAACAAAGAGCAAAGTCCTCAATCCGATTTAGCAACCAAATAATCTCATCAACAGCAAACTGAGGACGGCCAGAGACAAAGGAGCCATCAAAACCTCTTCTGCCAGTGAACCGGTAATGAATCTCCAACGACGGGGCAGAAGGAAATAGCGTCCTGGATTGGGGTAAAAGAGCATAATTCCGCTTTTAGTCGCCGCATCGGCCATCAAATGACTGGCGTAACCGAGTAGCAGAGCTACTGTAAGTGCCCATCCATCAAGCCAGCCTAAGGGGAATGCTATGGTTACAGCGACAAATCCCAATCCTGCGAAAGAGTGCAGCAAACCACGATGTTGGTTTGTCCGGCTGACGACCGTCGCCGGGAGCATAAACGGCTTGATTTGAGTGTTAGGTATCCGCAGATGCTTGATTTTCGACTCCGAGGCATCCAAATCGGGAAGAAGTGCCCCGAAAGCCGCAATCGCCGCAAAAACGCCAAAATCATAGCCAAGGATTTCCGGTGGAATCGGAGCCAGTATCCAAAGTGTGCTGATGCCAAAGAGTGTGTGAGTGGGCCATGTCATGCTACCTCCTTCTGACGTTGGTTCGAGGGGATGAAACTTCGCGGAAAGGAGTCGAACTTCATTGCCCCTTCCTCCATCAGGACAACCGGCCCAAACACGGTGGCTTCAGGTTGGAGCGTATCTCCAAGGAAGAAAAACTCCAGCCACGCCGGTTCGACATTACAACCATGCGGGGAGTCATACCGAACAAAAACCGAAACTTAATCTGAAAAACAGCACCTGCTTCAGCGGGTGCTGTTTTCATTGTGAGGGCCAAACCTGTAAAAGTGGTTCGAATCCGGATCGGGTTTTAGACGCTCAGAGACCGTATTATTCCTCTTTTGGTTCCTGGTGCCAAATAATTGTGGTTCCCCTTCCCAGAGGGGACATTACTATTCCATTGATTTGGAAGAGGAACGGCTGAAATACCATCCGGAGCGATAACTCTGTGAAATCTCACATCCCATCGCCTCTAGCTTCAGAACATTGAATGTTTTGAGAGGGAGTTGTGAGGAATGACTCCACCTCATTCATGCAGAATCACCGATGGGATGTTCACTATCGCAAAACCCACCCTTTGCGAGAAATCATTAAGTCACAGATATTTTCAGGTGGGTTCTAAAACGACCTGCCCCACTCGAAGGCCACCATAAACTTCGGTATTGATGTGGAGCGCGCGTAGGGTGAGAACATGGTGGCCCGGCTCCAAATACAACGTGCCGAGGTGGGAAACAGCTTCTTCAAAGTGGTAAGTTCGAGGCAAATCTAGTATCTCGTCAGCCTTGATTGGACCGCAAATCACCTTTTCTCCGGTGGAAACCTGAACTTCATGTCCGCCCGTCCATGATTTGTATTTAGGCGCCACAGTGTGAATCTGCACTGCAAAAACGCCCGGTTGGAGTGTGCGAAAAGACCACGTAACCTCATCCAGAGTGCTGTGCCAATTTTCGAGTAGTCCGGTCACGCCAATGTGGAGAAAATCTGTCGGATTGGCGGCCATGTGCTTTTCGTTGTTGTTTTCGGCGTCGCGTTCCACATCAATGCCCATCAAGGCGTTGCCGTCCCGAAAACGGGTTTTGGCCACGCTCTGAGGTGAAATGTGAACTTCGGCCAGATGACCGGGCAAAATCAGGCTGCCATCGTTTTGTGGCTGCAAAGTCGAGTCAATTTTTACAGGTTCGGCGAGAAGGCTGGGACAGGCTCTTTGGAATGTGTGAGGACCCTCAAAGTGGCCTGTCCGAGGTGCGGGCTAAGCCACGCTAAAAAGAATGGCGCAACACGCCAGGGCAAGCAACGGTATCGGTGTAACGGTATCGGTGTAACGGATGTGGCAAGCAGTTTCTGTTTTGCCTGGACTACACCTATCGTGCGTGGAATCCGCTGTTTCGCCAACAGATTGTGCCCATGACCCTCAACGGTTCGGGGGTGCGCGACATTGCCCGCGTCCTGCACATTAGCCCCACCACGGTCTTGGCTGTTTTGCGCCACGCAGCCTCACAAATTCCCCAACCGCGTGTGCCACCGGTATGCCCCCGGTGTGCCCCCGCGCATTTTGGCGCTGGAGTTAGATGAGATGTGGTCTTTTGTGCAAAGCAAAAAGCGGCAGAATTGGCTCTGGTATGGCCTCAACCGCCACACCGGATATATTGCCGCCTTTGTCACCGGGCGCCGCACCGATGCCTGTTGCCAAAAACTGCTCCAGAAACTGGAAAGGTGCCAGGTGCGCGGCTTTTACACCGATGACTGGCAAAGCTACGCCAAGACCCTGGAGCCGCAACGCCATCATATCGGCAAAGACGGCACCCAAAACATCGAACGCAAAAATCTCAACTTTCGCACCCACCTCTTTCGCACCCACCTCTTTCGCACCCACCTCAAACGGATGCAACGCAAACGGATGCAACGCAAAACCATCGGCTTTTCCAAATCAACAGAAATGCACCAAAACGTCCTCAAACTTTACATCCATGCCCTCAACTCAAACCAGCATCACTTCTGAAACACGACCTAATTCGAAAGGCCGGTGACTCTGATGACGCCTGGGGTGTTCATGAAATGAGTAGTGAGAGCGTTTTGACTCCGCTCAAGACCTTGTGCTTCAACACCTTGTGTTATGACAGCCTCGACATATGCCAAGTCAAGATGCGCTTGCACAAGTTTGGGGATGAGCATATCGGGCATCTTGTAAATTTTTTCCCCAAAATTGTTTAGAATTGTTCTATTTTGGGTAAAATTAAAGAGGAGACATCAAAATGGCGACACGACAAGAAACCCAGCAGCGAAAAATGTCCCTCCGCCGACGCTTAGCCGATGATTGCCGCAGCGGTGCATTGGCACCAGGACAAGTGTTGCCTCCCTTGCGCCTTCTGGCCAAGGAACATGGTTTATCGGTAACGTTAGCGGCTCACGTGGTGCAGGAATTGGTGGGTGAAGGCGTTTTACACACTCGTTCCACAGCGGGAACTTTTGTGGGGGCACCCCAGAACGATTCGCTTGAATGTTTTTTGTTGATGGTGCCGTATTCGGTGCCGCCGGGCGGTTTTCTCCATCAATTACAAATCGGGTTTGAAGCGCGGGTCGCTGAGTTGGGCGGCGCGAGCTTGGTTTTGCTCAAAGATGACGCCTGGAAGCATCATGAAAGCGGCGATTTGCCACCATTAGCGGGCGTTTTCGATTTTCGTCCAGCGGCTTGGCCCGCTGGATTCGGCGCTCGCTCCGAAGTTTTGGCCTCACCCGCCAGTTGGAATGTCCCATTTGTGAGCTTTGATGATAGGCCCGAAGGTTTCGATTCGATTCGGTTTGACGACTTCGACGGCGGACGGCAGGCGGCGCGTCATCTGCTGCGATTGGGACATCGGCGCATCGCCTATTTGGGCTTGCACGAAAACGAGAATGACCCATTTTGGCGTTGGTCGTTTGAGCGTGAGCACGGATGGCGAGCGGCCTTGGAAGAAGCTGGTTGCGACGCCCGAAATCTAGCCTATCATCCGCGCCAGGCACCAAAAGGCACGGACTTGGACCAGCAAATCGCCGCTGCACGACAAGCGGCCCACGCCTTAGTGCGGCGCGGCGATATTTCGGCAGTTATTGTGGCAAGCGAACCCGGCATGAGAGGTTTGTTCGACGCATTGCGTGAGGCTGCTATTCCTCCCGCAAAATGGCCCGCTTTGCTGCATTTCGACGACGTGACCAACGCGGATGAACACGTTATCTCAATTGTGCGTTTGCCTTGGGATGACTTGGGCCGCACTGCCGCCGAAATTTTGAGCGCCCGCCGTTCTGGGCGTTCCCAGAGCGATTTTCAAACCCATTTAGTGCCAATGCGCCTGATTCCGCGCCTGACCTGCCGCTCGGACTGGGCTCAAACCTCACGATTAGCAACTCGTCGCGTGCGCGAGGCTTCCTTAGCCGCGCCCGCCATTCGTTAGAAAATTAGTTTTGGAGAAAACACCATGAAAACACCCCTATCCCGTCTTTCCAAGACCCCAGCTAAGCCCCAAGGCTTCACGCTCATCGAATTATTGGTTGTCATAGCCATAATTGCTCTCCTCGCGGCGATTTTGTTCCCGGTCTTTGGCCGGGCGCGCGAAAACGCGCGCCGCTCGTCTTGCCAATCAAATCTCAAGCAAATTGGTTTGGGAATGATTCAATACACCCAGGACTTCGACGAGTATTTGCCATGCGGCATGCAAGGCATCTCCGGTAACATGGGTGCGGGCTGGGCCGGGCAGATTTACCCTTATGTCAAGAGCACCCAGGTGTTCGTGTGTCCTAACGAGCAGGGACGACCTGGCGTGCCTGCACCGGCGGGCACAGCCTACTACTCCTACCGTTATAATTTGGGTTTAATTCGTCAGGAGAACAGTGCGGGTTTCCAAACCTTCGCTTACATGAAACCGATTGTGGCCTTTAATGAAACCTCACGCACCGTGTTGTTGTATGAAGGTGGAGTCTACGCTTTCACCATGGCCGTTGGTGAAGATCAGTCGGCTGTCGGCAATGGGCGCGAAGTAGACAGCGCAGGCTGGGGTGTTCCGGCAGGGACCCTAATGTTTCCGCAGGCAGGCTGGGTTTATAACCAGAATCCCAAAGCTACTGAGCGGCATCTGGAAGGTTCAAACTATTTAGCCGCTGACGGCCACGTGAAATGGTTGAAGACCAGTTCTGTTTCCTACGGCTTCCGCGCTACGGCCGATGCCGCGTCTCAGTCACTGAATAACGCTAATGGTAGCGGTAGTTATTTTGCCGAAGCCACCACTTATGCGGGCGCGGACAAGCACGCCATGACTTTTAGCTATCGGTAAATCAATTTCCAGCCTCTCCTCAACCAGGCACACGATGAAAAGGGCTAAACCAACTGTTTCATAGACCAATAGCCTGCAACTTGAAGGCAGGGCCAAACGGAATGCACCTCAAATCGAGTATTGTTAGTCTTTTCGGAGCATTCGCAGCCATTGGGTTGATAGCCTCTGGCAGCAACGCGCAAGAAACGAAAAATACTACTCTGCGTGACAATGACCGCATTGTTTTTGTGGGCGACAGCATCACCGGGCAGGGCGGCAACTCAGCGCAAGGCTGGACGCATTTGATGGCTGAAGCCCTGGCCCGGACGCATCCGAACGGCGCACCGACCTTAATTGCTCTGGGTGGCAGCGGCCAAACCGTCGGTAGTTGGCAAAACATTGAAAAGAAGAGCCGCGAACAACCTGTAACGCTTGATGTCAAGGGCGTTGATGTTAAAACCACGCTCGACCAAAGCGCCGATGTGGTGGTCATCATGTTGGGCATGAACGATGTCTTGTCACCCAGCCTGAACGCCACCGACGCGGATTTTGACGCCTGGGCGACTCGCTATCGCGCGCTTATCGCCTCTGTGCGCGAACGCACCAAGCCGCGATTATTTGCGCTTGCGACGGTTCCCCTTTGCACCGAAGACGAACAATCACCGAAAAATCAGGCCATTGCCGCTCTGACGCAACGGCTCAACGCCTTGGCACAAACGGAAAACGCCATTGTGTTGCCCGTTCATGAGGCGATGCTGGAAACACTTCATCAGGGTCGCACTCTGCGCCCCGATTTTCATGTGACGAGTGATTTCGTCCATCCCAACAGCGCCGGACATCTCGCCATCGCTCAGGGAATGCTCAAAGGCTTGGGCGAAGCGGATGCCGCTCAAAGTTTGTCCGAGAAATATGGCGTTGAAATTTGGCATCAAACAGCCAAAAATTTGCCAGTTTTATCCTATGCTGTTGAATATTTGCCTACTCCGCTCGATAGCGATACGCAAACCTGCAAAATTCGATTCTGGTGGACGAGTGCGCTTCCGGGCCAAAAATCCGTCTCACCCGTGCCGCAGGTTCGTCTGTCGGCGCCCGCCGGTTGGCAGGTCAATCCGGCCAGTATAACGGCGGCGAACGGCGAATTTACCGTCATTGGCCCTTTTGACCGGCTCAAAAATGCGCTGGTTTTAGAAGGTTCCAATGGTGCTATGAATCTAAAAACCGAGGTTTCTCTCCCTGCGCCCTGGCTCATTGGCACCACCAATCTGCGTCAAATGGTTTGGGTTGAGCAAAACAGCCGTTTCGATCCCGACAAAGGCCGTTTGGCCGTTGATGACACTCTCACGCGCGGCGAAGGTTGGGGCAAACCCTTGGAAATGGCACCCAAACACACTATGACATGGCTGCGCCATAATCCGAGCGTGAATTATCTGGGCGGTGCCGACCCTGGCAGCGTGGATATGGCTGCCGTGACGTTTTTCCAATCGTTTGAAGTCGGCTACGGTGCGCGCTGGATTTATAGCGAGCGCGAGAGGCCGCTGCAGTTCAAAATCGGTTCGCAATCCTTTGGCGGCAACGATTATCTCGCGGTCTGGATGAACGGCGAAAGTTTTTATAGCGGCCATATCATGCGTGAACGCGGGAAAACCGTGGAAACCAAGCTTCGCAAGGGCTGGAACGCCCTCGTTTTTAAAACCAATCACTTGCAGTGGCAGTGGCATTTTTCCATTGACCTGCTTCCAACCGCAGCCGATGATCTCAGTGATTTGCGCGTTTCCATTGTGCCGCGTGATGACTAAAGGCTCCCTCACTCTCTACCAATGAATACGAATAGGCACTCCTTTTCCGCTTTAGCGGCCCTTCTTCTCAACGTAAGTGGTGGTTGCGCTTTGGCCCAACCCACCGCGCAGGAAAAATCTCTCAATCCGGCGCTGGAAACGCCGCTTCAAGCGGACAACTTCGACCGGGAGGCTTTCGCCCAGTGGCACGGAGATGGGGAAAAACCTTTTGACGGTGCGACGCCCAATCAAGGGCCTGCGTCAGTGGTCTGGACGAAAACTGGCAATCTTACAAATTACGGAATGGTCTTTGGGGCTTCCAAGGTGCCAGGGCCACGCCATTTGCGCGTAGGGTTCAAAACCCCCGTTGCGGTTGGCAGCATTTTGGCGCGCGGCGGCGGTAGCTTGAGCGTTTTGAAGCCAGACGCGGCTTATCCCGGCGCTTTGAATGACGAAACGCAGTGGATTCCGGCGCAACGCCTTGTAAACGGCCAAATTTCGCGCGCCGAGGCTGGGCGCAACGACTATGCGCTGTGGAGTTTGCCGCCGGGCACCACAACCCGCGCTTTGCGCTTTTCGCACGTGCCAAGTGTTTCGGATGCCGATTATGGCGGTTGGCTGGGCGGCGCCTGGATTCTCAGCGAACGTTGGAGCAATCTGGCGCCGCTTGCACTCGCCGTGTCCTCGCAAAATAACCAGAACGCGGCCCGCCTCAATAACGAAGCCGAAGAAGGCTGGGGAGCCTGGGGCAACTTTGGCGAACGCGATACCGTTCCCACCGATGTTCTGGCCGTATCGGAGAAAAATGCGCCAACGGTGGTTTTAACTTGGCCCGCGCCAGTGGAAATCGGCGGTTTGGCGGCGTTGTGGGCCGGGTTTTCCAATGCCGACGTTCAAGCCTACGTTGGGCCACTGAACCGCCATCCGCGTGATGCCGGAGAAGGCGATTGGAAAACGGTCGCCTCATTCCAAAACCTCAAGAACTTTTATCCGCGCACGCTGGCACCCAATATTCTGACTTTTGGCCAGACAGTCAAAACGCGGGCCGTGCGCTTGCGCGTGACAGCGCCCACGCCTCTGGCGGAGGCCGGAGGCCATCTCAACGGCAAAACCAAAGAGGGCAAACGCATCTGGTTAGGTGAACTGATGGCGTGGTCGCCGCTTCAAACTTCGCCCCTCCTTGCAGTTTCTTTTGGGGAGAAGCCAGAAATGCCACACCCGCCGATTCCGGTGCGTTTCACACTCAAAGAAGCCGGTTACGTCACGCTCGTCATTGAAGGCATGAGCGGCAAGCGCGTTCGCAACCTCGTGTCCGAAACCTATTTTCCTGCCGGGCCAAATGTCGCCTGGTGGGACGGCACCGACGATTTAGGCCGCGACGTGGACGCCGCCAAACATGGCCTTTATAAAATCCCCGCGCAGTTCGTGGAGCCGGGGCAATATCGCGTGCGTGGTTTGGTGCGCGGCGCGCTGGGCTTACATTACGAATTTAGCGTTTATTCCGCGGGCAACCCGCCCTGGACAACACCCGATGGGACAGGCGGCTGGCTGACTAACCACAGCGCACCCCAGGCCGCGCTCTTCGTGCCGGGCGAAAAAGCACCGGGCGGCAAGCCGCTGGTGTATCTGGGCAGCTACGTCTCGGAAGGCGGCTCTGGTTTAGCGTGGGTAGATTTGGAGGGCCGCAAACAAGGCGGGCGCGGCTGGATCGGCGGTAACTGGACGGCGGCGCCCTATCTGGCGAGCGATTTGGGGCCGCAGGCTTTGCCGGGTATTTACGCCTACGTCGGCTCAGTCTGGACGACGGCCAAAGGCTCCACCAAAGCCGAACTGCGCCTTACGGCCTTGACGGCAAGCGGCGATAAAGCGATTTTGCGGCACGAATTTGACGCGAAATCTACCCATATGCCTGAAGAAATCAGTGGTCTGGCAGTGCGCGACGGGATTTTAGTGGTGAGCCTGACGGGGCAAAAACAATTGCTCTTTGCCGACGCCAAAAGCGGAAAAGTTATTGGCACCGCGCCCCTCGAAGAACCGCGCGGTTTAGCGTTCGATGCCAAAGGCGCGCTTTTGGCGCTTTCGGGCACCAAATTAGTGCGCTTTGAGAACGTGCAACTGCCGCTTTCGGCGCAGCAAGCCGTGATTTCATCCGGCCTCGAAGCCCCTCAACACGTCGTTTTGGACGCCAAAGGCAATTTTTACGTCAGCGATGCCGGAAAAAGCCATCAAATCAAGGTTTTCGATGCGAGTGGGAAGTTTTTGCGCGCCATCGGCAAGCCGGGCGTTCCCAAAGCCGGGCCGTATGACCCGCTGCATTTGAACAATCCGGCGGGGTTGGCCATTGACTCTAAAAACCAACTCTGGGTCACGGAAAATGATTTTTTGCCGAAAAGAGTCAGCCTGTGGACGCTGGAAGGGCAATTCATCAAAGCGTTTTACGGGCCGGGAAAATACGGTGGAGGCGGAAGCCTGGATTCGAGCGACAAAACGCGCTTCTATTACGCCGATGAAGGACGCGGCACGATGGAATTTAAGCTCGACTGGCAAAAAGGCGAGTCACAACTCACCAAGGTGCTTTATCGTCCGGGGCCGGATGATTTGAAGTTGGCGTTTCGCAGCGCCGCGCCGGAAACGGCTCTTTACCACGACGGAAAACGCTATTTCACCAACTGTTACAATTCCAGCCCCACTGGTGGACATGGAACGGCATTCATCTTTTCCGAGAAAAACGGTGTCGCACAGCCCGTAGCAGCAGCGGGACGCGCGGGTGATTGGGACATTCTCAAAGGCGACGTTTTCAAACCGTTCTGGCCTGCCGGTGTTGATTTGAACGACAAGAGCAAAAACCAAGCGTTTTTCATCTGGTCGGATGCCAATGGCGATTCCCAGGTGCAGCCGGGAGAAGTAGCGTGGCAGCAGGGCATGAGCGGTGGCGTCACCGTGATGCCGGATTTGTCATTTTGCGTGTCTCGGCTCAATGGGAAAGCGATGCAATTTGTGCCGGTTGGCTCTTCAACGCTCGGCGCGCCGCGCTACGATTTGGCAAAAGGACAGGTTCTGGCCGAAGATGTCGCTGGCCCGGCCTCGTCGGGCGGCGACCAAGTTTTGGCCGGAAACGGCGGCTTGACCATTGCGACTTTAGGCATCAAACCCTTTCACCAGCATTCCATCAGCGGCCTCAACAATGGGGTGCCGTTGTGGAGTTATCCCAACCCCTGGCCGGGACTTCATGCCTCGCACGAAGCAGCCAAACCTGACCGGCCCGGTCAGGTCATTGGCGCGACGCGGCTTTTGGGTGGTTTTGTTTCCCCCAAAGGCACGACGGAACAACTGTGGGGCGTCAACGCCAACATGGGCAATATGTATCTTTTCACCGCCGATGGGCTTTTCGTAGCCACGCTTTTTGAAGACGTGCGGCAAGGGAAATTGTGGCAAATGCCAGTCGAGCAACGCAATATGAAGCTGGAAAACATCTCCTTGCACGACGAGAATTTCTGGCCGACTTTAGCCCAAACGCCCGATGGACAGATTTATGTGTTGGACGGCTCCACCAGTTCTCTGGTGCGCGTGGACGGGCTGGACACACTGCGCCGTCTGCCAGAAATGCCGCTGCAGGTGAGCGCCGACGATTTGAAACGCGCGCAAACCTATTTGGTTGCAGCCGAAGCCCAACGCCAACAAACGCAGGGACGCGGCGTTCTGGAAGTCGCCTTGAAAAACGAGGCGCCGGTGGTGGACGGCAAGTTGGACGATTGGGCCGGAGCCGCCTGGGTGGACATCGACAAAAGCGGCGTTGGAGCCAATTTCAACTCCAATTCTAAGCCCTACGACATCACGGCGTCGGTTTCAATTTCCTGCGACCGTTTATATGCCGCGTGGTGCACCGGAAACCCTGATTTGCTCAAAAATAGCGGGGAAATGGCGTTGGCGCCCTTCAAAACCGGCGGCGCGCTCGACTTGATGCTCGGCACCAATCCCAAGGCCGACCCCAAGCGCGCCAATCCCGTCGAAGGCGATTTACGCCTGTTAATCACCCAGGCCAAAGGAAAAACGCTGGCGCTGGTTTATCGCGGAGTCGTGCCGGGAACTAAAGAACCGGTGCCGTTTTCCTCGCCCTGGCGCACCATTACCCTCGACCGCGTGGACGACGTAAGTTCAGAGGTGCAACTCGCTGGAAACGAGGGGAATTACGAAATTTCGATTCCGCTCGCGGCCCTGGGTTTGAAGGCCGAAAAAGGACAATCGCTGCGCGGCGACATCGGCGTTTTGCGCGGTGACGGCACGCAAACAACGGCGCGCACCTATTGGAGCAACAAGGCCACTGGCATCACTGCCGACGTGCCCTCCGAAGCCATGCTAACGCCCAATTTATGGGGAGAATGGAAGTTTTGAAGGGGCACCAAGCCCCAAAATTAAGGTTGGAGATAACACAATAAAAAAGATGAAGACTACGCCAGTGTCGCTCCGATTTTGGACACTCTTTGGCGCCAGTATTGTGGCGACGATGTCGCCTTGCACCGCGAGAGCAGCGGAACCGCCAGTTATCGTAGATACGAAATTCAGTGAGATTGATGCAGCGGGCAAGCCTGAGGTTGTTCCCGTTCCTCTTGATGAAGACGCGCTGCCCCTCAAGTCGCCGACATACGTTGGAGAAATGGCCAGTGATCCAGCACATCCCACATCGGTGAGGGTGGCAAAAGAAGCCATTGGCAGCTTGAAAGTTCCCTATTTGCTGTTAACGGCAGGTAGACGCGTGGACAAGCCGGAGGCCGTCGCCAATGTTGCTGTCGCCTGGCGGTTGAGCAAGTTGAATCTTTCCAGCGGCGCCTACGAAATTTCCTTTGACGCACTCGCGCGGCAGAGCGACAAAAGCGGTGGACGCTTTCGGGTTAATTTCCTCGGAACTGATAAAAAGCTGGTGGCCCTGCACCCAAGCCTGTCTCCGGCGACCATTGTGTTCCTGGACAAAGGCGTGTTACAGGCGGGCGCTTCCAAAACCCGTCGCACCTACGAAAGCGACAAACCGCAGCACTTTGTTGTGATGGTAGATTTGGATCGCCGCATGTGGAGCATCAAAGCGGACGGCGAATCCTGGGTTGAAGAAACCCCCTTTCCCGATGCATTCCAGGCGGGGTTTTCCATCGAATCGCTCGATTTTTCGTCGCAGGCCGGGTTAGGCGACCAACCAAACGCGATTTTCGCCATCACAAACGTCAAAATGACCAGAGTCGCACCCAAAGCATAAATCTAAGACGCCAGGGAATGCCTCTTCTTCACTCGACTCCTGTGGCTGAAAAACACAAGTTTGTGAGCAAGGTATAGCACTTCATAAGTTGCAAGCTACAGTTCAGAACCCGAAGCGTGAGCGAGGTCTTCTCCCGGAAGTTGAAGAGACAACCTCGCTCACGCTTCGGGTTCTGAACTTCGATGTGTAGGGTTTAATCTGGGACACGCTATATAACGTAGCCAGAAATCATCGAATTTCAAGGAAAATTGCGCCTATTCTCCTTCCTCTGACTCAACGCGGTTACGGCCATTTTTCTTGGCGAGGTAGAGGGCGGCGTCGGCATGTTCGAGCATCGTGTTAGATGATTGACCGGGCGTCAAAGTCGCGACTCCAAAACTGGCGGTGACTGGACGCGGGAAGCCGGGAATTTCCAGTTCGCTGATTCCCTGGCGAATACGTTCGGCAACGGTTACAGCGTTTGCTAAGGTCGTTTCGGGCAGCAAAACCACGAATTCCTCGCCGCCGTAGCGCGAAACTACGTCGTAGGGGCGCTTTTGACTCGCTAAATACTTGCCGACCGCGCGCAGCACTTCGTCACCCATCGCGTGGCCAAAGGTGTCGTTGATACTTTTGAAGTGGTCTATGTCGAGCATCACGGCGGTCAACGTGCTGACCTGGCGGTTGCAGCGTTGAGCTTCGCGGGTTAATTCTTCGTCCAAAACGCGGCGGTTGAAGAGGCCGGTGAGCGTATCGTAGCGCGCAAGTTCGGAAATCAGGCGGTTGGCCTCTTCCATTTCGCGGTTGAGTGTCACGAGCGCCGTGTTGCTTTCCAAAAGCTGTTTTTGGCTTTCGCGGAGGGCGCGGTAGGCTTCGTCGCGTTGCACCTGGTTCAAATAGGCGCGCGAATGGTAACGGATACGCGCCAAAAGTTCGATGCGGTCAGGCAGTTTCACGAGGTAATCGTTGGCACCCAGAGCGAATGCCTGACCTTTCACCGCGGCGTCTTCTTTGGTGGAGAGCACGATGATAGGCGTATCAGCAGTTTTGGGGTTGGCGCGAAACTGCTGGACGAGCGTGAGGCCATCAATATCGGGCATTACGAGGTCTTGCAAAATCACCGTTGGCTTGATGTGGTTGGCTTCTTCGAGGGCGCGCAGCGGATTGGGACAAAAATGCAAGTCAATATCCGCTTCCGAGGCCAAAAGGCGGCGCACAGCTTCACCGATGAGCGGTTGATCGTCTACTAGCAAAACCATCATCGGATAGTCGCCGCCGGTTGCGCCGACTGGAGTGTTGAATGAGTTCATAAAGAGCCTCCGGTTCGCGCCGTTTGGGGAGATTTCGGGGTTAAAGATTGGCTACAAAGCATCGGCGCGATGTCTTGCAACGCTAAAATTTTGGTCGCGGCGCCCATTTCGGCGGCGGCTTTGGGCATTCCGTAAACCACACACCCATCGCGGCTCTGGGCGATGGTTATAGCACCGCCGTCGCGCAAGGTCTTCAAACCCTGCGCACCGTCACGTCCCATGCCGGTCAAAATCACACCCACGACTTTGCCCTTCCAAAAACGCCGCACGCTTTCAAAAAACACGTCAATAGACGGGCGATACGATTGGTCGAGCGGTTCAGGCGTGTAAGCCAATGTCCCCGACGAGCGCAAAATGAGGTGATCATTGGTGCCAGCGATGAGAACGGTGTTTTGCTGCGGCGTTTCGCCTTCGCGTGCCACGCGGACGGGAAGAACCGACTTTAGACTCAACCAACTCGCCAAACCGGGCGCAAATTGGGCGTCCAAGTGCTGCACGACCACAACCGCAGCCCCCAAATCGGCGGGCAAACCACTCAAAACTTCAGCCAGAGCCGCCGGGCCACCTGCACTGGCACCGATAGCAATTAAACGCTCGCGGGGCGGCGAAATAGGAAGGGCGATTGGCGGCGCCGAAACGGTGGGTGACGGATTAGAGCGGCCCAACGACTCGATTTTATACAGCAGAGAGGAAATCCCGTCAACCAGGCCGCTCCCGTTCATCGCGGGCGTCGTTACGGCATCCAAAGCGCCCGCACCCAACGCCTCGAAAACCTTGGTCGAATTGCCTTTTACGGTCGCCGTAACAATCAAAATCGGACATGGCGAAGTCGCCATGATGCGCCGTGTCGCTTCCACGCCGTCCATGACGGGCATCACCAAATCCATCAAAATGAGGTCGGGACGGTCACGCCCGCACTGGGCAATCGCTTCGGCGCCGTTGAGGGCAATCCAGGCGATTTGATGCCCCGGCTCACTGGCGATGGCGCGGCGCAGCGATTCAACAGCCATCGGCGAATCATTAACGATTGCGATTCTCATGCGACGGCCTGTCCAATCAAATCGGCGACGGCTTCGAGCAAACTTTCGTCGTGAAAACTACCCTTAGTGAGATAATAATCGGCGCCCGCCTCCAAACCACGCCGCCGGTCTTCCTCGCGGTCTTTGTAGGACACGATCATTACCGGGAGCGAACCTAACCGCGCATCTTGTTTGAGAAGTTTGACCAATTCAATACCATCCATGCGCGGCATATCCACATCGGTAATCACCAAATCGTATTGCCCCGCACGAGCTGAATTCCAGCCGTCCATGCCATCCACCGCGACTTCCACTTCGTAGCCGCGCCCGTCCAACAATTTGCGCTCCAATTCGCGCACCGTTAGGGAATCGTCCACCACCAAAACTCGTTTGCGATGCGCGGCGCCGTTGGTTTGTTCGCGTTGCACTGTCGCCACGCGCCCACCCGAAACCAAGTTTTCAATCGAACGAATCAGGTCTTCCACATCCACGATCAAAACCGGCGTGCGGTCGGGCATCAAGGCGGCAGCGCTGATGTCCTTGACTTTACCCAAACGCGGATCGAGAGGCCGCACCACAAGCTCCTGCTCGCGCAAAAAACGGTCAATCGCCACGCCGTAGCGCGCCGCTTTGGTTCCCAGGACGATCACCGGAAGCGAATCGGAGGGTGCGGGCGAAGTTTCGAATCCCAAAATCTGCTGTGCCGTCACCAAACCGATGCGCTGGCCGCCAAAATGGAAGTGTTGGCGACCCTGGACGGTTTCGATGTCTTCACGCGCCACCTTGAGCGCACCCACAATGCGCGCCAGTGGGAACGCATACGGCTCACCCGCGATTTCTACGAGGAGGGTTCGCATCACCGAAAGCGTGAGCGGCAATTGCAGTTGAAATTGCGTTCCTACGCCCCTTTGTGACGACACACGGACGGTGCCGCCAACTTCGCGCACCATCGTTTGCACTACATCGAGGCCCACGCCGCGTCCGGAAATTTCGGTGACGCCTTCTTTCATCGAAAATCCCGGCAAAAACAGGAATTCCAAAATTTCCGCCTCGCTCATCGTCGCCACGACTTCGACGGAGGAAAGGCGCTTGTTCACGATAGCGCGTCGCACTTTTTCCACGTCAATGCCGCCGCCATCATCGGCGACCGTAATCAGCAACATTCCAGCACTATGAACCGCTTCCAGGCGAATCTGGGCCGTCGTCGGTTTGCCAATCGCCTGACGCTCTTCAGTTGATTCCAGGCCGTGATCCACCGCGTTTCTCAACAGGTGGCCCAAAGGCGCTTCGATGCGCTCCAAAATATCCCGATCTACGAGTGTGGCCTCGCCCACGACTTCCAAACGCGCGTCTTTACCTAACCCGCGCGCCACGTCGCGCACCATGCGCGGGAAACCGCCGATACCGTCGGCAAAAGGCCGCATCCGCGTTTCTAACACTTCCTGATAAAGCCGGCTGGACAAATTGACGAAACGCCGGTCGAAGGCTTCCACTTCGGCCAAACGCTCGGCCAAAAACTGCCCGCACTGCCTTTGGCGATTTTGAACGTCGTCAAGTTGCGCCCGCGTGCCATCGGGCAGGTTTTCACCCAAGAAATTCAACGATTTGGCGACTTCGCCTTGCATCTTTTTGAGCCGCAGTAACTCGGCTGCAAAGGCTTCCGACCACCGCGAAGCGACCACCAACTCGCCCGCCAAGCCCATTAAACGGTTCAAATTGTCCGACGAAACGCGCAGCGCCCGATTCGCTGACTCATTGACTTTTTCGGCTGGTTTTCCGTTGCTGGAAGCATTGAAAATCGGCGCGGGGTCGGCGGGCGGCTCCGGCGACGGTTCAGGCAGCAATTCGGGCGCGGGAAGGGCCGGAATTTCGGTCTTCTGCGCGTCGGCGGGCTTAGCGAGGCCTTTTAAAAAAGCGTCAATTTCCCCCGCGTGGGCCGCGTCCCAATCAGTGATTTCGGCGTCTTCGACCTGCGACATGCGGGTTAATAAATCCACGCCCTGCAACAGCAAATCAATACGCGCCGGGGACAGTTCGACTTTGCCGTTTTGCGCCGCGACGAAAAAATCTTCCATTTCGTGCATCAGGCGCACCGCTGCATCGCGCCCGACGATGCGCGCGGCGCCTTTGAGCGAATGGGCGGCGCGCATCAGCGATTCGAGGGTTTCGGGCGATGCGGGGGCGCGTTCAAGCGACAGCAAGCCTTCGGTGAGAGTCGCCGCTTGCGATTCCACTTCGAGCCGGAACAACTCCGACATCGAAAATCCGCTCAAATCGCTCATGAAAAACTCTGATTTAAACTGCCAAACAACGCGGTGTCATCAATGAGGCCCACGCTTTTTTCGTTCCAGGGCAAAAGTCCCATCGTGTAAGTCGTCGCCGAAGGCGCCAAAGTCGCCGGAACGTCCAAAATCTCGTGTGGATTGAAGCGAAAAACACCGAACACTTCGTCCACCGGAAATGCGAAACGGCTTCCAGCCTTGTTTACCACCAAAAGTCGCTGATAAGTTGTGCGGCCTGTCGCCACCGCCGCGCTTTTTTCCAATCCCAGCTCGCCTGCAAGCGCCACGCAAAGCAGCAATTCACCGCGCACGTTCACGACTCCCAAAAGCGTCCCATTGCGGCGGTGGGGCACAGAATGGATAACCGACGGCTCGGCGACTTCCTGAAACACGCCCGAAGGCAAGGCCAACCACTCAGTTCCCAGGCGAAAAATCACCACCGACGCCGTTTCGAGGGTCGCCTCTTGCGCCGGGGCCGCAACGCGCGCCGTCCATTCCCGTTGGTAATCGGGCGGCGCCTCCCGATCCAGCAGGTGAATGGCCCGCGCGTGGTCACTCAGGTCTAAGGGTGCTGCGGTTGGTTTGTTCATAGCTTAAATTACCGTCCCGCCACCCTTCTCGCGCGTTCCTGGAGCCGTTGGGCTTCCCCGGCGTCGCCCCGACGTTCGGCGAGAAGCGCCAAATGCACTAAAGCTTCGCTGTGGTTCGGGTTCAAGTAGAGCGCCTTGCGGTAACTTTGGGTGGCGCTTTGTGCGTCACCCAACACATCGCGGATGAGTCCCAACAAATAGTGACCTTCGGCGGAGTCGCCCTGTTCGCGCAAATAGGCTTCACAAAGCGGCGCGGCTTCGGCCATGCGTCCAGCGTCGGCGAGTTGGCGCGCGGCTTCGAGACTGGCTTTGAACGAGGTAGGGCCCACTGGTTTTACCGCAACAGGCACCGGTTTCGGAAGCGGCGCAACGGGTTTTGGCAACAATTTGGGCAGTGGTTTCAGCGGCGCGGGCACAAAGGGCGCCGGGCGTGACGCGACACCGCGTTTGAAGGCGAACGACATCGCCGCGCTGGTCGGGACGAAACCGGCGCCGCGCATTAAAAGCGCCTCGGCGGGGCCGACGAACAACACGCCGTCGGGCGCGAGCAATCGTTCAAGGTTTTTGAGGGCCTGTTCCTGCGTCGAACGGTCGAAATAAATGAGGACGTTGCGACAAAACACGATTTCAAAGCGTGTAGGACCAGAACAGCTTTCGGGAATCACCAGATTGCACTGGCGAAACGTCACCTGGCGTCGCACGTTGGCACGCACTTCGTAGCCGCCTGGCGTGAGATCGAAATAGCGGTCGCGGAAGCCCAAATCGGTGCGAAACGAGTTTTTGCCGTAAACAGCGCGTTGGGCATACGCGATAGCGCGGCGGCTGATGTCCCACGCTTCAACCGAAAATTTGTCGGGCGCAAGGCCGCTATCCAACAGGCTCATCACGATGGAATAGGGTTCTTCGCCGGTCGAACAGGGCACGCTCAAAACGCGCAAATTGGTTGCGCGGCGCGAGGGCAGCCATTGCCCGGTCACAAAACTCTGGAGGGCGCTGAACGCCTCGCCATGCCGAAAAAACGAGGTTTCGGGCACCACAACGGCCTCAATTAGCTCCTGCACCTCATCGGTCGCCGAGCGCAATAGATTCCAATACTCTTCGACCCGCACGGTGCCAACAGCCGCCATGCGGCGCTCGACGGCACGTTCGATGGCCGGACGCCCAATGGAAGCGCTGTCCAGACCCATCGTTTTGTAGAGCAGACTTTCGATCTCAATTTGGGACATCGCACATCGCCTCTACTTCTTGAAACAACACTTGGCGCAGTTCGGCGGACAAAAGCTGTTCTAATTCGATGCGCTGAATCAAACCGCACTCGTCGGTCGCCACGCCGCCTAAATACGGCGCACTTGCCACCCCAACGGGATTAGGCCTAAAATCGGTGGCTTCGCGGCGAATCGTTTCAGTTGTGCGCTCGGTGATGAGGCCTACGAGGTGCCCGGTGTCTCGAATCAGGACAATGCGCGTGCTAAGCCAACGCTGCGACGGCCTCCCCGACGCGAGGGCACTCAAATCAATGAGTGGAACCGGCGCGCCACGATAATTGAACACGCCCGCCACCCCCAATGGCGCCTGGGGAATTTCGCGCACCGACACGAGCGGCAGCACTTCTTCCACGCGCTCCGCTTCCAAAACGTAACGCTCGCCGCCGAGTTGGAATAACAGGAAAAGCATGGGAGTTTTCGCCGCTACGCCGCGAGAGTAAAGCGCGAAATACCACTTTGCAGGCCGCGCACAGTTTCGTTCATTTGCTCGATAGCCAAATTCGATTGGTGGAGCGATTCCACGGTTTGTTGAGCCGCTTCGGAGAGTTGGGACAGGGCGTCGCTGATTTGCTGGGCACCCACCGATTGCGACTGCATTCCCTCATTGACGACCTCGAAATTGGGTGTCAGGGTTTGCACCTGCTCGATAATTTGAGTGAGTTGCTCATTGACCTGACCGGCGACTTCGACGCCGCGCCTCACTTCTTCGGAGAACTTATCCATTCCCATCACGCCCGCCGAAACCGCCGATTGCATTTCCTTTACCATCTGTTCGATGTCAAGCGTTGCCACGGCGGTTTGGTCGGCCAGACGGCGAATTTCCGTGGCGACAACGGCGAAACCACGTCCATATTCACCCGCTTTTTCGGCTTCGATAGCCGCATTAAGCGAAAGCAAATTGGTCTGATCGGCAACTTTGGCGATGGTAGTGACAACAGTGTTGATATTCCCGGCTTTTTCGTTCAAAACGGCCAATCGTGCGTTGATCGAGCCAGAAGCTTCCATGATTTGATGCATCGTCGTCTGCATCCGTCCCAGTCCACCCTGCCCGTTTACGGCTAAAGTCGCGGTTTGCTCGGCAACGTTCGCCACGTCGTTCATGGACTTCACCAACTCGCGCGAAGTGGCCGAGATTTCCTTAGAAGTCGCGCCGATTTCGGTGGTTGTCGCGGCGATTTCGCTGGCGGTGGCTTGCTGCTCGCGCGCGGTGGCGGCGATTTCGGTGACGGACGTATTAACTTCAATGGAGGCTTTTTGGACTTGGCCGATAAGCAGGGTTAAATCATTAGAAAGCAGGTTCAACCCCTCGCCAAGGGTGCCGAATTCGTCGTTGCGCGCGAGGGACAAGCGCTGCGAAAAATCGCCGCGCCTCATCGGTTCAATCGCGGCCAGAACGCGGGCCAAAGGTTGATTGATGGCCTGCACCAATATCCCGCCACTAACGAGAGCCAAAATAATACTCAACATGATGCCAATAACGGCGGCTTTCTGGGCATCGGACACCGAACTTAAAATGGCCTTATCGCTCGCCTCTTCGCGCTGCTTATTGAACTCTGTTTCCGCAAGAATTGTATTGTAAAATCCATCGAATTTGGCGCTGAGTTGGCGTTCCAGGGCAATAGAGACGTTCGGTGCTAAAACGGTCTGTCCGCCTCGCACTGCTGCCTGGCGTGCCACTAAATAAGATCGGCGCGACTGGAGCAATGTATCGAAGATTTGCTGCTCTTTTTCGGAGCGGATACCGGACTTATATTTCGTGAACAACTCATCTAACTTGGAATTATTTGCTTGCAATTCCGAGAAATTGTTCGGTTTTTGCTGTTGGTCTTGCGAAAGCAAATATCCTTTTGCCAGCGCGTAATCTTGGAGAGCGATGGCTTGAATCCGGCTTACGAGCCATGTTCCTTGCACGGAATCGCCTGTTAGACCCAAAGTTTCGTGTTTGATATGGTTCAAATTGCTGTAAGACAAGCTGGTGAGAGCAACCATCATCAAAATCACGGCAGCAAAGCCCAACACGATGCGGGTTCGGACTCTCATGTTTCGCATATATCAATTCTCCATGTTACCTCATGGCGGAGGAAGCAGATTTGTAGTCGAAAAAGGTCGTATGTGATTTGAGGTGCCGAATCCCTGCATAAAACACGCCAAAATCCGGGCTATTTTCAGGGATTTTCTCTCTTGATATCCCTTCAGGCACTGGCTTTGCGCGAATGGAAGCCCCCAATATGTCGATGAACTACGAATTATTAGACACCCTTTCCATTGGCATTTCGATTTTAGATGCGAACTTGCATGTGGTCTGGGTCAATCGCGCCTATGAAGAGTTTTTTGATGTGTGCCGCGATGAAATTCACGGGCACAATCAACGGCAGTTCGTTCAAAGGCATTTTGGCGACTTATTCGAAGAAAAAGATTTCGCCGCCAATATTTCTAAGGCTTACGCAGAGCACCGTGAAGTCGAAAATTTCCCCTGCCATCTGCTGCCCGTCAGAGGGCGCGAAGAGCGATGGTTTCATTTTTCCAGTCGGCTTTTGACGCCCACCGTATGGGGCCGCATCGAATACTACACTGATATTTCGGCCTCGAAGCGGAGCGAAGCGGCGCTGCGAGATAGCGAGGCGCGGTTTCAAGCCTTTATGGAGAATATCCCCGCCATTGCTTTCATTAAAGACGATGCGGGACGCTACATTTATCTCAATCGCGCCGTCGAACTTCTCACGGCGACACCGCGCGAAGAGTTGATGGGAAAAACCAACTACGACCGACTACCAGCCGAAATCGCGGCGCAACTCTGCGAAAACGACAGCATCGTGTTGCAAAGCGGCGCGGTTAAAGAGTTTGTGGAGCAGGTTCCGGGCGCTGATGGACGGATACACCACCTTTTGACGATTAAATTTCCCATGCCCGACGGCGAAAAATCGCCGCTTCTGGCCGGAGTTGCCATTGACATTAGTGAACATAAGCGCGCCGATGCCGCCCGCGAGGAGTTGATGCGCCGCCTGGTCACGGCTCAGGAAGACGAGCGGCACCGCATCGCGCGCGAATTGCACGACCAAATGGGACAGGATTTGGCCGTGTTACTGCTGGGTCTAAAATCCCTGCCAACCGAGGAAGAGTTAGCGCCTGCGGTTGTCCAGAGATTACAGGATTTCCAGAAAATCACGCGACAACTGATGCAGCAGACGCGCCGTTTGGCGCTCGACCTACGCCCGGAAACCCTCGATAAACTGGGGTTGCCCGAAGCGCTACGCTGTCATTGTGAGGAGTGGACAAAGCATAGCGGCGTGCCGATTGATTTGCATTGTAACGGTCTGAAACAAAGCCGATTGCCCCGCACCATTGAAATGACTCTATATCGCATTGTGCAGGAGGCTCTGACCAATGTATTGCGTCATGCCAGGGCGCAGCACGTCAGCGTGCTGCTCGAACGACGCAAGGACGAAGCACGGGCCATCATCGAAGATGACGGACAGGGCTTTGAAATTTCACCCAGGCTTCCGGCTCAAAAAATGGGGCTTGGACTGCTGGGAATGCAGGAGCGCGCCACACTGGTCGGCGGCAAATTTGAAGTTGAATCGCGGCCCAAAGCCGGAACAACCATTTTCGTGCGAATACCGCTCTCAAAGCGCGCTGGATTGGTGGAAAACTCGGCCTGATGACTCCTTTGCGTGTGTTTTTAGTGGATGACCATGCTGTTATGCGTGCCGGGTTGAAACTGCTCATCAATTCCCAACCCGACATGAAAGTAATCGGGGAAGCGGGCAACGGCAGAGAAGCCTGCCGACATGTAAAAGACCTTGCTCCTGACGTGATTGTGATGGACGTTTCGATGCCCGAAATGGACGGCGCACAGGCCACGGATTGCGTGAAGCAGCGCTGCCCCGAAGTCAAAATCGTGGTTTTGACCGTTCACGAAGACGAAGGCTACATGCGCTTGTTGCTCAAGCGCGGCGCGTCGGGTTATGTCTTAAAAAGCGCCATTGCTGAAGAGTTGGTTTATGCCATTCATCGCGTCGTGGAAGGCGGCATCTATCTCGACCCGGCTTTGGCCGACCAACTGGTAGACAGCACGGTCAGGCATCCTTCCAACGAAGAAACTGGTTATAAAGGCCATCTGAGTGAGCGCGAATTGGAAGTTTTGCGGCTCATCGCCTGGGGTCACAGCAACACCGAAATCGCTGCGCAGCTTTCGCTGAGCGTCCGCACTGTCGAAACCTACAAAGAGCGCCTGATGAAAAAATTGGGCTTTCACAGCCGCACCGATATCGTTCGCTACGCCGTGCGGCGCGGATGGTTGCAGGACTCTTGAACTGCCCAACACTCCTGTTGCGAAATTTAATAGGCCAACTCCCTTGTTCTTTGTCCGTAAAATTCCCCACAGAATCCTGTGGTATTTTCGGACTATTATTTTCAACGCACGGATAAGCTTTTGCATTAAGTTATTACTTGGACAAGTTCAATTTGTCCCCACCATATTTTCAATCCCTTCAAAACCGCCTTGGTGGTAGGGCCAATTTCCTTAGGAGTCGTTTGTATGGATGCTCCCTTGCCACTCAACGAGCCAGAGCGCTTGCGCGCTCTGCGGGATTATGCCGTTTTGGACACGCCGCCCGAAGCCGCCTTTGACCGATTAGTCAGGCTGGCCGCGCACCTTCTCCAAGTCCCAATTGTGCTGATTTCTCTTGTAGACGAAAATCGCCAATGGTTCAAAGCGTGCTTTGGCTTGGATGCCAGACAAACGGAGCGCAAGCTTTCCTTTTGCGCTCATGCAATTTTGACGGATGACGTTTTTGTAGTGCCCGACGCGGCTTTGGACGCACGTTTTGCCGATAATCCTGCTGTCACCGGGCCGCCGCACGTTCGGTTTTATGCGGGAGCCCCGCTTAAAACTCCCGGCGGATTGAATCTTGGAACGGTGTGTGCTGTTGATACCGTGCCCCGACAATGGAGTGACGAGCAAAGCGGCCTGTTGGAAGACATGGCCGCGATGGTGGTAGACGAACTCGAATTGCGTCGCGCCGCTCGCCAGGTGCGCGAAGAAGTCGAGGAACGGCGCCGCACTGAAGAAAATTATGGCCGGCTGGCCTTTTTTCCCGAAATTGACCCCAATCCTATCGTTGAAGTCACACGCGAAGGCGAGGTCGCTTATCTCAATCCAGCAGCGGCCCGGCTATTTCCCGATTTATGGAAATTGGGCATCGAACACCCTCTTCTGGCCCCGGTGACTTCGTGGATTTCCGCAATGGAAGCCGAAGGCCACCATTCACTTGTTTGCGAGGCCCAATTCGGCGATTTGGTATTCCAAGAAGTTGTCACCTTCGTCCCGCAAAATCACCGGGCGCGCATCATGTGTTTCGACATCACCGACGCTAAGCGCGCGGAACAGTCGTTGCGTGAGTCGGAAATGAAGTTTCGCGCGGTCGTTCAGGCCGCTTCCGATGCCGTTGTGTTGGCCGACGAAAACGACCATATCATTTTGTGGAACCGGGGCGCCGAAAAGATTTTCGGCTACAACGAGGCCGAAATTTTGGGCGAGCCGTTTTCCAAACTGTTGGCGTCGCGTTCACAGCTTTCGGCGAAGGCCAAATCTCAGCTTTTAGCCAAGACAGTCGAGCTTTTCGGTCAGCGCAAAGACGGTGCTGAGTTTCCGCTTGAACTTTCACTGTCGAGTTGGAATTCGGGTCATCACACTTTTTACAGCAGTTTCATGCACGACATTACCGAGCGCAGTCAAAGTGAAGCGGCAATTCGTTTCGCCATAAAAGAGGCTGAGAAGTCGCGAAAAGAAGCCGAGAAAGCAAACTACGCCAAGAGTGATTTTCTTTCGCGGATGAGCCACGAATTGCGAACACCCATGAACGCGATTTTGGGCTTCGGACAAGTGCTGGAAATGGACCAACTCGACGCCAACCAACGCCAAAGCGTCGAATACATCCTCAAAGCGGGCGAGCATTTGCTGAAGCTCATCAACGAAGTTTTGGATATTTCCCGCATTGAGGCGGGCCATTTGGGATTATCGCCGGAGCCGGTCAGCGTGCGCGAGGTTTTGCAGGAAGCGATGGACATGGTGCGGCCCTTGTGCGTGGCTTGCGGAGTGCGACTCATTGATACCGGGGTAGACGATTTTTACGTGCGCGCCGACCGCCAGCGGCTCAAGCAAGTCATTATCAATCTGCTTTCTAACGCCACCAAATACAACGTCATGGGGGGTAGCATTACGCTTTCCACGTTCGCAACCGCCCACGGGCGCATCTGGATTCGCGTGGCCGATACAGGCGGTGGCATTCCGGAGGAGAAATTAGAGCGCCTCTTTCGGCCTTTTGACCGTTTGGACGCCGAAAGCACCGGAATTGAAGGCACAGGCTTAGGATTGGCCTTGTCGCAACGCCTGGCCGAAGCAATGGGCGGCAGAATCGAGGTGCAAAGTGAAGTCGGGCGCGGCACAACCTTTAGCGTTGAGCTGGCTCGCGCTGCCGACCCGATGGACGGCATAGACGTTCAAACCGCGATTCAAAACCTTGAAACGCAACGCAATTCGCTTCCGGAGAACACCTTCAAAGTCCTTTATATTGAGGACAATTTGTCGAACCTGAAACTCATTGAAACCCTGGTGAGTCGGCGTCCCGGCATCCAATTGGAATCGGCGATGGACGGGCGCCTGGGATTAGAAATGGCGCGGCACAATCAGCCCGATTTGGTGCTGCTCGATTTACATCTCCCCGGCATGATGGGCGACGAAGTTTTGAACCGACTTAAAGAAGATGACGCCACACGTCGCATTCCCATCATCATGATGAGCGCAGACGCCACAGTGCGTCAGAAAAATCGTCTTCTGGCCGCCGGTGCCAGAGAATACCTGACCAAACCCATTGATGTGCGGCGCTTTTTGGATGTTTTGGATGAAAATCTGAAGAAGAAAGCAAAAACGGCGGCTCCCTCAAACGGCGCTGCCAAAATATGACCTTCGCGCTTCCTCCCAACGAACTCCAACGGTTCGCGGTGCTACAAAAACGCCAAATTCTGGATCCACTGCCCAAAGTCGCTTTCGACTGTGAAGCGGATTGACGACCAACCCCAACAAATCGGTGGATGCGCTGGATAAGTAGGCACGCCTTCGAAAAGTGGTTGCGAGAGGTTGAGAAAACGCATCAGTTATTTTCGGCGTGGCCACTGGCCCAGGTCTGATCTTTGACCGGCGCGAGTATCGCTTCAACTTCGCGCAAAAGCTCCTCATCAAGCGGTTCTGTCAGCCAACGGACGTTGTTGTGGATGTGCTCAGCTTTGGAAGTGCCAACGAGCGTGGTGGTGATACGCGGATTTCGCACGGCGAACTGAACGGCCAATATTTCCATCGAAGCGCCTTTTTGCTCGCAGTGCTGCACAGCTTGGCGACACGCTGCCTTGACTTCCGTGGGCGCTGGGTGCCAGTCGGGTGCGCCGCGCGAAGTTAAAAGCCCCATCGAAAGCGGTGAGGCCGAGATGATGCCAACGCCCTTCTCTTCCAAAAATGGCAGCAAGCCTTCCAGCGAGGTGTCGTTGAGCGAGTAGTGGCAGTAGCTTAAAATCGTGTCCACTGCGGCGCGCGCAATGACTTCCCGAAACACCTTGAGTGGTAGGCCAGTGATGCCCACAAACCGTGCTTTTCCAGATTGCACGACTTCTCGCAGCGCTGGAAGCGTTTCGTTCAAGATTTGGTCGAGGTCGCCGAACTCGATGTCGTGACATTGGATAATGTCCACGTATTCCAAGCCCAAACGCGAGAGAGACTCGTCCACCGATTGCTTGACGCGCGCGGAGGAAAAGTCAAAATCAGGGAAATCTGGCCCGTAGCGACCGACTTTGGTGGCGACGATGTATTTCTCGCGTGGAACGCCTTTGAGGGTGCGTCCGAGCATCGTTTCGGCTTTGGTCAGGCCATAATACGGCGAGCAGTCAATGAAATTGATGCCTAAATCCAAAGCCGTATCGAGGCAGCGTTTGCAGCCTTCAAAGCCCACGTCGCCAAACACGCCGCCAAAGGGGCGATGCGCCCAGAGAAAGCGCTGAAACTTGAAGGCCGGTGTGGCCTAAAATGCGATATTCCATGATTCAAAAATGGGTTTCAAAGTTCGATGACAGCCTTCAAAACGCCGGTTTCAGGTTTCGTCCAGCTTTCAAACAGCGCTGGAACGTCGTCCAAGGATGCACAGTGAGTAATCCACGGCGCGGTGTCTATTTCGCCGTGTTCCATCCAGCCAATGATGTTCTGGAAGTCCACCGGCAGCGCATTTCGCGTGGCGAGGAGCGTCAGTTCTTTCTTGTGGAAATCGGGGTCAAAAAATGACACTTCACCCTGAAACAAACCCACGAAAACCAGCCGTCCGCTCGGCGCGACGAAATCAAACGCGCCCTTCATCGAAGCAGGATGGCCCGTCGCATCGAACACGGCGGTCGGCAAGTCACCGTTGCAACTTGCGCGCGGGCACCACGAAACGTTCGCGTAAACCGCCGTTCACATGGACGCCCAGAACCTGCATTTGAGCGCAACAGTTGCCATGCCCGCGACGACAGGCGATGCACTTTTGGCAGTTCAAATACGGCTCAACGGCGCATTTGTCGCCGACCGCGACGCTTTCGACTTTGGGGCCAATTTCCAACACTTCCACGCCCAATTCGTGACCAATCAGGCGCGGATAGTTAAAAACGGCTGTTTGCCACCAAAAGCGTGAATATCGGTGCCGCACACGCCCACACGATGAACGCCCACCAAAACTTCGCCCGCTTGCGGTTTCGCGGGTTCCGGATGGTCGTGAAGAGCCAAACGGCCTGGTTCTTCTAAAATCAAGGTTTTCATCCGAAAGACAAAACTGCTTCCAGAAAGCAAAATCTTGGCATTCTGGAAGCGATTGAAATGATGGCGATTATTTTACTGCGGGGGCAGTCGCGGCTTGCAAATCGCGGTCTAAAGCAGCGCCATCAAAGGGAATGACGATGATTTTGCTGCCATACCCATCGTTGCCTTTTTGCTCTTCCTTGGCGACATCCACTACGCACAACGTTATCGCCACGACGTGTCCATTTTCCAGAAACACCCCAGGCCGCTCGTATTTATACCATCGATTTACAGTGCCATCGGTGTAGCGGACGAAATCCTTGTTCGCGTCATACGCCACGCCACGATAAGTCCAATCCTTGATGCCATCGATCGAAGTCAGATGATAAGCGACGCGGCGATTCCAGTCGTTGATGACGATGTGATACAAGCCGCCGCTAAGCCACACCACTGGGTCTTCGAGGTAGCGTGTGCCACCCTTAAGTTCGGGAATCGTAGTAAAAACGCTTGGCCCCTGCACCGTATAGGGGCCCAAAATGCCGTTTTTAGAAATGAGAACCTGCCCCGAACGCGACACGATTTGAATAGCGCCATCAGGGCGCACTATCACACTGAGATTCGCCATCCGAATTGGGCCAAATTCGCTTTCAGTGACCTGAATTTTGCCCGCGTATTCCCAGGGGCCGTCGAGCGAATTAGAAATGAATACTTCGCCGGGGCGGGTGTCGCTCACCACGATGGCATAACGGCCATCGGGCAGTTGCAGCGCGACTACGTTGTGGCCTTTGCCGCCCTGATTGTCGGGCCAGAGCAAGCCTTTTTCTGTGTAAGGCCCATAAAGCGAATCGCTCACGCCGTAGATAGCCTTCGACTGTGACCAACCGCGATGTCCCAGAGATTGGTTCCAACGGCTGCCGAACAGGTAATATTTGCCCTCTTTACTCTTGATGATTTGACCGTCCCAGTATTTCCACTCTTTCGCAGTCGCGTCTTCCAGGCCGTTTTGCTGGTCGCGTGGCCCCACCGTAGCGGCGCCCCAGGCGTCTTTGGAAAGAGGGCCGACAAGAGAAATCGGCAAAAAGTAGTCAATGAAGGACTTTGTGGCCGGTTTTTGGGTGTCTGGTGAGCTTTGGGCGATTTCTTCCATTGTAAAAGTCACCGCTTTTTCGCGCTCTGCGGTGAGGACGAGGGCGCCCTCTTTGCCAGAAACAGTGACGAATTTTCCGCTCGCTGTTTGCAAGAGAACCAGTTGCGGAGCGGTTTTTTCGGGCCGCAGGATGTGCAACGTGCAAAGGTCGTCGGGATTGGTGCCAACCCGATGCACAAATCCGTCGCCTTCGCGCCAGTGCGATGACCTGCCGCCTTCGGGAAACCAGCGGATTCGCACCCCGTCGCCGTCTTCGAGGGCGCCGCCGTTGAGGTCATTTAAGAGAAAAATCTGTCCCGCTCCGATTTTATCGGCGCTGGTGTTGAGTCGGGCGCCCGCCGAAGCCGTCACAAAGTGATTTGGGGTTTTGGTAGCGAGGCGAAAAACAACAGTTCTTTCTTGCGCCGCCCATAAAGGGGCTGCGAGCATCAATAGAGTTAGAGCAACCAATTTTTTCATGGTGTGGTTTCTGGCTTTGGTGTTAACCCATCTTCCCTTGCACAGTTGCAAGGTAGGTTGCTACGTTGCCATTGGGTTGGTCTCCCGTAACAGAAAACATATTGATCTGGCCGCTGCCGCAAGCGCTGGAAGTGCAAGAATAGGTGGAGGTGGGCTTCAGCGCCTTGACGTGCCCGTCCGCAAAGAGAAAATTGGTGGTCGCTAGGTGGTCAGTGAGGAGGAAGCTACCGGCGGCGGCAGTCGCGTTCATTCGGTAGAAATTAGGGGCAGAGTCCGTTCCCTCGTTCTCTCCTACCAAGATCAACTGGGCGGGCGTGGTGAATTCGGTGATCAGCCTTCCCCCGAGGAGATTCCCGTCTTTATCATAGTAATCCATCGGGCGATTGAAGTTCATGCCGTTTGAGCCGCTTTGAACACCAGTATCTTTGTTACCATTCGCCACGTAACACGAACGGTATCCAATCGTCGAATACCCACTCACAATTGGCGCTGTAGTATTAGAAGGGCAGATGAAAATCTGCGTGCTTTTCACGTAGGGTTGAACCAACTCATACCAGATGACTCGGCTGCCCGCAGGCGCGGGAGGATTCTCGGTTGGAACCATTTTTTCATCGTAATCCTGCGTATATTGCATGATGCCCAGTCCAATTTGTTTCAAATTCGATTGGCACGACGAACGCCGCGCGTTTTCACGGGCACGGCCAAAGACGGGAAACAAAATCGCCGCGAGGAGAGCGATTATGGCTATGACAACAAGTAGCTCTATGAGCGTAAAGCCTCGACGGGCCGCGTGTTGGCCCCGAATGAGTTGTTTTTGGATTTTTTGCATTGTGTCCTCAATACTCCGGTGCGGTGGGTGGACTGCGCGTAATTCTTATCCGCTACGCTTGAATGACTTCTTTATCCTACTCCAACTTGTCCCGGCTTCTTGTATTATACCCCGCATCAAACTGTTTCAAACAACTTTTAGAAACTTTTTTATATTTTGTGCAACTTTTTGCAAAAACAAAGTTGGAGCGATATAATAATGCGCATGGAAATCACGCTTCAACACATAGCCGACGACTTGCGACTTTCCAAATCCACCGTTTCACGTTCACTCCGCAACGACCCGTTGATCAAGCCGAAAACACGGGCCAAAGTGCAGGAGACCGCCGCACGACTGGGTTATGAGGGACGTTCGGGTGATGTGTCGCGCCAGGTCGGAGTTCCCCGGCTGAATGGGGTTCACCCAGAAGAGGTGCAGGGTCAAATGGCATCGGCGGGAACTCCCGGAGGTTTGGGGCTGCTTTTTCCGGCGCCCAGCGTTGCCCATGCCCAGAATGACCTCAACTTCGTGCATATCATGCAAGGCATCATGTCAGAAGCGGAACGGCTTGGATTGCTGTTGATGGTGAATACCATTCCTCTCACCATTCAGGGCCATCTGGAGGAGTATCCCAGCGAAGTGCCGTCCATGATTCGCGAGGGAGCGTGTCAGGCGCTGATTCTACGCGGCGTGGTTTTGCCCGCCGATGTCGCCTTTTTATCGGCCAAGTTGCCGGTGGTGAGCATTACCCAGCTTTATCCCGAATTTCCCGTTGATTCGGTCGTCCCCGATAATGTGAACGGAATTAGTGCAGTGGTTAGGCGCTTAAAGGAGTTGGGGCATCGCAAACTGGCCTGGGTAGGCTATTACTACGATGCTTCGTTTTTGGAAGCGCGTGAGGTTGGTTTTTTGCATGGATGTCGCCGCAATGGTCTGGCGATGAGCGACCAGCGATTTTTCGGGGCGGAGATTTACGATGACCGCTTTATTTGCGGAGAGGACAAATTATTAGAAGCGGTGCGCACTGGCACCACAGCGATGGTCTGTGGCAATGATTTCATTGCGTGGCAAGTCATTGAAATCCTGGAGCGCCACGGCGTTCGAGTGCCCGACGACGTCAGCGTGAGTGGCTTTGACGCCGAGCCACCTGTTGGCGTCAAACGCCGGATTACCAGTATTAACCCTAATTTCACCGAGATTGGCCGCGCTGCCGTGCGCCTTGCCAGCCAGCGCCTCAGCAATCGCTCTGCACCGCCCTGTATCTTGAGCGTGCGAGGCCAGTTCGTAGAGGGAGAAACCGTGGCCCAGGCTCGTTAAGTAGCGATTAGGAGGTTGCCACTCCCACAAAGGGGCGTTTTCGACTTTGGGGCCAATTTCCAACACTTCCACGCCCAATTCGTGACCAATCAGGCGCGGATAGTTAAAAATGGCTGCTTGCCGCCAAAAGCGTGAATATCGGTGCCGCACACCCCCACGCGATGTTAACGCGCACCAAAACTTCGCCCGCTTGCGGTTTCGCGGGTTCCGGATGGTCGTGAAGCCCCAAACGGCCCAGTTCTTCTAAAATCAGGGCTTTCATGAGTGAATTTCTTCCAATTGCGCGTTCAAGCGCCGTGTTTGGCCGTTTTGGAACACCAAATCTCGCGTTTTTCCGTCGTAGCGCACCTTCGCTATCATGCCACCGACGCTTTGGATGGTGGCGCTCGCCAACTGGCCGTTTTTCCATTTTAGGCCGATTTCAAAGCCGCCGCGTGCGCGCACGCCCGTGACCGAACCCGTCGGCCATGCCGCAGGAAGCGCGGGCAGCAGGTCAATGACATAACGGTCTTGCGACGGCGCTTCCGGCTCGGCATAACGCTCGTGGCTTTGCAAAAGCATCTCGTTCACGCCCGCGACAAAGCCGAAATTGCCGTCAATTTGAAACGGCGGGTGCGCGTCAAAGAGGTTGGGATAGGTGCCGCCCGCGCCCGCCATCACGGTTTTGAGTTCCTCGGTGTAACGCAGTTGGTTCGCCATCAGCTTGAGTGCATGGTCGCCCGCATGGAGCCGCGCCCAAAAATTGATCTTCCAGGCCAACGACCATCCGGTGCCGTCGTCGCCACGCAGTTCGCGAGTCTTTTTGGCGGCTGCGGCCAGTTCGGGCGTGCCATCCCACGTAATTTGATGCCCCGGATGCAGCGCGTAAAGGTGTGACACGTGGCGGTGGTGAGGGTCTTTGGAATTGGTGTCCCAATCGCCGTTCCACTCTTGCAGTTGGCCCGCTTTGCCAATTTGGAGCGGGCAAATGCGGTCGCGCGGCTTCCATTTTGGCGCGAAATTCGGCGTCAATGCCCAACACTTTGGAGGCTTGCGCGGTGTTGTCGAGCAAATCCCACACAATGGCGTTTTCCATTGTGGCGCCTTCGGTGATAGTCGAGGTCACGCCGTCATCCGTCGTGAAGTCATTTTCCGGCGACGAGGAAGGCGAAACGATGAGCTGGCCGTCTTCGCCTTCGACCAAATTGGCCAGCCAAAACTCGGCAGCGCCTTTCAGTGTGGGATAAACCGAACGCAAATAATCGCTGTCACGGGTGAAGGCGAAGTGTTCCCACAAATGCTGGCACATCCACCCACTACCGCCCCACCAGATGCCCCAACTCAAATGTGCGCCCGGAGAAGTCCAACTCCAACCGTTCGTGGTGTAACCGACCACCCAACCGGATGTGCCCGGCCCGAAATAAGCCTGCGCCGTCCTGGTGCCGGGTTTTACCAGGTTTTGCGTCATGCGCAGCATCGGTGTGTGCAACTCGCTCAGGTTGGAAGGCTCGGCGGGCCAATAGTTCATCTGGTAGTTGATGTTCGATTTATAGTCGCACTTCCACGGCAAGTCGAGGCCATCGCCCCAGATGCCCTGAGAGTTCGAGGGTAGCGGGTTTTCGGGACGGCTGGACGAAATCAGCAGATAACGCCCGAAGTTGTAAAACAGCGCCGCAAATCCGGGGTCGGACTCGCCTCTTTTATAGGCTTTGAGCCGTTCATCGGTTGGAAGAGCAAGGTTTGAAGCGCCCAAATCGAGTGTTACGCGGTCAAAAAAGTGTTTGTAATCGGCGACGTGGGACGCGCGCAAGGCGTCGTAAGGTTGAGCCGCAGCAGCATCCAATTTTTGCGCGGCGATGCCCAAATCGCCGCCCGTATATCCCTGGTCGTAATCGAGAACAAAACTCGTCGCGCAGCAGAGCAAAACCGTCGCTTCATCAGCACCTTCGACGTTCAACGTGTCGCCTTCGCCCGCAATCGTTCCACCGTGAGTCAGGACGCGGGCGCGCACTTCGTATTTGAGCGCACCGCCGCTATCACCGGTCATAACGAGCGTGTTTGGAGCTTCAAATCGAGTTTTGGCACGCTCAATGCGGCTCAAACTCATGGAAAACGAGAGCGCGGCGGGTTTGTCCGTCGTGAGGTGCTGCACCAAAACGCCTGCGGGCGCCGAAGAAAAGATTTCGCGCTTAAAAACGACACCTCCGACCTTGAAACCGACGACGGCGATGGCCTGACCGATATCCAACTGGCGCTGATAGTCGGTCACATCTCCGTTGGGCAGTTGAAACTCGAATTTGAGGTCGCCGAGGGTTTGGTAGGAGTCGTTATAGGGTGCGGGGCCGTTCCAATTCGCGTTGGCGAAGCGTTCGGCTTCTTTGTATTTGCCCTCGCGCACCAAGCGGCGTAGTTCCGGCAGACTTTTGAAAGCGTCTTTGCGGTCGGCGTCGGGTTGCGGACTGCCCGACCACACCGTCACGTCGTTGAGTTGCAGCCGTTCGGATTGAACGCCGCCAAAAATCATGGCGCCCAGGCGCCCGTTGCCCACAGGCAACGCTTTAATCCAGGCGTCGGCGGGTTTGGAATACCATAGGGTGGTCACCGGAGTGGAATTTGGAATGA
>JADMIO010852286.1_pt1 | contig 86462 bp, 73 predicted proteins | sample 8958161 | NCBI WGS metagenome assembly JADMIO01 (sample SAMN16585339, study PRJNA669376) | soil metagenome | isolation source: Crop rotation soil | place: USA: Cullars Rotation, Alabama | collected 2011 | reverse complement strand
GCTCGAGCGTAGACTCTCGCGCTCGGCAGATGGCTCGCCGGTCCGACCACAAACACGTTCCGCCCGTTGCGCTCGAGCATAGACTCTCGCGCTCGGCAGACGGTTCGCCGGTTCGAACCACATACACGTTCGCCTAGCTCGCTCTCTCGAGCATAGACTCTCGCGCTCGGCAGATGGCTCGCCGGTCCGACCACAAACACGTTCCGGACGTTGCGCTCGAGCGTCGCCACGATCCACCCGACCGACCCGACTCTACTCCGCCGCCACATCGCGATGCCGTACGCGCACGCGCGTGCCGGGCATCTCACCGAGCGCGCGGCGCAGTCGCTCTGCAATCATGACCGATCGATGGCGCCCGCCGGTGCAGCCGATCGCAATCGTCAGATAGCTCTTCCCTTCGGCGACGTAATGCGGAATCACATAGCGGAGATACTGCTCGAGCCGTTCGATGAACTCGACGGTCGATCGATCTCGCTCCATGAACGCGGCAACTGCACGATCGCGTCCCGTGCGCCGCTTGAGCGCCGGCACGAAGTGTGGATTCGGCAGGCAGCGCACATCGAACATCAGATCTGCATCCACCGGCACGCCGTGTTTGTAGCCGAAGCTGAGAACCGTAATCACCAGGCTCGCCCGCGATCGATTCCGGCTGAGGCGCATGAAGAACTGCCGCAGCTCGTGAACAGTCATATCGGACGTGTCGACGATCTCATCAGCCATGTCACGGATGGGCGTCATCCGCGCCCGTTCTTCGCGTATCCCCTCGCTGGCCGAGCGGCCCGGTGCAAGCGGGTGCGGCCGCCTCGTCTCGCTGAACCGCCGCACCAGCGCGGCGTTACTGGCTTCAAGAAAAATCAGGACCGGGTTCAAGCCGCGCATCGCGCGCAGGCGCTTGAAAATCTTCGGAAACGACGACAGGAAATTTCCCTCACGCACGTCGACGACGATGGCGACCTTTTCGATGTCGCCGCGCATCGAGAGTCTGGCGAGCGTCGGAATCAGCGTCGTCGGCAGATTGTCGACACAGAAGTACCCGAGGTCTTCGAGCGCGCGGATTGCCTGCGATTTGCCCGATCCAGACAGACCGGTGAGAACGATAAACGGTGGAGCGCTCTTCAGCGCGCGGGCCTTGGGACTTCTGTCGGGCGACCTCTTCAACGGCCGCCCCCGGCCTCGAGCTCTTCGTCCTCCTCATCTTCTTCGTGCGGAGCAGGTACGGCGCCGCGCCGCAGCGCGTGTTCCAGGCGGTTCGCCAGTGCCCGCGCCGCGTGATGGCCGCGCGAGCGCAGCAGCTGATTGCGTGCGGCGACTTCCACGAGGATGGCGATATTTCTGCCAGGCGCCACCGGCATCCGGATCAGCGGCACGCGAAGACCGAGGATTTCGCTGAACTCGTCGTCGAGGCCGAGGCGTTCGTAAATGCGCGACGGGTCCCATCGCTCGAGCTGCACGACGAGCTCGACGCGTTTGGAGGAGCGCGTCGACGCGATGCCGAAGAGATCTTTGACGTTGATCACGCCGAGGCCGCGCAGTTCCATGTGATGCCGCGTCAGTTCCGGACACGTGCCGATCAAAATGGTTTCCGCACGGCGCCGCACTTCGACCGTGTCGTCGGCGACCAGACGATGGCCGCGGACGATGAGATCGAGCGCGCACTCGCTCTTGCCGATGCCGCTCTCGCCGGCGATCAGCACGCCGAGGCCGAGGATATCCATCAGCACCGCATGCAGAATCGTTCGCTCCGCCAGACTGTCTTCGAGAATTGACCCCAGCTTGGCGATCGCCTTCGGTGTGGCGACCGGCGTGCTGAGCAGCGGCAGGTGCGCGCGCTCCGCTTCGACGAGCAGCGCCGCCGGCGCTGTGAAGCCGCCCGTGATCAGCACGCACGGAAAATCGTGCGCGAGCGCAAGACGAATCGAATTGCTCGCGGTGGCGGAATCGAGGCTCTCGAGAAACCGGATTTCACTCTCGCCGAAGACCAGGACGCGTCCCGGTTTGAGATATTCGTGGAAACCGGCGAGCGCCAGCCCGGTCTTCTGGATGTACGGGCTCGTGATCACGCGATCGACGCCGTCGGCGCCGGCGAGCAGCGCCAGCGACAGGCCGGATGCCTCGGGCCGGCCGCCGAGCAGTGCACGAACCGTAACGCCGGGGACGGGCGTCACGCTCAGGAGCTCCGCGTGCGCCGGTGCTCGGTGCGGCGTTTGCGCGCCTGCCACTTGCCTTTCACGGTACGCGCCTGCTGTTCGATGCGTTCGATAGCGCGGCTCACCGACCATGCCCAGCGTGTCGACACGCCGTAGCCGTGCAGGAATTTTTCGCCGCGCGCATGCAGCGCGACGTCCGCGCGGCGGCCGCTTTTCTCGTCCGTGAGAACGACCTGCGCCGATAGCGCACTGTCGTTCAGCAAACGCTCGAGTCGCGTGACCTTTTTGCTGATGAGGCGACGGAGCGCAGGGGTGATGTCAACGTGACGGCCTGTGAGTTCGAGTCGCATATGCGCGGCGCGAGAGGTAGGCCCGGCCCTTCGCGCCGGGCGTCAATTGTTAGTACAGGACCTTCCGCTGGTTCGACGTTGGAATCTTCAATTCCTCGCGGTACTTGGCGATCGTGCGGCGCGCCAAGACCAGACCTTCGCGCTGCAGGATGCTGACGATCTTCGAGTCGCTGAGCGGCTTGCGCGGGTCTTCGTTCTCGATGATCTTCCGGATCCGCTGCTTGATCGTCACCGACGACACGCTCTCGCCGTACGAGCTGCTGATCCCGCTGTGAAAGAAATACTTCATCTCGAACACGCCCTGGGGCGTGTGCATGTACTTGTTGGTCACGACGCGGCTGACCGTCGATTCGTGCATGCCGATGTCGTTCGCCACGTCGCGCAGGACCAGCGGGCGCAGGTGCTCGATGCCGTGATCGAGAAAATCACGCTGGAAATTGATGATGCTGTTCGCGACCTTGTGGATCGTCTTCTGCCGCTGTTCGACCGATTTGATCAGCCACAGCGCCGAGCGGAACTTGTCCTTCACGTAGGCGCGCGTCTCGTCGTTGTTGTCGGCAGCGCCCTTGTCGAGCAGGCGGCGGTAGACCGGGCTGATGCGCATCTGCGGCAGGCCGTCTTCGTTGAGCACGGCGACGTACTGATCCTCGACTTTCACGACATAGACGTCGGGAATCACGTATTGCGATTGCGACGGGTTGTAGCGGCTGCCCGGTTTGGGATCGAGGTGGCGGATGATCTCGATGTGTTCCTTCAGGTCGTCGATGGAGAGTCCGAGCTTGCGGGCGATCTCAGGAACCTGGTGGTTCTGCAGCAGCCGGAGGTGATCGGTGACGATCTTTTCGGTCGGCGTGCCCTCGAGGCCGAGGTGCCGCAGCTGCAACAGCAGACATTCCTGCAGATCGCGAGCGGCGACGCCGGTCGGATCGAAACTCTGGACGAGCCGCAGCGCGCGCTCGACCTCGGCCACGGGCCACGGGCCCATCGCCGCCAGTTCATCGAACGACGCGACCAGATAGCCGTCATCGTCGAGATTCCCGATGATCGCTGAGCCGATTTCGCGCATCAGCGCATCGTCGGTTTGCATCGAGAGCTGCCACATCAGGTGATCGGCGAGCGAGCTCGACGTCGACAACGTGTTCTCGATCGGCGGCAGTTCCTTGACTTCCTGCGGAGCGCGCGGACGGTAGCCGTCGTCGAGATAGTCGCCGAAGAAATATTCGTAATCCTGATCGTCCCAGGTGTCCGGTTTGTTCGGCTGCTGCTCCGGCTCAGATTTTTCCTGTGCCGCGGCCGCTTCCGCCGGCTGGAGTTCTTCCGTCGGAACTTCCTCCAGCATCGGGTTTTCGACCATTTCCTGATTGAGCAGATCGGACAACTCGAGAGTCGACATCGGCAGCAGCTTGATCGCCTGCTGCAGCGATGGGGTCAGAATCAGCTTCTGAACGAGCTTGGTATGTAGTTTCTGCTGGATTCCCATTACGCCGTATGCAATACCTGGGCCTTATGTTAGTCCAATCGGAACTCGGTCCCTAAGTAAATCCTGCGTACCTCTTCATCAGCGGCTAAGCTTGCGGGCGTTCCACTCTTGAATATCACGCCGCCGTGCACGATGTACGCGCGATCGGTAATGCGCAGAGTTTCCCTGACATTGTGATCAGTAATGAGCACACCGATGCCGCGATCTCTGAGATGGAAAATGATTTTCTGAATGTCCGTGACCGCGATCGGATCGATGCCGGCGAACGGTTCGTCGAGGAGGATGAACTTCGGCGACGTGACGAGCGCACGCGTGATTTCGGCGCGCCGCCGTTCGCCGCCGGATAGCGTGTAAGCCGGCGCCTGCGCGAGCGGCGTGAGATTGAGCTCGGCGAGCAGCTCGCGCAGCCGCGCGCGCCGTGACGGCGCATCGAGATCCATCGTCTCGAGAATCGCGAGGAGATTTTGTTCGACGGTCAGGCCGCGAAAGATCGACGCTTCCTGCGGGAGATACCCGATGCCTTTGCGCGCGCGCACATACATCGGATCGTCGGTCACGTCGCGGCCGTCGAGTTCGACACGGCCCGAATCAGGAGCGGTCAGTCCGACCGTCATGTAAAACGTCGTGGTCTTGCCGGCGCCGTTCGGTCCGAGCAAACCGACGATCTCGCCGGAGGCCACGTCGAGATTGACGCCGCGCACGACCGTACGGCCACCGTAAGATTTGGTGAGGTCGATGGTCCGCAGCGTCGCCATTGGTGGATGGTCGGTCGTTACACGTCCGTCCTGGGTTGCTTCGCCTTGGTGCTGAGCAGCGCTTTGAGCGACTACGGACACGACGAACCGCTGCCCTTCGTCTGAGTGCGCGACCGCTCCGCGCCGTCGACGATCACGGTATCGGTGTTCTTGTCGAACGTAACCCGCTGGCCGGTGGATTCGCGACCGCATTCGTCTTTGAGCGTAACCGGCGCGCCGGTCACCACGTACCGCTCGCCGTCGCTGAAGTACGTCATCCGATCGCCTCGTGTGTCGCGCTTTTGATCGCGAAGCGTCACGTGGTCGTAGGCTTCCACGCGATCGAGTTCGTCCCCTGATGGTTTGAGGTACAGCTCCACTTTGTCGGCCGTCATGTCGCCTTGCGGTCCGGTGACGTGGGCGTCGCCCGTATAGGTCGCGCGTCGCGCGGCCTCGTCGTACGCGAATTCCTTCGAGGCCGCCGTCGATCGAACGCGCGCCTTCGTTTTGTCTTTCTGTTCCTGATCGAACGCTGTCGTCGTCACGACGGGTCCGGTAGCCGCAAGATTCCCGGTTTTTTCGTCGACGGTGATCGATGACGCTTTGATCGACGTTTCGCTCTGCCAGAGCTGGGCGGCCTTGGAATACGTCGCGCGCGAGGCGCCGCCGTCGTACGTCAATTCTCCGGATGTCGCGGTCACGACCTGATCCTGTTTGAACATCGAGGGCATTCGCGCGTCGCTCTTTGCCGCGGACGGCGCCCCTTCTTTTCTCGGCGGCAACAGCTCGCTCTTCACTGATCCAACGGCATGCACCAGGGGACCACTGAAGGTAACGTCGATCCGCGTCGCATACACGGAAATTCGCTCGTTGACGATGTGCGGCGTCGGATTCGCCGGGTCGGCGCCGGACAGTTCCAGAGCGCTCTTGTCGAGGACGTAACGCGCCGCGGCGGCGACTGCGGTCAGGCCTTTCTCCTCAAACCGCACGCCGCGCGCAAATCGCGCTTCGTGGATCTCCCCGAGGCCCGGCGTCATTGCCGCATCGAGCGTCTCGGCGCGCCCGGTCCGATCGATATCGCCGCCGCGCTCGCGAAATACCACGCCGCCAGTAAACCGCGCTCGACTGAGACCTCTGCCCGCCTCGCCCTCGCCGTCCAGCGACTTGGCGGTGATCGTCCGGACAGGGCTTCCGTTTTGGCCAGGCATCGTCACTTGAACGTTGTCGCGGGCGGCGAGTGCCGTCGGTGTCGTTCCGTCAGGGGCCATCGTGACGTCGAGTGCAATCGCGTTGATCTCGCGATCGGTTTGCGCGCCGTCGGCAGCGACCCGGACTCGTGCGTCGCCCGTGATGGTGGCGCGTTGCAGCAACTGGCCGTCGGCGGCGTATTTCAAGCTGATCGCCCGTCCCTCCATGCTTCTGAGCGAGCCCGCGGCTGCTTTCGTTGCCGACGAACGCGCGTGTCCCTCGAGATCGACCGCCTCGAGGCGCTGCTCGTCCTCGCTCAGGTGCGCGGTTGCGAGATCGGCTTCGATCGTTTCGCCGTCGCCGCGCGTGACTTTCACCATCCCGGTAAACCGGATGATCTTTTGCCCGCGGTTGAATTCTGCGCTCTCGGACGTGATGTCCATGGCGCCTGCCCCGTTCGCGTCGGCGCCGACGTGCACGACCGGCTCGTTCAGAATCGTCAGGGTGTCGAGATTTTTCGAGTACACGAGCCCGCGTCCGGTGCCGCTCATGCGGCCGCGGACGAACTCCAGCGCGGCCGGCGCTCGCACGAGGCCATCGGCGTCGGTGTATTCGGCGCGCTCCGTGCGGACCACGAGCGCATCGGCGGTGTCGCAGCCGAAATCGTGATCCGCGGAGGCGTCCGCGGCCGGCTTCGGATCGACTGCCGGCAGCGCGCACAAATGAACGTCGCCGGACAGCGAATAGTTCTGCTCGTTTTTGATGTCGCCCTGTTTTCCGGTGACGATGAAACGGCGGCCGCCGGCGCGTTCCGTGGTGATCGTGACGCCGGTCACCTTGGCCGAACCGTCCGCGTAGTTGCTGGCGGTCGCGTAGTCGATCCGCACGACCTCCTGCGATCGATTGAGGCGAAATGTGAATCCCTTCGCGCTCTCGACGATCGCGTTTGGATCGGCGGTTGGCGTCGTGATCGGCGCGGCGGCGGGTTCGCGCTTCTTAAAGGCAAGCACCAGCGCGACGGCGAAGGCGGCCGCCGCGATCGCGATGATGAGACGCGCTTTCCGCTGCCAGGTGGTTACTCGGAGCATTTGACGTCTGCGAGCGTCAGCTCGACATACGTCTCACCATTGTACTGGTTCTGTTCGAGCGAGAAGGCGACATCGAGCGCAGCTTTGTGCTCCGCAAGGTAATCGTGTCGCTCTGCGGCGCGCCAGGCGATCGCACGGAAGACACGGCCGTCCTGCCGCAGCGCCATCTTGAGGTGCCGATCCTTGAGCTTGCGCGGGCCGTCGATGATCTCGACGCCGCGTGCCGCGAACACCGGCCGCGGATTGCCCGCACCGAACGGCGCGAGCGCGGACACGCCCGAGGCGACGCCGCCGGTGATTCCGCGAAATGTCAGGTCGCCGTCGATCCGCAGGCGCGGCATCAGATCCTCGGGGCCGAGAATCTCATCCGCGATGTCGTTGACGGCGCGGCGGAGTTCCTTGATGCGCGACGCTTCCAGCGTGAGTCCAGCCGCCTGTTTGTGGCCGCCGAACCGCATCATGAGCGGTGCGCATCGTTCAAGCGCGCCGAGCATGTCGAAGCGCGGGATGCTGCGGCACGATCCGTGAGCGATCTCCCCTTCAACCGACAACACAATCGCCGGGCGATGAAACGCGTCGACCAGTTTGGAGGCGACGATGCCAATGACGCCGCGATGCCATCCTTCGCCGCCGATCACGAGCACCGATCGCGCGCCAATGTCCGGATCGGTCTGAACGATCTTTCTTGCGGCGGCCAGGATCTCGGCTTCTTCTTCCTGGCGCCGGACGTTCTCGCCGTCGAGCTGCAGCGCCAGGGCGCGCACTTCATCGCTCATCGCTTCGTCGTTCGCGAGCAGCAGACGCGTCGCCAGATCCGGCGTACTCATGCGTCCTGCCGCATTGACCCTCGGCGCCACCATGAACGAGATGTGATAGCTGTCGATCGTTTTCCCGGCGAGTCCCGACACGTCGAGCAGCGATCGCAGGCCGACGCGGTGCGGACCCCTGGACAGGAGGTCGAGCCCGATCTTGGCGATCACGCGGTTTTCGCCGACGAGCGGGACGACATCGGCGAGCGTGCCGATCGCCGCCACCTTGATGAATCCCGGCAGGAGGGTCTCGCGCTGCGCGTGTTTACAGAGTGCTTGCACCAGTTTGAGCGCGACGCCGACTCCGGCGAGGAATTTGTCCGGATACGTGCAGTCGTGCCGCTTGGGATTGATCACCGCCAGCGCCGGCGGCAATTCCGAGTCCGGTTCGTGATGGTCGGTGATGATCAAATCGACGCCCAGCTCGCGCGCGCGGCGTGCGGCGTCGGCGCCGCGGATGCCGCAGTCGACCGAGACGATCAACGAGACGCCGTCGCCGTGCAGCCGCTCGATGGCCGCCGGCTGCAACCCGTAGCCATCTTTCATCCGCTCCGGAATGAAATGGACGACGTCGGCGCCGAGCAGTTCGAGCGCGCGGCGCAGGATCACCGTCGACGTGACGCCGTCGACGTCGTAATCGCCGTGAATCGCGACCCGCTCTTTCCGCGCGATCGCCGCCAGAATGCGATCGACCGCCGGACGCATGTCGGCGAGCGCCATCGGATCGTGCAGATGCTCGAGCGTCGGATTCAGAAAACGAGAGGCTTGCTCCGGATCGTCGAAGCCGCGTTGACAGAGAAGCCGCGCGACGATCGGCGCCACCCCCAGCGCCGAAGCGAGGCGATCAGCCGCCGGCTCGTCGCAGGAGAGGGATTCCCAGCGCGGCGCGACTACTGGCATCGCGCTTGGATCCAGAAATCCGGCTGCCATTCCTTCAGGTCGGAGCTCTCCACCACAGACGACACAGAGGATAGAGAGGAGACAGAGGAAAGATATCTATGGCTCACGAGTTAATCACCGAAAGAATCCTCCAGTCCGCGTTCAATGTGCACGCCGACTTGGGCGCAAATCTGTTGGAAAGCAGCTACACTTCGTGCCTGCAACACGAGTTCAACGTTCAAGGCCTGCAGTTCAAGTACCAAGTTCCGTTACCGGTTGTTTATCAAGGCGTTCAACTGGAAGCCGGGTATCGAATTGATTTTCTCGTTGAAGAATCCGTGATCGTCGAAGTGAAGGCCGTCGAGAAACTATTGCCGCTCCACACCGCGCAACTGATTACACACCTCAAACTCAGCGGCCTGAACGTGGGACCGTTGCTCAATTTCAACGTTCCGCACTTAACATCCGGAATCAGACGAGTGGTCAATGGGTATCCCGCGCCCACAGAGAACGCGCTACCCGCCGCTTCATCGGCGCCAACATTTTCCGAGGCAAAAACGGATGAAGTCGACCGATCGTGAACGATTAGCATTTGTTTTGTGAGTCGTTGCGTTCCCATCGACCGGCGATTCCTGACCGCTGTGTCCTCTGTGATGAAGATTTCGTGAGCGAGAGTGGCAGGGATTATTTGCCAGCATCGACAAAATCCACCCCCAGCCTCCCGATGTTCCGGAACTTCTCATAGCGCCTGGCAAGGCGTGTATCGGCGTCGAGCGCGACGAATTCGCGCAGCGATCGCTCGAGCGCTTCGTCGACCCGTCGTGCCGCGTCGGCGGGATCGGTGTGCGCGCCGCCCACAGGCTCGCTGATGATTTCATCGATGATGCCGGCCTTGAGCAGATCGGGTGCGGTGAGCTTGAGCGCCTGCGCGGCTTGTACTTTCTTCGCCGCATCGCGCCACAGAATCGCCGCACACCCCTCCGGCGGGATGACGCTGTAGATCGCGAATTCCTGCATCAGCACGCGATCGCCGACGGCGATGCCGAGCGCGCCGCCGCTGCCGCCCTCGCCGCTGACCACGACGATGATCGGCGTGTCGAGCAGCATCATCTCGCGGATGTTCACCGCGATCGCTTCGGCGACGCCGCGTTCCTCCGACTCGATCCCGGGATAGGCGGCCGGCGTGTCGACGAAGACGATGATCGGCCGCCGGAATTTTTCGGCGAGACGCATCGCGCGCAGCGCCTTGCGGTAGCCTTCCGGCCGCGCGTAGCCGAAGTTCCGGTAGATCTTTTCCTTGGTGTCGCCGCCCTTCACGTGGCCGACGAGGAGCACCGGCTGACCGCGGTAATCGGCGTAGCCGGTCATGAGCGCGTGATCGTCGGCGAAGCGGCGGTCGCCGTGGATCTCCACGAACCCGGTGAACAGCAGACGCACGAAATCTTCGAGGCCGGGGCGATTCGGATGCCGCGCCACCTGGACCCGCTGCCACGGCGTCAGCGCCGCATACAGGTCGGTGCGGATCGACTGAAGACGACGCTTGAGCGCGGCGAGCTCGCGTTCCCGCGCATCGGTGCGCGGCAGGAGCTCGAGCGCGTCGATCTCCTTCAGCAGAAACGCGATCGGCTCTTCGAATTCGAGGGTTTCTGTGGCCATGTTCAGCGCAGTTGAACGGCGCCGGCGCCGACGATCTGTTCGACCTCCGAGATCAGCGTCGACGACGGCTTTACCCGGATTTGCGCGGACACGTCGGCTTTGACGCGCAGCGCTCGCGGCTGCGGCGAGCCGTTGCCGCCCGGCGATCGTAGCTCGATTTCAAACGAAACGCGCCGGTCGCCGCGATGCCGCGAGAACACCTCGCCGAGGGCTTCGAAGACGCCGCGATCGGGCATCGTGATGCGAATGGCCACTTCTTTCGCCACCCGTTCGCGGATCGTGTCGAGCGGCGCGATCTCCACCGCTATCACCCGGACGGTCTCATCGTCGCGTTCGAGCTTGCCGCGAACGAGCGCCATCGTGCCCACCTCGATCAGGCCGTTCGCCCGCTGATACGCTTCGGGGAACGCGATGACCTCGACGCCGCCGAACGCGTCCTCGAGGGTAAACACCGCCATGCGATCGCCCTTGCGCGTTTTGAGCTGGCGACACGCGGCGATGATGCCGCCGACCGTCGTGTCCGGTTCAATCGGCTTCGGCCCGCTGGCCGTCCAGCCGTTGCTGCGGTCGCTGCTGACCGTGGCCTCCCCCAGTTCGGCAGTGCTGCGCGCACCGAAGGTCTTGAGGTCGCCGGCATATCGCGTGACCGGATGGCCGCTGAAGTAGAGGCCGAGCGTTTCTTTTTCGAACGCCAGCTGCTCGGCCTCCGACCACGCCGGGACGTTTGGGAGCGCCGGGCCCGCGGCACCGTTGCCACCGCTTCCCGCCGATTCTTCGAACGCGCCGAACAACTGCGCCTGCCCTTCGCTGCGATCGCGCTGCTGGCGCGCGCCGTGCTCGCATGCCGCATCAACCGCGGCGAGCAGACGCGAGCGCAGACTGGCCGACGGCAATTTCGCAAGCACCTCGTCGTCGTTCGCGAGCGAATCGCACGCCCCCGCCTTGACGAGGCTTTCGAACACACGCTTGTTGACGAGGCGCAGATCGAGATCTTCGCAGAGCGCATGCAGCGATCGAATCCGTCCGCGCGTGTGGCGCACGTTGAGCAGCGACTCGATCGCGCCTTCTCCGACGTTTTTGATCGCCGTGAGCCCGAAGCGAACGCCGCGCTGCGGCTCGACGGTGAACCGCAGCTGGCTCTCATTGATGTCGGGCGGCAGGATCGGGATGGCGCGCTCACGGCACTCGCCGAGATACAGCGCCAGCTTGTCGGTGTTCTGCGACTCGATGGTCAGGAGCGCGGCGGCGAAATGCCACGGATAGTGCGCCTTCAGGTACGCCGTCCTGTAGGCAAGCAGCGCGTAGGCGGTCGCGTGGGCTTTGTTGAAGCCGTAACCGGCGAAGTGCTCGATCTGCTCGAAGAGCTTGACGGCTTTTTTCTCGCTCGTGCCCTTCGCTTTCGCGCCCTCGAGGAAGGCCTCGCGCTGCTTGGCCATCACCTTGGGATCCTTCTTGCCCATGGCCTTGCGGAGAACGTCGGCCTGCCCGAGGGTGAAGCCGGCGACGGCTTGGGCAATGCGCAGCACGTGCTCCTGGTAGGCGATGACGCCGTAGCTGTCGGCGAGGATCGGCTCGAGCTGCGGCAGGTCGTATTGCACCTCGCGCTTCCCCTGCTTGCGTTCCACCCAGTCGTCGACCATACCGCTCTTGAGCGGGCCTGGACGATAGAGCGCGTTGAGCGCGATCAGATCGTCGAAGCGCGACGGCTTGGCGCGGCGCAACAGATCGCGCATGCCGCTGCTCTCGAACTGGAAGATCCCGTAGGTGGCGCCGTCGGCGAAGATCTTGAACGTATTTGGGTCGTCGAGCGGCAGGTTGTCGATGTCGAGGTCGATCTGATCGGTGCGCTTGATCTCCTTGAGCGCGTCATCGATCAGCGTGAGCGTGCTCAGCCCGAGGAAGTCGATCTTCAGCAGGCCCATGCGCTCGACGTCCTTCATCGTCCATTGCGTGACGATTTCGTCGTGGGCCCCTTTGTAGAGCGGCGCGTACTCGGTGATGGCCTTCGGCGCGATGACCACTCCCGCGGCGTGCACCGAGGCGTGCCGCGTCATTCCTTCGAGCCGCCGGGCGACGTTCAACAGCTCCTTGACCTTGGCGTCGTTCTGATCGAGGTCCTTGAGCGGCGGACTCTCTTCGAGCGCCTTGTCGAGGGTCATGTCGAGCGCTGGAGGAATCAGCTTGGCGACCTTGTCGACGTCGCCGAACGGCATCTCCAGGACGCGGCCAACGTCGCGGACCACTGCCCTCGCCTTCATCGTGCCGAACGTGATGATCTGCGCGACGTTCTCCCGTCCGTACTTACGCGTCACGTACTCGATGACCTCGCCGCGGCGACGCTCGCAGAAGTCGACGTCGATATCGGGCATCGAGATGCGCTCGGGATTCAAGAAGCGCTCGAACAACAGATCGAAATCCATCGGATCGACGTCGGCGATCTTCATGCACCACGCCGCAACCGAGGCAGCCGCTGAGCCCCGGCCCGGGCCGACCGGAATGCCCGCTTCGCGCGCGTAGCGAATAAAGTCCCAGACGATCAGCAGGTAGCCCTGGAATCCGGTCTTGCGGATGATGTCGAGCTCGTAGTCGAGACGCCGTTCGTACTCGTCGATCGTGTGCTTCAGGTGACCGGCCGCCATCAACTGCTGCAGGCGCGGCAGCCGCTCCTTGAAGCCCTCTCGCACGATGTGCTCGAAGTACTCGTCGAGCGAGAACCCCGCGGGAACGTCGAACTTCGGCAGGAAGTTCTCGCCCTGTGGCAGCGTGACGTTGCACCGCTCGGCGATCCGCACCGTGTTCTGCAGCGCGGTCGGATAGTCCTTGAAGACCACGGCCATCTCGTCGGGTGTCTTCAAGAAGAACTGCTGCGCTTCATAGCGGAGACGTTTCTGGTCGCTGAACGCCTTCCCGGTTCCGATGCACAACAGCACGTCGTGAGGATGCGCGTCAGCTTCGCGCAGGTAGTGCACGTCGTTCGAGCAGACGAGCGGCAAATTCAGTTCGCGGGCTATGCTCGGCAGCCCGCTGTTGACGGCGCGCTGCTCTTCAATCCCGTGCCACTGCATTTCGAGAAAGAAATTGTCGGGCCCGAGAATGTCGCGATACGCCGCGGCGGCGTCGAGTGCCTTCTGATACTGCTGGTGAGACAACCCTTCCGCGACTTCGCCTTTGAGGCAGCTGCTCAATCCGATCAGCCCGGTGGCGTGCTCGGCGAGCAGGTCCTTGTCGATCCGCGGCTTGTAGTAGAAGCCCTCGGTGTAGCCGGCCGACACCAGCTTGATCAGGTTGTGGTAGCCCTCGAGCGTTTCCGAGAGCAGGATTAGGTGATTCTGAATTTCGCCGGGGCTGCCCGTCTTCGTGTGGCGGCTTCCCGGCGCCACGTAGACTTCGCAGCCGAGAATCGGTTTGATTCCACGGGCGCGCGCGTGATCGTGGAACAGCACCGACGAAAAAAGGTTTCCGTGTTCGGTGACCGCGACCGCCGGCATCTTCAGCTTGACCGCCTGATCGAGCACTTCGTCGATCCGGCACGCGCCGTCGAGCAGCGAATATTCGGTGTGCAGATGCAGGTGAACGAACTCGGACATTTTCGATGGTCGATCTTCGATTGCCGGTTTATTGACGGATGAATCGATTACCGAATCGCAGTCGCCAGTCGCAAAACCTCTTTACTCCCACTCAATGGTCGACGGCGGCTTCGAGCTGATGTCGTAGACGACGCGATTGATGCCGCGCACCTCGTTGACGATTCGCGACGAGATCCGAGCGAGCAGATCGTGCGGCAGCCGTGCCCAGTCGGCCGTCATGCCGTCGCGGCTCTCGACGGCGCGGATCGCTGCGGTGTATTCGTAGGTCCGCTCGTCGCCCATCACGCCGACGCTCTGAACGGGCAGCAGCACGGCGAAACTTTGCCAGAGCCGCGTGTACCACCCGTCGCGCTTGATCTCCTCGGCGACAATCGCGTCAGCCTTGCGAAGGAGTTCGAGCCGACGCGGCGTCACCTCACCCAGAATGCGCACTGCGAGTCCGGGCCCGGGAAACGGCTGGCGCGAAATCAGCTCTTCGTCGATGCCCAGCTTGCGGCCGACCGCGCGCACTTCATCCTTGAAGAGTTCGCGCAGCGGCTCGACCAGTTTCATGCGCATCCGATCGGGCAGGCCGCCAACGTTGTGATGGCTCTTGATGATGGCGGACTGGCCGACGATCGACACCGATTCGATCACGTCAGGATACAGCGTTCCTTGGGCCAGGAAGTCGACGCTTCCCAGCCGCGCGGCTTCCTGCTCGAACACGTCGATGAACGTCGCGCCGATGATTTTGCGCTTCTGTTCCGGATCGACGACGCCGGCCAGACGCTCGAGGAACATCGACGAGGCGTCGACCGAGACCAGCGGCAGCTTCAGACGCTCGAACCGCTGCCGCACCTGCTGCGCCTCATTCAGCCGCAGCACGCCGTTGTCGACGAAGATGCAGGTCAGGTGATCGCCGATCGCGCGATGCAAAATCACCGCGGCGACGGTCGAATCAACGCCGCCGCTCAGCGCACAGACGACGCGCCCGCTGCCAACCTGGGCGCGAATGCGCGACGTTGCCTCCTCGACAAACGAGGCCATCGTCCAGTCGCCGGTGCACCGGCAGACGCCGTGAGCGAAGTTGCGGAGGATCTCGAGCCCGCCCTCGGTGTGCACGACTTCGGGATGAAACAACAGCGCGTAGAGCCGCCGCTCGGGATTGGCCATCGCCGCGACCGGCGCATTGGCGCTCGTCGCCACAACCGCGAAGCCGTCGGGCGCCGCGGCGACGAAGTCGCCGTGGCTCGCCCAGACGCGAATTTCCGGCGGGACGTCCAAAAAAAGCGCCGCTGGATCCGCCGCAACGGCTGTCGCTGTCATGCCGGACGCTCGTCCATGACCCGATCGAGCGTCGGCACTTCGAGAAATTGTCACCGTCGCATGGCCGAACTCACGATGCGGCGCCGGCGCGACGCGCCCGCCGAGGGTGTCGGCCATCAATTGCATGCCGTAACAAATGCCGAGCACCGGCGTGCCGAGATCGAAAATCGCGGGATCGCACTTCGGTGCGCTCGCGTCCGATACGCTCTTCGGACCGCCCGACAAAATGATCCCGGCAGGTTGACGCGCGCGGATCGTCTCCGCCGGCGCGTCCGGCGGCCAGATTTCTGAGTAAACGGAGAGCTCGCGAAGGCGCCGCGCAATGAGCTGGGTATACTGCGACCCGAAATCGAGAACGAGGATGGTTTGATGGCTCACGAGAAAACGGCCAGCCCTGAGGGGTTGGAGGATACAAACGCTATTATAACGGTGTGACCGAAGGGCGAACCACAATATGTTGTAGTGCGTTTGCCCTCAGCATCCTTGGTCTTGTCGCGTCGCTACTCGCTCAAACGCCGCCGCCCGCTCAGAGTCCGCAGAAACCGGCGCCTCCGATCGCATTCAAGACCGCATGGACGACGCCGCTGAACGGACTACTGGCGGCGCCGCCGGTGTTCAGCGGCGCGCGCGGATATTTTCCGATCGACGCCGCGTCCGAGGCAGGCGACGGCGGCCGGCTCGTCGCGTACGACCTGACGCTCGGCGCCGATCTCTGGACGGCGCACGTCGAAATTCATTCTCAACCGGCGGTCGGCGACGGGATGGTTTTCTTCGCCGACGAAGGCGGGCTGGTCGCGCTCAACGGCAGCGACGGCATGCGCGCCTGGCGCGTGCCGTTTTCCGAATCGCTCGCTACGCCACTCGTGTGGGACAACGGCTGGCTGATCGCGGCGGCGGCCTCGAACGCGGTCTTCGCCTTTCGCGCCTCGGACGGAACGTTGATCTGGCAGCGCGACATCGGGTCGCGCGCCAACGTCCGCCCCGCGCTGGCCGCGGATCGCGTCTACGTCGCGACGGTCGATGAACGGATCGTCGCACTGCAGGTCGAGACCGGGAATCCGCTGTGGGAACGGCGGATCAAAGGACCGCTCAACGACATGCTTGCGCTCGAAGATCGCCTCTACGTCGGCTCCAACGACAACCACTTGTACTGCGTGAAAACTGACAACGGCGTGATCGACTGGCGCTGGCCGACCGGCGGCGATGTCCGCAGCAGTGCCGTCGCCGACGATCGACTCGTCTACTTCGTTGCGTACGACAATCTGCTTCGCGCGCTCGATCGCAAGAGCGGCAATCAGCGGTGGAAACGCGCGCTGCCACTCAGGCCGACCAATGCCCCGGTGCGAGCGGGAAGCGCGCTGATCGTGAGCGGCGTCGCGCCGATGCTCCGGGCCTACGCGGCGCAGGACGGCACGCCGGCCGGAGACGTGGCAACGGACGGTGAGCTCGCGGCCACGCCGTATTTTCTCGACGCGCCGGAATCGTCCGCAGTGATCGTCGTCACCAGGAATCTCGCGAAGGGTGCAGTGCTGTCGGCGCTCAGCCGCGCCGCGCCGCCGGCCGCCGCGCCGGCGGTTCCTCCGACGAATCCTGAACAGCCGGCCGCGACGCCAGTTCCTCCCGTACCGCCGCCGCCAGGCGCCTGACGCCGGTTTCGATTCGTTCGTGCGTCGGTGCGGAAAACGACAACCGCATGTCGATCCCGGCGTGTGGCTCGACGTAGAAGGCGCTGCCCGGCACGTACTGGACGCCGTGCTGACGCGCGCGCTTCAGGAGCGCGTCGGTATTAATTCCGCCGCTGAACGACGCCCATACAAAGAACCCGCCTTTCGGTGTGGACCAGGACGCGACGTCCTTGAGTTCCCGCGACAGCGCGCGCTCGAGCACGATGCGCTTCTGCTGATAGCAATCACGCAGCCGCGGAATGCCCGCATCCAGCACGCCACGTTTCCAGATTTCGTACACGAATCGCTGATCGAGTGCGCCCGTACAGAGATCGGCGGACTGCTTCGCGACCTCGATGCGCGAAATGATCGGCGCCTGGGCGGTGATCCACGCGACGCGGAATCCGGGCGCGACCGTTTTTGAAAAAGTGCTCAGATACACGACGCGCCCGTCAGCGTCTGCCGCCTTGATGGGCCGCGTCTGCTCTTCTTTCGCCACGTCGTCGAAGTACAGCGCGCCGTACGGATCGTCTTCGACGATCAACACGTCGCGGCGGCGCGCCCACTCGAGCAGGCCTGCCCGCCGCTCGAGGCTCATAAGGAGCCCGGTGGGATTCTGGAAATTTGGCACGACGTAAACGAGCGCGACGCGACGTCCGGCGCTCCGCTCACGCGTCAAGACCCGGTCGAGATCGAAGAGATCGATGCCGTCCGCGTCCTGACGGACGCCAACGAGCCGCGCCTGTGCATTCGCAAATGACGTGATCGCACCGGTGTACGCGGGAAGCTCCACCAGCACCGCGTCGCCCGGATCCACGAAGACGCGCGCACACAGGTCGAGCGCTTGCTGCGAACCCGTCGTGACGATTACGTCCTCCGTGGTTGCTCGAATGCCGCGGCTGCGCAGGATCTCGGTCAATGCTTCGAGCAGCGGACGATACCCGCGCGTTTGCCCGTACTGAAGGACAGACGGATCAGTACCCGTCAGGATGTCGCGCGCGATCGCAGCGAACTCTTCCCAGGCGAAGACAGAAGGATCCGGAAATCCCGGCGCAAGCGATACCAGGTCGGTGACAAGCGACTCGACATCGCCCGCCCTTCGAATCGCCGATTCGCGCATGCCGCGCGAGGCTTGCGAAAAAAACGCGTCGTATTTCGTCATCCGAGCGCTCCCGCACGATGCAATCGTGCAGCCTCGGCCGCAGGATCGACCTGCTCGATGCGCCGTCGGTAAAGCGATACGTAGGCGCCGACCGCCGTCAACCCAATGTATTCAAAAAGCAATCCGCGGATGAGCAGCGCGACAATCTGCAGCGGAAAAACAGCCAGCCCGACCAGCGGGATGAAGGCGATCAGCCCGACGCCCGACCACGCCAGCCACGAAGCCAGCGTCGCCGCGATCACCACAACGAGCAGCACGAGGAACAGGCTGCCGAGTTGCCGGAACTCGGAGCGCACGAACCGCGATACCGCACGACATGCGTCGACCAGACCCACGTCTTCAATGGCCATCGCGATCTGCAGCAGCAGATAAGCCAGGTTCACGATCGTGATCCACGCCACGAGCACGACTGACGCAAGCGCGGCTACAAACGCCCAGCTCAGCACCAGCTCGCGATCCCCCGCGGCACGATATCCCCCGATCACAAACGCCAGATACCCTGCCGCCGACAGGCCGTAAACAACCATCAGCAGGACGCCGAGCGCGAGATATCGGCGGAAGTGACGTGAGCACCCGGTCAGAAAGAGCGGCAGCGTGAACGCGACGGCCGGCCGGATCGCATCGAGTGTGATTGCCTCATGTTCGACGGGTCCAGCGGTGCCGTGCGCGGCCACCAGCACGTCGACTGTTCCGCCCTTGACCAGGAACATGAACACCGAACCGCCGACGAGAACGATGCCGAACGCGGACAGAAACGCGATCAGCGCAACCGGCTCGGCCGTTAATGAATCGGCGATCCTCGAGAAGATCTCGCGCAGGCTGCCTTGCAGCAGGTTCGCGAAGTCAGCGCCGAGAAGGACGGCGGCAAGAATCGCGGCGCCGATGATCGGCACCGCGAGCAAGGCCTGGAACGTGGTCTGTGCGGCAAACTGAATCGCCACGGTCTGCCAGTTTGCAGCCGCGAGAAGCGCGCCGCGCTTCAACAAGTGTTTCAGGTCCAATCGATTTCACTATAGCACCCGTGTATTCTGGTGTTGTCCTTGCCATTGCCTCACACGGGAAAAGTCGCTCTGCGGCTGGTGGCGGCCGGCATTGTTGCGGCTCTGCTCGTGCTGTGGATTGGCAGCGCTCTCGAACGCACCAGGTTTGGCGCCACCGACGCTGATTCGGTTGCGGAGATCGAGTCGCAGCTGCGTCAGCGCGTCAATGCCGCCGCAGACGCACTCGGGAACACTGCCGCCCGAATCACCGCATCGCGCGCGCTGATTCAATCGGCGACGCGAGACGATGCCTCGGTTCGCGCCCTCTTCGACCTCACCGCTGCGGCGCTCCCGACTGATCCCCCGGGCGGCACCGGGATCACCATTTACGGGCACCCGTCGGCGGCGGCGGTGGCCTGGGCCGGACGCGTTTCCGATCTGCCAAAAGAACGTATCGAAGGCGCGTCGGATCTTTTTGTCGCGCCGCGCGGCCGGTTGTTTCGCGTCGAGCCCGTGACCGATCCGGAGCGGCCGGCGGCCGGGCGTCTCGGCACGATTGTCGTCGAGCAGATCCTCGGCGAGAGCGAGATCGGACTCCCGGCGGACGATTCGTTTGTTCTGCAGACTTCTCTCGCACCGGTCCGCCTGCGTCCCGCGCTCGCGGCAACGACGACGCGGACGGCCTATTCGTTTCTGATCCCATCGCGCGGCGGCGGCGTGCTGCTCGAGGCGGAAGTCAAACCCGAAGACCTCGCCGAAGCGCGGACGCGGTGGCGCAACGGCACTCGCGCGCTTGCCTGGGGACTGACGGGCGCGGCGCTGCTGCTCGGGTGCGGCGTGCTCCTCGACATTCGCCGCCGCACGCGCCGGCCGCTGATCGCACTGCTGACAACGGCGGCTCTGATCGGGGTGATGGCAGCCGTTCGCGCCATTCTCTGGAACGCGACCATCCCGCTCGGCGACGAGAGGGCGCCGATTGATCTCCTGTTGACTGCGCTCTTCGCCGTGGGCGTCGTCGCGCTGCTCCTCGATCTGCTCGAACGGCGCCGCGTCGGCCATCCAAGGCCGCGACTCGTTCGAGATAGCCGCGCCGGCATTGCATCCACAGCGGCCATTTATCTGATTGCCGGCGCCGGCGGTGCGGCGCTGTTGTGGGTCTACGAGCATTTTCTCCACGACATCGTCTCGCAGACAGCGATCGATCTCGCCCATCTCTCGCTGCATCCGCTGCTGGCGACGCGGATCGTGACGGCGTTCGGTTTGGTGCTGCTCGACGCCGCCGTGATCTGGAGCGTCGTGCTGCTGATCCGTTTCGCCGGCGTCGAATGGCGGCGCCCTCGCTCGTCGTCATTGCAGTTGACGGCTGTCGGGGCGTGGATGGCGGGCGCGCTCGTCGTGGTGTTCGCGGCAAGCCGCGTGTCGCCGCAGTTACGTGCGATTCCCTTTGTGACGGCAATCGCAACCGCCGCAGTGTGCGCGGTTGCGCTGGCGCGGCCGCGGGGCTGGGCACGCCGAGCGTCGCAGACCGCGCGACTGATTGCGCTGTTTCTGGCGCTGGTGATTCCGCCGATGGCGCTTTATCCGTCGATGCAGGCGTTTGCGACCGAGCGCAAGGAGGAACTGATCGCCCGCGAATTTGCGCCGCAGGCGGCAAACCAGCGCGAGGATCTGTGGCGGCGCCGTTTGCCGCTCGCGCTGGAGCAGATCGACGCGATGCCGATGCTCGCCGAATTCGTGGCGAGCGATGCCGAGGCGCCGAGCACCGACCGCGCGTTTCTGATCTGGTCGCAGACCGAGCTCGCGAAATACCGGCTGACCTCCGCGGTCGAACTGTACGCGGCGAACGGGCGTTTGATCAGTCCCTTCGCGCTCAATCTTCCCGAGTACACGACACCACTCGATCGGAGCGCCGGCTGCGACGACTGGGACATCATCGACGAAGCATCGCTATTTGGATCGAACGAGCGCCACGTGCTCCGCGCGACCCGCAGCATCTGCGAGCACGGCCGGCGCCTCGGCGCGATCGTCGTCCGCGCGATGTTCGATTATCGCGACCTGCCCTTTATACCGGCGCAGAGCCAGAGCCGGTATCTCGAGGTCTTTGATCCGCAGCTCGAAGCGTCCGTCGATTCGGCGTCCGGGCAGGACGTGGAGTTCATCGTCTACGGCTGGAGCAAGGCGCCGCTCTATACGTCAGGGCCGCGCGTGTGGCCGCTTCGCGACGATGTGTTCGAACGTGCGGTGCGTTCCCGCGACTCGTTCTGGTCGTCGGTGGTGCGCGACGGCGATACCTACCGCGTGTTCTACATGAACGATCGCGGCGGCATTTACGCGCTCGGCTATCCGGTGGTGATGCCGCTCGGACACGTGGTCAATCTCGCGGAACTGGTCTCGTTGACCTTCGTGTTGTACATCGTGCTGATCGGGGTGGCGACGCTCTATTCGTGGCTGACCGCGCAAGCGCCGGCGAGCGGTCGTGCGCTGCTCAGCGAAGTGCGCACCAGCTTTTATCGCAAGCTGTTTTTGGGTTTCGTGCTGGCCTCGGTGGTGCCGGTTGGAATCTTCGCGCTGGTGACCAATGCGTTCTTCGCCGCACAGCTGAGCGCTGCGGTTGCCGAGGCCGCCGTGAACACGGCAACCGTCGCGCAGCGTCTCGTTGAGGACTACGCCGCGCTTCAGCAGCAGCAGGGCTCGCGGCGCCTCGAAGCGCTGGACGACCAGGTCATGGTGCTGGTCGGTCAGGCGATTAATCAGGACGTGGATCTGTTCACCGGCGCACGGCTCCAGGCGACCAGCGAACGCGATCTCTACGCGTCTGGAGTTCTCGCCACCCGGACGCCGGGCGAAGTGTACCGGCAGATTGCCATCGATCGCCGTCCGACGTTCGTCGGCGTTCAGGAAGTCCGCGGGCTGGAATACCAGATCGCTGCGGCGCCAGTGCGCGCCGGCGGCCGCGACGGGATCGTAACGGTTCCGCAGACGCTGCGGCGGCGCGAGATCGAGCGTCAGATTGACGAGCTAAGTCGACGTGTGCGGCTCGCACTGGTGTTGTTCGTGATGCTGGGCGCCGCGATCGGATATTGGATGGCGGAGCGCATTGCCGATCCGGTGAACCGGCTCACCCGCGCGACGCGGCGCATCGCGCGTGGTGATCTCGACGCACGCATCGCGGCGACCTCGCGCGACGAGCTGAGGCGGCTGGTCGAAGACTTCAATGGCATGGCGGCGGATCTCAAGCGCCAGCGCGCCGAACTGGAACGCACGCAGCGTCTCGAGGCCTGGGCCGACATGGCGCGCCAGGTGGCGCACGACATCAAGAATCCCCTGACGCCGATCCAGCTGTCGGCGGAGCATGCGCAGCGCCTCAATGTCGATCAGGGACGGCCGCTCTCTCCGGTGCTCGACGAATGCATCACGTCGATTCTCACGCAGGTGAAACTGCTCCGGCAGATCGCGGCGGAGTTCTCGAGCTTCGCTTCGTCGCCGACCGCGCATCCGGCGCCCACCGATCTGGCGGCATTGATCGATGAAGTCGTGACGCCGTATCGCAGCGGCCTTGCCGAGCGCGTCGCGGTGGAGGTGCAGTCAGCGGACGGCCTGCCGCTGGTCACGATCGATCGCACGCTCTTCGCGCGCGCGCTGACCAACGTGATCGAGAACGCGCTTCATGCGATGCCTGGTCGCGGCCGCTTATCGATCGTCACGCGCCGCCGTGACAATGCCGTCGTGGTCGAGGTCATCGACTCGGGCGTCGGCATGGATCCCGAGGCGCTCGCGCGGATCTTCGAACCGTACTTCTCGACGAAAACCAGCGGCACCGGTCTCGGCCTCACGATCGCCAAGCGGAATATCGAATTGAATGGCGGAACGATCGCGGTGACCAGTGAACGGGGTGTGGGGACGACCGTGACGATGACGCTGCCCGCCGTATAGCCAACGGCAACCACGAAGGCACGACGGTCGCATTTATCGTGCGGCGCTGTCGCGGATCGGCACCGGTGGCGACCCCGACCCACTCCGCCCGTCGTGATGCGGCCGGTCCCGGTCGCCGCGATTGCGGATGCGGCTGAGCGCCAGGCCGACAAACGGCGAGACCAGGTAGGTATAGGCCATCACGACGAGCGCAATCTGCACGTGCGTCACGATCAGCATGATGGCGGCCGCAAACAGCAGAAGCACCCGATAGGGCCGCCGGATCTGCAGATCGATTGTCTTGAAGCTGCGGAAGCGGATCGTGCTGACCATCAACAACGCCGGTACCAAAACCATGGCGAGCGTTGGCAGCGCCGCGCGGTAGTCGACAAAACCCTCCGGGTACGCAAACACCGTCGCCGCGGGTATGGCCGCTGCCGCGGGGCTCGGCATCCCGACGAAATAGCGTTTGTCGCCGTCCGGAACGTTCTGGATGTTGAACCGCGCCAGCCGCAGCGCGGCGGCGGTGACGTAGACAAATCCGGCAGCCCAGCCGAGGCGGCCGAGCGGCGCGAGTCCCCACGAGAACGACAGGAGCGCCGGCGCCATGCCGAACGAGATCACGTCGGCGAGCGAGTCGAGCTCTCCGCCGAATTCGCTCGCCGTCCCGGTGATGCGGGCGATGCGGCCGTCGAGCATGTCGAGAATGATGGCGATGCCGATGAACGGCGCCGCGGTGTGATATTCGCCGCGCATCGTGTACACGACGCACGTGTACCCGCAGAACATGTTGCCGATCGTGAAGAGCCCCGGCAGCAGCGAGACGCCGCGGCGGAAGCGGCGGCGGGGACGGTCGGTCGAGCGGCGCAGGAATCTCAGTCGACTAGAAACGCGACCAGGCCCTGGGTCCATTCGATCAGTCTAGCACTGCGATCACGCTTTCGCCGCCGCGGACCTTGTCGCCCACGCCGACACAGATTTGCGCGCTCGGCGGAACAAAAATGTCCATGCGCGACCCGAACTTCATGATGCCGTAGCGATCACCGGCGCGCACCTCTGCACCGCTTTGTAGACGGCAGACCACGCGGCGCGCCAGCACGCCGACGATCTGCCGCGCGACGATGGTCTGGCCGTTGTGGTCGATCCAGATTTCGCTGCGCTCGTTGTCGGCGGCCGCGTCGCGCCGGTACGCCGGCAGAAATTTTCCCGGCGTATACGAGACGCGCAGCACGCGGCCCGACGCTGGAATGCGGTTGACGTGCACGTCGATCGGCGACAGGAAAATACTGATCGCGTTCCACTCGCCCGGCGGCGACGAAGCCGCCGGCGCGGCGCCGGCAAACAGCACACGGCCGTCGGCCGGCGACAGCACGGCGTTGGCGGCGGCGTTGATCTGCCGATCGGGATCGCGGAAGAAGTAGACGAAGAAACCGGCGAGCAGCAGAAACGGCACCGCCGCCCCCCAGCCGACGGCCGCGCCCGCAACGAGCGCGACCGCCGCGGCGCCGCCGATGAACGGCAGCCCCGCTGAATCAATTCGCATCAACCGCGCGGCTGCACCGAACTGTTGGCGATCCGGGACATGGTGTCCCGCGGCGGCTGGTCGGACTGCCGGTGACGCCGCAGGATATCCTCCATCCGATCTTTCAGCTGCAGCTTGCGCTTCTTGAGGGTGACTTCTTCGAGTTGTTCGGGTTCGGAAAGGTAGGCCTTGGTGCTCAGTTCCCGCAGGCGCCCGTCGAGTTCGTGATGCTTGGCAGCGAGTTGGTGGAATTCTTCGTTCGTCTGCAGCAGCACTTGCTTGAGGTCCTGCGACTGGTCATTCATGTTCCGCCTCCTTGGGGATGGGTCCGGAACGGGCATTCGCGGTGTGCGTTGACATTGTCGGACTCTGTACAGATGGCAACCTAACACACGGTACAGGGCGATTCAAGATCAACCATGTGGCGGTCTCGAGGGCTCCTCCCTCCACAGGATGAGGGCGTCCTCGACGGGGTTGCTGTAATAGGCGTGGCGCACGCCGGCGACCGTAAAGCCGAAGCGCTCGTACAGCGATCGCGCGGTGCCGTTCGATCGGCGGACCTCGAGGGTGGAACGCCGCGCACCGAGGCGGGTCCCTTCCTCGAGGACGCGACGAAGCAGCGCCGACCCGATGCCGCCGCGCCGCTCGTCCGGCAAAACCGCGAGATTGTTGATGTGCAACTCGTCGAGCACCCGCCAGAATGAACAGAAGCCGACGGCGCGCCCGCGCCGATCGCGCGCCACGTAAATAAAGGAGACGCCTTCGTTGTGCAGCTCCGCCAGATACATCTCGCGCGTCCACGGATTCGTGAACGACGCCTCTTCGATCGCGAGGATCGCATCGATCTCCGCGGGTGATGTGAGCTGCTCGACGTTCCAGATTTCGGCCATCTCAAATACGGCGAGAATTTTCTTTGGAGTCCTTGACGTTCTGCAACTCTCTGGCGGTTTCCGCGTCCGGTCGTCGCACGTACAACGGCTGCACCGCCGCGGCCTCAACGGTCGCACCGCGGCGCGCGCGGTCGACAGCCATCCGGCCGATCGCCCCGGCGAGAAGCGGCGCCGCCACGATCCGGCCGCGATCACCAATCAGCTCTCCGTACGCCACCGCCCCGTCGCCGACAAACAGCGAGGTCGCGCCGAACGCGCGCCATCGCTGCAGGGTGTCGGCGGGGCTGGCGACCGCGGGCGGATCGATCTCGGTCAATCTTGCTCCGCTGAAGATCGGCGCTTCGCCAACCTTATATAAGGCGGTGAAGACGTCGCGGCGATATGCGTCCATCCAGGCGCCCACGAGCGCGCCGTGATCGAGTTCGCTGCTCGCAATCTGGGCGAGCGCTTCCAGCGCCGGGATCGCCGCGACCGGTCGCCGCTCGACAAACGCCAGACCCTGGATTGTCGCGATCCCGATCCGCAGACCGGTGAATGAGCCGGGGCCCGACGCGATCGCGAACACATCGACGTCTTGCAACGTCGCGCCGGCGTCGTGAACGAGCGAAAGAATCTCGGTCGGCAAGCGCTCCGCGTGCGTGCGCGAGCCGTCTCCTGCGCGCTCGATCAAAATCTTTTCGTCGGCGACGAGCGCCACGCTTCCGGCACGCGTCGTGGTGTCCAACGCCAGCACAGTCATCGGGTAGACTTACAGAATATGTCAACGGTGGCGACACCGGCGATGCGTCAGTATCTCGACGCCAAGCAGCAACATCGGGACGCCATCCTGTTTTTCCGCATGGGCGACTTCTACGAGATGTTCTACGAAGACGCCCTCGTCGCCTCCCGCGCGCTGGAACTGACGCTGACCTCGCGGTCAAAAGACGCCAATGGCGGCGGCATCCCGATGTGCGGTGTGCCGTTTCACGCCGTCGACGGCTACATCGCGCGCCTCGTTCGGAAGGGCTTTCGCGTCGCCATCTGCGATCAGGTCGAGGATCCGCGCAAAGCGAAAGGCATCGTCAAGCGCGAAGTCGTGCGCGTCGTCTCGCCGGGAACACTCACCGACGCCAATTATCTCGACGCGCGCGAGCCGGCGTTCATCATGGCAGTCGCGCCGCCGCTCCATTCGCCGCCGCCAAACAAACGGGCCGAGCATGCTCAGCCCCAGCCAGATGGAACGCCGCTCGGCGTGGCCCTGCTCGACGTGTCGACCGGTGAGTTTTCCGCCGCCGAATACGCGGGGCCCGACGGACTGCAGGCACTCGCCGATGAACTGGCCGTCATCAAACCGCGCGAAATTCTGGTTTCGGCGGATCTCGACCGTACCACGGTGGCGAAGCGGTGGCCGATGCTGGCGTCGAGCTTCCCCATCACGCCGGTCGAGGGATGGACTTTCGACGGCGAGGCGGCACGGCGCACGCTCGTCGATCAGTTGCGAACCGGCGGACTCGAGGGCTTTGGCCTCGATCGCCATCCTGCGGCAGTGTCGGCGGCCGGCGCGCTCGTGCATTACCTGCGAACGACGCAGAAAGCCGACCTTGCACACGTGCGATCGGTCACGTACCGTCAGCGCGCCGATGCGCTGCTCGTCGATCGCACCACGCTGAAGCATCTGGAGATCATCGAAGGATCGGACGGCGGCCGCGACGGATCGCTCATCGATGAACTCGATCGCACGATGACATCGTTTGGCAGCCGTATGCTGCGCGCGTGGCTGCTGCGTCCGCTGCTGACGCTCGAGCCGATTCGCGATCGGCTCGATGCCGTCGAGGAGCTGGCGTTCCGCACGACGGACCGCGGGAAATTCCGCGAGACGATCAAAGGCGTTCAGGATCTCGAACGGCTCGTCGCGCGCGCGGCGCTCGGCACCGCGGGGCCACGCGACCTCGCGGGGCTGAAGCAGTCGCTGTCCATCGTGCCGCGCGTCGGGACGGTGCTCGCCGATTTGCAGGCGCCTCTCGTGCGATCGCTCATCGCCGAACTCGACGATCTGACGGACGTCCGCGATCGAATCGAGCGCACCCTCGTCGACGATCCCCCGGCCCTGGTTCGCGAAGGCGGCTTTACGCGCGACGGCGTCGACCCGGCGCTCGACGAGCTCCGCACGATCAGTCGATCCGGCAAGCAGGTAATCGCCGAGATGGAAGAGCGCGAGCGGGCGCGTACTGGCATTTCGTCGCTGAAGGTTCGCTACAACCGGGTGTTCGGCTACTACATCGAGGTCTCGAAGTCGAACCTGCACGCCGTTCCCATCGACTACCACCGCAAGCAAACGATTGCCGGCGGCGAACGCTTCATCACGCCGGCGCTCAAGGAGTACGAAGAGAAGGTGTTGGGCGCCGACGAACGAATCGTCGAGCACGAGATCGAAATCTTCGAGCAACTCCGCGCGGCGGTCGCCGCCGAGGCGCCGCGCATTCAGCAAACGGCACGCGCACTCGCCGGCCTCGACGTGCTCGCCGGCCTGGCAGATGTTGCCGCGGTCAACAACTACACGAAGCCGCAGGTACATGACGGCGACGAGATGGCGGTCGTCGACGCGCGCCATCCGGTTGTGGAACGGCGCACCGCGGCGGCCGGCGAGCCCTTCGTCCCGAACGACATCACACTGAACGGCTCCAACTGCCAGCTCGTCGTGCTGACCGGCCCGAACATGGGCGGCAAGTCTACCTACCTGCGCCAGACCGCACTCCTATCGGTGATGGCGCAAGCGGGTTCGTTCGTGCCGGCGCGCTCGGCGAAGCTCGCCATCGTCGATCGCATCTACGCCCGTGTCGGCGCATCCGACAACATCGCGCGTGGCCATTCGACGTTCATGGTCGAGATGCAGGAGACGGCCAACATTCTTCATACCGCGACTTCGCGGAGCCTCGTGGTGCTCGACGAAATCGGCCGCGGCACCGCCACCTTCGACGGCTTGAGCATCGCCTGGGCGGTGGCCGAGTTTTTAGCGACCAATCCGCGCCTCCGGCCGAAAACGCTGTTTGCCACTCACTATCACGAGTTGACCGATCTCGCCGATGCGACGCCGGGCGTTGCCAATTTCCACGTCGCCGCGCGTGAGTGGAAAGACGCTATCGTCTTCCTCCGAAAAATACTTCCCGGGCGGTCGGATCGCAGTTACGGCATTCAGGTCGCGCGGCTGGCGGGACTTCCGAAAGCGGTAATCGATCGGGCGCGGGAGATTTTGAGCGCGCTCGAGCGCGACGAGCTCTCGCGCGGCGGCCGGCCATCGCTGAGCGGCACAGCCGACGACCCGCAGCGTCAGCTCGGGCTGTTCCAGGCGCCAGCCGTGATCGACGCGCTGCGCGATAAATTGGCGGCGATCGACGTCGATCGGCTGACACCGCTCGAGGCCCTGACGACGCTCGCTGACTTGAAAAAAGAGCTATGAGAAGCGCCGAACGGCTCGTGTCGACCCGCGGTCGATGGTGCGCGTTGGCGGCGTTGCTGATCTGCTGCGCCGGGTGCCTTCACCGGCCGGTCGCGGACCCGAACGTGATCGTCGTCGCGGTCGTCAACGGGCCGAACAATCTCGATCCGCGTGTCGCGACCGACGATGCCTCGCAAAAGCTGCAGCAGCTGGTCTTCAACAATTTGATGGACCTCGGCAGCGATCTGCGCGTCGGTCCGGGTCTGGCCGAGCGGCTCGATCAGCCGGATGCGACCACGTATGTGGCGACGCTGCGGCGCGGCGTCAAATTCCATGATGGCCATGAGCTCACCTCCGCTGACGTCGTTTACACGTTCCGCTCGTTTCTGGATCCGAACTTCATCACGACGCGGAGGGTCGCGTACCGGCCGCTGAAATCGGTCGACGCACGCGACCGGTACACCGTCGTCTTCACGCTCACAGAACCATTTCTGTCGTTTCCCGCCAGCCTCGTGATTCCGGTTGTTCCAGATGGCGCCGCCGCCGATTTCCGGCTGCATCCGATTGGCACCGGTCCGTATCGTTTCGTGCGCTACGCCGTCGACGATCGCGTCGAGCTCGCACCATTCGCGGATTATTACGAAGGCAAACCACCGAACGACGGCCTGGTGCTGCGGATTGTTCCCGACGAAATCATGAAGGGGCTGGAGCTCGAGAAAGGGACCGTGGACCTGGTCGTCAACGATATCGGACCGGACATCGTCCATCAGCTCGCGTCGAGCGATCATCTGCGAGTCACAACCGGACCGGGCACCGACTATCAATATGTCGGCATCAACCTCCGCGATCCGGTACTCGGCGATGTCCGCGTCCGGCAGGCGCTGGCTTACGCGATCGATCGCGATGCGATCATCGAGTACCTGCGGCGCGGTCTTGCCACCCCTGCGGTCGGCCTCCTTCCACCTATTTCGTGGGCGTTCGCTCCTGATGTCCGCACCTTCAACCACGATCCGGCGCGGGCGCGCGAACTGCTCGACGAAGCGGGTTTCCGCGATCCGGACGGCGATGGTCCCGAGCCGCGCCTCCGGCTGTCGTTCAAATGTTCGAGCGCCGAATTTCAGCGGCTGCAGGCGACGGTGATTCAGCAGGACCTGCAGAAGATCGGGATCGACCTCGATGTGCGAACCTACGAGTTCGCGACGTTATATGCCGATGTGCTGTCGGGAAATTTCCAGCTCTACTCGCTGCAGTGGGTCGGCGGCGCCGTTGCCGATCCCGACATTCTTCGTCAGGTATTTCACTCGTCGCAGGTGCCGCCGCGCGGTTTCAACCGCGGACACTTCGCGGACCCGCAAGTCGACGCGCTCCTCGATCGAGCGGCCACTTCGCCGGATCCATCCGAGCGCTTGAAACTATTCGGCGAAGTGCAGCGGCTGCTCGCCGATCAGGTGCCGTACATCAGTCTGTGGACGAAGACCAACGTCGCCGTCGCGCAGCGCAGCGTCAGCGGCGTCGAGCTGTCGCCGTTCGCCGACTTCTTCTTCCTCAAGCATGTCTCGCGGGATCGTGATTTAATGTCACGCAGATGAAGAAGAAATCGCGCTTCCTGCAGACGCCCGTCGAGCCTTTCCAGGTCGAAGGCGGTCTCACGGCGGATGCTGTGCTGTCGCGCATGGAGCGGATCTCGTTTCAGGGCCGCAACCTCGCGACCGCGCGCCGCATCTGGCTGAAAATGCTCGAGGACGACGTCACGATTTTTCTGGGAATGGCCGGGGCGCTCAGCGCCGGAGGACTGCGCCTCATCGTCGCGCACTTGATTGCGAATCGCTATGTCGACTGCCTCGTGTCGACCGGCGCCAACCTCTACCACGATCTTCACGAGACGCGGGGCCAGCGGCACTTCATCGGCTCGCCGCTCGCTGACGATGCGGCGCTGGCGGAGGATCGCATCGATCGCGTGTACGACACCTACGCGAGCGAAGAGGAATTCATCACCAACGACATCTGGATCTCGGATTTCGCCGCCACGCTCGAGCATCGCCCGTATACGACGCGCGAATTTCTGCATCAGCTCGGCGGCCATCTGTGGAACACCACCAAGCGCGACGGCATTTTGACGGCCGCCTACCGTGCGCAGGTGCCGATCTTCTGTCCGGCAATCGCGGATTCCTCGATCGGCATGGGTTTGTCGCAGGCGCGGCAGAAGATTCCGACGGCCGGCCACATCGACATCATCGGCGACATCGTCGAGTCGGCGAACATGATCATCCGCCGGCCGCGCACCGCGTCGGTCGTCCTCGGCGGCGGTACGCCGAAGAACTTCATCAATCAGGCGAGCGTCCAGGCCGAGTTTTACAGTCCGGACGTGAGCGGCCATCGCTATGCGCTTCAGATCGTGACCGACGTGCCGCACTTCGGCGGGGCGTCGGGGTCGAGCCTGGAAGAGGCGCAAAGCTGGGGCAAACTGGCGACCGACTCCGCGCGGGTCTCGGTCCAGGCCGACGCGACGATTGCGCTGCCGCTGCTGGCGAGCGCGCTCGCCACGTCGGCGCCGGCGGTGCTCGCGCGCCGCAAGGTTCCCGTCTTCACGCTGGCGTCGCGCGATATGACCATCGACGGCCAGATCGTTTCGCGCGACCGCTTCGAGGAGATGAATGAATCTGCCGTTTGAGTACGACCGCGTCACGATCGGCGACTTCTGCGGCACGACCCCCACGACCAGCGATTTCGATCACGCCCGCGTCGTCGTCGTGCCGATCCCGCTCGACCGCACCACCTCCTACGTGCCCGGCACCAGGACCGGACCGCACGAGATCCTCGTCGCGTCGTCGCACATGGAGATCTGGGATGAAGAAACCCAGACCGATGTGCACAGCGTCGGGTTTTGCACGCTCCCTGAAATGGAGCTGCCCTTCGCGACGATGGACGAAGTGGTCGCCGAGATCAAGCGAGTAACACGCGAGCTCGTTGCCCGCGACAAATTCCCGTTTGTGCTGGGCGGCGAACACTCGATCACCGGACCGGTCGTCGCGGCGGTCGCCGAGAAGCATCGCAATTTGTCGGTGCTGCAGATCGATGCGCACGCCGATCTGCGCGACTCCTACATGGGCACGCCGCACAACCACGCCTGCGCGATGCGGCGCGTGCTCGACTCGGCAAAGCTGACGCAAGTCGGCATCCGCAGCCTGTCGACCGAGGAGGCGGCCGCGATCCCCTCGCTCGCGACGACGGTGTTCTACGACTACAACATGCGGCAGGATCCGCAGTGGATCGACCGCGTCGTCGGGTCGTTGGGCGACACGGTCTACATCACGATCGATTGTGACGGGCTCGATCCAGCGATCATGCCGGCGGTCGGCACGCCAGAACCTGGCGGCTTGTCGTGGTACGAGACGCTGGCGCTGCTGCGGCGGGTGATCGAATCGCGAACGGTGGTCGGGTGCGACCTCGTGGAGCTGTGCCCGATGCCTGGCAACGTCTCGCCGGCATTCGTCTGCGCAAAGCTGATGTACAAAATCCTGACGTACAAGTTCTACAAGGAATTGCGGCGGAAGTAGATCGATCTGCGATGTTCGATTGGCGATTGTCGATGTGTTTGTCGACTAATCAATGAATTCGCAAATCAGTCAATCGCTCGATTGATCCGCAAAGAAGTCGAAGATCGACAATCGCCAATCGTTACGTGGTCTTCTTCAGCGTATCCAGTTCGCGGCGCGCGTCGGCCGTGAATGGCGATTCCGGATACTCCTCAACCAACCGATTGAACGTCTGCTGGGCGTCGGCGGTCTTGCCGGCCTCGAGGTACGTTTTCGCGAGACGCATCAGGATGCCGTCAACTGGCAGCGGGCCGTCTTTCCGGGTCGACAGATCCTTGAAAGTGTTGATCGCCGGGTCGAACTGCCCGGCGATGGCCTGCGCTTCCGCCTGTCCGAGCCGAGCCATCTGTCCGTAGATCCGATCGCCGGCGCGATCGATGACTTGTTGATAGGCGTCCACCGCGGACTTGGCTTCACCCAATGCGACGTAGGTAGTTGCTTGTCGATAGCGCGCGAAGAGCCCCGCGTCGGTGTTTGGATACTGATCGGCCACCACCTTGAATTTGGTCAGCGCCGCCTGATGCTTTTCGCGCTCGGTCGGAAAGCTCAGGCCCGGGTTGGGCGATCCGGGAGCAGCTGGCGGACCGACCCGCGCCTCATCGACCGCCAACGCTTCGGCGAGCAGCGATCCGGCGCGGCCCTGCACGCTGCCGGTCCACGCGAAATATCCGATCAGCGCGGCCGCCGCGACGAGAAGCGCCGCCACGCCGTAGGTGAGTTGTGTTCTGCGCTGTTCGAGAGCCTGCTGCGCGTTCCGCGCAAAAATCGCCAGCTCGTTTTCCTTGAGGTGCTTCCGTTCGGTGCGTTTCATTGCGTACTTCCCGCGTAGGGCGGATCCGATCGATCCGCGGATTCTCGATGACCTCAACGTAAAGCGGGTGTTTCCACCCGCGCGGCGTGCTGTGTGGTGTCGATTAAGTTTATACGATTCGCGGTAGGACCGATCCTTACAGAAATACCCGACACACCTCAACCGCACTAGCAGATTCTGTGAAGCGCGCGCCGCCGCCGCTGACGCGGGCGCGTAATATCGCATTCCCAACCTCACGTTCGGCTCGCAACTCGGAACCGGTGACGCCAGTCACCAGGGAGGCGGCCATGCACAACACGAGAGTGCGTCTGCTCGGAGCGTCCGTCGGTTCAATCATCGCCGTCGTCGCAGCGGTGCTCGCGACAGTGTCCATCGAACGCCCGGTCAACGGCGCGGAGGTGGTCACGAGCGCGACGCTCATCGGCTGGACGTCGGAATTTTCGAACTGGGGACGGTGGGACAACGAGCTCGGCGCCGCGAATTTCATCGATGACAAGAAGCGAATGCACGCAACCAAGATGGTGACGAAGGGCATCACGGTGTCGCTCGCCCACCCCGTGCTCACCGTTCCCTTCGATCCGACGTTGCCGAGGGATCCGATCTATCCGACGATCGCGCCCCAGCCGACCGTCCCACTCGACCCGGACAACGGCAATCCGTTTTTCCATTGGATGAATCCGGCGGCCTTCACCAGCGATCGCATCAACGTGTCGTTTCACGGCACGGCGCACAGCCATCTCGACGCGCTCTGCCACTATCCATTGCAGGGCGTGCTGTTCGACGGTTTGTTGACCACCCTCAACAACATCGGCAACTCGACGAGCGCCGACGGCGGATGCAGGAAGTTCGGCATCCAGAACCTGAGAGATGGTGTGTTGACGAAAGCCGTGCTGTTTGACGCGACGCTGCTGCCGCGGCTTCGCGAGCCGGGACGCAACTGGCTCGCGCCCGGCACGCACGTGCACAAAAGCGATCTCGAAGAACTCGAGAAGATCGAGCACGTCAAGGTCGAGTCAGGCGACGTGATTCTTCTCTACACCGGACGTTGGGCGCGGCGCGCCGCGCTTGGACCGTGGCCAACGAGCGGCACGCCGACTGCTGCCGGCGTCGGTGTCGCCGGCTACGATGCCGATGCCATGGCCTTCGTGCACGAGCGCGAAGTCGCATTCATCGGCCACGACGAGTGGAATGATGCGGCGCCGAATGGCTATCCGGAGTTCCCCAACACTCTGCCGGTCCATTCGCTCGCGATTCGCGTGATGGGCGTCGATATTTTCGACAACCTCGATCTCGAGCGCGTCGCGGCGAAGGCGAAGGAATTGGGACGTTACGAATTCATGTTCACCGCGGCGCCAATCGTCGTAACGGGAGGCACCGGGTCGCCGCTGAACCCGCTCGCCGTGTTCTGATCGCTGAACGTGGTCATTGGGTCATGGCGTCAATGGGTCAATCATTCATTCAATGATCCAATGGCCACATGGCTCAATGACCTGATTCTGGAGTTGACGCCTCGGTTGCCGGCCCACCCGGCTCTTCTCTTCTGCGTCGCGAGCCAAGGAGAAAACGCCCGCACACGAAACCGCCGGTCGTCGCGACCATTCCGTGCAATTAAGCGTCACGACTGATCACGTTCGGACTGGCGCGTCGACGCTCGTCTCGGGCTCGCGCGAGCAGGCGCGGGTGACGAAAACGGTTTGAGCGATCGCAAAATCGTCCGCCTCCGCTCGGATGCAAAGATGTGCGAGCAGAGCGCGAGACGAGTTCGTCTCGTTCGAGATGGGCAAAATGGTCGAGCTACCCGCGCCATCGGGTAAATATTTCCGCAACCGTCTCGCGGTTATTCGTCGCGATCGCTGACGTTTCTGTCATTGTCGCCGACGATTCAGCTCAAAGCACTGAACCGTAAGGATCAAGACTCGCCGCTGTCGTTGGCGATCGAGACGCGGCCTTCGCCGGGAAACAGGCACGCGATGTGCTCCAGCGTCGCGAATGGCGATGGCGACGATCGGATCACGACTGCGAAGCGCCCGCGAGGAACGCAAGCTCTCGCTCGCGGATGTCTGCCGGGTGACGAAGGTGCCGGTCGCGCTGCTCGACGCGATCGAGCGCGGCGACGTCCCGCATCTGTCGTCCAGCATCTTCGGACGAGGATTCGTTCGCGCGTACGCGCTGCAGGTCGGGATCGATCCAGAGCAGGCCGTCGCGGACTACGTGGCGCAGTTCCGTGTCGAACCGCCGGTTCAGGAGTCCGAACCGGAACCGACGCCTCCAGCCGGCGACGGGCGCAATCTGATTCTGCTCGCCGGTGTCGTGTCCGCGGCGTTTGCGATCGCGATCTACAGCGCGCTGTCACGATCGCGGACCGCGCCATTGTCGGATCAGTCCGCTGCACGCGACACGCACGCGGCGCGCGTCTCCGAACCGTTGTCCGCGGCGCCGGCAGCAGCCTCTGTGGCAAGCGGAATGGCGCTGCACATCGAATCGCGCGGCGACTGCGCCGTTTCCGCGACCGCCGACGGCCAGTCGGTGCTGTCGCGATCGCTGCCGGCCGGCGAGCGCGTATCGGTGCAGGCGCGCGATGAGATCACGGTCCGCTTCAACAATCCCGAGATGTGCGCGTACTGGATGGATCGATCGCTCAACACCGAGCGCAGTCGCGGCGGCGACACGTTGACGATTCGCATGAGCGATGGAACCGAGGAGGCACCGCCCTTGCCCGCCGGCCGCGCGGCGATCGTGAGCGCGACGCGGCAGACGTCGAACGCGGCGCCGGCCAAAAAAGTTCGACCCGCTGCGATCGCGCCTTCGGTGATCCGCACCAGCGATCCCGTCGTCGATACGCCACTCGTCACACCGGTCAGCGAACCGCCGCCCGCCGCGGCCGAATCCAGTTCACCGCCCGATGTGCCGGCCACGGGCGTGGCGCCCGCCGGCGCTTCGCCGCAATAGCAAAGGATCAGGGCTTTCTGAAATTCGCGGCGGCTGTCGTGCGAACAATCACCGGCTGTCCCTCCAATATCGCCAGTTCGTAACGGCAACTTCGGGCCGCTTTCATCCGCCCGTCGAGAATCGGCACCGAGCGCGCAACCCTCGCATCGATCACTTTGCCGGCCTCGTTGAGCACGACCCTGCGATGACAACGCTTTCGGTGCCGGCAGCGAGCGCTTCTCGTGCCCGACCCGCGCAGACACGCGCTCAGCGTTTCACGCCGAAGAGATACACGCCGACGATGCTGAACTTCTCGTAGCCGGGAAAATCGAATCCGGCTTGCGCGCGGATCTTGAGACCGGGCGCAACGATCGCGCCGACCGCTGCCTGCACTTTCCCGAGCGGCACCCTGGAGAGCGAAGTCAGCTCGGAGGCCGGCACCGGCCACATCCGATCGTTTTGCCGGACCGACGTCTGGCTGGTGCCTGCGTCGTACGACACGAAGTCGACGTCGTAGAGGTGCTTCTCGAGATCGCCATGGAAGGCCCCGATGCCGCCCGCGAGGTTTACCCCGAACTGCACGCGACGCCGAATCGTCCCGAGCGGGATGAATTTATGCGCTTCGATGCCAATCAGGGTGACGCGCCGGGCGACGACCGCGTCTCCAAACAGAAAGCACCCGTTCGCGAAGTAATCGCAGAGCAGTGCGGCATTGTCGACGCGCGATCCGTCGGTGATCCGCTTGTGCACGTAGCTGATGCCCCAGTCGCCGCCCAGCTCACGGCCGCGTGCGACGCCAATAGTGAAGTCTCTGCCCGTCACATCGACCGCGCCGTCGAACAACGGTCCGAACCGCGCCGGCACGTACCAGTGCGGGATGATCGAACCGGTCACACCCCAGCGGGCCGCGTCCTGCGCACGCGCCGGGACCGGCACAAACAGCGCGACTGCCGTTGCTGCCGCCACGATTCGTGCCCAGAACACGACGCCACCTCCACCAGCTCTGAAAAGATCGACCGCCGATCTCTGTGGCTAATGGCGGAAAGCGCGGAGGAAAACTGTAATCTCACGTCAGATAATCGTGCGCGGACGTGAGTTCAACCCTGTCGTTTTGAGCGGTGAACGCCAACTCCAGTCCAGCCCGATGACCTGTTCGACCCGAATACGTACGTGCATTTCCGGTCGTCGCTCCAGCTTTGATCAGCGTGACCTGGTTGGGATCAATGTCCGGCATTGGCGCCGCAGCAAACTCCCCGGTGCGCCGATCGATCAGCGCGTGTCGGCGAATCGCGAGCACAATCCGCCGCGCATCGTGACCTCTTCCGGATCGTCGATACCGGCTCCGCGCGCGAGGTCAAGGATTGCCTCTCGATCGGTGGAAAGCAATTCGAACGGAACATTCCACGAGACGCTCTGCTTGACCGGCAATAGTCTCCGCGCAGATCGCGATCATCGCGAGAAGCGCCGTCGGTATGGAGATGGGGCGCCGCCGTAAAGGAACCTGAACTTCGAAAAGAGTGTTCGAAATTTGCATAAAAGTCGAATTCGCGCCCCGAAGCGGGATTCACGCTCCGACTTCTCGCGTGCGACTCACACTGATGAGTAGTAAACAGCAACGTTCGTGCGTTGCCCTCTTCCCACAAGGAGCTCGAGACCTTGAAACCAAAAAACACGATCTGTCTTTGGTTCAATAAAGACGCGCAGGACGCCGCACGGTTCTACGCCGCCACATTTCCAGACAGCAAAGTGACCGCTATTCACCAGGCGCCCGGCGATTACCCCGGCGGTAAGAAGGGTGATGTGCTGATGGTGGAGTTCACCGTGCTGGGCCTTCCCTGCCTCGGCCTCAACGGCGGTCCGGAGTTCAAGCATAGCGAGGCGTTTTCCTTCCAGATCGCCACAGACAACCAGGACGAGACGGATCGCTACTGGAACGCGATCGTCCGTAATGGCGGCGAGGAGAGCCAGTGCGGTTGGTGCAAGGATCGGTGGGGTCTGTCCTGGCAGATCACTCCGCGCGTGCTAACCGACGCAGTAACGGCTGGTGGCGAAGAGGCCAGGCGCGCCTTCGAGGCGATGATGCCGATGAAGAAAATCGACATCGCGACGATCGAGGCGGCGCGGCGGGGTGAGGTGGTGCGGCACGGCTGACGACAGGGCGATTGTCAGCCGACAGGTTTCGCGCCGATCAGTACCCCGAAATGGCGTCGGCCAGACTTGACCTGCGCCTCGCGGACGAGCGCAGCGAATGAGCCACGCGAGCAGCGGGGCCCGGGCCCTCCGCGAGCGAGCGTGTGCGGGAGTTCGAGGGGCGCTAGCCCCTCGATTGAAAAATGGCGCGCCGGCGAGACGTGGACCGGGCGCGCTGCGAACGAGCGCCGCGAGTGAGCCACGCGAGCGGAGCGGGGCGAGGGGCCCCCGCGAGGGAGCGTGTGCGGGAGTTCGAGGGGCGCTAGCCCCTCGATTGAAAAATGGCGCGCCGGCGAGACGTGGACCGGGCGCGCTGCGAACGAGCGCCGCGAGTGAGCCACGCGAGCGGAGCGGGGCGAGGGGCCCCCGCGAGGGAGCGTGTGCGGGAGTTCGAGGGGCGCTAGCCCCTCGATTGAAAAATGGCGCGCCCGGCCAGAATTGAACTGGCGGCCCCCCGCTTAGGAGGCGGGTGCTCTATCCCCTGAGCTACGGGCGCGGCTGTCGACCAATCTCTAGTGTAACTGAGCCCTGTTGCCGTCCTCTCCGCGGCGCCGCGCGAAGATGGTGTTGCTCGATGTCTATCCAATCAGATAGCGCACTCACCGATCCGGTGGTCGGCGATTGCTGCGTACGAGTGCGCCGGTGCTCGTTGTCACCGTGTATTGGACGAAGCCGCCGCTTGAAAATATTGGCATCGCCGTTGCTCTTCATCCCGGCACGAGGAGCGACCGATGAAGATCAGAACGCAACTACGAGCGGGCGGCAAGTCGCTGAATCACAACGAGGCGCTGAACACGAGCGCCGAGCAAGCATCGAATTGGCGTCAGGCGCTGCTGGCCCTCCAGTTAATTTGTCCGTTTTGCCATGTGGACTCGACGCATATCGAGCGCCGCGGCCACGAGTGCCATTGCACCGAGTGTCACCAGGAGTGGGAAGGGCTCAGCGTGAGCGAACGCCGCTTCCGCCGCAGCATCGGTCTCTAGGTAGAAGGACGTGGGGTCTCGTGGAAGCCGCTGGTGATCGACGGTCAGTTCATCGCCGCGTGTAGCGCGCTTCCCACCGATTGAGCGGCGTGTCCAGGACGCGCCCGGCCGGACGTTCGACGCGCAGCGTCCGCGTCACGATGAGCAGATTGTCCGACGCTTGATAGGCCGTACTGATGATCGTCACCGTGTCGTTGCCTGGTCGGATCCGGATCGTGGTCAGGTTCAGCGTGGAGTCTGCGAGCGTGAGGCGTCCTTTTCGGTATCCAGACAGGTTACTTTCCGAACCGTCAAGCCGGTAAATCTCCTTCGTTTCCTCAGCCGGCTGCATGACGATCGGATGCTGCGTCAGGATCAGATCCGATCCGTAGACGCCGATCTCCACGGTCGGCGATGCGTACGAGCCGGGAATCTTTCCGCTAAGACTGTCCGGCACCAGGTCCCATGAGCCGACATACGCGCTCTGGGCGGCGGCGGTGTGTGGCGCGATAAGGCCGACGGCGAAGAGCAATGCGGCCATAACGACTAATCGGGCGATCCGCATACACCCTCCTTTGATGCTGACTCGACGCTTCATCCTACCAGAGCGCGCCGCGCACATGGCGATGGTGCTACGGCACTCCTGCGGGCGGCTGTCCGGACGCCAGCGGTGTGACCGCGGCATCGAGTGCGGCGTGCAGCGGTGCAATGAGTGCGTCGGTGAAGCGAGTGGCGCCAATCGCGTTCAGATGGAATCCACCGTCTCGATAAAAGCTCTCCGGATAAGTACCCGATCGAACCGGCGCGAATACCGTTAACCGACTACGCCGGCCGGCGCGGATCAGTCCTTCGGATCCATCGTTCGGGTCGATCACCGGCGGGACCATCACGAGAAGGCGCGCGTCATACGCCGCCGCCAGATCGCGCAACTCTTGAAAGCGGCTGGCCGCGGCGCGTTCGACCTCGTCGTCCTTCAGGACGCTCGCGTCGATGACGGCCGTCGCGCTCATGAGCTCGCCGAAGCGCGGAAGGATGTGTCCGAGGACGAAGTTGCGCACCTCGGCGCGCGCCCCCCAGAAATTGCTGACCGCAGCGAGCATGAATCCGGTGCCGGCGGTCGGATGCATGTGCGCTGCGCGCGCCACCGCATCGCTGTCGGTCATCAGGTAATACGCGCTGTAGTCGCCGCGAATATCGTCGCGGATCCACTGGCGCGGCGACAGCATGATCACAATCGCGTCGGCGCGCGCGCCGTCGGCAAAGAGTCGCCGCAGTCCGTAATACCAGTCGTTGTAAAAGGTCTGCTCCACGACGAAGCGCCGCGCGTCCCAGTCAGGCGCGAGCCGCGACTGCAGCACATCGAACCGCACGCCTTCGTCGAGAAGCGAGTTGCCGACGAACAGTGCCACGTGTCGCGCACTCCGTGTCGTCGCGCTGGTGGCGAGCCGGTACTCAGCAGCCATCCGGCGCTGAATTCTGCTCATCGTGTCGAGACCGAACCGGACGACGAGTTCGGCACCGGCGGCGATGATCAGACAGCCGGCGACGAGCGCCGCGCTGGCAAACGACGCCGCGCCCGGACGTTTAGAAGCGGAAGTAAATAAACGCATTGAGCGTATTCGCCGAGAACAGCGTGATGAGCGCCATGAACGTCAGCCCGACGGCGACGCGCCACGGGTACTCGAAGCCGGCGACCACATACTCCTCCTGACGCGATTCGTTCAAGAGATCGATGGCGAACAGCGGCAGCGCAAACAACGCCAGGAATTGAAACGCCACGGCGAAATGCGGCCGCCAGACAAACGTCTGCAGACCGTAAAGAAACCGCAGCGCCTCGCGAACGCTCGCGGCGCGGAAGAAAATCCACGTGAGGCAGACCAAGTGAAACACCGCGATCCGTCTCACCCACCCAATCGGGCTGACGAGCGACGCCGGGTCGCTGTCATCCTGCTGCAGCGCGCGGCGCACGGCCCGACCGACCGCCAGTCCGCCGCCGTGCAGCGCGCCCCACACCACGAACGTCCAGTTCGCGCCGTGCCACAGTCCGCCGAGGAGCATCGTCAGCAAGAGATTTCGATACGTTCGTCTTTCGCTGTGGCGATTGCCGCCCAGGGGAATGTAGAGGTAGTCGCGCAGCCACGTGCTCAAGCTGATATGCCACCGTCGCCAGAAATCCTGCAGGCTGGTGGCAAGATACGGTTGGCGGAAGTTGACCATGAAGTGGAACCCGAGCAGCTGCGCGCTGCCGCGGGCGATGTCGCTGTAGCCGCTGAAATCACCGTAGATCTGCCAGGCGAACGCATACGTGCCGATCGCGACCGTCGCGACGCTCGGCGGCCCGAGCCGGCCCGAAAACGACGCGTCCGCGAGCAGCGCACAACTGTCGGCGATCACGCACTTGCGGAACAGCCCCGAGAGAATCAGCAGCAGCCCGCCGAAAAACGCGTCCTCGTTGTACACCCGGGGCCGCTGCACCTGTGGCAACAGATGCGACGGCTGCTGGATCGGCCCTGCGATCAGATGCGGGAAGAGGCTGATGAACAGCGCGTAATCGACGAGCGACTCGGCGGGCACGAGCTTTCGCTTGTAGACGTCGACGATGTACGCGACCTCCTGAAATGTGTAGAACGATATCCCTGGCGGCAGCAGGATGTGCAGCGTGCCGGTCGGCACGTGGCGGAACCCCAACGTCTCCAGCATCACCGCAAACGAGTCGACGAAGAAGTTGAAGTACTTGAAGACTCCGAGGAAGCCAAGGTTGATCGAGAGCGAGAGCACAAGAAGGAATTTCCTGCGCCGCTCGCCGTCCGCGGCGGCGATCGCCCGCGCGCAATAAAAATCGACGAGCGTCGACAGCGCGATCAGACCGAGGAATCGGGGATCCCACCAGCCGTAGAACAGGTAACTGGCGCACAGAAGCAGAATGTTCTGCCGGCGCCAGCTCAAACGCCAGTAGCAGAGCACGATGATCGTGAGGAATGCCGCGTAGACCGGAGTGTCGAAGAACACACGGGCCCCACTAGCCGGTCGGCCGTTTCGCAACAGCCATGCCGTCGAGGATGCACGAGGGTCGTTGTACAACTTCCAGAGTCCGGCGTTCGTCTTGTGCCCGGCCGTGAAAACACCGATCCTTCGTGAGGAGGTAGGACGTGTCAGTCTTCACGAATCCAGCGAATGCCGCCGCGGAGCATGCGGCCGCATATGTCAGCGCGCTCATCGACCTCGTCGGCGACCGCGAGCCGATGGCGATTCTGCAGGACACGCCGTCGGCGTTGCGGCAGGCAATTGCGCCCGTTTCACCGGATCGGATCACGCAACCGGAGCGTCCCGGCAAGTGGTCGATCGCGCAGATTCTCCAACATCTGGCCGACTCCGAGGTCGTGCTCAGTTGGCGGTATCGACTGATCCTCGCGCAGGATCGTCCGCAGCTCACCGGTTACGACCAGGATCTCTGGGCTCAGCGGTTGCACTATGAAGAAGCTGATCCGATCGTCGCGCTTCAGCTGTTTTCGGAGCTCCGCCGCGCGAATCTCCGGCTGCTCATGCGCGCGACACCGGCCGACTTGAAACGCGTCGGTCTCCACAGCGAGCGCGGCGAAGAAAGCATCGAGCACCTTCGCCGGCTCAACGCCGGCCACGATCTCCTTCATCTCCGCCAGATCGAACGGGTTCGCAATGCTGTCAGTTAACTGAAGTCGCGAGTTACGAGGCGCGCGCCGCGAGCCGAATGTCAGGAGGAGACGGCCGCGGTCTGAGATCAGGAAGTGGCGGTATTGACGCGCGACTGTGCGACCGACTTTGCACCTGCAGATTCGGACTGGACCTGCGACTCCTGACCGGCCTCTGAGGTGTGACTCGCGTCTTCGCTGGAAGAGTCGCCGGTCGCGCAAAATAATCGTAAGATCCGTCCACACTTCGATATGAATCGCCTGCGGCTTCATGCCGCACCACCCTGGGTCCGCGCCGCGGTCGCGGTTCTCGTGTTCGCTCTGACGTTTGCGCTCCGCGTGCGCGGCGTCGCCAGCCACTTCTATCTGCTCGGCGATCAAATCCGCGATTGGGAGATCGCGCTGCGGCGATTTTCGGACCTGCCACTCGTCGGTCCACCCACGCACGTCGGCGGCTACACGGTCGGTCCTGCCTTTTACTGGATCCTGTGGGCGATGCGCGTGACCATCGGTCCGTTTTTCAACAATCTGCCGCACGCCGGGGGGATCGGGCAGGCCGCGCTCCAATCCGCCGCCGATGCAGCACTCTGCCTCGGCATCTGGCGGCGGACCCACTCCGTCTGGGTGGCGCTGACAACGATCGCCCTCGTCGCGACTGCGGCGTTCGACCTCAATCTCGCGGCGATCGTCTGGAATCCGACGATGGGGACGGCGCTTGCGAAGTGCACGGTGGCGGCAATCCTGCTCAACTGGCATGGCAAATCGTGGCTTCACGCGGCGGCAGCCGCGGCCGTGGCATGGGCGGCGGTGCAGTCGTACACCGGCACGATTTTCGTGGTCGTCGGCGCATTCACCGCCTTTCTGATCGATCCGCTCGTGCGGAAAGATTGGCCGATGCTGAAGCGCAACGTCATCGTGATTGGCGCCGTGGTGGCGCTCCTGCAACTGCCGTACGTCCTTCATCAAGTGACGCACGACTTCCGCGATCGATCGATGGGCGCGGTCACGAACAGCGTCGGTCGTGTGTTGTCGGGAGAACGTGGACCCGAAGTCGGCAAGAGCGTGCAGGGCTACGTCAAGGCGTTCGCCGACATCGAAGTGGCGCCGGAGAGCGTTCCATACGTGGGGTGGCTGCTGCTCGTCTGCTGCGCGATCGTCGCGGTGCGGCATTACGCGGACGTGTCGCTCCTGGCGATCACGCTACTGCCGCAGGCATTGGCGATTGCAGGGTACGCGCTGTTTCTCGCGCCCCTCGACGACTACTACTATCTGTCGCTCATGCCGGTCGCGGTACTCACCGTGATCCTGGCCCTCACGGCGATTCCGGAGCCGCGTCTCAGGTTGGCGGCCGGCGTTCTCGTGTTTGTCGCTGCGCTGCGGCTGGTGCCCGACAGAATCCGCCACGAGCAGGTGTTCCCGCGTTTGCCGGAATACCGGCTGCTCGTCGATGCATCGCGAAAAATCAAGAGCGTCCGCCAGCCGATGCGGGCCATCAAGACGGAATTCACGCTTCCGCCGACTGCCAGTCCGGAATTTCTGTTCGAGGTTTTGGGTGGCCGTCTCGATCCGAGCGCCGAGTGGATGTGCCTGATCCGGACGGACGGGACGCTGCAGTACGAGCGAGTGCCGCCTTCATGATGTCGTCGCGACGGCTGTTGCTGGTGATTCTGATCGTGGCGGCGATGGTGCGCATTTACGGCGTCGATTTCGGGATGCCGTTCGTCAACGCGCGGCCGGACGAAACCCAGATCGCTGGACCCGCCGTTGGCTTTCTCACCGGCAATCTCCGCCCTCCCCTGCTCGAATGGCCGACGCTGATGCCCTACACGGTCGCGTTGTGCTACCTCCTTTATTACACGGTGACGCGGCCGTTCGCGGGGTACCGCACGCTCGCCGACTTTGCTGAAAGCCGCCGCGCCGACATCTCTCCTTTCATCTACATTCCCCGTTCGTTGTCCATCGTGATGGGCATTGTCACGGTCTGGGCCGTTTACGCCCTCGCGAAACGAATGTGCGATCGAACGATTGCACTCGTCGCAGCGGTGTTCCTCGCTCTTTCGTTCCTCCACGTGCGCGATTCGCATTTCGGTGTGACGGACATTCCGATGACGGCGCTCGTGGTCGTCTCGGTGCTGGCGATCGATCGGTGGCGACGCGGCGGCGGGACCGGACGGGCTGCGCTGGCCGGCATGGTGGCCGGCCTCGCGACGTCGACGAAATACAACGCCGCCGTGGTCGTCGCATCGTTTGGCGTCGCCGTGCTTCTGCGATTCGTCGAGGAACGGCCGCAAGGCAACGCCGCGAGCCGGGCGATGGCAGCGTTGGCGATCTTTGCCGGCACGTTTGTGGCTGCGCTCCTGGCGACGTCGCCGTACATCGTGATCGATTGGCCGCGGTTTGTGCGAAGCGTCAGCGCCACGCAGAGCATGATCACGCAGGGGCACGGCATCGTGTTGAGCCGCGGGTGGTGGTACTACGGGCGCGTCGTGCTGCCGGCCGCGCTCGGCTGGCCGCTGTTCGTCGTCGGCCTCGCCGGTGCGTTGTCGCTGCTGGTTGCTCGGTTCCGCGACGCCGGTGCGGTATTCGCGTTCCCGGTGGTGTATTACCTGATTGCCGGCCGCGGCTACGGCGTGTTCGCTCGCTACATTCTGCCGATGCTGCCGTTTCTTTGCATCGGCGCCGCCTGGACGGTCGTGGAAGCGGCGCGAGCGCTGACGCGCCGCGGCGGCGAGGGTGTTCGGCGAGCTGCGATCGCCGCGATGACGATCGCGATCGTCGCGCCGTCGGCATACAAGATCGTTCTACTCGACCGGCTTCTGTCGAGAACCGACAACCGCACGATCACCGGGCGTGCGCTGATGGACATCCTCGAGCCTGGCAGTCTCTTGTATCAGTCAGGTGAACCGTACGGCTACGCGGCGCTCGTCGAAAACGGCCGTGGCGCGAATGTGCGGCTCGCGACCTTCAATCCGGAGACCGCCCGGTTCTTCCCCGATGATCCCGACTGGATTCTCATCCAGCGATCCGGTCTCGTTGTCTACAGTAATGTGCCGCCGGCGCTTGAGAGCCGGTTGCGTGCTGACTACACGCTCGTTCGCAGTTTTCCGACGGCCGTCACCGAGCGGAGTGATCGCGTCTACGATCAGCAGGACGCGTTCTACATTCCCCTCAGCGGCCTCGAAGGACTCGAGCGCCCCGGCCCCGGGTTCGAGTTATATCGGCGCATCCGCTAGAGCCTTTCAGTTTGCGTATAGAGATCTGCCCTGTGTTCGTGTCATTCGCCGATCGAGCAGCGTAAAGCGCTCCGTTCTCCGCCAGGCAGAATGAAGCCAATCATCGCCGTGCCGAGCGTCCCCTCGAGCAAGGTGACGCGAGGACCAGCCCCAGCGCTCTGCGGCTCTGCAAGTGCGCGCAGACGTACGCGGCGGGAATTTGGAAGAAGCACGCCAGAAAAATCCACAGACGTACGACTTCGGCGCGGTTCACGCCAATCAGATCGATGATGGCGAGGATTTGCGCGCGCGGCGATCGACACCGCAACGATCGGGCGCGTGGCTGTCGCGCGACGGAGCGGACGAACTGTATTTGTTCCCGGACTCGCCGCAACGGCGCTTGCGCTGTTCGGGCTGATCGGCGGGCACGCCCGCGCCCGGCTGGTATGCGGGCGGCCTGATCTTCGCCTTCGACATCTCGCGGTGTCAACGGCGTGATTTATCCGCTGCTGTTCCAGTACGTGGCGCCGTTTCGAGCGCTCCGTTCCGCGGCCCATGCCGACATCCTCGTCAATCTTTCGATCGCGGTGCTTTGTGCGTACGGCGTCAGTCGTTTGATGGGAGCGCTTGGTCGACGAAGCGTGCGGGTTGTCGTTGCCGCCGCCATCGTCACGCTCATCGCTCTTGTATCGGGGCATCGGACATGGCCAGCGGATGCTGAACGGCTACTGTCTTGCGCAGAGCGAACACGCTGTCTGCCGAATCGCCGGGCCAGCGCGGTGACTATTTCAGCATCGCCTGTAGTGCTCTGCTCACCCGGACGTAATCACTGTATCGCTGCTGGTACCGCTCGATCTTTTCGCGCTCGATCGCCTCCAGGCGCGAGCGCAGGAGTGCCGGATTCGCAGCGGTCGTCAACTGATCCGCGGTGTCCGCGGCCTTGAGTTTGTACTCCGCGTCGTGCGTTCGTTCCCACGCCAGCCAGTCGGCCGACCAGCGGGCGTGGGCGGACTCGATGGTCTGCGCGCTGAAGGGAAACGCACCGGCCGACGCCTGGTCGAGCGCCGCAAATTCGTCGGGATACATCTGCCGTGCTGCGGCGGCGAGCGGCTGCCAGGTAACCAGCGCACGAGGATCGGCGGCGACGGCAGCCACGCCGGGTGCGAAGAGCGTGAGCAGTTGCAGCGATCGGTCGCGGGTTTCGCTCGTGCGCCGCGAGGCAAGCGCCTGGGCAATGCGGAGGCCGCTCCACACGACCGCTGCGGCAACCACCAGCGCGGCGAGAAGGACCACTTTTAGTACTTGAGCACGCTGTGGACGCGTTCGCCTGTGAGCTTGCTGCGTCCATCGAGCGCCACGAGCTCGATGAGGAACGACAGCGCGTACACCTCGCCGCCGAGCTGTTTGACGAGCTCGCACGCGGCCGCGGCGGTGCCGCCGGTCGCGAGCAGGTCGTCGACGATCAGGACCCTCTGCCCTTTCTGCACTGCGTCGGCATGAATCTCGAGACAATCGGTGCCGTATTCGAGGCTGTACGAGGCGCGCATCGTTTTGGACGGCAGTTTGCCCGGCTTCCGCACTGGCGAGAACCCGGCGCCGATCCGATCGGCCACCACCGATCCGAAGATGAAGCCGCGGCTCTCGATGCCGACCACGAGATCGATGCCCTGGTTCTTGAAGGGGATCGACAGGCCGTCGACGGCGGCGCGCAGGCCGGCGGGGTCCTGCAGCAGCGTGGTGATGTCGTAAAAGAGGATGCCGGCTTTCGGAAAATCGGGAACGTGGCGGATTTTTTGTTTGAGCTCGTCCATGTCCATGTCGCCGCGGGTTTCGATTATGAGCGAACGCTGAATCCCGAGTGGTGCTGGCCGATCGCGGCGTCGGTCACGTCGACGCGATCGACGCGCGCTCCAGACGGTCCGTGCCGGATGCGATGTTCGAACCGCTGCAGCGATTCGGCGTCGCCTTCCGCTTCGATTTCCACCCGGCCGTCGGGCACGTTGCGGACCCAGCCGTTGATGCCCTCGCGCGCTGCCGCATCTTCGGTGAAGAACCGGAACCCCACGCCCTGGACCCGCCCGCTGATCACGTAATGACGCGCGACGCGCAAGGCCGCGATTATAAAACAGTCGGATCGGTCCGGCGGTCGCAGCCCGGCACGACCTATGATGGGAAGATAACAAGGGGCCGGCCACAGAATTGACACCGTTTCGATCGAGGGTGACCCGGATCGCGCGGGGCGCGGGTCGGGGCGTGGTGTACGTCGTGGCTGTCGTCCTCGTGCTGATCGGGCTCGCTCTCGCCGCCATTCAGACAGGCTGGGGTAAGAACCAGATCCGGCGGCTGATCGTGAGCCAGGCGAACCGGTATCTGCTGGCGACGCTCGACATACAGCGGGTCGAAGGGTCGATCCTTCGCAGCATCGAGCTCGTAGGAATCCGGCTGTCGCGCGATGGACGGACGCTCATCAGCATCGACCGCGTGTCGCTCCGCTACAGCCTGCGCGAGCTCTTCGATCGCGGCACGGTGATTCGCGATCTCCGGCTGGAGCGTCCGCACGTCGCCGCCCGGCGGCAGCCCGACGGACGTTGGGACCTGGCCGCGCTCGTCAAACGCGAGGCGCGTCAGCAGGAGCGCACCGGGCCCGGCCGCCCGATCGAGATCCGCCACATCACGGTCGTCGATGGCGACGTCGAATTTCGTGATCCTCTGAGCTTCGGCGCCGCGCACTTGCCGACGATATTCAAGGCGCTCAACACCTCGGTCGCATTTGCGTACCAACCGGTTCGATGGCGGCTGGACTTCGACCATCTCTCGTTCCGTGGCAGCGATCCGGATCTGACGCTGTCGAAGGTGACCGGCAGCGTGTCGAATGGCAACGAAGGCGTCGGCTTCGACGAACTGCTCGTCGAAACGCCGCAAAGCGCCTTCGTTCTCGGCGGACGGATCGTGCGTGGTGGGCAGCCGACCACGTTGGACCTGCGCGTGCACAGTACGCGGTTCGTCTTTCAGGAATGGTCCGGCGTGCTGAATGGCCTCAAGAACATTGCCGTGGACGCCGCGTTCGACGCGCATCTGACGGGGCCGCTGTCTGCGCTGGCAACGGACCTCACGCTGAAATCGAATGGCGGCGACGTGCGCGGACCGTTTGTGCTCGACACCACCGTGCCCGGCTGGCACGGCCGCGGCAGCGTGTCGCTCGATCGATTCAACCTCGCACGCTGGTTGAACCGTCCGGATCGGCCGTCCGACATTTCCGGCACCGTGGCGTTCAACCTCGCGCTGCAACTCGGCCACGTGCCGCATGGCAGCTACTCGTTCGCCGGGTCGCACGCCGCGTATCTTGGATACGAAGGCGACAATATTCGTGCGCAGGGAATCGTCAAGCCCGACGAAGTCTTGATCAACCAGGCCAGCGCCGCGGCGTACGGTGCGACTGTGCGGCTGTCGTCGGGATCGATCACGTTCACCGAGCCGTATCTCTATCACTTCGTCGGCAGCGCCGCCGGCGTGGATCTCCGCCGCGTTCCCGAGGCAGTACCCGTCCCGCACGTCGAGAGCACGCTTGCCTTCAACTACGACGTCACCGGCCAGTTCACGCGTCCGTTCATCCGCGGCGATGCCCGGTTCGACGAGTCGGAATTTCTCGGCGCTGCGATTGGCGCCGGCACCGTCGGATCGATCGACACATCGGCGACGCCGATTCGGTACAGCGGCGAAGGCGATGTGACGCACCTCGATCTCCATCGCTTCGGCGCCGGTCTCGAAGTCGCCTGGATGCAGCAGCCGCGGTACGCGGGCTCGCTCGACGGCCACTTCCACGTCGACGGCGCCGGCAGCGATCGCGCGACGATGACGCTGACCGGCGGCGGCCAGCTGACGCGCGCCGATTTTTTCAACGGCCGGCTGTCCAACGCCGCCGTCTCGGTGGAAATTTCCGGCGGCTCGCTGCGCGCGACGTACGACGGCCGGCTCGAGCACGTCAATCCGGCGATCGCCATGGAGGATCCGCGATACACGGCAACCTTGACCGGCACGGGCCGCGCGGACTTCCGGGTCACCGATCTTCTGGTGCGAGACGTGACGATTGACGACTATTTGATCGATGCGGAGCTGCAGGTCGAAAACTCACGCGCGCACGGTGTGCCAATCGGCCGCGGTTCGGTCAAGGCCACATTGTCGGGCGGCGCGCTCGACGTCGCCGCGATCGACATTCGCGGCGCATCGATCGATGCGCACGGCAGCGGCCTGCTCGAATTCGACGGAGAGAAGCCGTCACGCTTCGATTACGTCATCGATCGGGCCGTGCTCGCCGATCTCTCCGAGTTGCTCGGCACGAGTCTGCCGGGCGACATCGCGACGACCGGCCGGCTGACGGGTCCGTTCGATCGCCTTCAGCTCGTCGGGAGCGGTACTGCAAACGGTGTCGCCGTATCGGGAGTAAGTGCGCTGACCACGACGGCCACCTACGACGTGACCATTCCGTCCGGCGATCCTCTTCAGACCGTCGGCCGGCTCGAGGGGCACGCCTCGTTCGTCGAGGCGTTCGATCAGGAGATTCAGCAAGTCGACGGTACCGTGGCGTACGACAACGAGCGGATTGAGGTCGATCTGCAGCTCGCGCCGAGCGAGGCTTTGAAAGGCCATATCAAGGCGAGCCTGAAGCTGCATTCCGATCGCCATGCGATCGATCTGTCGTCGACGACGGTGACGATTGAGAATTCGAGCTGGCGTCTCGCCGACAGCGCGGCACCGTCGACGATCTCATGGGACGAACGCGGCATTGCCGTGACGCCGATGACGTTTACAGCCACGGCCGGTTCGAATCAGCGCATCGACCTGGCCGGCACGTGGCGCGACGACGGCAGCGGAACGCTGCGCTTGAACGCGCGCCGCGTGTTTCTGGACACCTTCAGCTCGGAAATCCCCGCCCGATACGGCGGTCTGATCGACGTGGACGCGACGCTGCGCGGCACGAGACAACGGCCGCTCGTCGCCGCCGATCTGACGATTTCCGATGGCCGTGTCCGCCAGTTTTCGTATCAGAAGCTCGCCGGCCATATCGATTACGCAGACGAGTTCGCCACGATCGACCTGCGCCTCGATCAGAGTCCGGGCGTCTGGTTGACGGCTGCCGGCACCGTGCCGATCGCGGCGTTTCAGCGCAACCGGCCGGAGAAACCGATCGACGTCGCGATTGCCTCGAGCCCGATCGGCCTGGGATTGATCGAAGGCGTCACCGACGTCGTGCGCAATGTGAGCGGCGAGGTGCGTATGAATCTCAACGTCGTCGGCACGAGCGTCGATCCGCACGTCTCGGGCACCGTCGACCTCACCAATGCCGGCTTTGTCGTCGTCTCGAGCGGCGCACGCTACAAGAACGGCCGCGCCGTGCTGCGGTTCGCGACCGACAGTGTCGCCGTCGAGACTTTCCACCTCGAAGACAATCGCGGCCGGCCGCTCGAAGTCCGCGGCAGTCTCGCGACCCACGAGCTGCGCGTCAGCGCCCTCGAGGTCGACATCTCCGCCAAGGGATTCGAGGTGATGCGCAACGAGTTCGGCAACATCGACGTCGATGCGAAGCTGAACGTCGGTGGCCGTTTCGACTCGCCGCGATTCGAGGGGACGATCACCATCGCCGGTGGCGAGCTGAAAGTCGACGAGATTCTCGCGCAATCGCTCTTCCGCCCGTATTCCACGCAGCCCTCCGTGCCGCCGCCGGTCGATGCGGTGGCCGCCCTCAATCCCTGGGAACGGCTCGGCATGAACATCCAGCTGCACGTGCCCGGTACGCTGCGGATGACGGGACGCGAGGTCCAGGTCAACGCGAACAGCCCGATCGGGCTCGGGAGCATCAATCTCCGCGCGATCGGCGATCTGTATTTGTATAAAGATCCGGCGCAACCGCTGTATGTGAACGGCTATTTCGATTCGTTGACCGGCACGTATGCTTTTCAGGGGCGGCAGTTCGATCTCGACCCCGCGAGTTCGATTGCGTTCCGCGGCGATCTCAATCCCGAGTTGTACGTCACCGTGAGCCGGGTGATTTCCGGCGTCGAAACGCGTGTGGCGATCACCGGGTCGCTGCGCGAGCCCGAGCTGCGGCTGACGAGCAACCCACCGCTCGATCCCTCGGACATCCTGTCGCTGATTGTGTTCAACGCATCTGCCAACGATCTGAATACCGAGCAGCAGCGCGATCTCGCGATTCGCGCCGGCGCGCTCGCTGCTGGCTTTCTCGCGACACCGCTCGTCAACGCGGTGCAGCGATCGCTCGGTCTAACAATCCTGGAGATCGAGGCGCCGCAGGGTTCGAGTACCGGGCCGCGCGTCACCGTCGGTCAGGAATTCGCGCCCGGCCTGGTCGCCCGGTTTAGCCGGCAGTTCGGCACCGAGGACTACGATGAGGCGACGGTCGAATATCAGCTGTCGCGAATTCTGCGGATCCGTGCCACCTTCTCCGATGTGGATTCAAGCGTCGCTCGGCCGCTCTTCCGCCGCGCCGAACGCGCCGGCATCGATTTGATTCTCTTTTTCAGTTTTTAGTTTTATCCGCGGGGCGTTGTCCCTCGGGCTCCCCACACGTTCTCTCGTACGCCGCCGGCGTGTCCCATTCGCGTGTCTCGCTCCCCGCGCTCGTTCGCGACTGCCGCATGCGCCCTCGCGCTACAAGGCACCGTGTTTTCTTTGCACAACGAAACCGCCCCGTCGTCGCGCTGTCACGGCTTTTTTGTATTCTCGTGTTTCGTCCGCAAAAAGGAGAGCGTGATGGCAAATTTCGGCGAAGCACTCGCGGCGCTCGAGGAGTTTCGTGCCCAGCTGGTCGACCGCCAAGTCAACGCGGCCATCCCGCAGGATCACGCGCGCGCGTTCCGCCCCACCGCCGGCGCCGCAGGCGATCCGGTAGTGCGAAACGTTCACGCGACGGGAGTTGGCGTTCGAGACAACACCGGCAGCAGCGAGTCGCTCGATTACGTGATCAAGGTCTATGTCTTCGACAAAGGCGACGTGCACACCGCGGGCGCCGAGCCGTTTCTCACCAAGCCGGTGCAGGGTGTCGACATCGATATCGAACATCTTCCCGTCCAGGTCCCGTTCGCTCCCGCCAAGCGGCGCCCGGCGCGGAAACGGCCGTCCGCCGATACGCCGCGCCAGCACCAGCAGCGGCGCAGGCCGGTGCCCGCCGGTGTCGAGATCGGCCCGCTCGGCGGAAATTTCGTTGGAACACTCGGGTGTTTTGTGCGGCGCGGGCCCGGGTCGACTGCTCCACTCTTCGTGCTGAGCAACAACCACGTCCTCGCCGACGTCAATCGGTTTCCGCTCGGCATGCGGCATACGCAACCATTTTCGAGCAATCCGGCGGACGTAATCGCCGCGCTCACCGATTTCGAGCCGCTGCGGTTTCCTGCGCCAGGATCGGAGCCACGCAATGTGATCGACGCCGCGATCGCGAGCGTGACGAACCCCGCTCAGATCGTTCTCGGCCGGATGCTCAACATCGCGAACTACACGCCGCAGCTTCTCGCGCCGCGGCCCGGCATGGCGGTGACGAAATCCGGCCGGACGACGGGGGTGACGAGAGGAACCATCCGCGCGATCCGTGTTCGTGGCGTGCAAGTCAATTACGGAACGCGGCAGAATCCGATCATCGCGACTTTCGACAACGCGATCACGATCACCAGCGCCGGCGGGCAGCCGTTCAGCAATCCCGGCGACTCGGGATCGGTTATTCTGGACCAGCAAACGGGTCGTCCAGTCGCGCTGCTGTTCGCCGGCGATTCATCGACGACCACCGCCTGCGATCTGGCCGCGGCGTGCAATCGTTTCAACGTGCGGCCCGTGTAGCGCAGCGGTTCGGCGATCTCCGGCAGGCCCGTGGAGCTGTTGAAGAAGCACAAGTGAAACCCGTCCGCACGCATCGTCCGGGAATGCCGGCCGATCCCGAACCGCCGGACCGGCTCGTCAAGCTTGCCGACACCATCCGGGATCCGCTCGTGATCCAGTCGGGAGTCACCACTACGTCTGATGGAAGGTGGGCGCTGTATGTCACCGTGCGCGACGACGCGACGGTGCCGATTGGCAGCGTCGAAGAATACGCCGAAGGCTTTCCGGTTGTGTACGAAGCGGAGCCGAAAGAACCTCCCCGCGCCGGACCCGCGTACCCGGAACGGGAACGCGGCTCGCGCTAACGCCGATCGTCAGTCCAAGGCGACTTCGGTTTTTGCGCCGCTGACCTCGACCCGCTTTTCGATTTTCTGCGACCCGGCGTAAATCGTTACCGTGTACGGACCCGGCGGGACGTCGTCGAACTCGTACGTGCCGTCGGCGGCTGCGGCGACGACGTAGGGCGACGACGCCGCAAAAATCTGCGCGGACATTCCAGGATGGATGTCGCAGCCGACGTCGTAGAAGCCGTCGCGCGGAAAAGTGAAGTTGTAGACCTGCCCTGTCGGGATCGCGACGTTGAACATTCCCTCGCGTGTTTCTGATTCCCTGACCCGCACGTTGTGCAGCACGTCGTCGCTGTTGCGAAACTGTGTGGGGAGACCGGTCCGCACGAACAGCATCGGCGGAATGAAGGTCTGTGAGATCTGATCCATGTACGGCGGTTCGGGCGGCGGCGCGAACTCGACCGCCGGCTGTGAATGCAGCGTGACGATCGCCACCTGCCCGTTGACCGCCGGGGGTGCTTTCCCGACCACAACGTGCGCTGAGGGATCCGCCGCCGGCGCAGCCGCCGCGGCCGGCGGCGGCTGGCCCGGCTGCTTCGAACAACTGGCGATAACGAATGCGAGCGCGAGGATCGCTACTGTGCGGTGTGCCTTACTTCGCATCGCCGCGATAAACCACGCGCCAGATGCGCCCTTTGACGCTCTCGCTGATGTAGATCGATCCGTCCGGCGCCTGTGCGACGCCATCGGCTCGATACGTCGCGTTGTTGACCATGCGAGGCGGCGTGGCGCCGGCAAATCCGTCCGCAAAGACTTCGAACTTCCCGGCTGGTTTTCCGTTCGCGAACGGTTGGAACGTGACGTTGTAGCCGTCCTGATTGGCCGGCGAGCGATTCCAGGACCCATGGAATGCGACGAGCGCGCCGCCTTGATATCGCTTCGGGAATTGATTCCCGGTGTAGAACATCACGTCGACCGGCGCCCAGTGTGCCGGAAATGCGGTCAGCGGCGCCTTGAACTCGGCGCAGCGGCCAACCGTTTTGCCGTCACCGCCGTACTCCGGATTGAGCAGCAGCTTCTGCTGGAAGAAGTCGTAGAAGCAGTACGGCCATCCGTAATTGCCGCCCGCCTCGATCCGGTACATCGGTTCGCCCGGCCGCGTCTGGTTATCTTCCCCCGTAAATTGATCGGACCACAGCGTGTCGATCTGATCGCGATTGTTCATGACGACCCAGAGCGCTCCTTCGTGCCACGTGATCGCCGGCATCTGCCGGAGACCGGTCGCGTAGCGCTGGCCGTCTTCCTGTTTCTGGCCCAGCTTGTTCTCGTCGAACTTCCAGATCCCGCCGGTCTTCTCCAGCAGCGGGCAGGGATCCTGGCCGGCAACTTTCGGCCGGCGATCCTGCGGTTGGCAGGCGTTGGACGGCGCGCCGACGTTCACGTAGACCGAACCGCGGCCGTCGAACGCGATGCCTTTGTCCTGATGCGGCGCGCCGAGCGGCAGATCCGCGACGACCACTTCCGGCGTCGCCGCCGGCTTGAGCTGTCCGGGCGTCATCTTGTAGCGCTCGATCGAGGTGGTCGTTCCCACGTAGAGATAGCCGTTTCGGATCGCGATGCCGGTGCTGCTCTTCTCACCAAATTTTTCGGTGACGTCCATCTTGCCGTCGCCGTTGGTGTCGCGAAGCGCGACGAGGCCGCCGCTCGCGCCGCGGCCGGCCATCACCGCGACATAGAGATCGCCGTTCGGCGCGACCACCATGTGCCGCGCCGCACCGAGATCGTCGGCGACGACGAGGGCACAGAATCCCTGTGGCAGTTTCAACCCACCGTTATCGGCATCACACGCCGGCAGCGCCGCGCCGACTGTGATCGATGCGCCGATGGCGGCGCACATCGCAATTGCACATCCAGTTACCAGCCGTCTCATTCGGATCTCCAAAAGGTGCGCTGTGCTTTAAATGAATCCGGCTAGGCCGGATCCCACAGCCGAACGATCATGACCCAGCAGAACGATCGCGATCCAGCAGAACGATCATGATCGAGCCAGAACGTCAATCGTCAGCGAGCAGATTGCGGCAGCGCGAACGCGAGATATTCACCCGAGTAAACGCCGCCACTGATTGCGACGATGATGTACTGCTTTCCATTCGCGAGGTACGACATCGGCGAACCACTCTGCGGCGCCGGCATCCACACCGCGCCGACTTCTTTCCCGGTCAGCTTGTCGTAGGCGCGCAGCATCGCGCCGCGCGTGCGGCCGGGCGGCGAAGTGACGAGTGGATCCCCGACGACGACGAGTGTTTTCGTCACCACTGCCCCGACGTTGCCGGCCTGGCCAGTTTTTGGAATGTCCACGCCCTTCAGCAACGGATGATTACGGACCGCATCGGGCGTGTCGCCGTGTGGAACCATCCAGCTGATTTGCGCCTTGTCGAGGTTGACGGCCGTGACCACTCCGTACGGCGGCTTCAACAGCGGTAATCCTTGCAGCGGATCGACAACCGGCGCGGCCGCCGGCGTTGGTGGCGGTGGCGGCGGCGCGGCCGGCGTCGCAGCCGGTTTGGCATCAGCCGCAGATCCTTCTCCACCACCGAGGATGAGCGAGATGCGCTGCCCCGCGGTTCCCATGATGTACGCGATGTCGGAAATTTCCTTCGGCGGCTGCACGAGGCCGAGAATGGCCGTGCACGAATTGCAGGCCGGCGCAAACACCGTGTGCAGCTCGGGATCGTAGGTCGCGCCGGGCCAGTTCGATCCTCCGGTCAGCGTGCCGATCGTGAGCGCGCCGATCGGACCTTCGACCTTGCTCACGACCGGCGGATTGTACGGAGACGGCGCGTACGAATAGCGCTTCAGCTGCTCGAGGCCTGCCTGCCGCAGCTGCGGCGTGAAGTCGATGATGTCGTCGGGCACCTTCACATACGGCCGCGAGTACGGCGGCGGATTGGATGGAATCGGCTGCGTTGGCGAGGTCTTCTCGCCGGGCACCGTCGACTGCGGCACGGGGACTTCGGGAATCGGCCAGACCGGTCGTCCGGTGATCCGATCGAAGACGTATAAGTAACCCTGTTTGCTCGGGACGGCGACGGCTTTGATCGGCTTGCCGTCGACGACGATGTCGGCGATGAGCGGTGCGGACGACATGTCGTGATCCCAAATCGGATGGTGCACGAACTGGAAGTGCCACTTCCGCTGCCCGGTTTTCAGATCGACCGCGACGAGTGTTTCGGCAAAAAGATTGTTGCCCGGCCGGTGGCCGCCGTACAGGTCGGACGTCGGCGTTTCCACTGGGAGGTACACGAGGCCGGCATCTTCGTCGACCGTGATCTGCGTCCAGACGCCGACGTTGCCCGTTGTCACCCACGAATCGTTTTCCCACGAGTCGTTGCCAAACTCGCCTGGCCGCGGAATCGTGTTGAACTGCCAGATCTTTTTGCCGGTGCGCACGTCGAACGCGCGCACGAGGCCCTTCGTGTTGTTGCGGGTCTTGACTGCCAGCCCCTCGCGGAACGACGAACCGACGATGACGATGTCTTTCGCGATCGTCGGCGTCGAGTGCAATCCGATCTCGCCTGTGTCGAGGTCGATCTGCTGGCCGGTGCCGATTACGGCGCCTTCCTTCAAATCGACGATGCCGCCTTTGCCGAACGATTGGACGGGCTGTCCGGTTTTCGCGTCGAGGGCGACGAGTCGATAGCCGGTCGTCACATACAGCACACGTTCTTCTTTGCCATCGGTCCAGTAGGACAAACCGCGGCCCGAGAGCTGACGCGGCGCGTTTACCGCGCGTGCGCCTTCACGCAGGCTGTACGCCCACCGCAGCTCGCCCGTCGCGCCGTCGAGCGCCACGACCGAGCGGCGCGTCCCGCCGGTCGCGTAGACCACCCCTTTGACCGCGAGCGGCGTGCCTTCGAGCTTGTACTCAGGCCGGGTGCCGAGGTTGTCGGTCTTGAACCGCCACGCCACCTCGAGCTGATTGAAGTTGGCGCCGTTGATTTGATCGAGCGGGATGTAGCGGCTGCCGCTGACGTCGGCGGTGTAGTGGGTCCAGTCGCCGTTCTTTGGCGACGGCATCGACGACTGCCCGGAAATCCTGAAGCCTGCAAGGGCGACGAGGCCGGCGAGAACAGCAAGTGCGGGCAGCCCGCGTCCAACATTTCTTCGCAGCATTCGATTCTCCTGTGCGAAGAATGATTATACCCAGTGGTTCGGCTGAGGCCGGATCCCACGTACGACCAGCCGGCGTATTCCGCTCCATCCGTCCAGCCAGCGCTCCGTATGTTCCGTACGTTTCCCGTACGTGGGACCCGGAATCAGTCGAAAAGACCCAAAAATTAAGAATTGAGAATTAAGAATTAAGAATTTAAGAAATCCCGGGCCGTCGGGCGTCCGGAGCCTTCTTAATTCTTAATTCCTAATTCTTAATTACGGATCTCAGCAGTCACCGTCCTCTACCACCTCCACCCCGGCCGCCGAGCGGGAACAGCGGGCTCGCGCTCGTTGTTGCGGTTTGCTGCGCCGCCATCACGATGTTTGTGACGACCTTCGTGCCGTCGGGAAAATCGCTGCCGATGAGTTCGGTGAACGTGCCGTTGGTCATTCCGGCCTGCACATCGTGGGGAATCAAGACGCCATCGCTGTCGATCCAGATCCGGTTCGTACCCGCCTCGGGTTTTGACGGCGCGGCCGCTTCGACGGTCTTTCCTTCGGCGCGAGCGAGCGCGGCCAGCTGTTCCGGCGACGGTCTGAAGCGCAGCGCGGCGCTCGGGGCGCGCTGCACGTTGTCGCGCCGTGCGGTCTCGATGTTGACCGTTGCCGTCATGCCCGGTTTGAGTCTCAGATCGGGATTCGGAACGGAGATCACCGTCGCGTAGGTCACGACGTTCTGCTGCAGGATCGGATTGAGCCGCACCTGCGCGACGGTCCCCGAAAAGGTTTCGTTCGGATAGGCGTCGACATGAAAGCTGACCGTCTGTCCGATCTGGACGCGGCCGATGTCCGATTCGTCGACGCCCGCGTTGACCTGCATTTTCGTGAGGTCGGCGGCGATCACGAACAGCGTTGGGGCTTGAAAGCTCGCGGCCACCGTCTGGCCGACGTCGACGTTTCTCGAGACGACGAACCCGTCGATCGGCGCGGTGATGACGGTTTTTGCGAGATTCACTTGCGCCTGGCTCAGCGCCGCGCGCGCCTGTGTGATTTGTGCGTCGGCCGAATTCTTCTGCGCGTCCGCCGAGCGCTTGGCCACTTCGGCGGCCTCGAGATCGGTTGCCGGGATCAGGCTGCGCGCCGACAGTTCTCGCGCGCGCGCGAGCTGCTTCTCCGCATCCTCGGCGGCGACGACGAGTCGGTCGCGATCGGCGATCGCCTTGGTCAGGTTGGCCTGCGCCTGATCGACCTCGCTCTGGAAGAGCGACGGCTCGAGGCGCGCGATCACCTGCCCTTTCTTGACGACCGAGTTGAAATCCGCGTAGAGCGCCTGCAGCGTGCCCGACTGCTGCGACCCGACCTGAACCGTCGTCACCGCTTCCAGCGCGCCGGTTGCCACGACGGTATCGACGATGTCGCCGTGAGTCAACGGCGCCGTCACCACCTGCGGCTCCGCCGACCCTCGCTTGGCGTAGAAGGCTCCGACCGTCAGCGTCGTCGCGACGATGACTGCCCCGGCAAGGATGACCTTCTTCATAACTGTGCCTCTACTTATTCGACGCAACGGCCGTGGAGGGTCGGTGTCAGGACTGTGAACAAATCGTGGCCGGTTCGAGTAAAGTGCCCGCATGAGCCGACTGCAAATTCGCGGGAATCTCGAGACGACCTATGCCGACGTGCTGACGCCCCAGGCGCTCGCTGCGCTCGAAGCCCTCGCCCATTTCGATCCCGACCGAAAAGCCATCATGGCCAGCCGGATGACCCGGCGCGCCGCACGCGCGCGCAACCGGCAGCCGCTCGCGTTTCTCGATCCGAAGTCCACGATTCCCCGCACCACGATCACCGTGCAGCAGGCGCGCGACGTTGCATTTGTCGGGAGCGACATTCCGCACGATCTGCAGCGCCAGTGGATTCAGGGCACCGGTCCGGCGGCACGGCCCGAAACGCCGGCGCCGCGCAGTATTCGGAACATTGCCTACGCGCTCCTGTCGGGAGCAGACGGCTGGATGTTCGACGGCGAAGACGCGCTTGGCCAGGTGTCGACGATGTCGCTCGACAACCAGCGAAACCTGCGCCTCGCCATTCAGCGTGACGGGTCGTTCATGACGGTGGCCGAAGAAGTCGCCGCGGAAATGAACGAATGGGCGACGGGATTTTTCGGCCGGCCGATTGTCGACAACTGGAAGAAGCAGCTCGATTTCACGACGAAGATCTTCCGGCCGCGCGGACTGCACCTCGACGATCGACACATCCGCCGCGCCGACGGCGAAGGCTTTTCAGCATCGATCGTCGACGTCGCGCTGTTTGTCGTTCACAACCACCGCACGATGCAGGCGGCGGGCTCGACGTTGGTGCTCTACCTGCCGAAGATTCAGACCGCCGAAGAAGCCGCGTTGTGGAGCGACATTCTCAACGCGCTCGAACAGCAGCTCGGGCTGAAGGCGGGTGCGATCAAGGCCTACGTGCTGATCGAGCAGCTCGAGGCGTGCTTCCAGCTGATGGAAATTCGCGCCGCGCTCGGCCTGCATTTCATCGGCTTCAACACCGGCCGGTGGGACTACATCAACAGCGTGTCGGATGCGATGGCGTGGGATCCGGCGTTCGTCAATCCCAACATCGATGCGATCACGATGACCTACGGCTACATGCGGAACTACGAAGATCGGGTGCGGCGCGCCGTCAACACGCCCGATCAACGCGGGCAATACACGCTGTGGCAAGGCGGCATGGAACCGAACATTCCGGTGGGATCGGCAACCGGCGTGGCCAATTCGATGAAGCGCGCCGTGGCCGGGGCGGAGCGCGAACAGCGCGAGGGCGCGAGCGGCAAATGGGTCGCGCACTGGAAGATGGTCCACATCGTGCGGCCGGTGTGGGAGAAAGTCGGCGAGGCGAATCAGCTGGGACGGAAATTCCCGCCGCTCACGCACACCGCCGCCGATGCGGCCGGGTTGACGCTCCTCGAACCGGCGCCGCGCACGATCCGCGGCGCGCGCGATCTGCTGAGCGTCGCGCTTCAGTACGGCAATGCGTTCGGCCGCGGCCTGCAGGCGGCCGCACTCAAGCCGGCAGACTTCTTCGGCAACGACGACATCCTGTACTTGATGGAAGACATGGCGACCGGTGAGATCCGCCTGAGCATCCTCTGGGAGTGGATCCACAAGCACGCGGCGCTCACCGACGCCGATCCGATTGGGGTGAAAGCGGGCGACACCTTCACGGCCGAGATCTTTTCCAAGCTTCTGGTCGAGGAGTACGAAAAACTGCGCCGTGCCGGCAATCGCGACGTGCACGACGTGTCGAAGACCACGACGCTGCCGATCGCGCGGGAGATCGTCGAGACCTACGTGATGGCCGACGTGAAGCTGCCGTGGTACATCGATCTGCTGAACATCAATCTGAACAACTACGATCTGGCCGAGGCGAAGCGACGCATCAAATTACTGACGGATGCGTTCCGCAAGGATGGCACGCGCGTCACGCACAATCTGGATTTTGACAAGGTTGCGGTGTAGTGCGGACCGTCAGGTCCGCGATGGCACATATGCACACTCACAATCGCTGGGGCATCGCCGTTGCCGGCGTGCTGATGCAGATCGCGCTCGGTGCGGTGTATGCGTGGAGCGTATTCCGCACGCCGCTTGCCACGAAATTCAACTGGTCGATCGCGGAGGTGACGCTGACCTTCACGATCTCGATCTTCATCCTTGGCGTGGCGGCGTTTCCCGGCGGCCTCTGGCTCAATCGCAAGGGTCCGCGCGTCGTCGCGGTGACCGGCGGCGTGCTCTATGGGCTCGGTGTGTTCCTCGCGAGCTTCACCGACAGCTTGTGGTGGCTGTATCTCACCTACGGGTTCATCGGCGGCGTCGGGCTCGGCTTCGGCTACATCGTGCCGGTCTCCGTGCTCGTGAAATGGTTTCCGGATCGGCGCGGGATGATCACGGGAATCGCGGTCGGCGGCTTCGGGGCCGGCGCGCTGATCACGGCGCCGATTGCGACGAGGCTGATCGAGAGCCGCGGCGTGCTCCAGACGTTTGCCTATCTCGGCATCGCCTATCTCATCGTCACGCCGCTGGCCGGCCTGTTCATGCGAAATCCACCTGACGGGTGGAAACCCGAAGGGTGGACGCCGCCGGCGGCTGCGGCGTCGCAGCGGGCAGTGCGCGATTTCACGCTCGGCGAAGCGCTGGGCACGCGGCAGTGGTGGACGCTGTGGCTGATCTTGTTCCTCAATGTCTCTGCCGGTATTTCGTTGATCTCCCAGCAGGCACCGCTGTTCCAGGAACTGGCGGGCGTGTCCGCGGTCGTCGCCGCGAGCATGGTCGGCATCGTCAGCATCGGCAACGCGATCGGCCGCGTGTTCTGGGCGTGGCTCTCGGATCTGATCACGCGCCGCGCGACCTTCGCGGTGATGTTTCTCGTCCAGGTCGCGCTCTTCTGGGTGATTCCCGATCTGCGCGCGTCGACGTCGCTCACCGTGACCGCGTTCCTGATTCTCATGTGCTACGGCGGCGGGTTCGGCACGATGCCGGCGTCAGTTGCCGATTACTTCGGGCCGCGGAACGTCGGACCGATTTACGGGTTGATGCTGACGGCGTGGGGATTCGCGAGCGTGTTCGGCCCGCTGATGATGGCCGAGATGCGCCAAACCAGCGGCTCATATGCGGGCGCGCTGCACATCATCGCTGGAGTCATGCTCGTGTCGACAGCGCTGCCGCTGACGCTCTCGGCACCCAAGCGCGACACGATCGCGGTTCGCACATAGCCTGACGTGTCGGCCCGGCCTCCAGGTCGGGCGTTCATCTGACAACCGCAGGGGAATAGGCGTTGCGCAGCAGCACACGCGGCGCCGAATTTGGGTCGACCGTCATCACCCACAAGTCCGCGGCGGTTCCGTTTCCGGTCAGGTGGTAAGTAACGGACTGGTTGTCGATCCACTCGACCTGGTCGTCGACGCTCCTCGTTTCTTTCGCGAGCACGACTTCCTCGTTCGTCGTCAGATCGAGTCGGGCGAGCTGCCACCAGCCGCGTGATCTGGAGCCGATGCGTTTCTTGAAGACGAGGCGCGTGTTGTCGGGAGAGAGCGACGGACACTCCACGCCGGGACGGAGCACCTGCACCTCGCGGCGATCGACGTCGCCCTTCACGAGGTAGCTGACGCCGCCGGTGTCGAGCGTCGCGAAAAAATCGTTGCCGTCGCGCGCGAAGGTCACGCCCCAGAAGTTGAAGTCGTTCTCGCGAATGCGGACGCCGTCCTTGAGCACGGTGAAGTCCTCGAGATCGGCGAGCGGCTTTCCGGCGTCGAGATCGATGATCGTCGTGCGCGTCGAAAATCCTTCCTGCGCGTACGAGTGCCCCTCTTCGAACACCGTGGCTGCGGCGCGCCGTCCGTTGCTCGACACGCGGACCCGGCTCGGTGGTCCGGTCAGCGACACGCGACCGGTCGTGTGGAACTCGCTGTCGAAGAGATCCGCAAAATGCGTGCGGTTCGGACCAGCCGTTTTCGAGTTCAAACAAATGCCACGTGCGCCAGAGTAGTACACGCGTTCGCAGGAAAGTGGCGTGACGAACCGGCCGGAGTCGAGCGCGTCGATCGGCGTCAGCGATACGTGCTGGTGTGTGTCATCCGATGCCACGCTGATAAACATCAGATACGGCGGCTTTGGTTCGCTGCTGAGCAGAACCGTGCGCGACGGATCGGTGCCGCCCGCGCGCCCGCATGCGGCGGCGAGCAGCGCGATGAATGCCGCGGATATTCTGGCCATCAATGACTTATCGTCAGAATACGCCACTTTTCGCGGCCGCCCCGGCCTTATGCCCCCGGCCTTTACGGCTTCGGCGGCGTTCGGCCTGTGCCTTGCAGCTACCCCGGCGATGGGGACTGTTCCCTCAACCGTCGAATCCCGTGCCGCGCTGGCCGGGGTATGCGTCGCGGCGATGCTGCTGACGGCATGCACCAGCGGCGCTGTGGCGACGCCGGTTGCGCCATCGGCGGTGACAACGCCGGCCGCCGCGTCGCTGACGCTGACGGTCCACGTGCACGCGCGAACCAGCGAATCACCGATCGCCGGCGCACTCGTGCGCCATGAGGCCTCGCGCTTTTACACCGATGCGTCGGGCGAGCTGACGATCGTGGTCGACGCGGGCAAGGAGACGACCGTCGAAGTCTCGGCGGCCGGATACCATTCGATGACTGCGGCGGCCGTGGTCAACAGCGCCGAGTCGTGGACGTTTTATCTTCAGCCGATCACCTGATTACAATCGGTCAGCCGCGCGATGATCCCGATCACTGATCAACTGGCGATCGACGATCGTTTCATCGAAGAGCGATTCGTTCGCGCCTCCGGACCTGGCGGCCAGAACGTCAACAAAGTGGCCAGCGCGGTCGAACTGCGTTTCGATCTGCAGCGATCGCCCCTGCCCGAGGACGTCAAGGCGCGCGTCGCTTCGCTCGCCGGCAGGCGGCTGACCGCCGACGGCGTGGTGCTCATCGACAGCCGGCAGCACCGCACGCAGGAACAAAACCGCGAGGCAGCGCGCGACCGTCTCGCCGCGCTGATTCGCCAGGCGCTTCGCCCGCCAAAGAAGCGGCGCCGAACCCGGCCAACCGGCGCGTCGCGCGAAGCGCGTCTGACGACAAAGCGCCGTCGCAGTGATATCAAGGCCGCACGATCGCGGCGCGGCGAGGACTGATCGTCCAGCTAATCCTCATTGGCCGGATGCACAGTTACAGGGCGGGCATCCCTTGTCGAAGATCACTTTCCAGGTATTGCCTTCACGCCGCCAGATCGAATTGAAGACGCCGATTTGTTTGCCTGCCGAATCCTTGACCGGGCCGCTCGTCAGTCCGAGCGTTCCCGACTGAAGCACCTCGACGGTGTCAGGGTCCCACGAAAACGGCGCGGCTGGTCCGTCGAAAAACCCGCTCCATCCCGCCAACACAGCGGCCTTGCCGCGCTGAACGTCTTTTCCGAAAAAAATCGCTTCGTCGGACACGAGGGCGCCGAACGCGTCGAAGTTGCGAGTCGCCATCGACCGCGCGAACGCGCGCTCGGCGTCCCTGACTTGTTGTGTGAGGTCGCGGTTCGGCTGCGCCGCGACCGAACCGCCAGTCAGGGCGCAGACCAATAACCCAGCGACAAGCACTGCGTAGCGCGTCACGCGCGTCAGACCGCTGAAATTTGCAATCAATCCGAAGTCTCTAAGTTACGAGGGCGCCCGGCGCGGGCCCCGTTGGCCGCCACCCGCGAGCGCGCGACATTGCTCTAAATCTCAGTTGGCGAGCGCGATCGATTTCACCGCGATCGTCTTCCCATCGCTGGTCCCGGTCACCGCAACCTTCCAGGCCTTGTCCTTGTTGGTCGCTCTGATGAACTCGAGCGCCTGCTCGTTGCCCTTCGCGTCGAACTTCAGGACCTTTTGATCCGCGGTAATCAGGCTGTAGCCGCTCTTGATGCAACCGTCCATCAGATTGCATTTCTTGTCGTGGTTTTCCGCGTAGCCCGGCTCGGTGGCGTGATTGCCGGCGCACACGGCATCGACCAGATAACCTGAGAACTTCTGTGTTCCCGACTGCGCCGAGGCGGTCAACGTCAATCCCGCGACGGCAAACAGCGCAACGAACATATGTCGTGTCATCACTACTCCTTGTCAGCGTCAACGATTTTGCCCAAGCGCCTTATAATGGCTGAAAATACCGTGGAACGCACAATGAAATTGGTGAGATCGGCCGCGCTGCTGACTGCCGCAGCGATCATGAGCGTGACGGCGCTGGGCGCGCAATCGAAGAACGCCGCGACGACGTCGTCGAGCGCAAATGTCCTTCGCACGGCCGATGGCCATCCGGATCTGTCCGGCACGTGGACCAACGGGACGACGACTGCGTTCGAGCGGCCGGTCGCATTGGGCGAAAAAGCGTTCTACACCGAAGCCGAGGCGGCGGAGCAAGGACGGCTCGCGAGCGAGCGTCGAAACGCGGCGCGCGGGGCGCGGCGGCCTGGCGACGTCGGCAGCGACAACGAAGCGTTCGTCGATACCGGGTATCAGCCGGTGTCGACGCGTCAGACCTCACTCATCGTCGATCCGCCTGACGGCCGCATTCCGATTCTCCCGGCGGCCGAGAAACAGCGCGACTTCAACGTCAACAACAACGAGTCGTACGAGCACATGAGCCCGTGGGATCGCTGCATTACGCGGGGACCCACCGCGCTCTTCCCCGCTGGCTACAACAACGGCTATCAGATCGTGCAGACCCGCGACTACGTCGTGATCCTCGCCGAGATGATTCACGAAGCGCGCGTCATCCCGCTCGACGGCCGGCCGCACGTGGGTGCGGCGATCAAGCAGTGGTCCGGCGACTCGCGCGGCCGCTGGGAAGGGAACACGCTCGTCGTCGACACGACGAACTTCCACGATCGCGGATGGCTCACCACGCACGCCGGGTCCGGCCGTCTGCGCGGCGTGCCGTTCAGCGACCAGCTGCATCTCGTCGAGCGATTCACGCGCGTCGACGCGGTCACGCTCAGTTATCAGATGACGGTCGAGGATCCGACCGTGTACGCGAGGCCGTGGACCTTCTCGATGCCCATGGTGCGCGACGATGGATATTTGATTTACGAGTACGCGTGCGCCGAAGGCAATCAGGCGATCGGCTTGATGCTGCGCGGTGCGCGCCGGCTCGAACAGGACAAGCAGCCCTCACCGTAGGCCCGACCGTAGGCCGACCGTAGGCCCGACCTTCAGGTCGGGCGCTTATTGGCTTCAGGTCGGGCGTTTATTACCTTCAACCGGGCGTCTACCGGCCCAAGAACTTTTGTATTTCAGGCAGCCGCTTCTCCGCGTCCGCCTCGCCCATCTCGATCAGCCGCTGAATGTAGTCGGTCTGGAACATCACCAAACTGAGAAGGTCGTTCGATCGCGTTTCGGCCGTGCCAAGGCCGCGCGTCAGGAATCGAAACGCGCGCGGCAGCTGTGCCTCGTACTCGTTCGCCAGCCGTCCGAGATCCTCCGACGGCCGCAGCACGAGCAGATCGATGTGGCGAAGCCCGTTGCGATCGTTCTCCGGGAGCCGCGCCAGCAGCTGGTTGATTTGCTCCAGGTGCAGCGCATCGCCGTCGAGCAGATCGAGAAAGATGGCGTTGAACAGGACGCCGGCGACCTGCGCCGGCGGCGGATAGCCGACGACCTGCGGCCGCCGGTCCGCTTCCTGGCGCGACCGCGCGTAGCGCGTCGACACCGCGATCACCTTTCGCGCCCCGAGGTGGATTGCGGGCGAGAGCGGGGCGGTCAGCCGGATGCCGCCGTCTCCGAACCACTCGTCGGCGACCTTCACGGCCGGAAAAAAGAACGGCAGCGCGCACGACGCCATCACGTGCTCGACGCGGAACTCGCAGCGGACGCTCCGGCGCTGCGGCCGCCGCTCCCAGCCCTGAATGTTGCACTCCTCGCGCGTCTGCACCCAGGTGACCGATTGGCCGGTGGTGTAACTCGACGCGGTGAGCGTCAGGGCGCTGAGCGTGCCGCGGCGAATGCTCTCGCCGATGCCGTCGATTCCGCCGTCTTCGCGCGCATCGAGCGTGCGTACCAGCAACTCGCGCAGCGGTGTCGTGTCGACGAGGCTGCGCGCCTGGGGCAAAAGCGCCTTCCCGCCCGACAGCAGCTTTCCGCCCCACCGGACGGTGCGCGACGCGAGATCGCGGAGATCGACGCGGAACACGTCGTCGGTGTGCAGGCTCGCCCACAGATCCGAGAGGCGCTCGACTTTTTTGGCGAACGGATCCTGCCATGCCGCAAGGACGGCGGCGTTGATGCCGCCGGCCGAGACCCCGGTCAGGATTCCGGGAATGGTGCCCGGAAACTCGCGGGCGAGCAGGCGGAGAAAGCCGACTTGATATGCGCCGCGCGCGCCGCCGCCGCTGAAGACCAGCGCGAGATCAGATTGTGGGGCTGCGTCTATCACCAATCTTTAGAGTGCGAAGCTCCCCACCACATGGACACGGAGGACACCTTTTCCCTCAGCCCCTTAGTTCGTCACCGCCTGGTACACCAGATTGCGCGAGACGAGACGGATGTCGTTGTTGGCCGAACCGCGGCTCTGAATCATGCCAATGAACACGAGGTCGGCTTTCGGATCGATCCAGAACCATGTGCCGGCGATTCCGTACCAGTCGAACGATCCATCCGAGACCGGTTCGCCGGCGGCAGCCGCGTCCATCACCACGCGAAAATCCATGCCCCATCCGGTGCCGGGCCGCATCGTCTTCAGCGCGTCGGCTGACAGATGGTTGGTCCGCATCATTTCGACGGTTCGCGGCGCCAGATAGCGTATGCCGCCGAATTCGCCGCCGTTCAGGAGCATCTGCGTGAAGCGCAGGTAATCGTCAGATGTCGAGAACAGTCCGCCGCCGCCGGATGCACCGGCGGGCGGCACGGAGAACGACTCGGCATTGTCCGCGGCCGGCACCAGCTGGCCATCGCGGCCGTCGGAATGCACCATCGCCACCCGCCCCAGTTTCGTCTGTGGCACGTAGAAGCCGGTGTCCTTCATGCCGAGCGGATCGAACAGCCGCGTTTTGAGAAAGTCCGCGAACGACTGGCCGGAGAATTTCTCGACGAGGTATCCCTGCACGTCGACGGCAATGCTGTACGACCACCGTGTGCCCGGCTGCGCCAGCAGCGGAATCTTCGAGAGCTTGGTGATCATCGCCTGCAGCGGCGCGGCGGGATCGAGCACGCGCTGCGCGATGATCATGCGGTCAACGGGATGCGTCTGGTTCAGGACGTAGCCGAGCCCCGCCGAGTGGGTCATCAACTCGCGCATCGTCATCGATCGCCGCGCCTCTTCGGTTCTCATGGCGCCGTCGGAATTGTCGCCGGCATAGACCTGCATCTTCGAGAATTCCGGAATGTAGCGCGACACCGGATCGTCGAGCCGCCACTTCCCTTCCTCGTACAACATCATCATGGCGACGCCGGTGATCGGTTTGGTCATCGAGTAAATGCGGAAGATCGAATCGCGCTGGATTGGATCCGGGTTCCGGACATCCTTCTTGCCGTACGAATCGGTGTGGACGATCTTGCCGTGGCGCGCCAGCAGCGTCGTCACGCCGGCAAGCCGATGGTCGTCGACGAATTTCCGGAGGCCGTCATCGAGCCGCCGCAGCCGCTCCGACGAAATGCCGACCGACTCCGGGGTTGCCTTGGCGAGATCGCGCGCGCCGTTCTCGGCGGCGGCGATGGTCGTGCTCGCGTGATTGAGCGACGAGACCGCCGCCGGGACGGCGACGACCGAGACGAGCAGCAACACAATGGGACGGAAGACGCGCTTCACGGATCACCTCTCAGGACGCCCGACCAAAGGTCGGGCCGATGATGCAGGCTGAGGCCCTCTACTTTAACTGGGTTTTGCTTTGCGTCCTTGACGTCGCCTCGGTTTTTTCGCCGATCGACTCGGCATCCCCGACGCGGGTATTTTGGCGAGTAGTCTTTGACTGCGCGACGTCAGGGTGCGCAGCCACTCGATCTGCAGCTTCGTGCCGGTTCTGATGATTTCGGTAATCGGCGGCGGCACGACCGACCAGTCAATGGCCAGCGCGCCCCAGTCGGGACGCCGGCCGTCAGCGTCGGTGAACTTGAAGGTTTTCGCGAGATCCCACGAGGTGTGGAGCTGGCCGGTTCGCCGCATCACGCCGGGATCGCCCGCCAGCGCCGCAACCGCGCGGCCGACGAAGAGTGGCGTTTCGGACTCCAGGAAGTTGGGATCCTTCTTCCCGGCCTCTTGCCAGTTCGCTTCCGTGACGCCGTGCTGTTCGAGCATTGATTCGGATCGCAGAAACCCCGGCACGATGGCGACGGCGGCGACACCATACGGCTCGAGCTCCGTCGCCATGTTCAGGGCCAGCATCTTGAGCGCGACCTTCACCAGCTGGGTCATCGGATTGCCGCCGGCGCTCAGCGTATCGCCCTCGGTGACCTCGACGATCAGCCCACGCCTGGCGCGGATCATCAGCGGTGCCGCGTGCTTCGCCGTGATGATGTGCGACGCAATCGTCTGCCGGAAGATCGCGTCGAAATTCGTCAGGTTGGTTTTCCAGAACGATCCCCACTCGGCCATCATCGGGTCTTCGCCGGCCACGGCGTTGACCAGGACATCGAGCCGCCCCTGTTCGCGATCGATGCGCGCGACGAGTGCTTCGACCTCGGATTCCACGGTGTGGTCGACACGCAGCGCCGTTGCCGATCCGCCGGCGGACACGATCATCTCTGCGGTTTCCTGAATCGTCTCGGGACGCCGGTATGCGGACGGATTGCCTGGAACGCTGCGTCCGGTGCAGTAGACCGTGGCGCCCGCTTCGCCGAGCGCGCGCGCAATGCCGCGTCCGGCACCGCGCGTCGCGCCGGCGACGATCGCGACCGTTCCTTTGAGTGGCGTTTTCTTTTGCATCGACCAGTGCGGACCTCGTGGGCCGGACCGTTTTCGGGCCGGCGACTACTTAGATGTGGTGCCGGCCCTTAGAAAGTTCGGCCAACGCTGCGATCGAAGACACGGTCTGCACAGCGCGGTGATCGAGTTGTTCCGGTGGCTCGCCGGCGACGCGCTGAATCCAGAACGAGGTCAGTCCGGCGGATGCGGCGCCGCTCACATCCCAGGCATTCGCCGACACGAAGCCGACGTCTTCGGACCGGACGTCGAAGCGCTCGCACACCAGATGGTAAACGCGCGGATCGGGCTTGAACACGCGCGCCTGGTCGGCGCTGATGATTGCGTCGAAGAGCCGTTCAATGCCCGCGTGAGTCGCCGCCGCGGCGAGCATCGCCGGCGCGCCGTTCGACAGGATCGCGAGTCGCGTGCCGCTCGCCTTCAGCGCTTCGAGGCCCGGCAGCACGTCAGGAAACACCGACAGGTGCAGATACGCATCCATCAGGTCTTTGCGCGTCCCTGGTGCGAGATCGATCTCGAGAAATGCCGCGGCGTACACGAGCGCATCTTCTGTAATCGTCCAGAAGTCTTCGTATCGCCCCATCAAACTGCGCAGCAGACTGTAGTGCAGTTGCTTCGATCGCCACAGCTGCGCGAGCGCCCCGCCTTTGCCGGGACACCGCGTCTCGCACAATGCCGTCACCGAGAAGACGTCGAACAGCGTGCCGTAGGCGTCGAAGGCGATGACTTTGAAGTTCATCGGTACACGAAACGGGCCCGGGGTCTTCCTTCCCGGGCCCAAGCACTCTACTACTACGCTCGCTCTCCGCCCTAAGGCCGCCCTCTGCGCTGATTCTCAGAAGGAGAATCGCACGCCAAGCTTGGCCTGGCGCGGGAATCCGCCGCCGCCGCGCAGGGCATTCAACACCAGGAACGTCGACGTCAACCGCTCGTCGCCCGACGGATTGTCGTAGTTGGCGCGGTTGGTGATGTTGAAGATGTCGAGGAATACCTCGATCGCCTGTTCTCCATGGAGACGCTGTCTCCAGCCGGCGCGCATGTCGAGCTGGAAGTAGTCGGGTCCGATCGCCCCGTTTCGTCCGCCGTTGTTCTCGACGTTGGTCATGACCGGAACTCCCTTGACGGTCGAACTCGCACTGTAGATACCGGCCGGCGAGGGATCGGTCAGCTCGCCGTTCTGATCGGTGTCGCTCGCGCTGTTGAAGATGCTGAACGGTGATCCGCTCATGTACCTCGCCGTCGCCGACAAATTGATGTCGGTGTGTGGAATTTCCGTACGGCCGTTGAGCGACAGGACATGACGGCGATCGACGCTCGAGGGCGACGCCCATGCATCCAGATTCAAATTCGTGAGTTTCTGGAACGTGAGGCGGTCGGCCTGATTTTCCGCCGTGCCGCGCGACTTCGACAACGAGTACGAGATACGTCCCGACCAGTTGTTGGCGTAGCGCTTCTCGAACGACAGGTTCAGCGCGTCGTAATCGTTGTAGCCGATGTTGTCCATCACCCACACGCGCTCCGCATACGACTCACCCAATGCTCCAAATGCGTCGTACCGCGTGACCGGAGCGGTTCGGCTCGTCGTCGATCGCGTCATCGGGTTGAGGTTGTACGACAAAAACATGTCGCGGTTGGCCGCGTGCACGTAGTCGACGTTCACGGCCATCGTTCGCGTCAGTTCGTGCGCGAAGCCGATGGTTGCCTGGTGCGCGTACGGCTGCTGCCGATTCGGCGTATCGAATACGACCACGCCCTGGTTCTTGATCAGCAATCCCGGCGGGAATTGTGCGTTGAGCGCCGCGCGATTGATGAATGGTCCGTTGACCAGCATCGGATCGGTCGGGAAGCGGCCGCTGCTCGGTCCGGGATCCGCAGCGTTGTTCGGGAAGTTGATGACGTTCGAGGATGTGTACTTGCCCTGCTCGATTGTGTCGTCGACGGCGCCGAGAATCGTCCGGTTGAAGAACAGACCGTAGCCGCCACGGATGACCGACCTGCCTTCCGGATCGAGCGCGTGCGTGACGCCGATGCGCGGCGAGACGTTGTTCTTGTCGACCGGGTATCCCCTGCTGCCGGCGGGGAACAGCGGATTGTCGGCTTCGTTGAGCGGGATCAATTCGAGATCGTAGCGGACGCCGACGCTGAGCGTCGTCCGTGCCGGCATCTTCCACTTGTCCTGCGCGTAGAATTCGAACGTGTGGTTGTTGATGAACTCGTCGAAGGTTCCCATCCGAATCGACAATCGCTCCGGATAGCTGCGCGGATTGGCCGGATCGAACGGCGCGTCGGTCGGGAACGTGAACGTGCCGTTCTCGTTGATTTGCGAGACGCGGCGCAGCTCGGTGTAGTTGTACCGCGCGCCGAATTTCAATTCGTGGTCGCCTTTCTTGCCGGGCACGAACCACGAATAGTCGTCCTCGACCTGGTAGTTCGAATCCCAGGGCCCCTGCGACTCGGTGCTCGCGCCCGTCAGGAGCTGCGGGAAGCTCAATTGCGGCGGACACTTCGTTTGATCGCCGCTCGCTTCGTCGCCAAACGTGAATCCCTGACTGAGATCGTTCGGGCCGGTCTGACCGCGGAAGCACTGATTGCCGTGCCACCAGTGCTCCCAGGTCCGCGCGACGCGCACCGTGTTGACGCGCGCGTTGCCGAACACGCTGGTCAGGGTGCCGACGGCTGTCTGATCGAGGTCGGTTTCGTCCTGGTACGAGTCGAGCGTGCGCCGGTTCGCCATCGTGCGCCACTGCGGCGCCCACTCGCGCAGCCAGCGGATCGCCCACGTGTGGGTGTTGTTGATCTGGTGATCGAATCGAATCAGCGTGTTCCAGTCGGTGCGATCTTCGGCGATGGCAAAGTTGTATTCCGGCCGGTTCGTGAAGACGCCGGTCCGGTTCGGGTTGTCGACCTGGCGTTCGAGGCTGACGAAGAAATGCGCCTTGTTGCGGACGATCGGCCCGCCGATCACGCCGCCCCACTCGCGCGCGGTCGTCGTCGGTTTGTCGAGGTGGGCGGCCTCGACGAGCGCGTCCGCCGCGGTCAGCTTGTTGGACGCCGAATACCCGAACACGACGCCGCGGAACTGATTGGTGCCGGCTTTGCTGACGGCGTTGACGATCGCGCCGCTGGCGCGGCCGTACTCCGCGTCGTACATGCTCGTCAACACCTGAAATTCCTGCACGGCTTCGAGCGGCGTGCGCACTTGCGCGCCGGCGCTGGTGCCGAGCGCATCGTCGGCGTTGTAACCGCCGTCGACCGACACGTTCGTGTTCTGCGACGTCTGCCCGCCGGCGATGATCGTGTCGTTGCCCATCTGGTTCGACGGCGTGAACTGCACGCCGGGCAGCAGTCCGACCGTCGCGAAGTAATTGCGATTCATCGCCGGCAACTGACTGAGATCAGCGGTGTCGATGTTGCCGCCAACCCGCGCGCTCGTCGTGTCGACGAGCGGCGATTGACCCTGCACCGTCACCGTTTCCTCGACCCCGCCGACCGGCAGCGTCACATTCACCGTCAGCGTGTTGCCGACCTGCAGCACGAGGCCGTTCCGCTCGGTCGGCCGGAACCCTGTGAGCTTCGCGAGAATCTTGTAGCGTCCCGGAATCAGCTGCGACGCGAAGTACGACCCATCGGCACCGCTGGTGACCTCACGAATCGTGCCGGTGGCTTCGTTGGTGATCACGATCGCGACGCCGGGCACGATGGCGCCTGAATCGTCGGTCACCTTTCCGGCGATTTCCGACGTGCCTTGCTGAGCGAACAGTGGAGTGACTGCGAAGACGAGCGAGGCGAGCACCAACTCAATCGACACTTTGCGCATCTGACGCCCCCTCCCTTGTTGGATGGAGTCAACGGGACAGGAATTAGAGCGCGCTCGCGTTGATAAATTGGCGCGATTAAAACTCCGGTTGCCGCGTACGGTCAATGAACTTTCGGAGAAGATTGCGCGCTTTCGGCGGACTCAGGCGTGGAGATGCAACTAGTTGGATTTCCAGCTGATGGTGCGCGTGTCGCGATGCCAGGGCTGGCGGGACGCGGCGAGGTTCGACAGCGTGCGCGACGGATTGAAGAGCATCCGCAATGCTGCCCGTCCGACCCGATTCGGAAGGTGGCCTTCCGCCCAACGGATGAAGTAGCGATCGAGCGCGTCCTCGGCGACCATGATCCCGAACGCGCCGGCCGGGGTCACCGCGTAATCGACCCATCCCGTCGTTTCGGGTCGCAGGCCGACGTTGCCGATCGACGCCTCGCTCGCCGGTCCAATTTCGAACTGCAGACTGTATCCAGCACTCCACGCTACGGCACGCCAGCGGGTCGACCAATAGTGATGGTTCAATCCGAATTCTTCGCGGCGGCTGGTTGGATCGTGCTCGATCCAGATGAATCCAGACGCGGCGCCCTGAAGTGGATGGCCGACGTAGTTCGCGATCCATCCGTCGGTGTCTTCCCACGTGTGCGGCATGTGCACTGATCGCCGGTAATCGCTCCAGAACTTTCCGCCGAGCTCACGCCGCGTCTTCGATTGAAACGCGATCCGAGTCGCATGCTCGATCATCAGCAGCTTCACCGAGTCGCTGATGATCGCCGTCATCTTGGGGCGGTCGTGGTCGTGGCTGGTGGCGGGGATCGGCTGCGCGCGAACGGCGGCCGGGAGTGCGGTGAGCGTGGCAATGCAAAGAATGAGAAAACGGTTCATGCGGTCGCGACCTCAGTTGAACATCTTGTTCTTGACCGGCGCATCTTTCCGGAACTCGTGCGACATGTTGTAGAAGCCGGCGCTCTTGAGTGTGACGGTCACCTCACGGTCGGTCGCGTTTTCCCAGTACCACCCGTGAATGCCGGAGAACGGCACCGTGAGCGTGCCCGACGCGTCGCTCGTCGCCGGCGCTTTCTCATAGGTTTCGGCAAATCCGCGCGGGGCGCCATCCGGCTCCGCATGCAGCTCGTAATTGACCGGAGCTGTCGCCTTCCACGAGTACAGCAGCGACTTTCCTTTCTCCAGGCGGTACTTGTATTCCATGAACTGGCGCGGCGCGATCGTGAAGGTGACCGTTTCCTCGCGGAACTCGTGATCCTGAGGAACGACGACCGCCGCCTGACCTTCTGCCCCGCCCGTGTTCGCCGAAAAGGCTTCAATCTGTTTTCCGGTTGCGCCCAGCTGCATCAGCCCGAGCTTCGTGCCGATGCCGAGCGGATCGACGGCGAATTCCGCCGGAAGGATGAACAGCACGAGGATCAGCCCGGCCGCGAGCAGCGCCGCTCCTGCGGCGACCGCGATCCGCTCGCGTTGATCGATCGTCTGTCGCTGGGTTGTCATGCTCGTCGCCATAGTGATGGGTAAAGGTGGTCGTCCGCCTCGACGCGGAGACTACATAAGGAAATAACCAGAGAGTTGATAACCGACCAGGAGAAAGCCGCACGCCATTACGAGCGCGTTGGTCACAAATGCGTGCTGCAAAAATCCCTGTCGTGTCCGCCAGTAACTCAACGCGATCAGGATTGCGGCCAACGCGAGGCCCTGACCAATTTCGACGCCGACGTTGAAGCTCAGAATATTGGGGACCAGTCCGTTCGGCGACAAGGCGAAGTCCTGGAGTTTCGTGGCGAGGCCGAAGCCGTGGAAAAAGCCGAAGACCAGCACGGCGATCCGCGTATTCGGCTGAAAGGTGAGAAACCACCTGAAGCCGTCCATGTTCTCGAACGCTTTGTAGACGACCGAGAAGCCGATTACCGCGTCGATCAGGTACGGGTTCGCGCGCACGCCGCCGAGCACACCCGCAAGCAGCGTTACGCTGTGGCCAAGCGTGAAGAGGCTCACATACAGCAGCACGTCTTTGAGCCGGTACAGAAAGAAGATCACGCCAACGAGAAACAGCAGATGGTCATAGCCGGTGACCATGTGCTTCGCGCCGAGATACATCAGCGGCCCGATCGCAACGCCCTCGACGCCCTGCAAGAAAACGGCGTCTTTGCCGGACACGCCGTGCGCTTCGGCGAGCGTCGAGCACACGGCGACGAGGACTGCCGCGACGAGCGCGGCCCTAACGGCGCTGATATTTCGCATGGCATGCATCGCAGGAGTTGTTGATCGGTTCGCCGGAGGCGAACACGCCATCGACGTTTTTCGACTCGGCCGCGGCCAGCGCTTCCTTTCCACCGTTGATCAGATCCTGCGCCAGCTTCACCCAGTCGCCGTTGTCGAGGACGCGGTTGCCGAGCAGAAGCATGTTCCCCGACTCGATCAGCGCCGCGGCACTATCGGCGACGGTTTCCCATTCTTCAGCAGTTTTCGGCGCGCGTTCGTCCGTGCCCTGTGCCGTGATCGTCGTCCCGACGGCGTTGTAGACGATCGTCGCGTTGGGCGCGACGATGCCTTTCATGATCTGTTTGATGCTGGCAACGGGCGTCGCCACCGGTGCTGTGGACGGCGCGGCCTGGCGCGCGCTGCGCGCCCCGACCACGACGAATCCGATGCCGCTGACGAACAGACAGATACTGATGAGGAAGAGCCAGTGCACTGCTTTCATAACCGGTAGAACCTCAGGACGTACCGATTATGTCAGAGTAGCCCGACCTCGAGGTCGCTCGCGTCGATCGCAGTCGTCGCTCGTCTCGCCCGACCTGACGGTCGGGCCTACGTGCGCGATCTGACCGAAATCGCGCCGGCGGTTTCGCGCACCTCGAGGCTTGGCTGATCGTTGACCGCCGGCCCGTTCAGCACGCGGCCATCTGCCAGGCGGAATTCCGATCCGTGCCACGGACAGACGACCGATTCATCCTTCAATGTCCCTTCCGACAGCGGTCCGCCCATGTGCGCGCATGGATGCGCGAGCGCGCAAACGCGCGCGTGCTTCCGGACAAGGAGGAGATCGACGTCTCCCTTGCGCACATGATGCATCGTGTTCTCGGCGACCTCGCTGGACGCGGCGACGCGTGTGAACGTATCGGGTTCTTCGATCGCCGCGTGCGTGACGCCGACGCGCTGGTCGTACACGAGATCGCCGCCGTAGTACGCGGCGCCGAGTGCGATCCCGTAGCCGGCGACGGCGCAGCCCTGCGCCGCCTCGCGCGAGCCGCGCTTGCGAAGCAAATACGACACGGCGTAGAGCGTCGTCGCGGTGATGTTCAGCAGTCCGTGCACCAGACCGGTGCGCCGTGAGCGGCCGTCGGTTTCGGACCAGTCGGTGAGGCCGGTCACCGCAGCGGCTGCGGCGCCTGCGAGACCGACCGCAATCGCGACATCGGCGGCGCGCTCCATGCCGCGATCGTGATTGGCGGCGGCCACCGCATCCAGCACGAGCCCGGTCGTCCACGCACCGATTGGCAGATCGGTGAATACCGGGTGCAGTGGATGACCGAGCCACGTCCCGTGCGCCAGATTCTTGGCGCGTTGCCCGGCGGGTCCGGCAGCGTCATACGCCGAATGAACCGCGGCGCGAAGTGGTTCGGCCACACGATCGAGGGCCGGTTGATCCGCGAGTCTGGCGAGCACGTTGTCCATCGAAGAAGCTCCTTCCGTCGTGGTGTCCGCCTGAACGCTGACGTGTTGTCCGTCTCAGGCGGACCTCGAGCGATACGGCCGGTCCAGCATTCCTCGTGCCGTTTTGTGAAGGCCATCTCATCGGCCGATAGCAACCTTATATAGGGCGTCCAAATAAATGTCCGAAACTGACCTCGCCGTTTCCACGAGGCTTTGCGCTGCATGCGGACGCCGTGTGCCGCGCAAGATCAACGCGTGTCGCTGCGGAGCGCTGCTGTCCGACGAATCGAGCGACGGGCGAGCCACCACCTCATCGTCCGACTTCGCGGCCGGCGTCCGGTTCGGCCTGATCGTGGCGTTCGGTCTGGCTGCGATTGCGGGCGCCACATATTGGATAAACCGCCCCGCTCCTGCACCACGCCAGGTTGCAGCTGTACCGCAGCTGCCGCGGCTCGAAGTACCGGCGCCGACACCGGTCTTCGTCGAGCCGGTGCCACCGCCGCGGCCCGTCGAACGGGAGCCGCCGCCACCGCCGGCAGAAGTGTCGCCGGCACGGCACGACGCGCCGTTGTCGGCAGCGTCGCTCGAGGACGTCATCAGCGATGCGATGCCCGCGGTCGTCTTGATCGAAACGGCGGAGGGACGCGGCAGCGGTTTTTACGTCAAGCCCGACACGCTGCTCACCAACGTTCACGTGGTCGGCAGCAACAGTTCCGTGCGCGTGAGAAAAATGGACGGCACCGTGCTCAACGCCCGCGTCGAGACGAAAGCCGACGCGTTCGACATCGCCGTGCTGAAGACCACGAATCCGTCGCCGACACAAGTCCTGATCCCGCTCGGATCGACCAGCAACTTGCGCGTCGGACAGGAGACGATCGCGATCGGATCGGCGCTCGGCATGTTGAAGAACACCGTGACGCGCGGAATCGTGAGCGCGGTGCGGCACAGCGGAAGCGCGACGCTCGTGCAGACCGATGCCGCAGTGAATCCCGGCAACAGCGGCGGTCCGCTGCTCGACCGCAGCGGCTGGGCAATCGGCATCACGACGATGGGCTACAAGAACACGCAGGGTTTGAATTTTGCGGTCGGCATAGAGCACGCGCAGGCGCTGCTCGATGGCAAGCCGATGGCGTCCGCAAGCCTCGCGACGAGCGCTGACGATCTCCGCGATCTGTCCCCGTCGCTACCGTCGGAGTCCGATCGTCTTCGCGCCGAGGGGCAGCGTGCCTACGAACAAACCGTCGGCGATCTGGCGCGCCGCGCCGACTCGATGGACGCCGATTGGAGAAATTTCGTCGGTCAGTGTTACGACGGTACTGTGGCCGGTTCATTCGATCGGCAGTGGTTTGCGATCCTCACGCCGCGCGCGATCACCGGCCAGTTTGCCGGCGGATGCAACGCCTATTTTTCCGACCTGAGTCGCGAGGCGACGAAGTTCAAGGACGCGATGATGCGTGCGGCGGAAGATGCGCGGCGGGCCGGTGTGTTTCCTGGTGTGGTCCGCGACACGCTGCGAAAGTACCGCTTGAATTACGACGCGTGGGGACGGTAAACACGTCAGTGTCCGGGCCGAGCTGGCTCGGATATTCAGGTGGCGGCAAGCTCCGCCCTTACTGACTCGAATCGCTGCGGTCGGCTTCTTGCAGCGGCAATACGAGGCTCGATTCGGGCAGAACAGGAGGAAGCTCCGAATGCGATTCATCGTCGCAACTGCAGCCGTGCTTGTGATGGCAACAGCCGTCTCGTCGCTTCCAGGTTCAAGCGCCATACAGATCAGCGGGACGTCCCTTGCGGCCCAGGAGCAGCAGCCAGCCGCGCAGCCGGCGGCGCCGGCCACACCGAAGGCCGACATCGACATCAACGTCAACCATGGCGGCCGCGCCTGGTACGCCAGCCCGGTGTGGATCGCGATCGGCGCCATCGCGGTCGTGCTGGTGATCGTGCTGATCGCCACCGTCGCACGCGGCGGCGGCACGACGGTCATCAAGGAATAAGCGACGCCGCGAGATTCGGCGACAATACAAGGCACGCCCGGTGTGAACCGGACGTGCCTTTTGTATGCGTGTGCTCATCATCGGCGGCAGCGGTTTCATCGGACCGCACATCGTTGGCGCGTTCGTGCAAACCGGTCACGAGGTCACGGTCTTTCATCGCGGCCGCACGCCGCTTCCTCCGGGAGCGCGCGAAATCATCGGCGATCGGCGTGACCTTGCGGAGACAGCACCTGCCGGTGCGGCGGTGGTTCGGCCTCTCATCGAGTCGCTGCGCGCGCTGCGGCCTGATCTAGTTGTCGATGTCGTGCTCAGCTCCGGCAAACAGGCTCGCGATCTCATGCGGGTCTTTCGTGGCCACGCTCGCCGCGTGGTCGCATTGAGCAGCATGGATGTGTATCGCGCGTGCGGCGTTACGCACCGGCTCGAAGAAGGTGGTCTCGAGCCTTTGCCGCTCGCGGAAGATTCCTCGGCGCTGCGCACCAAGCTCCAGACCTATCCGCCGGCGCAGATTCAAATGCTGCAGCAGGTCTTCGGCTGGGTCGACGACGCCTACGACAAGATCCCGGTCGAGCGCGAAATTCTTGCGGACCGCGAGCTGCCCGGCACGATTCTGCGCCTGCCGATGGTGTACGGCCCCGGCGATCCGCTGCACCGATTCCATCCGATCGTCAAACGCATTCTCGACGGCCGCCGCGCCATCCTCTTTTCATCCGCCATGGCGGGATGGCGAGCGACGAAAGGCTATGTCGAGGACGTTGGTGCGGCCGTGGCCGCCGTTGCCCTCTCCGATCGTACGGCGAATCGAATCTACAACGTCGGCGAACGCGACACGCTCAGTGAACTGGAGTGGGCGCAGGAAATCGCGAAGGCGATGAAGTGGGACGGCGACTTCGTTGTCTTACCCGAGGATGAGCTGCCGCCGCATCTTCGGTTTCCGGGGAATACCGCGCAGCATTGGATTGGCGACACGACCCGCATCCGGCAGGAGATCGGTTTTCAGGAACAGGTCTCGCGCGAAGAAGCCGTCCGTCGGACGGTCGCGTGGCAGGCCGCGCACACACCGGAGGGAGTCAGTCCACACCAGTTCGACTATCCCACTGAAGACGCGGCGCTCGCGAAACAGCGCCGTGCAAGTTCGACCCCTACTTCAGCCTCGTGAGAAGCGTCTTGAATCGCGGATCGTCGCGCAGGGTGTCGAAGTCGGGATCGTGCTCGATCCAGTCGCGCTTCCCCCAGCCGCGGACGGCCAGCCGCTCGAGCAGATCGAGCGCTTCGTCTTTGCGACCGAGCCGCGCGCGTAAACAACTCGCAAGAAACAGCACGCTCATGTCGTCGGGATGGAGCTCGAGCGACTGGCGGGATTTCTCGATTGCGTCGTCGATTCGGCCCTGGTCGTAAAGCAGGTTCGAGATCAGCGACAGCGCGCGTGCGTCCCTGGGGTTGAGCGCGAGCGCGTGCTCGACCCGACGCATGCCTTCGCGCGACGCGTCCCTGCTGTCCGCGTGCTGCCCGAGCATGCGGAGTGACTGTCCGAGCAGCACCGCGCTTTGAAAGTCCTCTTTGCGGACTTCGGCCGCCTTGCGAAAAAGATCCGCCGATCGCTGGATGTCCCCGGCAGCGAAGCTCGTGCGCGCGAAGTAGTAGTACGCGTCGAACAGGTTGGGGTTCAGGCGGATCGCCTCATCGAATTCGGTGGCGGCTTCCTGATAACGGCGCGACAACGCCAGTGTGCACCCGCGCGCGACATGCGGTTCCGCGAGGTCCGACGCCAGTTCAAGGGCACGTCGACTCGCGCGCTCGGCCTTCGCCAGGTCGCCCTCTTGTGCCCCGAACCATTCGTAGAGTGTTGCGTACACGGTGGCGAGGCCGGCATACGCCGGGCCGTACTCTGGATCCAGTGCAACCGCGCGCTCGAACATCTGCGCGCTCTTCTCCAGATCCGTCTGCGTCATGCGCGGCAGATGCTGCCGGCCGCGTAAGTAGTACTCGTAGGCCTCGGTACCGGTCTGCGGGCGATGCAGCGCTTCTTTTTCGCGCCGGCTCAGAACGCTGCCGCGCAGCGATGTGGCAACGCTCTCCGCGATCTCGTCCTCGATCGCAAACACATCGTCAAGCTTGCGATCGAATCGCTGCGACCATCGGTGATAGCCGGTGGACACTTCAATCAGCTGGACGGTCACCCTGAGTCGGTCGTCGGCTTTGCGCACGCTGCCTTCGAGCAGCGTGCCGACGCCGAGATGGCGCCCGACTTCGCGCACATCGGCGCCAAGATCGCGAAACTGAAACGATGCGGTTCGCGCGGCGACGCGCAGGCCCTCGATGTGGGTCAGCGCGTTGATCAGTTCTTCCGCCAGACCCTCGCACAAATAATCCTGATCGCGGGCCGGACTCATATCGGCGAACGGCAGCACGGCGATCGACGAGATATCGGGAGCAGCCGCCGGCGGCGGCGGAGCCGGACTGGGGTCAATCGCTCCACCGACGAGCGGGGCGGCGAATCGATAACCACGCCGATGCCGCGTCTCAATGAATCGCGGCTGCTTCGCATCGTCGCCCAGGACCTTGCGCAGCTCCTGGATGCACGACGTGAGCGCATCGTCGCTGACGATCGTTCCGCTCCAGACCGCGGCAAACAGGTCCTCTTTCGAAACCGGCTGGCCGGCGCGCACCAGCAGTTCTTTCAGGACCGCCGAGGCCTTCGGCGTCAGGCGGAGCTCGCCGCGCTGGGACCAGAGGCGTCCCGTCTCGAGCTCGAAGCGATATTTGCCGAAACTGACCGCCCGTTCCATCGAGTCTCACGTTCCCGCCGCAGACGTCCCCGAGCTCACAACCAAATCCCGGACAAATCCCGGCGCGATCCCGGGACTTCCCGGCGCGGCACGCCTACCCTTGTGACACAACGACGCGACGGACGCAAGACGAACCGCCGCGTGGTGGAAAAACCACAGGAGGAATGCCGTGTTCAAGCGTGTGATGTTCTTCGTTTACGGTGTCGTCTCGTATCTGATTTTCCTGGCGACATTTCTCTACGCTATCGCGTTCGTCGGCGGCTTTGCCGTACCGACACAGCTCGATGGCGCCGCAGTGACGCCGATTGCCACATCACTGGCAATCAACTGCCTGCTGCTCACCGTCTTCGCCGTCCAGCACAGCGTGATGGCCAGACGATGGTTCAAGGAGCGATGGACGCGGATCGTGCCCCCCGCGATCGAGCGCTCGACGTACGTGCTGTTCGCGAGCGCGGCGCTGATCCTCGTGTTTTCGGCGTGGCGACCGCTTGGGATCCAAGTCTGGTCGGTCGGCAATCCGGTGGCGCGGGCTGCGATGTGGACGCTCTTTGCCAGCGGGTGGGCAACGGTTCTGATCGTGACGTTCTTGATCAACCATTTCGATTTGTTCGGGCTGCGCCAGGTGTGGCTGTCGCTCATTGGCAAGCCGTACACCCGGATCGCATTTCGGACGCCACTGCCCTACCGGTTCGTTCGGCATCCGCTGTATTTCGGGTTCATCCTCGCGTTCTGGATGACACCGAACATGACGCTCGCGCACTTCGTGTTCGCGGCCGCGACGACGGCTTACATTCTGCTCGCCATCCAGTTCGAAGAGCGTGATCTGATGCACGAACACGGCCCGGCTTACGCGCAATACCGCCGCACCGTGCCGATGATAGTGCCCGCGCCTCGGCGGCGTGCGTCCGCGCCCGCCGCGCGCGTGTCTGCCGGAAAGGTGGTCGCATCCGGGCTGCTCGCCTTTGTCACGTTGTCGAGCTCACACGCGGCGGCACAGGCCGGTCACGCGCAGCACGGCGCGACTGATCAGAAGACTCAATCAGGCGAGCTCGTGAGAGTCATCCGCGAATCGACGGAGCGTTTTCGTGACGTGGCGGTTGCGCAGGCAGAGGGTTATTCACTGCTGTTCGGGTGCGTCAGCGGACCTGACGTGGGAGCGATGGGATTGCATTACGTGAACACCTCGCTCATCGGCGACGACGTGCTCGATCCAACACGTCCCGAGATCGTGATCTACGAGCCGCTGCCCGATGGACGGCTGAAATTGACGGGCGCCGATTTTCTCGTGTTCGCGGACGTGTGGAACGCGCGTCACGCCGGCGCGCCGGAATTGATGGGGCAGCTCTTTCATCTGTTCGAGAGTCCGAATCGATTCGGTTTGCCGGCGTTCTACACGCTGCACGTGTGGGCGTGGAAAGACAACCCCAACGGCACGTTCGTGAACTGGCATCCGAACGTCTCGTGCGAAGCGTTCAGCGGCCAGCCGCAGTGAAGGGCACGGCGCCTCGGATGCAAACGCCCCGAGGCGCCGCTCTTTCTCTCAGCGCGTCGAACCGGCCCCGACTGCTGCCGGCACTTCGACGAGCTGTCGAATCTCGCATTCGCCTTCGCCGACGACGCTCAGGAATTGCTTCGTCAGCTCGATTGCGTGCTCTTTCGACGTCGCCTCGAGAATCGCGAAACCTCCTACCACCTCTTTCGCCTCGGTAAATGGTCCATCGGTCACGACGTACTTGCCGCCCTCAGCGCGGACGCGCGCCCCGGTTCGGCTCGACAGGCAACCCTCGGTCGCGACGAGCGTTCCCGCTTTCATGCCGTCCTCGATGAGTTTCTGCATCGTGGCCATATGCTCCGGCGTCGGCGGTTGATTCGTTTCCCTCGCTTTGTAAATCGACAGAAATCTCATTGGCAATCGCTCCTTTGCTGATAGTCGAACGGGCCGGGTCGAAATCGACAGGGCCCTTGCGGCGTCGTCGTGTCCTCGGCATGTCACTACAGATGCTTATAATCGCGGATGGTTGCTCGTACCGAAGGCTCCAACTGATCAGGAGCGCGTGTGGAACGTGTCCGTGTCGGCCTCGTGCTGAGCGCCGGTGGGTTGCGGGGCGCGGCGCACGCCGGCGTTATTCGGCGGCTGGTCGATCATCACATCCCCATCGATGCCATTGTCGGCGTAAGCGCCGGCGCGGTCGTCGCGGCGTATTACGCCGCCGTCGGCCTCACCCCCGGAGAATTGATCGAGGACGCGCGACTGTTTCGCGGGCGGCACCTCCTGACGCACAGCCTCAACGTGCATCTGAACTATCGGTTCGACCGCCGGCTTCGATCGTGGTGCGGAGTGATTCCCGACCGCCTCGCCGAGCTCGAAGCCGCCAGCTTCGATCGCCTTCATCACGGCATTCGGCGGCTCGGGATCGTTTGCCACGATTTGTCCACACGGCGAGCGCGCTACTTCGGCACCGGTTTCGCGCACGGTGCGCGGTTGCACGAGATCGTGCGCGCGAGTGCATCGATTCCCTGGCTGTTCCCAACGGTCTCACTCGAAGGCGATCGGCGGTCTCGATTGACCGACGGCGGCCTGAGCGACCCGGTGCCGGTCGCATTCGCGCGCGGTCCGTTGATCGGAGCGACGCACGTCATCGTGTCGGACTGCCGCTGGCTTGGACGTGCGATGCCGGAGGATGATCGCACCGTGTGGATTCGTCATCGCACGCAGGCCGGCACGTTGTGGTCGCCGCGACGCGGCCTGATCGACGCGGTTGACGCGGCAGAGAGTGCTGTGACGGATCGCATCGTCCACCGCATCCGCAGCTGGCTGATGGACGGGTGCTCTCAGCGTGAGACCGGGAATGGCGAGACTGCGCGCCGGCCGGGGCCGACCGTCAGGGTCGAGTGACCGATTGATTCCAGGTGCCGCGTTTGTAGCGGCGCATTCAACCGGCGGCCTTGTCCGACGCGACGGTGTTTACCATGAGACTGCACTGACGTCTTCGGTTCACCCCACAAAAACGCCGCGTCGGATCTCCTGGCCGGTTATCGGCGAACACCAGGCTCGAACAATTCAATGGGATTTCCGTCCGGATCCTCCACCTGGACCTGTCTGCCGCCGGGACCAGTTTCCATGTCGTTGCGAAAAGGAGTCCCGGCTTTCTTCAGCGTTTCAATCCACGAAGGAAGATGCTCGACGCGCAGAACGATGCGGTTCCAACCGCCTGGTTCCTGGCGGCGGCCGTCGGGCATCGGTCGCGATCCCGCTTTCCAGCACATTGGGATCCTAAGCTTAGAATTCCACGTGGACAAGTTGT